>Ga0190286_1001108_pt1 | contig 10266 bp, 11 predicted proteins | sample 48691834_MG_FD_183241 | JGI IMG/M metagenome (GOLD analysis project Ga0190286, IMG submission 183241) | Hydrothermal vent microbial mat bacterial communities from Southern Trench, Guaymas Basin, Mexico - 4869-18-3-4_MG | ecosystem: Environmental > Aquatic > Marine > Hydrothermal vents >... | reverse complement strand
CCATCGAACTTGGGTTCATTTTATGCTCATTCCCTTCGTCATCCTCATCGGGGTCGACTCAACAAAAGAATTTATGTGGTTGGGGTATATAAATGTCTTTGGGGATATTATGGAGTTAATGGGTGTATATAGGGTTCTTCCTAAGGTGAGGATGACAATACCTAAGGAGGTTGCTGAAAGAATGGGGTTGAAGATGGGTGATAAGCTGGTAGTCTACTATGATGAGGAGAACCAACGAATGGTGGTTGAGAAATGGAAAAAGTAAAACCAACAATCAAAGGCAAACTTGTTTTAGACTCGGCTGAGGATAAAGCATTCCTACTATATGCTATGAGAAACTTTAAGGACGCAGTAGAATATGCACATTCACTAATGAGGAAGGGGCTTAAAAGAAATAAAATAGAGAGAATACTCACATCGAGAATTCTTAAAAACAAGTGGTACTCTGTATCTGCTTTTAAAAAGGCTAAACTTTACCGTGATAAACCATACCTTAAACTGAGGAGGCCTCAGCTTTTCTCAGTTGGAAGTGAAAATGAAAACGGAAACAGAAACATTAGGTTTGACTCTACAAACATGGTTCGCATAAAAATTCCGTCTACAACTGGCAGACATAGGTGGATTACAGCCAAAGCTCAGTTTGGCAAAGAACAGATCCCCATAGTGAATGAGCTGGTAAACCCTAGCTTCCCCTATAGTGCAGGAGTCAGCCTCAAAAACAACGAGTTTAAGCTCTATGTTAACATCCCCCTAGAGCTTTACGTTAAACATATGGAGAAAAAGTCTGATGCTAAGATTGTTGGTTATATTGCTGGCTTCGACTTTAACCCAGACAGAATAAACATGGTAATCATAGATAGCCAAGGAATAATTAGGGACATTCAGAACGAGGATTTCCCGGAGGTAACATCACCCGGCTTCCCAAAAGAAAAATCAGAAACCATTAGAAGAGAAAAATTAGCTAAACTTGTAAAATACGCCAGAAACCACGGCGTAAAATATTATGCTGTTGAAAAACTTTCCAAGCCTAAACCTGAAGGTTGCAGAAACGCTAAAAGAAAAATCTCTAAGATGGCTTTAAAACAATTCATCTAACAAATAGAAGTTTTAGTTCCAAAAGTTAATGGTGTACTGGTAAAGGTACCACCAGCATACTCATCAGTAAGCGCCAGAATCATAGCAGAAGACTTAGGCATAGATGTCCATACAGCCAGCGCCTACATCATAGCTCTAAGAGGCCACAAAAAAATACAAAAGAAACAAAAAACAAGCAACAGCTAACAAGCCCCAACCCCAAGAATTCTGCTTCCTGAAAAATTAGCTGAAAAGTTGGGTATAGCTTTAGGTAGTGAGGAGGTTGAAGCAAAGACAAGCCTAGGTTTAGGTAGGCTTTACGCTCCAAAACTTAAACTTCTTATTGAAGTTGAGGGAAGAAAAGCTAAAGCCGAAGTAAGAATCTCAAAAGCTGAAAATGAGGCAGTAATAAATGACGCATTAATAGAGGCATTAGGCCTAGAAATAATCAAGCCTAAAGAGGGAATCTACAGATTCACGGATGAACCACCAGAAACAAAAAGGAAAACAGTAAAGCCAGAATATTGGTAAATTATCTTTAATATTTCCACGTTCAACCTAAACCTTCTAAAAGCTTCAGCCTAAACTCCATCCACAAACGTATATTCACATTTTTAACGACTATTGTTTGAGACATCAAAGTCCTGAAAAGTTACAGAAACAAAAATAAAAATACTTATATTAACTAAGTTTAAGTAAATATTTTTGAATAGATGTAGTCTTCATTAAGATTATCATATGGTGAGCCATCTGGGTAGGCTTGTTAATGTATCAGTAAAAGTTCCTGAAGAGCTAAGAAACCTGATGAAGAAAGTTGATGTAAACTGGAGTGAATACCTTAGGGAGGTTATAGAAACCAAGATTAGGATGGAGATGGCTAAGGATGCAGTAAGAAGGCTAGACGAGATTCGTGGAAGAGCTGGTAAGATATCTACAGAGGAGATTGTGAAATGGATAAGGGAGGACAGGGAGAGAAGCCTAAAGTAGTTATCGATGCCAGCGTGGCGGTTAAGTGGGTTATTCCGGGGAAGCCTTGGGAAATGCAGGCCAGAATCCTTGAAGTGAAAATAGCCTCTAGGGAAGTAGAAGCATACGCGCCACCACTACTTCTTTATGAGGTAGCCTCTGCCATATTAAAGTCGGTATTAAGAGGCGCATTAAAACTCGGTGACGGAGTCGAAGCCCTAACTGCAATAGGACGTCTAGGCCTCAACATCCAAATAACCAGTTGGAACGACCTAGCAGAAATTCTAGACATAGCCACCACAACCAAACTAACCATATACGACTCAACCTATCTCCACCTTTCCAAGAAAATGAATGCTAAACTTGTCACAGCTGACAAAGAACTAAAACATAGAGGAAGAGGTGTAACCGAAATCATCCTCCTAAAAGACTTAACATAACCTAAATCCTAAATATACCAGAAACCGGTAACGCAAACCCTGTACAGCCACCTAAAAGGAGCCATAGCCACATTCCTTTTAAAGCGGACCTGAGCATAGAAAGCTTGATGGTAATGTTTAACTATCTGCTTAGTAATTATTTTTGGTGAATACTATGCGTATAGTTACTGTTAAAGTAGATGACAAGCTTAAGAGGAGGATGGAGACTGTTAAAATTAACTGGTCTGAATATATTAGGGAAGCTATACTTCGAAGAGTTGAACTTGAAGAGAAAAAAATTGCGGTAAGAAAGCTTTTAGAGGATTTAGAAAAGTGTGAAGGAAAGGTTCCAGAAGGCTTCATAAATAAGACAATTAGAGAGGTAAGGGGAAAACGTTGAAGACTTATGTGGTCGATGCATCGGTTGCGGCGCGTTTCCTACTTGTTGAAGAATTATCTGAGCAAGCAAAACTTATTTTAAAGGATTACTTGGAGGAGAAACTTAACTTGGAGGCACCAAAACTTATAATCTACGAGGTTGGAAATACTCTTTGGAAAGCTACCCAACAGGGCTATTTAACCCCAGAGAAAGCTAAACAAAAATTCCAGCACTTCCTCCAACTTAAGCTAGGCTTCACAGTATTTGAAAAAGAGAATTATGAGAGAATTTTAATGCGAAGTGTTGAAGCCGACCTAACCTACTATGACTCTGCATACATTGAAGCAACAAGAAAAATTGGAGCAACACTACTAACAGCGGATAACATCCTATACGAGAAAGCAAGCAAGGAAGTTTCAACACTCCACCTAAAAGATTATAGCCCCAGCTCCAAAACTTAGACTTCTAATTGAGGTTGAGGAAGGAAAAGCTGAAAACTAGGCAGTAGTAAATGCACTTGTAGAGGAGTTAGGCATAGAAATAATCAAGCCTAAAGTATTCATCAATTCATGTTAGGGTTTTGCTAAAATCTGAAGGTTTAAAGGAGAGGAGGAGAGAATTTAACATTTTTTGTTTTTGAGATTGAAGTTAAGCTGGTAATATGCCCCTTAAAATGTATCCTGCTGATAGGAGAAGTGTTGTTGAAATGAAGAGTAGAATTGTTCCTTTTAGTGCAGGAATAAGTTTTCTAGGTTTATCATAGTGTTTTTTAGTTAAGGCTATATTTTTGTAGGCTAAGGGTATTGTTCCAAGCATGGGTAGGGTTGTAGCTGGAAGAAACCTAAATAAAACTCCTAAAACTGTTATTAGGTAGGGTGTGGTGAGAAGTAGACTATAAACCTTAACAGATTTTTCTTTTCCAATTCTTACAACAAGATTTCTTTTTCCTGCTTTCCTATCAGCATAATAGTCTGGAAACTGGTTTATCCATATTACAGCAGCTATGAGTACACCAGGTATGAGTGAAGATAAAAGTGTGGGTTCTAGTGGTGGGTTTGGAAGTTGCACATAACAGCTTCCAAATGTTATAAGTGGTCCATAGGTTAAACCGATTAAGGTTTCACCAAGCCCTCTATAAGCCCATTTAAACGGTGGGGTTGTATAGAATGCGCCTGTGAGAAAGCCTGTTAAAGCTAAAATTAATATTAATATTCCTCTTATAGATGTCAGATAAACTCCTGTTATAAAGGCAAAAACCCAGAAAACAACTCCAACTCTAAGTATGTGGGGAGGTTTGATTAAACCTTCTGGGAGTACACGGCTTCCAGCATTAAACGGAGTTATATCGTTGCTTCTAACAGCTAGGTCAACTCCACTTTTAAAATCAAAATATTCGTTAAAAGTGTAGCAGCCAACCATAGCAAATATAACACCAAAAAATGTTGGTAGAAAGTAGGTTAGGTTAAAAGTTTTAGAATAACACCATGCAATAGTTGTTCCAAGAATAATTGAAGGTATACCTGCTAACCAAAACTTTGGTCTTACAACTCTAACCCATGCATCCAACCCAGCCATTCTAACCACCATTACTATCTCGGGAAAATTTACAGGCTAAAACAGTAACAACAAATCCTAAAAAATACTCTTTAAACGTTAAGATTCTAAAGTTTTTAGATATCATCTGTTTTAGTTGGGGGTTTGATGGTAGCCTAAGATAGGTTTGGTAGATATATCTCCAAGGATTTTTACATCCAATTTTAAGTTTAAATCCTACAATTAAAGGTGCAACAATAAACCAGTAAAGCCTATAAATAAACCTTAAAAACCTGTTTTTTGGTTTTCCAACTTCAAGAACCAACATTAAACCATTAGACTTTAAAATTTTCTCTATCTGTAGTAAAGTTTTTTCTAAGTTTAATGCATCTCTAAGTGAAAAGCTAAAAACAGCAAGATTTACAGTTTCAGGTTTTAAAGGTGGATATTCAAAAACTCCTCTTACCAAGTAAAGGTTAGCTTTTAGGTTTTTAAGCTCCCCATACGCCTTCTTAAGCATTTTAGTTGATGGGTCAAGTCCAATCACAACCTTCGACCTAACTCTTTTTAAAATGGTTTCAGTCATTTTCCCAGAACCAATACCCCCATCAAAAAGAACATCCACCTTTACAACTTTTTCCGCTACTAGATTTACAGCCTTCTCCCTAAACTTTTGAATAGTCCCAAGTGAGGCAACCCTACTCCCCTCCTCATAGATTGGTGTAGCTTTTTCTAATGCTTCAATAAGAATTTTCCATGAAAAGCTATCCACACCCATAAAACATCTAACCATAATTTATTAGAAGTTAAAGTTGAAACTTCTTTTTAGTCTTAATCCTTTAAGTTAAACTATTTATTATATATTATAAGCATAATTTTAGTGATTTAAGGGAAAACATAGATGAGAAGCGGGTTTAAAACTAGCAACTTTCTTAGACAAAAAACTTCACCCACACTTATTATAAGACAGGCTGCCACCGCATTAGCTTTTAAAACTGCTACAGGATGGAAGTTTGAGGATAGATGGCTTAAATATCTTACTAAGATGCTTAAGGTTGCTGCTGGTGCAAAAGCAGCAGGATGTTTCGGCTATGAGCCTCATCCAGTGTTAGAGGTGACTGGACGCTGTAACCTAAAATGTCCCCATTGTGAGGTTAGAGGTGGAGAGGTTGAAACCGACCCGCCTTTAACACATGTTTACAGGATGATTGATTCTATTGCAACCGTACCAGAATTTAAAATGCTGGTTTTAACAGGTGGAGAACCATTACTTAGACAAGACATTTACAAGATAGTTAAATATGCAAAGAATAGTGGTTTTGAGGTAACAATAGCAACAAACGGAACCCTAATATCCAGAGAAACCGCCAAAAAGCTTTCCTCACTTGACATTACAGGTGTTGCTGTAAGTTTAGACTTTATAGAGCCTGAACTTCACGATAAGTTTCGTGGAGTACATGGAACATGGGAAAAGGTAATGGATGGAATAAAAAATGCTGTGGAGGAAGGCTTATATCTACAGGTAAACATAGCCCTATCAAAACTAAACCTTCACGAACTTCCACAACTTTTAAGGTTGGCTGACAAGCTTAAATCTTGTGTTGTGCTTTTATACCAGTTTCAACCTTATGGGAGAGGTGCATTAAGAGAAAACCTAGCTTTAACACCACCAGAATTTTTTAGGGTGATAGAAGAAACAGCAAAACTTCAAAAAGAGCTTAAAACACTTGTTATCCCTATAGGGCTTCCAGAATATTTTGCGTATTTATCAGCTAGAACTCCATTACTAAGCAGAATGTTTAAGGGCTGTATAGCTGGAAGAGGAATGTTCTATGTTAAATGGTATGGTGATGTTTGGCCCTGCGTCTTCCTACAGCTAAAAATCGGAAACATATTAGAAGAAAAAGCAGTCAAAATATGGAGGGAAAACGAACTTTTAAACAAGCTTAGAGACAGAAACAATTTAGAGGAGCCTTGTAGGTCATGTAGGTATAGGGAAAACTGTGGAGGTTGCAGGTCAAGAGCATACCTATTAACAGGAAACCCCCTAGCAGCAGACCCATTATGCCCATTTACACCACACTAGCTTGTTGCTAAATTAATGTTTTTAATGTTAATTCTCATGTTAGCTTTGTTATTATCTTTACCTAGTACGGTGAAGTACAGATATATGGGTGGAACACTAACTCCAACAAGCCTACGAGAAAAAGGGTGGCGTTTTAAGCTTAAAAAGGCTAATCAAAAAGTTAAAAATTTAATCTTAAACTGTTTATTCTAGTAGGGTTACTTCAACTTCTTCTCCTTTTTCTAACACATCTAGGTTTACTGGTAGGATGATATAGCCATCAGCTTCAGTCATACTTGTAATAGTCCCGGACTCCTTAAAAACTGGGATAGCTTTATCATCCTGAATTTTAACTGTAAGAAATTGTTCACGTCCAGAACCTAAAACAATTCTTTGGGAAATTTTAGCTTTAACAACCTGTTTTGGTTTTGGAGGTAATCTAGCCATTTTCCGAACAGCTGGAACAAGCAACAAGTATGCATTGCTTAAACATGAGGTAGGATAACCTGGCATACCAAAAACAGGTTTACCATCAATCAACCCAAACAAGGTTGGTTTACCAGGTTTAATTTGAACTCCATGAAATAAAATTTCACCAGATTTTTTAACAACCTTTTCTAGTAAGTCCTGTTCACCAACAGAACTTCCACCAGAAAAAACCACCATATCATAGTTAACCAAATTTTTAACAAATTTATCTAACTCATCAAACACATCTGGAATAGGGGGAAATCTTACAGGTTTACAGCCATTTTGGCTAAGAATAGAAATTAAAGTATAAGAATTTACATCATAAATTTGTCCCTCCTCCAAAATAGAGCCAGGCTCCTTAACCTCTGTGCCTGTAGGAACAATAGCTATTTTTGGTTTTTCATAAACGTAGGCTTCCCTTCTACCAAGAGCAGCTAAAACCCCAACCTTAGCAGGTGTTAACAAGTCTCCATCCCTTAAAATAGTTTCACCTTTTTTAATATCTTCACCCATGGGTGAAATGTTTGCTCCAGGATAAACAGGTTTAAAAACATAGACAGTTTCACCCATTTTTTCTGTAAACTCCAACATAACCACAGCATCAGCACCTGGAGGTATAGGGGAACCGGTTGCAACCTGAATACATTCATTTTTTTCCAGTCTTCTTTTTACAGGTTTACCTACGGTTGATACTCCTACAAGCCTTAAAATTTTAGGTTTGGTTGAGGTAGCCTCATAGGTATCCTCAGCCCTAACAGCATAACCATCCATTGCAGCCCTATCAAAAGATGGAACCGAAATATTGGCTTGAACATCCTCAGCTAAAACCCTACCAACCAATTCTTCAATACCAACTTTTTCCTTCCGCTCAACAGGTTTTACATGTTTTAAAATAAGGTTTAATGCCTCCTCCCGAGATATTAAAAGCTTAAATGGGATTTTCTTACCCATAATCAACCCAACACCTACAAAAATAATTTTCCTACCCAAAAATAAATACTTGGATAATTTTTCACTATTAATTCCATCATACCCTAAACACTATAAATACTTCAAAACAGTCCTAGTCATTGCTAACAAAAATATAAATTCTTAAGTTACCATTACCTATCTAAACCTTAAAATTTTTAACATCAGTAGTTAATTAAACAAACATAATAAGACCTTTGTGGAGGTTTATTTCATTCTTGAATGTTTTGGTTACTGGTAGTGCAGGATTTTTGGGTAAGGCCTTAATTAAAAAGTTTAGGGATAAACCTGAAATTGATGAAATTTTAGGTGTAGATATTCTACCATCTGAGGATACTGTTGTTTGTGATATTAGGGATTACGCCAAACTTGAAAAGGTTTGTGAAGGATTAAAACCTAGTGTTATTATTCATGTTGCTGCTCAAGCATACATTCCTAAAAGTTTTGAGGACCCTATTGAGGATGCAACCATCAACATTGTTGGAACAATTAATGTTTTAAGATTAGCCTTAAAATATGGTTCAGACCTAATTTTTACATCTTCAGCCTCAGTTTATGGAAACCCAAAATTTTTACCCATTTCTGAGGAACATCCAACCAATCCTACAAGTCCTTACGGGCTTTCCAAGCTTACAGGTGAAAAATACATTCAACTACTTTACCCATTCAAATCTACAATTTTACGTTTATCCTCAGTTTACGGAATCCAAGAAGGTGTTCGACATGGACCAGTAAACTCGATAGTTTATAATGTGGTTAGACATGGCTGCTGTTATGTAACTGGAGATGGTTGTATTCCACAAGGTTATCAAATATTAACAAGTGAAGGTATGAAGAATATTGAACAAATTAAACCTAATGATTTAGTAATGGGGCATGATGGGAAATTTCATAAAGTTACTAAAAAATTTAAAAGAAAACATAAAGGTTTTCTTGTTAGATTACATTTCCATAGGTTAAACCTCTCTGTAGATTTTACCCCAAATCATCCCTTACTTGTTATTAAAACATTTGAATGTGGAAAAAACAAAAAATGTAAACCTTATTTTATTGGTAAAGATTGTTACGAAAGATGTAAACGTGCAAAGATATGGGGCTGGACTCCTAAATGGATTAAAGCAGAAGATATTCAAAAAAATGACCTTATTTTGGTTCCACGACCAAAAACAAATGACTTAGTAGAATGGGTTAAACTCCCAAAATATATTTACCATCATAACTGTGTTAAGCTACCAGAATATGTTAAACTTACCCCTGAATTTGGAGAATTATGTGGACTTTACATAGCTGAAGGGTCAACTAGTTTAAGGTCAAATCTCATAGAATTTGCATTCGGTTTACATGAGGAAAAATTAGTGGATAAAGTTGAGAAAATTACAAAAAATTTGTTTGGTTTGGAAGTAAGTGTTAAAGAAAGGGATGCGTATAAGGTAAGAATATTTTCACGCAACCTAATGTTGACATTTAGAGAATGGTTTGGGGAAAATGCTTGGAAAAAGAAAATTCCATACTGGATGTTTTATGGTTCAAATGGTTTTGTAGCATCTTTGCTTAAAGGTATGTTTGAGGGGGATGGTTCATGTCTAAATGTAAGTAAAACATGTGAAAGTGGTGTTTACAGTTATACAACGGTATCAAGAACATTAGCTTTTCAAACCTTTCTTCTTCTATCCAAGTTAGGTATTGTAGCTAGCATAATCCCATTTTTTAGCAACAATAGTTTTGGTAAGCGAAGAAAATATAGAATACAAGTTTCAGGGAAGGATGCATCTATCTTACAGAGCTTAATCAGGTGGAAAGAAATTAAGCATGGAAAATTACGAAAGTGGAGTTTAGTATTAAACGAGTATATTGGTTTAGAGGTTGCTAATAAAGAGTTTATACCATTTGATGGTGAAGTTTTCAATTTAGAGGTTGAGGAATGTAATTCTTACATTTGTGAAGGGATTTCTGCGCATAATTCACAAACTAGAGATTTTATTCATGTTTCTGATGTTGTTTCAGCTATTGAGCTTGTTTTGGATAAAGGTATAAGAGGAATTTTTAATGTTGGAACTGGGGAGGAACATAGCATAAACGATATTGTTAAACTTGTTGAAGAATGTTTGGGTAGAAGATTTAAGGTTGAATATAAACCTGAAAGACCTGGTGAAATTCGTAGAAATCTTTTAGATATTAGTAGGCTTAAAGCTGAAGGATTTAAACCTCAAAAAAAACTAAAAGAAGGAATAAAAGAAATAATTGATTTTGAAATTTTAAACATAAAACAATCTAAAAATAGTGAAGGTTAAAAATTTGAGTAAAAGTTTTAAGCCTTCTTTTTTTGGTGAAGGAAGCAAAATTTTTGGTAAGGTTGTTTTTGGGAAAAATGTTTGGGTAGGGTTAAACAG
>Ga0190286_1001107_pt1 | contig 10267 bp, 8 predicted proteins | sample 48691834_MG_FD_183241 | JGI IMG/M metagenome (GOLD analysis project Ga0190286, IMG submission 183241) | Hydrothermal vent microbial mat bacterial communities from Southern Trench, Guaymas Basin, Mexico - 4869-18-3-4_MG | ecosystem: Environmental > Aquatic > Marine > Hydrothermal vents > Microbial... | reverse complement strand
GAATATGACGGCGCGTATGACAGGTCGGCGTTGGCTAGTTGGTCTACGGTCATCCCCGCGGTTATCGCCAAGGCTACGCCGTCGATGCGTTTGTGCCCTTCGCCCGGGCCTGTAACCTGCGCGCCGAGCAGCTTGCGGGTTTTGGTGTCCACCACCAGTTTCAGCAGCAGATATTTCGCGTTTGGCATAAAATGTTCGCGGTCCGGAGCCGGTGCCAGCACGGTGGTAACATCGTAGCCCAGCTTCCGGGCCACAGCTTCGCCCAGGCCCGTCTTGCCAACGCAATAGTCGAACGCTTTGCATATCGTGCTGCCCAGCACACCGGGGAATGTGTCGTTTCCCCCTGCGATATTCACCGCTGCGACTCGGCCTTGCTTGTTGGCGGTTGAACCCAGCGGGAAGTAACAAGCGTTACCGGTTATCAGGTTTACATGTTCCACGCAGTCGCCCGCAGCGTATATGTCCGGGTCGCTCGTGCGCATGTGCGGATCTGTTTTTATCGCGCCGGTCTTGCCGATTTTCAGCCCAGCAGATTTGGCAAGCTCGGCTGCGGGCGTTACGCCGATAGCCAAAATAACCATTTCCGCTGGCAGGGTGGCCTCGGGTGTAACCACGCCGGTAACCTGTCCGCTGCCCTCGAACCGCACAGCTTCGGTGCCGGTGAGCACCTTTACGCCGCAAGCTTCGAGGTGCTGCTCGACGAGCTTGGCCATTTCCCAGTCCAGCATTGGCAGAATTTTGTCCTGCTTCTCGATGATGGTAACCCGACAGCCTCGCCGGGCCAGGGCCTCGGTAACCTCCACACCGATAAGCCCGCCGCCGATGATGACAACGTCGTGGCTTTTAGGCTCAGCCAGCATGGACTTTATCCCCTCGGCATCGTACACGCCGTGGAGCGTGAAAATATTGTCCAGGTCGCACCCCGGGATATTTGGCCTGATTGGCATGGAGCCCGTGGCCAGGACGAGCTTGTCGTAGTCCAGCGTAACCCTGCCCCGGCCTACCAGGTCTTGCACGAGCAGCTGCTTGGCCTGGCGGTCGATACTGAGAGCTTCGGTCTGGTTCATCACGCGGACATTTTTGACGTTTTGAAAAAACACGTGGTCTCGCACCGCTCCGACGGGCGTGGACATAAGCTCGCTTTGTTTCTTGACCACGCCCGAGACATAATAAGGCAGCCCGCAGCCTGCGTAGGAAAGCGTCGTGCCCCGCTCGACGATGGTAACCTCGGCGTCGGGCATTAGGCGGATGACCTTTGATGCCACTTTAGGCCCAGCCGCGACCCCGCCGACGATGACGACCTTCATGCCTCGCGATTCGTCGCTGCCACTGGCCTCCCCGGCCGACTTGGCTATCGGCAGCGTGATGAGAATTTCCGCTCCGCCCAGGTCAGAGGCCTCCGCCCGGATGCTGCCGCCCGCTGCGATGACGATTGCCCGCACGAACGCCAAGCCCAGGCCCGTGCCAGGCCTGGTCGAGTTTCGCTGGTCGACGGTGCGGTAAAAATGCTCGAACACTTTCTTGCGGGCCTCAACTGGGATACCCGTGCCGGAATCCGCGACGGAAATCAGCAGATGTTTTTCGTCAGGCTCGTTGCCCAGGGCCAGTCGAACCTGACCGTGGTCGGGCGTGTATTTCAGAGCGTTGTTGACCACAGCGTTGAGAGCTTCGGTGATGGCTGCCTCCTGACAGGAAGCCCAGGTGGCCCGGGCGTCTATATCCACCGTCAGTTTGATGTTCCGAGCCTGGGCCTGGTGGGCGTATTGCGATTGGATTTTGTGCAGCACAGCTACCAGGTCGGTAGCGGCCTCTTCGCCGGCGGTTTCCTGCTGTGCCCGCGCGATAGCAAGCATCCGCCGAACTGTCTCGACGCCCTGGTCGCACCGCTCAGCTGCCCGGGCGAGCAGCTCCTTCTGCCGTCCGGACACAGGCCCGACGTAATCGCCAAGCAGCATTTCCAGCAGATGTTTCACCGCAGCCAGGGGCGACTGCAACTGATGAGCAGTCAAAGCGGTCAACTCGATATTGTCAGGCTGTCGCGTTTCTTTATCCATTTTTTTCAGTAGTCAGTAGTCAGTAAAAGCGAAAAACATCAGAACACGAATGACACGAATTTTTATTTTTCTTTTTTTTGTCATTCCCGCGAAAGCGGGAATCCATTTTTTCTGTTTTTCTTTTTCACAGCCATCCCATAATCAGTAGGTGAGATGGACAGCTCCGTAGGAGCTAAAACAAAAAAATTGTGAACGGTTACGAATTGTTTTTGTTTTGAACATTTGAATTTTGATATTCGTATTTGTTTCGTATTTCGATATTAGTATTTCGTATTTGCTTTTCAAAACTGTTCCAGGTCTCTTTGGGGGAACATTTTTCGCATCAGGAGATATCGTCTGCCTTTGTATTGTGTGATATCGCCGGAGATTCTCAGCTTGAGCGAGCTTTGGCCCATCTGCCTGTTCAGGTACACCGCCTTGGTGAGAATGCTGTTCGGCAAGACTCGCAGGGGTGGCTCGCGGAGGGTGTTGTCGCTTTGGAACCGGGCTGTCCACCATTGGCCTGTGGGGTCTTTGACCAGCCTGACCACTCGGTCGATGACCACAGCCCGGCCTCCCGCGCTTAAAGGCTTGCCGCTGGGCGGAGCTACGGAACGGGCGTTCTGTTGGGCGGCGATTTTTTGTTTTGATTTCGGATCGGAAACCACTCGCAGCGCGGTGGTAGGCTTGTCCTTGAGCATGGCCTCAATGAGCGAACTGCCAGAGGAGGGTTTTTTGTTTGCAGATGCAGCGGGTTTTTTTGCTGTCGGCGGGCTTGGCTTGGCGGGGGCGTCTTCCGCGATCGCTGCCCGCTGGAGCATCATATAGGCGTTTTTATTGTAGACGGTTGTCTCGCCGATGACGGTAAACTTCGCATCAGGCCTGGCTATGATAGCCTGCTCGACCTTCTCCAACAGCTGACAGGGCAAGAGCCTGCGCGACGTCAGCCAATCTTGCCCGGGTGTGTTGTCGAACGTCATAATCAGCCAGCCTGAGGTTTTGTCCATGTGAATTTTCCCCGTCCGGTTCACCACAGCCTTGCCTTCTATAGGCAGAGGTTCGTTCCGTTCGTTTCGGCGGGGTTGGTACCCCTTGGCGACAGTAACCGGCACGACAGGGTCTTCCATGAGCATCCGCGAGACCTCGTCGCGGGCGACGCTAGGCCTGGTTTGTGCGGGCTGGGTGGATTGGGAGGGCATGGTTTCAGCAGGCCTGGGCGGGGCAACGGGTTTTTTTGCCCGGGGCTGAATCTGCGAGCTTTTCAGCTGTTCCAGCTTGATAGGCCCAGCCTGGGCGGGCTTGTCTTTGCTATCAGCAGCTTCGCCCGCGCGCGCAGCAGACCCGCAGAAAGACTCCGCAGCCAAGACAACGCACGCACAAAAAGCCAGGTGGAGCAATCTCCCCGTCATGCCAGCAGCGTTAAATATTTTCATGTTCCTGTTTCCAAGCACCCCGCCATTTTACCCCCCCGCCAGGTACAGTTCAACCCAGCACTTATTTACAAATCGCTATAAAACATTAACCCGAAACACAAGAATGATACTTCGAAGGCTCACAAATAAGTGCTGGGCTGAAAATCCCCGCCAGCTGGCGGCAAAAAAAAACTTGACCGAACCATGTTTGGAGTAGAGTATCAATGTAGGCTTATGATAGCGGTAAGTCCGTCAGCTACTCGAACTTCGAGTGGCGCGATGTTAATTGTGTCCGTTCAATTACTCTGCCGTCGAAGGAAAGAAGCACAGGATGCAATATTTGATAGAAATTAAACCTCAAGCAGTCAAAGACGGAAAGAAAATTCCACCAAAACAGCTTGAGCGGATATTTGACAAAATTGAATTATTGAGCGATAATTTACAGGGAAATGTCAAACGCCTGACCAATTTTACCCCGGAGTATCGATTGAGGATTGGAAACTATCGTGTGCTTTTTGAAATTGAGCATGACATAGTTGTAGTTTACAGAATCAAGCATAGAAAACATGCTTACAAATAGGAGTTTGTTATGATTTCGCTTCATCCGAATATTCTGGAAAGAGACGGAAAAAAGGCTTTTGCCGTATTGCCCTTTGAGGAATTTCTCCAAATCCAGGATGAGCTTCAGGACTTCGAAGATTTGAAAAGTTTACGAGAAGCGAAGGAAAAGGAAAAAAATGTTGCAGGGCTTGGTTTGTCGCAAGCCAGGAAAGAATTGAAGATTTAATGCTCATTAGCCAAGGGGAAATGAGATGAGACGCAAGTGAGACATTTTTCTCCGGTTAGTTGAAATTGTATTACTTGTCCCTGCTTTTGGTTTTCTTGTGCCGCCGGTAGCCTCTGAAGAGGGGCATGTATATCACCTGTTTCCTGGGCTGGCTTTCGCAGTGGTGTTTTTTGTCGCATCGCAGTTGGTAGCGGTCCTTCGCGACAGGAGTTGCTGGTGGGCAGCCATTCTCAAGGCACTCTTGTTCGTGTCGTTTGGTTGGGTACTATTTCAGAGGGTTACTATGTAGTCTCTGCCTGCTGGTGTTTCTGGCTGGACTTTTTGGTTTGTGCGTGGTATATGCGTAGCTATGCCTCCTCAGACTACCAATATCCCGGACGCCTCGAACTTTGCGAATGATCCCCCTGCCGAGCCAGGCCAGCCAGACGAGGCCCTACAACCAGGCCTACCAAACCAGCCCCCTCAACCAAGCCAGGCCAACCCAGTCAGGCTTGGCAAGGCCCAGCAGGACCAAGCCCTGGCCAGGCTCGTGCCTCAGTCCGTTGAAGCGGAGATGTGCGTCCTGGGCTCGATGATACTCAACGCCAGCTCGATGGACTTCATCGTCCAGATAATCGACAAAGACCTGTTCCTCCGCCCAGCCCACGCGATTCTCTACGAAACGCTCATCGAGATGCGGCAGCAGACTGGCAGCGACGGCAAGGTCATGCCCATCGACCTGGTGCTGCTGCGGGAAGAACTTCAGCGGCGAGGCCAGCTCGAAGCCATCGGCGGGGTCGAGTATCTCGTAGCTCTGGCAGAGGGCGTGCCCTCGGCTGCCAATGCCGAGTATTACGCGTCGATCGTTCGGGACAAGGCTTTGCTGCGTCGGCTGATATCGGCTGGGCAGGAGATAATCACCGACGCGCACGACTCGCAGGACGACGCGGAGACCGTTATCGACCGGGCGGAGCAGTTGGTCTTTGAGATCGCCCAGCGGCAGGTGCGCAGCGAGGCGGTGCCCATCGGCGACATCATGGCTGGAACGTTCGAGCTGTTGCAAGAGCAGGAGGGCCAATTGGTAACGGGCCTGTCTAGCGGGTATCAGCAGTTGGACGAGCTGACGGCGGGATTTCAGAAAAGCGAGATGATAATCATCGCGGCGAGGCCTTCGATGGGCAAGACGGCGCTGCTGTTGAACCTCGCGGAGTTCATGTCCGTTCACGATAACAAGCCCATCGCGTTTTTCTCGCTGGAAATGTCCAAGTCGCAACTGACCCAGCGGATGCTGGCCTCTCACGCGCGGTTCAACCTGCGAAATATGAGACGCGGCATGATATCGCCGGAAGACTGGACAAACCTGCAAACCGCCGCGGGAGACCTCTCCCAAACCATGCTGCTTATCGACGACTCAGCTGAGCTTACCTGTATGCAAATGCGGGCCAAGGCCCGACGGCTGAAGAGCCAATACGATATCCAGGCGGTGATGATCGACTACCTCCAGCTGATGACCTACTCCGGCAGAGCACAGTCTCGGCAGGAACAAATTACCGAAATGAGCCGATCTATCAAGGCCCTGGCCCGCGAGCTGGAGATACCGGTTATCTGCGCAGCCCAGCTGAACCGAGGCCCAGCTGACCGCCCCACACATACGCCCAGAATGAGCGACCTGCGGGAGTCCGGCTCGATTGAGCAGGATGCCGATGTCGTCATGCTGCTGCACAACGAAGATTATTATCACCGCGGCGAGGAGGGCTATGTGCCGGAAAATCGCACGCAACTTATCGTCGCAAAACAGCGTAACGGCCCGACGGGGACGGTCTACCTGCAGTTCTTCCAGGACTTCACCCGCTTCGAAGCAGCAGCTCCGACATACGCAGGCCAGTAGTGTAGCACAGTCGCCCCCGGCTGTGATTTTGCTAAAAACACGAACGCGAATGACAAAAAAAGAAAAAAATTACCGCAAAAGAACGCATAGAGCGCAAAGATAAAAATAACCAGAAAAGAAAAAGCAACAGCAACTACGAAATGCGCGAAAAAACGCGAAAGTAAGTTGTTGCAAAAAAAACAAAAAATGTAACGGTTCACACTTTTTCAATAAATTTCACAGCCATCCCATGTCAGTAGGTGAGATGGACAGCTCCGTAGGAGCGATATCTTTGTAGTAACGCGATTGCACGATGTTTAGCTCCGTAGGAGCTAAAACAAAAAGCTGTGAACGGTTACCAAAAAATAATTTCGCCTCTTTTCGCGTCTTTCGTAGTTGCTGTTGTTGTTTCTGTTTCTGTTTTTGCTGTTACTGATTACTGATAACTGACAACTGATAACTTTTTTTCAAGAGGTGTTGATATGAAGGCGTTGATTACGGGCGGAGCGGGATTTATCGGTTCGCATTTGGCGGAGCAACTCCTCACTGCGGGTCAAGGTGTTATCGCTGTCGACGACCTCAGCACGGGCAGCGAAGCCAATATCGAGCATATCGCGGGGCGGGATAATTTCGAGTTCGTCCATGACGACGTCCGCAACGCTGAGACGATGCACGTGCTTGTGGAAAAATGCGACGTGGTCTATCACCTGGCTGCGGCTGTCGGCGTGAAACTGATAGTCGACCAGCCCGTCCGCACTATCGAGACCAACATCCACGGCAGCGAGGTCGTGCTGAACATAGCTAACAAGTTCCGCAAAAAAATCTTCATCGCCTCGTCCAGCGAAGTCTACGGCAAGAGCGACAACGTGCCCTTTAAGGAAGACGACGACACGGTCATGGGCAGCACGAAATTTTCCCGATGGGCCTACGCGTGCAGCAAGGCGATAGACGAATTCCTGGCCTTGGCTTATTTCGAGCAGTTTGGCTTGCCCGTGGTAGTGGCGAGATTCTTCAACACCGTCGGGCCCAGGCAGACGGGACAATATGGCATGGTGATTCCGCGGTTCGTAGCACGCGCACTGAAAAACGAGCCGTTGCTGATCTATGGCACGGGCAAGCAGGCTCGGTGCTTTGGATATGTCGGCGATGTGGTCTCAGCTGCGATACAACTGATGAACAGCCCCGAGGCTCCGGGCAGAGTTTATAACGTAGGCTCGCAGGAGGAGATTACCATCGAGGCCCTGGCGAGGAAAATTATCGCGATGACTGGCAGCGGAAGCGAGATTCGCCACCTGTCATACGAGGAAGCGTACGGCAAGCCTTTCGACGATATGATGCGGCGGGTACCTTGCCTGGACCGCATCGGCCAAACCATAGGCTATGAACCTACAACGACCCTGGAGCAAACCCTCCAAAGCGTCATCGACAGCACCAAAGCTATCTCGTAACTCCCCCGCATTATTCCCGCGGAAATCTTTTCATTGCCGGTGTGATTGTGTAGAATGTTCGGCGATGAATATTCTTATCAGCAATGACGACGGTATTTTCGCGCCGGGCCTGGTGGCTTTGGCGATGGCGGTGCGCGATTTGGGAGACGTAACGGTCGTGGCTCCGGACTCGCCGCAGTCGGCGATGGCCCATTCGATTACCCTTCGCAAACCCCTGGCGGTGCAGTATGTCCACCTGCCAGGCCCCGACGGCCTGGAGGGCGTAGCTGTGGCGGGCAGACCGGCTGACTGCGTGCGACTGGCTGTTCGCAACCTCATGCCAGCCCGGCCTGATCTGGTGCTATCGGGCATAAACGCCGGGGCGAATGTCGGAGCTAACGTGTTTTATTCCGGCACGGTAGCTGCTGCAGCCGAGGCTGCGATGTGCGGCATCCCAGCGGTTGCATTCTCAGCTGACATGGACGACATCAACGACGACCGGGCTGACTTCGTAGCCATCGCGAAATACTGTCGATGCGTGTTGGACAATCTTCTGGCCCGGGCCCGCAGCACGCCGATAGGTAACGACCCGCGCGAACTTATCAGCGTGAACATCCCAACCTTGTCTTCGGGCGAGCCGCTTGGCTGTCGGGTGTGTGAGCAATCCGACGCTGAGGTAGACGACCAATATATCCGCGACGTTTCGCCCGAGGGCATTGAGCGGTACAGGCTGGGCGAGCTGTTCGACTTCAACGATCCGCATGTCGAGTCTGATGTAGCTTTGCTGCGAGAGCGGTACATAACCGTCACGCCGTTGCGGATAAATCTCACCGCCCACGAAAAACTCGACTCCCTGAAGCATTGCCATTACGACAACCCAGCCAAGGGCTGTACTTGACCCATACTTACGCCCAGTGAAACATCCTTCTCAAAAACCCGCCCAAGGGGGGGGGCACAATGGGAGCAAAAACGGGTGCAGAGCCAATCCGCATCTGGTCGCATGGCATGGAAAACACGACGAGCAGAAGTCGAATTCACCCTGTTATAATAGCCCTAAATGCGGCGCAACAAAAAAGGATGCGGCTCTATGCGAACCGCACCCTTCTATGCCTGTCCCGCTGGGACTACCCCTACGGGGACTCGAACCCCGGTCTCCAGGATGAGAACCTGATATCCTAGGCCTCTAGACGATAGGGGCATTTTGCTTCAATCCGTATCCCCACGTGGGGGATGATATGGATCGACCTAGTCCGCAACAACGCGAATTCCTGGAAGCCCGGGATGATAGCCTCTGATAGCTGGTTCGTCAATAGTGTTTTTGGCTGGCCTGAAAAAATCCACGGAACGCCTGAATAAAAAGTGACCAATAAAAAAACCTCATAACCATTCCTCTAAGCGTTCTTTGCGTTCTTTCGTAGTGAATTTGTAGTTTTTTTTATTTGTAGCTGCCCGCGGATTGCAAAACGGCGTGGTAAAAAACCGGCCTGGCGGTTATTCTGTCGTTGAGATGATTGCCAAGCCAAGACAACTGGATATATTTCGCATGGCTATTCCGATGCGAAGTTTCGAACATGCCGCAGCGGGCCGAAGCCTGGCTGAGGCTATCGTGCTTCGGCTGGAATACGACGATGGCTCGGTCGGCTGGGGCGAGACGCTGCCTCGCAAATACGTTACCGGCGAGACGCTCGAAACCGTCCCAGCTGACATCGAAAAACTCTGGGCTACGTATCGCGACGACCTGGCCAAGCTGCCGGGGAGTATCGAAGGGCGCTGCGTCAATGCCGCAGCCTGCGGATTGGAACTGGCAGCGATGCCGAAGTTGTTGAACGTCGCGGGCAACCTGGCCCGGCGAATCGAGGCGCGGGTCTCCGGTGTGCTGGGTTCGAAGTCGCCCGCCAAAACCGCCAGGCGACTGGGGCTGATGCGTCTGTACGGGCTGAGCGATTTCAAACTCAAGCTAGGCCTGAGCGAGGATATCGACCGCGAAAATTTGCGCGTCGTCCACAAAAAACTCCGCAAGCCAATCGCAGCCGGGCGATGTTCGTTGCGGGTGGACATCAATGGCGGGTGGGACGCCCAGGCTACGCCCCAACGGGTCGAAGAGCTGCGGCATTACGGCGTGTGCGCCGTTGAGCAGCCTGTGTATTGTTCCGCCGCCGAGTTGGTCGAGCTGGCGGGGAAATGCCCCCTGCCGTTGATAGCGGACGAGTCGCTCCTGAGCGAAGACGATGCGCGGACGCTGCTCGGCGGAGCCAGGCCAGACGCGGGCGGCAAGCGGAAAATCTGGTGGAACATCAGGCTGAGCAAAAACGGCGGGCTGGGGCGGACGCTTAGGCTGATGAATATCGCAGCGGAAAACGCTGTGCCGTTTACGCTGGGCTGTATGGTCGGCGAGAGCAGTATTCTTTCCGCTGTTCAGCGCCGGGCCTTGCAGCTTGGGCCGACGCCCAGGTTCGTCGAGGGCAACTATGGGCGGTTCCTGCTGGCGGGGGATATCCTGGCCAGTCGGCGGAGTTTGAAGTTTGGCTATGGCGGCAGGCTCCGCGCGCTGCCGGGCGGCGGACTTGGCGTGGATGTCGACGAGAAAAAAATTGGCCGATACGCCAAGCGCGTCGCTACGCTCGGGGCCTAGCAGACCTTGGTAATACGACGCTCAATAACCACTGGACATCGGCGGGGTATGCGAGTAATCTCTACGGCTATGTCAGAACGAATTACGGTTATCGGTGACGGCGGGATGGGAACTATTTGCGCCGTCATGC
>Ga0190286_1001106_pt1 | contig 10278 bp, 9 predicted proteins | sample 48691834_MG_FD_183241 | JGI IMG/M metagenome (GOLD analysis project Ga0190286, IMG submission 183241) | Hydrothermal vent microbial mat bacterial communities from Southern Trench, Guaymas Basin, Mexico - 4869-18-3-4_MG | ecosystem: Environmental > Aquatic > Marine > Hydrothermal vents > Microbial... | reverse complement strand
CTTTTAATCTATACTATGTTGAACTTTACGACCGCTACGTGAGGGTGAGAAGGACTATTCGGCGTTGCATATCCGAGTATCCCCACGAAGATGCGTATAGAGATGCACTTTGCAAATTGGACTCAATTCTGACGGGCGTTATCGCAGAAAAGCGTGTGAAAGCGTTGGTTAGAATCCTGAAGCGCGATTGGCGGATATTCAAAAGGCTGAGGGCGATACTTGAAAACGAAGATAAGGGATCAAGAGAGGTTGTAGAAGGAAGAATGAGGCGTTTTCTTTCCTTCATAGAGAGAAAAGCGGCGACCAGCAAGAAGTATGCCTCACTCGTTAAACAGATAAAGAAGTTCTGGTGTGGGTTGTTTTATAGCTACGACCACGATGGTATCCCCAGGACAAACACCGACATGGAGCGATTCATCTGGGAGCTCAGAAAAAAGTGGAAAAGAATGACTGGCTACACGCGTGTTGATGAATGGATTGCATACCGTGCTCCGACAGGAATTTACATGTTCAATTTGATTGGTACCTGCCCACCATTAAAAGAACTTGGATTTTCTGTTGATGTGGCAGAAATGCTCTCTTCTGTCTCTTACGAATCGTACAGGCACTGTATGGAGGAATATGATAGGCAGAAAGAGAGGATGACAGAATCAGAAAAGGGGGGAATCGCGATGTAGAGGCTCTGTTAAAGGAGATTGAAAGGATGAATAAAGAGCTCTCTATGGGGAGTGAAATGTGAAACTATGGGTTATATCTGCTCTAAACCGCTTTCATGTATTCTCTCAGCACGACCGTAGCATACGACCCTTTTGGCAAGAAGAACTTTAATTTTACTTTGTTTCGACCGGGATTCATATCATCATCACTGACTCCTTCGTCGCTTAACTTCACCTGCACTGGCACTAATACCGGTCTTCTTGTCCCTTTAGAACTTATTTCAGGAATCTTTTCGATGTAAAAATCTTTCAATTCAACGCCTTCGTCCTCCAGAACTTTCCTCTCTATCTCTCCTTCCACATTTTCTGCAAATTCGGTTTCATAGCCAAAGAGTGGAGCAGTGACAAAAGCCCTACCACGCTTTATCAACCTGTTTATCCCTTCTATTTTGTCCTCTGTGATTCTCTCCATTCTATCCTTGTGTATATCAGCAAGTCCAAATTCGTTGCGAAAACAGACCACATCGCCTACCAACGCCTCGTTGAGTGGCAAGTTTTGTTTCAAACGATGACTTAAAACAAGGTTGAAGAGATAAGATTGATAGGCATGAACGAAAAGTTTCTGCAAGTTCTTTGGAAGCACGGAAAAGGCAGAGAGAAAATCTGCTTCGTTACTTCCTCTTACTCCTTTTACCAGTTCATTTAACATTGCCTTTTCGTATCGCAAGAACGAGGGCATTTTTTTCAAACTCTCTTTCAGCTCTTTCAGTTCTCCTTCCTTGCACAGCAGCCTTGCTTGTTTCGCCTCCTCACTTTCGTCAGCAAAAATATCTGCGATATAAGACATCACTGCTTCTTTTATTTCACCTTTTATCAGGTGTTTTCCTACCACGTGCGTTATCGGGCGGCGAATGCCAAAACGCTGAACACCGAAGAAATTGGGTACACCACCTGCATTTTCTATTTCGGTGGTTATCGCCTCAATATTTTGCTTTATCTTAGTTTTCCTTCCTTCTATGTTTCTTATAACAATCTCGAATTCGTTTCCATAAAGGTCACCTAAGGAAATGGCTTTATTCGACCTTCCTATTAGCTTTAACGAGACGTCGGTAATTCTTACCCGTTCCAGCTCTTCTTCATCCACATCCCAGATGCTTATCTTCTGCGTGGTCCGTGCGGATTTGTCTTTCGTGCCTGCGAATCCGATTCTATTTTTGCTAACTCTCAGGCGTCGAGAGATTTCCCTTATCACGTTGTGTGTGTCCCAGTTTTCCTTCGTCAACTCGACAATCAGGTATTTTCCTTCTATGCCTTCTTCTCTATTGGTAATTTCCCGAACGGAGAAGTCGGTGGGCTTTGTTTTTATAACACCGCCTATTCCGTCGGTTTTCGTAAAGTAGAACCATATTCCTATTTGTTTTTCAAACTCCGAGGTTTGTTTTAGTTTCATTTCCGCTCTTTAAGAACTAGAACACGATGGCACAACATGCACACCAACAATCATCGGGTATGCACCATATTCCAGCCTATCAATGCCGTAATCAGTATAAGTAAGACCGATAGCGAGATAAGCATCATTTTTCCTCAAATACCTGAGCATTCTCAGCCCATAGGTCCAACGATGCTTCTTTTTCAATTCATTCCAGGTTTTGTAGAACGCATTGCATCTGCATGACCACCTTCGGTATATCCTGCCTGAGGAATCTTTGAAGTTAAAACGAATGTATACCTCATGACTCTTCCCCTCCTTTTTCTTTGTTGCTTTCTCTTCATACACATGCAAAACACGTGGTTTTATCAATCCCAAGCTCCTGCCACTTTTAAACACCGCATCCACCGAGGAGTCAAGATTTCTTTCTAAGAATTCCCTTTTCTCTTCTTCGTTCAGTTCTCTTTCTACGCCTTTGCAGTAAACAAAGAATCTATCTTCTTTCCTTGGACGCCTACCTCTCCACGTATCAACATATATTTTTGAGATGCAAAGGTGTTTGAAATTTTCTCCATTAGAAGTGAGGACATCTGATTCATAAACACCTTGCGGTCTTATCCAGTCACCGTTCTCGTCTATGCCCGCGATGCAGACCTGCCCGTGCTCAGGTCTTGCAACTGCCAATATGGTAAGGTTCTGCGAGGCGGCATGACGTAACGGAGCAAAATCAGCAGATATTTTGGTTATTCGTGCGTATTTTCCGACATTGGCTCTTCTCTCACTTCCACTCCAGTTCTCTATTCTCAGTACATCACCTGCTTTTATCTCGCCGCGAGAAACAAGTTCTGCCTGTTCATCCCAAAAGGATACGCGCTTGTAGCTAAATTCATCTGCGATTATAAGGTCAACGACTTTTTTGTTTCCCTCGGAGACTTTCACTGCTTTAAGAGGTAGGATTCGAAGTACTTTCCCGGTTATGTTTACCATTACTTATTTTTATTTTATATAACACCTTTTTATAATATAATATCAGTTTTTAAGCGGGGTAGGGTAGTTAGGAGATCCCGTCGGGCTCATAACCCGGAGATCGATGGTTCGAATCCATCCCCCGCTATTGGAAAATGATAGTTAACGCGGATTTACATATCCATTCGCATTATTCTGCTGCTACTTCCCCGCGTATGGATTTGCCCATGCTGGCGAAAGAAGCTGCGAGGAAAGGGATACAGCTACTTGGCACCGGTGATTGTTTACATCCCAAATGGTTGAGTGGGATAAGGGAGCTGGAGGAAAGGAAAGGCATTTTTTATTTTAAAAGCGAAGATGTGAGCAAAAATACAAATACTAATTTTGTGCTCACGGTGGAGGTGGAAGATGCGCGAAGAGTGCATCACCTGCTCATATTGCCCTCTATCGCGAAGGCAGAGGAATTATACGAGTCGTTTAGAAGGTATTCGCCGGATATTGATTCAGATGGCAGACCCTCGCTGAGGCTGAGTGGCGAGGAAATAGCAGAGCATGCGAAAGATGCAGAAGTCCTTATAGGACCCTGTCATGCGTTCACACCCTGGACTGCTTTATATGCCTATCATGATTCGCTACATGAGTGCTACGGCGATATGGCGGGATATGTCTCTTTTGTGGAGCTGGGATTGAGTGCGGATTCTTCATATGCGGATAGAATAAAAGAGTTGAGAGAGCTAACATTTTTGACTAACTCGGACGCGCATTCACCTTACCCCATTCGACTGGCGAGGGAGTTTAACAGGTTTCAAGTGGAAAATATGAGTTTTGAAGAGTTAAAAGCAGCGATAGAGCGGAAAAAAGGCAGGAAGCCGGTGCTTAACGTGGGTGTACCACCAAAGGAAGGGAAGTATAACGAAAGTGCGTGTATCAGGTGCTATCGGCATTATTCACACAGGGATGCGATTATAGTGAAATGGAGATGTGAATGCGGCGGTATGATAAAGAAAGGTGTGAGGGATAGAGTAAATGAGCTTGCGGATTGTGAAGCACCCCCTCCGGAGCATAGACCTCCCTATTTGCACTTGATACCGTTGGCTGAGATAATAGGATTGGCTGTGCATAAGTCTGTGGGTTCCAAAGCGGTAAATGAGATATGGGAATCGCTATTAGCTGAATTTGGCACCGAAGTAAACGTGCTGGTGGATGCTCCGATGGACGATTTCCATGCAGTGGATGATCGTGTCATAGAGGCGATAAAAGCGTTTAGAGAAGGAGAAATATCAGTGAAGCCGGGTGGTGGTGGAAAATATGGCGTTATAGAGTTAAATCCCGGAGAAAGTGAAGAAGTTGCGAAAGAAAAAGAGTTAGAGGAAAGAGAGCAAAAGGGGCAGCTTTCTTTGCTCGATTTTTAATTATTTTCTCTTCTAATCTAAAGTTTCTACATTAATTTCCCTCAACCCCTCTATTTCCGATAGAAAATCATCTGCTCGCTCGCTCAATCTCATCGCCTGTTCGCTCATCTTTCGGAGCGTGTTGATGGAACTATCTATCAGGAGCCTCAGGATCTGATAGTTCTCCTCCCAGGATAATAATCTCTTCAGCTTTTCCTTCTTTATTTCGTGATACCATTCATCGTGTCTCCATACGAGAATCGCACCCAGGATACTCACCGCCTCCTCTACTTTCAGGTCTTCCAATCGTGATAGCTTGAATGGGAGCTCCGCAAGGATGAAACCCAATGGATTACTGACTGCGGGTAATTCATCCAGCGATAAACGAACGTGCTTCATAATAGCCGGCAAAGCAACGAAGAGTTCCGATGTCCTCACGTGTCCGCCGAAGTACGCGATAAGCGCTCCCTTAGGTGTCATCATGTATATCTCAGCACCCCTCTTTCCTTCCCCGACCTTCTGGATTATATATGCTGCTTCGAGCTCGGGAAGCTTCCTCAGAATTGTTGGATACGGAATGGCAGTGCCCTTCGATATGGCATACTTGCTGGCTGGTCCTTTTTTTATGAGAAATTCAAGCACTGCTCCGATGTATTCGTATTTTGACATCTTCGTTCATTACAAGGTCGGCCATGCATGATCGCCCTCAAAAAGCTCCTCGCGAATTTCTTCTTTTTCTTCCTCCGTGTAATCGTCATTGTGTCGAACTTCATTATACCGGAGCATCTTCTCCCTCAGTTCAGGTTTCAACTGTTTCATTTCTTCTTTAAGCTTTTTGTACTCTTCACGCTCTACCAGTTTGTGCTTACGCAGAAACTTATAGAACTCCAACAACGCATTATATACATCGTCAAATATCTCGTCGTCAATGTCCCCGGTCTTGAATATGAATCTGTGCATAATACGTCTAAAGTTATCTGTTATTACCTCTATATCGTCATACAGGAAGTAGCCATCATCATAAGCGTCAAAAACAAGATCGAAGATGTACCACAGACTGAACAGGGTATCATACCTCTCTCCTGCACTGTACTTTGGATTATGCATTAGATATCTCCTAAAAGCGTCTATTCTTGATTGGTTGTAATCAACCACAACCTTTTCGTATTCGTCCCATTCATCATCCTCTTCCAATTCATCGAGTCTATCATAATTCACTTCGCGTAATAAATAATCATCCCAATCATGCATCTTTTTGCTCTTTAGCAGCGTTTTACAGATTTCGTAATTCTTCTTCGCAATGTTATCCTTTCTATCCAGTTTAACTGCTCTCTTCAACGCTTCCTCTGCTTCCTCTAAGTTCCCTCGAATCATCTCCAGCCAGCCCATATTCGAGTAGAATTTACAGTTTGGGTCCGATTCGATGGCTCTCCGTTGATACTCTATTGCTTTTTCCACATCGTTCAGTGAGGCGTAGCAATGAGCAATGCGGTCATAAACCCAGGGTTTCTTCTCATCTTTCTCAATTACCAGCAGTTGGTTGTAGTATTCCAGTGCGAGTTCAAAACGGAGGTAATACTCCAGGAACTCGCAAGTTTTGTAATACGCATCTATCAAATCACTGCTTGAAAAATGCTCCCCCAGTGATTGCAGACCTCTGTCTATGTATCCCTTACCCGCATCGTCATTTCCGTTCTTTATACTTTCTGATGCCAGATCAAACAATGCGGGGAAATATTCCGGGCACTCCTCGACGATTTCCTCTAACCATCCGATTTTCTCTTCTCCCTCTATCGGCCCTCTTAGCAGCGGCATTTGGTTTGTTGTAACCATATCTAAATAAGCAAACTCCGCCGCCATCCATGCATCGGTATCCTCAATTTTTCGCTTCTTTCTCTTTCGATTCTTTTTTGGTTCTGGCATCTTCATCGCTTCCTGTGCAATTCCTTAATCGTTAATCTTAATATTTTAACCTTTTCTTAGAGCTTTCGCATGCTCTCAATCAACGATTTCCCCCGTGCTGAGAGCCGATAATAGGTCCCTTTCTCACGCTCTATCTTCTCTACAACCCCTTGTGTGAGAAGAGAAGTAGACTCATTGAACCTGCTTCCCATCCCTCTCAATCCACCAAGGATATTTGTGGGGTCTATCCCGGTATTCCGCGAAATCTCCGCGGGATACGAAGCCTTGGGATAGATTTTATACAAGTACATTACGATTTCAGTCCTTACCCGGCTTCTTCTGAGAGAACGCAGAACCTCTTCAAATAGCACCTCATCACTCATTCCCTTCTCTTCCTTGACAGTTTTTCGAGCACGTCAAATAGGTTATTTATCGTGAAAGGTTTCCACAGGTATTCCTCTGCTCCCGCATCCAGCGCTGCATCCCTATACTCAGGCGTGCCCAACGCAGTGATTGCAACAATCAAAGCGTTTGGGTCATATTTCTTTATCTCCCTTATCGCTTGAATCCCATCCATCACCTCCATCACCAGATCCATGGTGACGATATCCGGCTTCAATTCCTTATATTTCTCCACTGCTTCCTTTCCATTAACTGCGAAGTCCACCACTTCATAGCTTCCCCCTTCTTGCTCCAGCATCTCCCTTAGCATATCACGCATGTATGTCGCATCTTCCACAATCAATATTCTCTTCCTCTCTCCCATATTACACCCTCTTTTTTATTGCTTATAATGTATAAGGTTTCTTTGGTAAAGCTTTCTTTTAGCGAAGCATTTTTGATATACCTTTTCTTTAAGAGAAAGGTTTTTTTATTGTCTTTTTGGCAAAGTAAAGAAGAATTTTGAACCTTTTCCGGGTTCGCTTGTCGCCCATACTTTCCCACCATGTAATTTTACATACTCCTTGACTATGGATAACCCCAGCCCAAGCGCCCCAGACTTCCTCGTTAAAGAGGTATCAACCATGTAAAATCGCTCAAAAATCTTTGACAGATGCTCCTCTGGAATGCCAATCCCTGTATCTGCAACACACACACGTATATCCTCCTCCCTGTCCTCCACCCTAATATCTATTCTCCCCTTCTCCGGGGTATATTTGATTGCATTGGAGATCAAGTTAGTGAAAATGGCGATTATTTTCTGCTTATCAGCTTGGATTTCTAACTCTGGGATGGACGTAGAGATTTTTTGTTTTTTCTCTTTTGCTTCTGGTTTAAGACCCTTAATCACCTCCTCCACGACTTCAGGAATATGCACCCCTTCCAAACTCAGCTCTATCTTCTTACCGTCAATGCGTGCAAGCTCTAACATCCGATTAATTAGCTTCTCAAGTTGCCTTGCCGATTGCTCTATCGTATATAGATACCTCCTCTCCTTATCCGGGAGCTTATAGCGCTCCAACATACTTGCATACCCCACAATAGGAGCAAGAGGGGACCGCAGCTCATGATAAGCCACGTTAAGAAAATCACGTTTCATCTTGTCCAGCTCCGCAAGTCTTTTGCAGGTCTCCCGCAGCTCTTCCTCCTTCCTTTTCAGCTCTGTAATGTCAAGCAAGCTCGCGACGCAACTACTTGCCCCAGGAACCGGCTCTATCCAGGCATTTACATGCTTTATTTCTCCATTGCGGCTAACAAACTTGAATTCACAGCATGCCGGTGCTTCTCCTTTTCTTCTTTCCTCGCAATAATTCTGAACCCTATTCATGTCTTCATTAGCGATGAAATCAATCCACTTCTTACCCTTTATTTCTTCCCTTGAATATCCGCTCAGGGTTTCAAATTCTTTGTTTGCCAAAGATACTACTTCGCCATGTTCAATTACACACAGAGCGGTGAGTGCATACTCGAAGATTACCCGATACCGCTCCTCAGCATCCCTTAACTTATCTTGCGCTCTTACACACCTCTCTCTCACAAGCCCGATAGCATATGCCACCACTATAAACATACCCGCTCTCTCTGATGTTTCCATAAGAATTTCCACAGGAGGATGATAAACAAAGAAAAGAGTTGTGAAAATGTGAATTGCACCGAGGATAAAAGCGAGATAAACCGCTTTCTTCTTATACCACACCCCTGCTAAAATGATAGGGATATAGAAAAGGTGAGTATATACCTCGGTTTCGCCCGTAGAAGCGAAATAAATAGTCATGATAACACATGTGGATACCGAAAGAAGCAAGATAAGAAATTTATAACTCTTTTTTATTCTATTTTCTTCGCTCATTTCCCTTCTATTGTTTAATAGACACTTTATTTTTATAAATCTCTCAGGCTGTATCTATCTTTGTTTCCATCATAAAATTTTCTCTTCGCAAAGATGAATGTAAAAATCTAAAAATCGAAATATATTTATATACCCTTTATAAATAAACTAATAATCGCGAAGAGAGGGGGATTTTCAGATAAAAATGGGCACAAGGGAGGCATTTGAGAAGGCAATAAGGGATTGGCGAACTGTGGCAGTGATAGCAGTTGCGGCGATTTTGTGGCGAACAGTCATAAGCATTGACAAAAAGATAGCGCTTTGGGAAAGTATCGGCTCAGGTGTTGTCCTCATTATATTGGGTTGGTTTATCTTCAGTTATCTCTATTATCTGTCCAAGAGGGAGACGAGCTGGATGATTTCGAACAAGCTGGCTCAGGGGATTGCCGTCAGCATAAGCGCATTAAATGTTTACGTTCTTGTTTACTACGCAATGAGATGGTATAGATTAATGACCGAACCTGAAGTCTTTAAGCCTCCAGATTATTTGCTTAGAGATATGAGATTCGCAATGCTGGTGCTGGCGTATTGTGGATTAATGTGGGCGACGGGGTATCTAAGGAAAATGCACGATAATTATATGCTGGTAACCGAAAAAATGCCGGAGATGCGAAAAGTGAGTGCCGCGGAATCAATGTTCAGGATAATAACTGATGAACGGACGGTAATAGTGATATTGGGCTTGGTATTTTTATGGCGTGCAATTATAAGTTTCGACAAACAGATAGTTCCCTGGGAGAGCATGGTTTCAGGCATGGGTCTTTTCATCTTGGGCTGGGTTCTCTTCGGTTACATAAGTTCATTGGCCGTGAGAACCACCAGACCAAGCGTTGCTAAGATATATCAGGGAATCGCCTTTGCTTTGTTCGCGGTAAATTTCTATGTTCTCGCTTATTACGGAATGAGGTGGTATATATTAATATTCATGCCTGTTTTGGAAGAAGCATTGGTGCCACTGGATTTTGTGTTCCGCGACATAAGATATTTCGTGCTCGTGATATTCTATTGCACCTCAATAGTGCTATCCAAATATCTGGAAAGGGCATCAGAAGAGTGTGAGTATTTGATTAAAAAAGGGGAGAAGGAGTACAAGGAGTAGTATCTATATGGTCGATGTAAATCACGATCTTTCACAAGATTAAAACCAGAGCTTTTTTTACTTCCTAAAAAATCATACCCGCCGCTTTATAACTTAACGATTTGAGAATTTTGAAATGAACAAGAGGGAATTTCTATTCCGGGTAATAACTGACGAAAGGGCTTTAATAGTATTAGTGGGTATAGCGTACCTATGGCGAGCAGTCGTAAGCAGTGATAAAAAAATAAGTTCATGGGAAAGTGCGTGTTCTGGTGTAAGTCTGTTCATAATAGGCTGGCTCATCTTCGGATATATGTACTACATGAGCCGGAAAACGACTGACTGGCCAGTATCAAATAGGATTTATCGCGGTATCACTTTTAGCGTGCTCGTGCTAAATATCTATGTTATGATTTACTATGGAATGAGATGGCATGGCTTCCTGCGTGTAGAAGTTTCTGTGCCGCGGGATTTCATTTACCGCGATTTGAGATATGTCATCTTCGTGATGTATTATTGCATAGCAA
>Ga0190286_1001105_pt1 | contig 10278 bp, 10 predicted proteins | sample 48691834_MG_FD_183241 | JGI IMG/M metagenome (GOLD analysis project Ga0190286, IMG submission 183241) | Hydrothermal vent microbial mat bacterial communities from Southern Trench, Guaymas Basin, Mexico - 4869-18-3-4_MG | ecosystem: Environmental > Aquatic > Marine > Hydrothermal vents >... | reverse complement strand
GGGAAAAGCATTGAGATAGTTATCTCTGTATCCATCATCAAAGGTAAGGAGTATAGGGCGAGGAGGTAAGGGGTCCCCCTTTTCCAGATAGTCTATGTATTCAGCAGCAGTAATGGTATTAAACCTTCGCCATTTAAGATATCGCATCTGTCGGTAGAAATTTTCCGGGGTAACATAGAGTCCTTTAACTCTGGCACGAGGATCAGGGTAGTCTATCTTATGATAAAAAAGGATAGGGATTTTCTTCCCCTTCATTTCAAACATTCTTTATAAAGCCTTTCCGTCTCCTCCACCATTCTCTCTGCTCCAAACTCCTTTTCTATCCTTTCTTTTGAGGGTTTTGAAGAAGATAAATTATACTTTGAGAAAGAGCCTCTGAGTTCTTAGGAGGAATTAAGATCCCTGTCCTACCATCTTCTACCACTTCCGGTGTTCCCCCTACCGAGGTGGCTATAACGGGAAGACCGCAGTACATAGCCTCCATCACTACCCGTGGTAATCCTTCGGAGAGAGAAGGATGAACAAAGATATCCATTATCTGATAATAATCAAAAACATTCTTCACTTTACCCACAAATACAAAATTTTCTCCTAAATTTTTATCCTCCACCATTTTCTCCAAATACTTCCGCTGATTTCCCTCTCCGATAAGGATAAACTTTACCTTAGAAGTCTTATCCACCACTCTCTCTGCTGCCTCTACAAGGTAATGATAACCTTTGATATAGATGAGGTGTCCTACTCCTCCAATTACTGTGTGAGTGGGTAGAATTCCTAAGGACTTCTTTAAATCCTCTCTATTCTTAGTTATCCCTATCCTGCTGAAGTCCAGGGCATTCCTTATGGTTACTACCTTATCTTCCTTAATCCCTATCTCATCTACCAGTTGCCTGTGGAGACTTTCAGAAACGGTGATGATTTTATCTGGAATTTTCTTCAATATTCTATTGTAAATCCATAGAGGGAAGTTCATTTTGGGCTCTCCAAACTTATCTCTATGGAGAAAAGCATGGATGGTGGAGATCTTCAGAACACCTCTTAAGTTCTTAGATGCCAGAAGACCGGGAATGTCTGCATCCCGATTATGAGTGTGAACTACTTCAATACTGTTTTCCCTGATAAAGTATCGGATAAAATATTTCGCTTTTTTCCTTTCTCTCAGTTCCAGACTAATGGCAGGAATCCCCTCTTCCTTATAATGGAGAGAGAGTTCACCCGGTCTGGAGATTATCCACACCTTATGACCTCTCTCTATCAGTCCTTTACTTAAGAATCGGGTATGCTCCTGAGAACCCCCTCCTATCTCTTTTGCTCCTATAATTTGAAGAATTCTCATGCCTTTAATTCCTCTACCCACTTAAGAACTTTTCTACCCTGCTTGAGCCAGGTGTAATCCTTTAAAACTTTTTCTCTGGCTTTCACTCCCATTTCTCTGGCTATCTCTGGATTCTGCAAAAGGTAAAGGATGCTTTCTCTTATCTCCTCTGTTCGGTCAGGATTTATCAAGACCCCTTCTTTACCCGGAGTGAGGATTCTGGCTATCTGTCCTTTACGGGGAGCAATAATAGGTTTCCCACAAGCCATATACTCAAAGAGTTTAATGGGTGAAGAGTATATGCTGATATCTGGGAGGATGGCTATGTCCATGAGGGATAGATAGCGGGGAATTTCTTCATGGTCTATCTCCCCAGTTAAAATCACTTTTTTTGAGAGAGACAATTCCTGGATTCTCCTCATAATTCTTTCTTTAAGTCTTCCCTCTCCCACTATGAGTATCTTAATTTCCTCTCTCATATCTTTTACAGCCTCCAGCAGTTGGAAGAGTCCCTGACGAGGAGAAAGAGACCCTACAAAACCCACTACCTTATCTTCTTTACTTATGTTTAAGATTTTCATCAATTCTTTATCTTTACTTCGGGGAAAGAACTTCTCAGGGTCTACACCATCAGGCACCACCTTAATTTTCGTTGGGGAGGTCTTCCCTTCTAAGTATTTCTTAAGTTCCTGAGTAGTTATAATTATCAAGGAAGAGAGTCTAAGGATAATTTTCTCTGTTATTTCTGCCAGTCTCTTAAACTTAACTCGACGGGAAGGCCCCTCCAGTAAAGGAGCATTTACCTCCAGAACATGGGGAATTTGGAGAATATGAGCCAGAAATACTCCTGCAAATCCATAAATTTCATAACGCTCATATATAAAGGAAGGTCTTCTCTCCAGAAGCAAAAGTAGAAAAAGAATTTTGAAGTTGGTAAGAATTCGGGAGAAGTCTCCTCCCAGCAGTTTACTTCTTATCGGCCTTATCTCCCTTACCTGGGGGAAATCTTTCCTCCCTTTACAAGTAGTAACCACCAGCACTTGGTGATGAAGTTTTCTCCAGGCAAGTATTATCTCTCTCATATGCACAGATGCGCCCTTGTTTCCCGTAAGAGGGTTATAATAATCAGAGTTAAGATAGATTATAAACATTTCTTATTATAACCTTTCTTTTCTTCATCTATCATCTTTTGGTAGAGTTTGACTTTAATGAAGGAGGATTTTAAAATTTTTTGGAGGTAGGAGATGGAAAAGTTGCTTCAGTTAAAGAGAAGGATTTTAAAGATAAAGGAGCATCTTTGACCTGGGAGAAAAGAGAAAAAGGATTGAGGCACTTCAGGAGCAAGCCCAAGACCCTTCTCTATGGAAGGACAGGAGAGAAGGAGCAAAGGTAATGAGGGAGTTGTCTTCCCTCAAGAAAGAGGTAGAGGAGTGGGAGAATCTTTTTCAGGCAGTTAAGGATTTGGAGGAGATGAGACCTCTAATAGAGGAAGATCCTTCCCTCCAGAAAGAGTGGGAGAAGGAGTTCCAGAATTTAGAGAAAAAGGTGGAGGCTTGGGAGTTTCGACTTCTCTTTAATGAACCCTATGATAAGAACTCCGCTCTTCTATTTATCCATGCGGGTGCAGGTGGTACTGAGTCCTGTGACTGGGTGGAGATGCTTATGAGAATGTATCTTAGATGGGCAGAAAGACACGGTTTTAAAGGCAAGATTCTGGACCTCCTCCCCGGAGAGGAAGCAGGGATTAAGAATGCAGTGCTTTCAATAGAAGGAGACTATGCCTATGGGCATCTTAAGTCTGAACATGGAGTTCACCGTTTGGTAAGAATCTCTCCCTTTGATGCCAACCGAAGGAGACATACTTCCTTTGCTATGGTGGAGGTCCTTCCAGAGATGGAAGAAGAGATAGGGGTAGAGATAAAAGAGTCAGATTTGAAGATTGAGACTTTCCACGCCTCTGGCCCAGGAGGGCAACATGTTAATGTTACCGATTCTGCAGTGAGAATTACCCATATTCCTACCGGTATAGTGGCTCAGTCTCAGAGTGGTAGGTCTCAGCATCACAATAAGGAGGAAGCCCTTAAGATACTCAAAGCCCGCCTGTTTGACTATTATAGACGCCAGAAGGAGGAAGAAATTAAAAAACTTAAAGGAGAAAGGAAAGAGATGGGTTGGGGTAATCAGATCAGGTCTTATATCCTTCACCCTTACAATCTGGTGAAAGACCATCGTACAGATATAGAAGATACTAATCCTGGAAGGGTTCTGGATGGGGAGATTGATCCCTTCATAACTGCATATCTTCAGAAAAGGAAAATTCCCAATGAGGGAGGAGTATCGTAAGGCTGTAAAATTGCTGAAGGAGGGGGAAATTGTGGCTCTTCCCACAGAGACTGTGTATGGTCTGGTAGGATACTTCTACTCTTCCTCTTCCTTAGATAAAATCTTTGCCTTAAAGGGTCGACCTGAGAATAAACCTTTGGCTTTATTTATCTCTTCTCCAGAGGAGATGAGAAGTTTCTCTTCCCATATCCACCTATCTGCCTGGCTTTTGGCTTATCGTTTCTGGCCCGGACCTCTTACCCTGGTTCTTTCCTCCAAACCTGGCACAGGGATTCCTTGGGTAACTGTGGGTTTCCGGATACCTCAACATCCTGTACCTTTAAAAATCCTTAGTCTTCTATCCCCTCTCTGGTCTACGAGTGCTAACCTTACCGGTAAGAGGAGTGCAGTTACTTATGAAGAGGTAAAGGAATACTTTGCGGGAAAAATTCCTCTTATCCTTAAAGATGGAAGGGAACCCTTGGGTAAAGAATCTACGGTGGTAGATGTCTCCGGAGAGGAGATTAAAATATTACGTGAGGGAAGTTTAGAGGTGGGAGAGATTAAAAAGGCACTAAATATAAGAAAGGTGCTCTTTGTCTGCTCTGGAAATACCTGTAGAAGTCTTATAGCGGAGAAAATCTTTGAAAAGATGTCCCGGGGTAAGTTTGAAGTCAGTTCAGCGGGAATTCACGCTTACTCTGCAAGCAAGATTCCTTATGAGGTGAACAGGATTCTTCAGAAGGAAGGAATTAAAGATATATCCCATAATCCTGTTCCGCTTACTGAAGAATTGGTTAAGGAGAAAGATCTGATTTTCACTATGGAGAGTTTTCAGCGGGACTGGATTTTAGAAAAATGGAAGGAAGCAAAGGGTAAAGCTTTCTTACTTACCTCCTTTACCACTGGGGAAGATATAAAAGACCCTCGAGGTAAGGGTTACTCTTTTTACCTTAAGACCCTAAGCAAGATTAAGGAAAATTTGGTAAAGTTAATTGAGGAGTTAGAAGATGCTTATAGGTTTAGCCAGTGACCATGCAGGTTGGAGACTTAAAGAATTTATAAAAGGAAAACTTAAAGAATGGGGTTATCAAGTAGAGGATTTTGGTTGTAAGGATGAGAAATCGGTAGATTATCCTGATTATGCCTGGAAAGTGATAGAGGAGATTAGAAAGGGGAATCTGGAGAGAGGTATTCTCTTCTGTGGTACAGGGATAGGGATGAGTATTGTGGCTAATAAGGGTAGGGGAATTCGGGCGGCTGTTTGTTGGGATGAGGTTACGGCCAGACTAAGCCGAACCCATAATGATGCCAATGTTTTATGCCTGGGAGGAAGAGTTCTCAAGCCTTTGGAGGCGGAGAAGATAGTAAAGATATGGCTGGAGACTGAATGTGAAGGAGGTAGACATTTAAGGAGGCTAAAGAAAATAGAAAAAATCGAGAGGAGCATGAGAGATGGGTAACTGGATATACATAAATGGTGAGTTTCTTCCTGTAGAGGAAGCCAAGGTTTCTGTCTTTGACCACGGTCTTCTCTATGGAGATGGAGTATTTGAGGGACTAAGGACTTATAATGGAAGAATTTTCCGTCTGGAGGAACATATAGAAAGACTCTATCGCTCTGCGCATTTTATTATGTTACGCATACCTTTGAGCAAAGAAGAAATGAAGGAAACCATCCTGGAGGCAGTACGCCGGAATAATCTTAAAGATGCCTATATCCGGGTAGTGGTTACTCGAGGGGTGGGGGACCTGGGGCTGGATCCGGATAAATGCTTGCGTCCTAACTTGATTATAATTGTGGATAAGATAACTCTCTATCCAGAAAAACTCTATGAGGAGGGATTGGAAGTAGTCACTGTCCCCACTATAAGAAATCCTATTACCGCTCTCAATCCTCAGGTAAAATCCTTAAATTATCTCAATAACATCTTAGCCAAGATAGAAGGGAAGAATTCTGGCTGTATAGAAGCTATAATGCTAAATCAGGAAGGTTTTGTGCTGGAGGCTACAGGGGATAATATCTTCATTGTAGACAGGGGCACCCTGATTACTCCTCCTACTCATATTGGAATTCTGGAAGGAATAACTCGGCAAGTGGTGATAGAGATTGCCAGAGACCTGGGAATACCTTTCAAGGAAGAGGTTTTTTCTCGCTATCAACTCTTCAATGCTCAGGAATGTTTTCTTACCGGGACCGCTGCCGAGATAATTCCTGTGGTAAAGGTGGATAGAAGAAGGATAGGAGATGGAAAGCCTGGGGCAATAACTAAGAGAATCCGGAAGGCTTTCCGGGAGATTACTATGAGAGAGGGAGAACCTGTCTACACTGATGAAGTGTGAAATCTGTGGCAAGAGAGAGGCTACGATTATATACGAAATTAAAAGAGGTAAAGGGAAAGGTCTGGTACTTAAACTCTGTCAGAAATGTGCTGAGGAAGGTTTAGAAGAGAAACTCCTGGATTCTCTTACTCAATTTCTTCCCTTACTTGTGGAGGAGGATAAAGTCTGTAAAGGTTGTGGTTTGAAATTTTCTCAATTTCGAGATAAGGGGCTTCTGGGTTGTCCTCTCTGTTATACTACTTTCCGTTCTCTCCTTTCACGTTTACTTCTTAAACTCCATGGCTCTACCCGGCATCGGGGAAGATTGCCCCGTCACTTAGAGATAAGGAAGAAGAGGGAGGAACTCAAGAGGAAACTCAAGATAGCCCTGGGAGCAGAGGATTACGAAAGGGCAGCGGAGATTAAAAATGAACTGGAGAGATTAAGATGCTAAAGGTAGAGATGGATAAAGATATTTTCTACAGTCTCCGTTTGAGATTGGCAAGAAATATCCAGGGTTTCCCTTTTGTCTGGAAAGCAACCTTTGAGCAGTTAAGAGAGATAAAAGGAGAAGTTACCAAGGCCATTACCTCTCTTAAATCCTTCCCTGACCTTTGGATTCTGGATATGGAAGAATTGCCTCTTCTGGAGAGGAAAATTCTGGCTGAGAGGAGATTGATCAGTTATGAGTTTGCTCTCCTCTCCCACCCTCGTCTTCTTATTACTGACCCGGAGGAAAAACTGGGAATTATGGTAAATGAAGAGGACCACTTAAGAATTCAGGTTTTCGGCAATTCCCCCGAGGGAAGGCCTCTGCTGGAAAAATTGAAAATGCTGGATAGAGAATTGGAGGAATATCTCCCCTTCAGTGCTACCCGGCGATGGGGTTATTTAAATGCATGCCCTACCAATGCAGGTACAGGCTTGAGGGCTTCCCTTATGATGCACCTCCCTTCCTTGGTTATAGGGGAGAAAATTAAAGAAGTGGCCCCAGAACTTTACAAGAAAGGTTGGGAAATTCGCGGTTATCTGGGAGAAGGTAGTCATTTTCAGGGAAACCTCTTTCAGATTTCTAACCGATTTTCCTTAGGCTATACGGAAGAGGAAATCGTGGATAACCTTATGAGATTATACCAGTATCTGAGAAGAATAGAGTTGGAGAGGAGGGGATGGTTATTAAAAGAAGGGAAGGTAGAACTGGAAGATTCTCTTATGAGAAGCATGGCTATCCTCAAGGCTGCTCGTAAAATCTCTACTGGTGAGGCACTTCATCACCTCTCTATTTTGTGGTTGGGTTCTATCTTTGGTATAATAGAAGGAGTGGAGGATAGATTGATTAAGAGACTGCAGTTAATGATTCAACCTGCCCATCTCCAGAAAAGATTTGGAGAAGAACTGAGTCCTTTAGAACGTGAAATAATCAGAGCAAATCTCCTGCGGGAAATACTCTTTAATCAAGAGAAGGTTAGATTGGTAAAATGGATATAAGGGACCCTCTCCCCAAAGGAGGGTTTAGTGTATAACCGGTTTACGGAAAGAGCCAGAAGGATTTTATCCGTAGCCAAGGAAGAAGCCCGGAAACTGGGCAATTCTCAAATTGAACCCGAACATCTTCTATTAGCCATCCTCAGAGAAGGTAGCGGAGTGGCCATGAAAATTTTGACCCGATTTCATATTCAACCTGAGGAGCTAAGAAGACGGCTGGAAGAGAAATTACTTAAATCCTCCTCTCTTCTATATTTTGGAGAGGTCTCCTTCTCTCCCTCTGGGAAGAAAGTGGTGGAGATTGCAATTGAGGAGGCTAAACATCTGGGACACAACTACGTGGGAACAGAACATATACTCTTAGGGATTGTCTCCCTGGGAGGTAGCCATGCTTACCATATCCTGAGCAGTTTAGGGGTGGATTCGCAGAGATTGAGGGAAGAAATTATACATCTTCAGGGAAGGTTCTACTCCCCTACTCCTCAAAAGAAGTCCCGTACTCCTGCACTGGAGACCTTCGGAACGGATATTACAGAACTGGCGGGGGCTGGGAAACTTGATCCTATCATAGGAAGGGAGAAGGAGATAGAGAGGCTTATTCAGATCCTATCTCGAAGGAAGAAAAATAATCCTATCCTTATAGGAGATGCAGGAGTAGGTAAGACTGCTATAGTAGAAGGTTTAGCCCAGAAGATAGTTAAAGGAGATGTTCCTGAGTCTCTTAAAAACAAAAGAATAGTGGCTCTGGATCTGGCTCTTCTGGTAGCAGGGACAAAGTATCGGGGACAGTTTGAGGAAAGGATCAAAGCAGTGCTCAACGAAATCAGACAGGATGGAGACATAATAATCTTCATCGATGAAATCCATACTTTAGTGGGGGCAGGAGCTGCAGAAGGAGCTATAGATGCTTCCAATATTTTAAAACCTGCCCTGGCTCGGGGAGAAATTCAATGTATAGGAGCTACTACTCTGGATGAGTACCGCAAATATATAGAAAAAGATGCTGCTTTGGAGAGAAGGTTTCAGACCATTCTGGTAAATCCCCCCACTGTAGAAGAGACTATGGAGATACTGCGAGGGTTAAAGGAAAGATATGAGAAGTATCATGGAGTGAAGATTACTGAAGAGGCTATTCAGTCAGCAGCCCGGCTCTCTGATAGATTCATCGCTGACCGTTTTCTTCCGGATAAAGCTATAGACCTTATTGATGAAGCCTCAGCCAAAGCAAGACTCTTTAAGAAAAAGGAGAGGGAAGTTCCTCCTGAACTGGAGGCAGAACTGGTGGCTACTCAGGAGGCAAAGAATGAGGCTATAAGACAGCAGGATTTTGAGAAGGCAGCCAAAATGAGAGACCGGGAGAAAGAACTTATGGAGAAGATAAGAGAAATGGAGAGGGTGGAAGTTACAGGTGAGGATATAGCAGAGGTGGTCTCCAAATGGACCGGGATACCTCTCTCCCGCCTGGAGGAAGACGAGACTACCAAACTGTTGAGGATGGAGAAGGAATTAAGTCAGAGGGTGGTGGGGCAGGAGGAGGCGGTTCAGGTGCTCTCCCGGGCGGTGAGAAGGTCTCGCTCCGGGCTTAAGGATCCCCGAAGACCCATCGGATGTTTCCTCTTCTTAGGTCCTACCGGTGTAGGGAAGACGGAACTGGCTAAGGCTCTGGCAGAGTTTCTCTTTGGGCATGAAGATGCCCTCATAAGACTGGATATGTCTGAATTTATGGAAAAATTTTCTGTTTCCCGCTTAGTAGGTGCTCCTCCCGGATATGTGGGATATGAGGAGGGAGGAGAACTTACTGAGAGGGTGAGAAGGCGCCCTTACTCGGTGGTCCTTTTTGATGAGATAGAGAAAGCTCATCCAGATGTTTTCAATATTCTCCTCCAGGTAATGGATGATGGGAGACTCACGGATTCTCTCAATCATACGGTGGATTTCCGAAACGTGGTGCTGATAATGACCTCTAACATAGGGGCACAATTTATCCGTAAAGGAGGCAGTATTGGATTTAAAGTTGTGGAGGAAAAAACCTTATCTTACGAAGATATGAAACAAAAACTTCTGGAAGAATTAAAGAAATCCTTCCGTCCTGAGTTTTTGAATCGTATCGATGAAATAGTGGTATTTAAACCTTTGACCAGGGAGAGCCTGAAGAAAATCGTGGACCTTATGTTGAAAGAAGTCCGTATCCGGCTGAAATCCCATTCTATAGATTTAAAGTTAACCTCTGGAGCCAAAGATTTTCTTATCAAGAAAGGGTATGACCCGGTTTACGGGGCACGACCCCTTAAGAGAGCCATCCAGAGATATATTGAAGACCCTCTGGCAGAACTTTTATTGAAAAGGGATATCCCCCCTGGAAGCAGAATAGAGGTCATTGTAAAGAGAGGGAAGTTAAGATTTAAGGTGGCAGGGGCGGCTCTGGTAAAAGGGGTATAGCCTACTGCAGGTTAGATATTGAAGAACTTTGGGCTGATTTTCTTTTTTCTCCTTTTTCCCTTTTCCCTCTTCTCCCAGTGGAGTGTAAAGGTGGAGTGGAGAGATATTTCTTTAACTGATATCCCCTTCCCTTCCTATATTCTTCCTCACTCTGGTAAGGTGGACTTAAATTTTGTCCTTAAAAGAGAAGGAAACAACACTCTCTGGGAGGGGAAGGTAAAGGTAGAAGGATGTTCCTTTACCCTTACTCCCTATAACATTCTACTTAAAGAAATAAAAGGGGAGGGGGAAATTACCCCTGAGGGATGGAAGACAGAGAAATTAGAAGGTAAGTGGGAGGAGATGGTTTTCTTCCTTAAAGGAGAAGGTAAGTTACGTGTTCCTTATGACTACAC
>Ga0190286_1001104_pt1 | contig 10284 bp, 11 predicted proteins | sample 48691834_MG_FD_183241 | JGI IMG/M metagenome (GOLD analysis project Ga0190286, IMG submission 183241) | Hydrothermal vent microbial mat bacterial communities from Southern Trench, Guaymas Basin, Mexico - 4869-18-3-4_MG | ecosystem: Environmental > Aquatic > Marine > Hydrothermal vents >... | reverse complement strand
GTGCTCGGGCTCCTCCGGGAGGGGGTCCAGGGGGCGCTCGAAGCCGCCTCTGATTCCGAAGAGGTGCGCGCCCGGGCGGGGCTGCTCCTCCGCCAGGCGAGGCAGCTTGCGGGGCGGGGCAGGGAAGCGCTCGCCTCCCTAGCGGCATTGGCGGAGCTCGGCCCGGAGCTGGCCGAGCTCCAGGAGGAGCTCTCCCACTTTGCCGGGCGGGAGATCGAGCGGGCGCGGGCCTTCATCGCCAAGAGGGGGGGTCGAACTCGAGCTCGATTTGGAGCTCGAGCGGCCATCTCAAGGCCGAAAAGAGGGGTCAAAAGCAGAAGAAGAGGCGGCGAGGCTCATCCCGAGGCGGCTCTTCCGGGGGCCGCCCTTCCAGCTCAAGCCCTGGTTGCGGCGGCTCCCCCAGGAGGAGCGCGACCGCTGGTGGCGGCTGCAGAAGCGCTATAAAGACAAAGCTTACATCCTGCCCCTCCTGGGGCTCTTCTGGGCCGACGGGCGCCGCTCGCTAGCCGAGATCGCCGAGCTGGTGGAGCTCGAGACCGGCGAGCGTGCGCTGGACCTCCTGAGGGGCTACTTTGAGCTTCTGGCCAAGGCGGGCCTGGTGGAGCTACGGACACAAACGACGAGATGCTGAGGGCGATCTTCCTCCACCTCTCGCGCAACCGCCGGCTCCAGGAGTGGATCATGAGGCATGAGTTCGCCCGGCGGGCTGCGCGGCGGTTCATCGCCGGTGAGACCCAAGAGGAGGCCCTCCAGGTGGTGAGGGAGCTCAACCAGCGGGGGCTGCTCGCCACCCTCGACCACCTGGGGGAGAACGTCACCGACGCCGAGGAAGCCCGCGCCGCCGCTCAGGAATACCTCGAGCTGCTCGAGCGGATCGCCGAGCTGGGGCTCCGCTCCGAGGTCTCGCTCAAGCTCACCCAGATGGGACTGGACATCGATCCCGAGCTCTGCCGGGAGAACGTCGAGCGGATCGTCGCCAAGGCCGGGGAGCTGAACAACCTGGTGCAGATCGACATGGAGGGCTCCGAGTATACCGACCGGACGCTCGCCATCTACGAGGAGCTCCGCTCCCGGTATGATAACGTGGGGGTGGCGCTCCAGGCGAACCTCCGCCGGAGCGAGCGGGACCTCGTGCGGCTGATCGAGCTCGGCGCGAACGTCCGCCTATGCAAGGGGGCCTACCGCGAGCCGGCTAGTATCGCCTACCAGTGGAAGCGCGAGGTCGACCGGAGCTATAGAAAACTGATGGAGATGCTCCTCGCGCCGGAGGCCCGCGCCAAGGGGGCCTACGCGGCGATCGCCACCCACGACGAGCGGATGATCCGCTATGCCAAGGAGCTGGTCCGCCGCTGGGGGATCGGTGAGGACGAGTTCGAATTCCAGATGCTCTACGGCATCCGGCGGGAGCTCCAGCAGCGCCTGGCGGATGAGGGCTACCGCGTGCGGATCTACGTCTCCTACGGGACGGAGTGGTATCCCTTCTACATGCGGCGGCTGGCCGAACGCCCCGCTAACGTCCTATTCCTCCTGCGGAACCTCTTCAAGCGATGAGGCGGATTACAGCTTGAGCAAGCGAGCTAGGAGCGCGAGCCCGATCAGCGTCTTGGCGTCCTCCAGCTCGCCGCTCGAGAGCATCTCCTCCAGCCTCTCCAGGGGGATCTCCTCGACCCGGAGGAATTCGCCCTCATCTGGCCGATTCCCTCCAAGCGGCTCGAGCCCGCGGGCGAGGTAAAGATGGAGCCGTTCGTCGCAGAAGCCCGGCGTGGTGTAGAACTCGGCCAGCTTCTCCCACCTCCGGGCGTGGTAGCCCGTCTCTTCAGCCAATTCGCGCTTGGCGCACTCCAGGGGGGACTCGCCCGGCTCCAGGGTCCCCGCGGGGATCTCCAGCAGCTCCCTATCTAGCGGCGCGCGGTATTGCCGCACTAGGATGACCTTCCTTTGATCACCTTCTTCGAGCAGGGGGACGATCGCCACCGCGCCGGGATGTCTGACTACCTCCCGCTCGCGGGCCCGCCCATCCGGCCCTCGCACCTGGAGCAGTTCTAATTTAAGCAGCTTGCCGGTGTAAATCCATCTGTTAGCGATGATTCGGGATTTGGACATCTACCCCAGCATCGCCTGGAGCTTGGCGAACTCCTCCTCGGGGATGTTGTAGAGGTGCTCCTCCTCGGGGAAGCGGCCCTCCTTCACGTCGGCGATGAACTCCCGGAGGGCGCCCAGGATCTGCTCGCTTAGGTTCACATACCGCTTGACGAACTTGGGGACGAACTTCTCGAACAGCCCGAGCATGTCGTGGACGATCATCATCTGGCCGTCGGCGGCCGGCCCGGAGCCCAAGCTCAGCACCAGGATGTCGAGCTTATCGTAGATGATCTCGGCCACCTTGGCGGGGATGCACTCCAGGAGGATGGCGAAGGCGCCGGCATCCTGCAATGCTAGGGCATCCTCGATGAGGTTCTTCGCGGTGGTCGCGTCCCGCCCCTGGGCGCGGAAGCCCCCCAGCTGGGTGTAGGACTGGGGTGTGAGGCCGATGTGGCCCATCACCGGGATGCCGGCCTTGACGATCGCCTCCACCTTGTCGGCCATCCTCCGGCCGCCCTCGAGCTTGATCGCGTCGGTGCCGGCCTCGGCCATGAACCGCCCGGCGTTGCGGATGGCTTCCTCCGTCGAGGCCTGGTAGGACATGTAGGGCATATCGCCGATGACGAAGGCCCGCTTGGCCGCGCGGGTGACGGCCTTGGTGAAGATCAGCATCTCGTCCATCGTCATCGGCAGCGTCGTATCATACCCGAGGACGGTCATCGCCACCGAGTCACCCACCAGGATGAGGTCGATCCCGGCCCGGTCCTCGAGCAGCGCCGTCGGGTAGTCGTAGGCCGTGAGGAAGGTGAGCTTCTCCCCGCGGTCGCGCATCGCATACAGGTCCGGGATCGTGAGCTTCCTAACTTGCTCTGCCATCTCGCTTGCCCCCTCCTATCTCCACTTCTTATCCTATCCTACCTGGAATCTCGAGCCTTAGCCACCAAGCGCTCCCACTCGAGGTCGACGGTCCTCTGGATGAGCTCGATATCCTCCTCGGTGAGGTGGCGGAAGCGCCCTTGCAATCTCAGGTATTCTTTAACGGGCAGGCCCTCCGGCTCGAGGTTGATCGTGTATTTTACGCCATCTTCGACCTCATAGAGCGGGAAGACCTTCGTCTGGACGGCGAGCCGGGCCAGCTTCACCGAGAGCTCCGAGCTCGCCTTCCACCCCGGCGGGCAGGGGCAGATGATGTGGATGAACTTCGTCCCCCGGGTGGCCTTCGCCCTCTTCACCTTCCGCACCAGGTCCTCGGGGTAGGCCGGCGAGGCCGTCGCGGCGTAGGGGATCCGATGGGCGGCCATGATCGCCATCATGTCCTTCTTCGGTTCATCTTTGGGATGCTTCTCCGGGGTGGTGGTCGTCCAGGCCTTCAACGGCGTGGCCGAGCTCCGCTGGATACCGGTGTTCATGTAGGCCTCGTTGTCGTAGCAGACGTAGAGGATATCGTCGTTCCGCTCGGCGGCGCCGGAGAGCGCCTGCAGCCCGATGTCGAAGGTGCCGCCGTCGCCGGCCCAGGCGAGCACCGTCACGTCCTCCTGGCCGGTCACCTCCAGCGCGGCGCGGACACCTGAAGCGGCCGAGGCGGCCGTCTCGAATGCGGTGTGGAAGACCGGCACCTTCAATGCCGAGTAGGGGAACGCCCCGGCGATGATCGTCCAGCAGCAGGCGGGCAGGACGACGATCGTCCGCTCCCCCAGCGCCTTCAAGACGTAGCGCATCGCCAGGGCGGCGCCGCACCCCGGGCAGGCGACATGTCCCGGCAGCAGCAGCTCCCGCGAGGGCATGGTCCCGCGGATGGGGAAGGGGCTGCTCTCCTCCCGGAGCTCGTGCAGGTCGGTGCCCATCGGATCAGAGCTTCACCCCCTTCCAGATCAGCTCGCTCTCGGGGCGGTCGCGCTCCCGGGTGTAGTCGATGATCTCCTTGATCAGCTCCGGGGTGAGGTCTCGTCCGCCCAGCCCGGCGATGAAGCCGAAGACCGCCGGGCGGGGGCCGCCATCGAGCCCCAGGTTATACAGCGCTGATTTGACCTCCTGGGCGAAGATGCCCCCGTGGCCGAAGCCGATGTTCCGGTCGATCACCGCGATCTTCTCCACCTGGGCGAGGTGGCGGCGGACCTCCTCGGTGGGGAACGGCCGGAAGAGGCGGATCTTGAGGAGGCCGACCGGTAGGCCCTGGGAACGCAGCTCCCGGACGACCAGCCGCGCGGTGGAAGTCACCGTCCCCGAGGTCACCAGGGCCAGCTCGGCGTCCTCGAGCATGAAGGGCTCCACCAGGCCGTAGCCGCGGCCGAACACCTCCCGATACTCCAGGTCGGCCGCGCGGGCCACCTCGAGCGCCTCCTCCATCGCCCGCTGGATCTTGTAGCGCAGCTCCATGTATTCGCTCGGCATGGTGATCCCCCCGAAGGCCCGCGGGTCCTCCACGTCGAGCGAGAGCGGCGGCCGATACGGCGGAAGGTATTGATCGACCAGCTCCTGCGGGGGGATCTCGACCGGCTCGCTGGTGTGCGATAGGAAGAAGGCGTCCAGCACCAGCATCGCGGGGAGCGAAACCTTTTCCGCCACCTTATACGCCTGGATGACGGTGTCGAGCGCCTCCTGGTTCGACTCGCAGTAGAACTGGAGCCAGCCGACATCCCGCTGGGAGAGGGAGTCGTTCTGATCGGTCCAGATCGACCAGGGCGCGCCCATCGCTCGGTTGACGTTGGCCATGACGATCGGAAGCCGGGCACCCGCAGCCCAGTGGAGCATCTCGTGCATCAGCGCCAGCCCGTGAGCCGAGGTGGCGGTGAAGGCCCGTGCGCCGGTGGCGGAGGCGCCGATGCAGGCGGCCATCGCGGAGTGCTCCGACTCGACCTTGATGAACTTGGCATCGAGGACCCCCTCGGCGCAGAAGTCGGCCAGAAGCTCGACGATCTGCGTCTGAGGTGTGATCGGGTAGGCGGCGATCACCTGGGCGCGGGCGAGCGCCGCGCCGTAGGAGACAGCATGGTTGCCGGTGATCACCTTCCTGCCGGGCTCGATCACGTGTTATTTCCCCTCCTCGACCAGGTCGATCACCCACCTGGGGCACTCGTGGGCACAGATCCCGCAGCCCTTGCAGTAATCGTAGTCTATCTCATACTCATCGCCGTGGCGGGAGATCGCCACGTCGGGGCAGAACGCGAGGCAGTTATCGCACTGGTTGCACCGGCCGCAGGAGAAGCACCGCTCGGCCTCGCGGCGGCCCTCCTCAGGGGTGAGGCCCAGCTCGACCTCCTTGAAGCTTTTGATCCTTTCAGAGACCGGCAGGACTGGGCCCTTGATCCGCGGCCGATGCTCGAAATAGTCCGTATTGATCTTGGTAAAGGGAACCGTCTTGGGCCTCCTCTTGGGCCCCTCCTCAACCTTCCTAAATAGGTAATCGATCGCTTCAGCTGCCCGCCGACCGGAGGCGATCGCGTCGACGACGGTGCCCGCGCCGGTGGCGAGGTCCCCGCCGGCGAAGACAGGGGCCTTCAGGCCCGCACCCTCCAGCCTGAGGATGCGCCCCTCCTCCAGCTTATTAAACTTGACGCCCTCCGGCAGGAAGGAGAGGTCGGCCTCCTCGCCGACGGCCAGGATCAGATTATCCACCTCCAGCTCGAACTCCGAGCCGGGGATGGGCACCGGCCGCTGTCGGCCCGATTCATCCGGTTCGCCGAGCTCCATCTTCACCAGCCGCACGCCGTGTATCCTTCCATCTGCTGTAATCACTTCCACCGGCGCCTCCAGGAAGCGGAACTCGATTCCTTCTTCCTCCGCAGCCTCTATCTCATCGGCGATCGCCGGCATCTCCGCCCGCGTCCGCCGGTAGATCACCGTCGGTCGCGCCCCGAGGCGGAGGGCGACGCGCGCCGCCTCTATCGCCGTGTTCATCCCGCCGATCACTGCTACCCTCTTGCCTAGCCTTACCGACTCGCCTAGGTTTACCTTTTTCAGGAATTCCAGCCCCTGGAGGACGCCCTCCGCCGTGATCCCAGGGATCTTCAGCTCACGGCTCCTTGTCAACCCCGTGGCGAGGAAGATTGCGTCGAACCCCTCCAGCTCTTCTAGGCTCTCGATGCGGACACCGGTCCGGATCTCCACCCCGAGCGCCTCGACAAGGGAAATCTCACGATCGAGCACCTCCCGCGGGAGGCGATACTCCGGGATGCCCAGCCGGAGCATCCCTCCTGGTTTGGCCTCTGCTTCAAAAACGGTCACCCGGTAGCCCTTGAGGGCTAAGAAGTGGGCGCAGGAGAGCCCCGCTGGCCCTGAGCCGACGATCGCGACACGCTCTGCGCGCTTTTCGATTACCGGCTCGCGGAAGTCCCCCCGGTAGCCCTCATCAGCGGCCAAGCGTTCCAGCAGGCGGATGGCGACCGGCTCGTCGAACTGCCGGCGGTTGCAGCCCAGCTCGCAGGGATGGTGGCAGACCCGCCCGGTGATCCCTGGGAAGGGATTTGTCAACCGTAGTAACTCCCAGGCCTCACGGAATTTCCCCTTCAGGATGAGGGCGATGAAGCCCTGGATGTCGTTCCCTACGGGGCAGGCGCGGTTGCAGGGGGGCAGCTTCGGGTTGTAGACCGGTCGGAGATAGCGCCAGCTCCCGGTCTTGTTGACAAGGGTCGTCCCCAGGGAGACAGCCATCGGCGGCATCTCCTTCTCCGAGCGGAAGACCACCGGCTCGTCCGGCCGCTTGGGCACCTCGAGCTCGAGCTGAGCTCGCTCGCCCTCGCTGGCGTTAGCGCCCAATTGCGATCGCCTCCTCGTAGGCCTCCCTCGCCGCAGCTACGTTCGCCTCCTTCTGGAGGGGGACGGCCTCGCGGACCGCCTCGAGCAGCGGATCGAGCCCCACCAGCCTGGTGATCCTGGCGAAGGCGCCCAAGATCGCGGTGTTGACGATCGGGTTGGTCGGGCTGCCCAGGCGGTGCTTCACCGCGATGCGGTTGGCATCGACCGTAGCGACCCTGAACCGCTCGGGCAGCTCGAGCTCCTCCGGCCGGCGGTCGCTGTTGACGATGATCCAGCCGCCATCTTTCAACCCGGCGGTCACATCGACCGCCAAGATCAGCGTGGGGTCGAGCACCACGATGTGATCCGGCTGGTAGATCTCGCACCGCAGGAGGATCGGCTGGTCGTCCACCCGGATGAAGGCCGCCACCGGCGCGCCCCGCCGCTCCACCCCGAAGGTCGGGAACGACTGGACGAACTTGCCCTCCTTGAAGAAGGCCGAAGCTAGGATCTCCGAGGCGACCACCGCGCCCTGGCCGCCGCGGCCGTGGAATCTGATCTCGATCATCGCCTCATCTTCATCGCTGTCGCTGACCCCGCTGCTCCCGGTCCCTCCTGGGCTGGCGGCGGGGGAGGCGGTAGCGCCCGAAGTGGCGCCCCTCCAGGCGGGCTAGCTCCCGCCGGACCTCCGCAATCCAGCTCCGCAGGGCCTTCTCCCGCTGGAGCCGCGCCGGCTGCTCCCGGCGGGAGAGCCGCGCGCGGAGGCTGCCGTTCCCCCGCTCTAGCGCCAGTCGGACTCGCTCCACCTCGTCGGAGAAGCGGGCTGCTTCGATCTCCTCCTTGGAGAGCCGTCTCAAGGAGAGGTTGGGCTTGCCCTCCTCGTTCCGCCCCACCACCTTGACCATCACTTGATCGCCTACTGCAAGGTAGCTCGAGATCTCCTCGACGTATTCGTCGGCGACCTCGGAGATGTGGATCATGCCGATCTCGCCGTTGGGTAGCTCCACGAAGGCCCCGTAGGGCTTGAGGGCGACCACCTCTCCCTGGACCACGTCCCCTTCCTTGAGCTCTCGCTCCATCTCCATGATTGGAAGGTCACCTCGAGCCTAAAGATACTAAAATTTAAGCCCGGTGGGCAAATCACCCGCCGCCGCTGATGCCGATGAGCTCGGGGAGCAGCCCCTCCAGGGGGCGCGGCTGCCACCCGCAGACCCGCTCGAACTCGTCTCCGGCGAGGTTGCCCTTCCCCAGGAGGTGGGTCGCGGTCCAGGGCGCCTGGAGGTGCAACCTTCTCGAGAGCCGCTCCAGGAGGCGGAGTGCCCGCCGCGGCAGGTGGACGATCGGCTTCCTCACGCCCAGCTCGGTCAGGACCAGCGCGGCGAGCTCATCCAAGGTGAAAACGCCGGGACCGCCGAGCTCGACCGTCCGGCCGATGAGGTGATCGCTCTCCCTCTCTGCCTCCAGATCCAGCGCTCGGAGGATGCACCTTGCCAGGTCCTCGACCCAGAGCGGCTGGAAGGCCGCCTTGCTCCCCGGCAAGAGGAGGCAGGGCCAGAGCCTGCTTCGGGCCATCCGGATCAGCCCGCCGAGGAAGGGCTCCCCCGGGCCGACGAGCACCGCCGGTCGGAAGATCACGAATTCGAGGCCGGAGCGGCGCACCTCCTCCTCCGCCAGCCAGATGGAGTGCGCATAGGGGAACCTCGGGTTCGGCGAGGCGCCCAGGCTGCTCAGGTGGATGAGCCTCCTCGTGCCGACCGCCCGGGCCGCCTCGAGGAGCTGCACCGTCCCGCGGTAATTCACCTCTAGGAGTTCATCGCGGTGACCCTCGAGGAGGCCCACGAGGTGGACGATGATCTCGGCTCCTTCTGCAGCCTGGGTGAGCTCGCTCCCCCTCAGGTGGCGCAGGTCCCCTACGAAGAGCTCGAACCCAAGCCCTCCCAGTCGTCGCACCGCTGGTCGCTCGAGCGGCGGGCGGACGAGGGCCCGGAGCCGATAGCCCCTCCCCGCGGCCCACCTCGCCAGCCCGGGCGCGAGGTGCCTCCCGAGGAAGCCCGTCCCGCCGGTGAGCAGGATCGCCTTACTGCCCTTCATCCATGTTGTTTCAAGCTCTCAAGGTGGGAAATGAGCCGGTCAAGCTCGAGCTCGGAGGGGAGCTCGAGCAGGTGGGTCTCGCAGGGCGAGTCGCTCGCCCCGAAGCCCCGGACGGCAGGCTGGGCGCCGAGCGCCACCAGCTGGCGGACCAGCTCGCACTCGCTCATCCTCGTCCTCATCTTCTCGGGACTAGCAGCATCGGGGAGGAGCCAGATCCGCTCGAGCCGGCCGAGCTCTAGCAGATAATCGATATGCCAATGCTTTGGGCCCCTCTTCCTCTTCCCGGAGGCGATAGCTAGATGGCGCTCGATCCGCCGGCGGAGGCCGCCGGGCCCGCGAGCTGAGCCGACGTAGAGATACCTCCCGTCGAAGCGGTGCCGCCCCAGCCGCCCGACCGTGACCTCGCCGCAGGCGGCGATGAGCAGGATGTAGAGGCCCTTACTCTTGCTCCTGCTCCCCGGCAGCTCGGAGTTTGAGCTTGAGCTTAGCACCGGCGACGACCGCCTGCCCGAAGGAGATCCCACCGTCGCCGCAGGGGACCTTCTCGTTGACGTAGAGCACGAGGCCGGCCTGTTCAATTTCTCTTCTGATCGTGAGGGTGATCGCATCGTTGTAGGCCACCCCGCCGCCGAGCGCGACCTCTTCGATCCCGTGTTCTTCAGCGAATTCGATCGCGAGCCGGGCCAGGCCACAAGCCAAGGCCCACTGGGCCGTCGCGGCGATATCGGCTATCGGCCGGCCGCGCTCCTTTAACCTCAGCAGCTCGAGGAAGAGCGCCGGGGTATCCAGGAGCTTGAGTTTGAGCTCGGTCTTGACCCCGCGCCCTTCCTTCTCGAGCTCGGCGTAGGTGTAGGGCAGCTCCAGCTCGAGCGGCCTCCCGCCGCGGGCTGCTGCGGCCTCGAGGCGCATCGCCGGCTCGCCCTCGTAGGTCCGCTCCCGGCAGAGCCCGAGCAGGGCGCTCACCGCATCGAGGAACCGCCCGGCGCTACTGGTCCAGGGGGCGTTCAGCCCGCGCTCGAGCTGCTTTATCACCAGTTTGAGCTCCCGAGCGCTGCGGAAGCGACCATACTTTCTCAGAGCCTTCTCGAGCTCCGTGCCGCGCAGCCCCGCGGCGTAGAGCAGCCCGGCGATCATCCTCCCGGGGAAGCGCGTGGCCAGGTCCCCGCCGGGCATCGGCACCCGGCGCAATCCGCCGAGGCGCACGAAGCTAGCCCGCTCAGCGAGGAGCACCTCCCCGCCCCAGACCTGCCCATCAGTCCCGTAGCCGACCCCGTCGACCGCGATCCCGATGGCCCGCTCGAGCTCGAACTCGCCGAGCACAGCAGCGATGTGCGCATGGTGGTGCTGCACCCGGATGAGCTCCCTCTGCCCCTGTCT
>Ga0190286_1001103_pt1 | contig 10288 bp, 8 predicted proteins | sample 48691834_MG_FD_183241 | JGI IMG/M metagenome (GOLD analysis project Ga0190286, IMG submission 183241) | Hydrothermal vent microbial mat bacterial communities from Southern Trench, Guaymas Basin, Mexico - 4869-18-3-4_MG | ecosystem: Environmental > Aquatic > Marine > Hydrothermal vents > Microbial... | reverse complement strand
CGGGATATATCTCCTCGATGAAAGGGGGAAGAAGCTGGTGGCCAAGGCCTATCGCGGGGTCTCCCCAAAGCTTGTCGAGGAAGCGATGAAGCTGGATGACGGCCTGGCTGGACAGGTATTGCGATCAGGGGAACCCATTGTCATAGAGGACATCTCTAGGGAGCCGGAGCTGGCCCAAATGGTGGCGAAGGGGTTCCGCTCTTACGTCAGCGTGCCCCTGAAGTCGAAGGATAAGGTGCTGGGGGTGATGGATGTCATTACTCGCAGCCCCCGCCGCTTCACCCCTCGAGACGTGGAGCTGCTCGCCTCCATCGGCAACCAGATCGGCGTAGCCATCGAAAACGCGAGGTTGTTTGAGGAGACGAGGCGTAGGCTGCGGGAGAGCGAGGCCCTCTTCCAGGTGGGGAAAGCCATCACCAGTGTCTTGGATCTGGAGAAGCTGCTCCAGTTGATAATCAATTCCGCAGTGGAGACAATTGGCCCCGCGGAGAGGGGGGTGATCCACCTCCTGGACGAGGCCAGCGGCGAACTCCATCCCAAGGCTCTGGCGGGCAAATCCCTAGGCGCCCTTAGGGAGAGGAAGATGCGGATCGGGGAGGGCATCGCCGGCCTCGCTATTGCGGAGGGAGAGACGATCAACGTGTCAGACATCGAGGCAGACCCCCGCTTCCTGAGGCTAGGAGGCCCACAGGAGTACAAATCCCTCCTGGTGGCCCCCTTAGTCATCGGCGATAAGAGGATCGGGACCATAAGCGTGGAGAGCGGTGAGGTGGACGCCTTCGGCCCGGATGACGAGCGGCTGTTAACCACGCTGGCATCCCAAGCGGCCATCGCCATCGAGAACGCCAGGCTCTTCAACGACCTCAACAGGGCTTATAAGGAGCTGGCGACTACCCAGGCCCAACTCTTCCAATCGGCCAAGCTATCGGCTATAGGCGAGCTGGCCGCTGGCGTCGCCCATGAGATCAGCAACCCCCTAACAACCATTATCGGCGATATCCAACTGCTTTTGCGAGAGATGAAGCCTGGCCAACCCGGTTACGAATCGGCAAAGGCTATCGAGCGAGCGGGATGGAGGGCTAACAAAGTTATTCGTAACCTGCTGAGTTTCTCCAGACAGGAGGAGTATGACTTCGCCCCCACCGATATCAACGATACCATCGAAAGTGCCCTCTCCCTTATCGCCCATCAGATCGAGAGGACTAACATCCGCATAGATAAGGACCTGGCCGGCGATTTACCTCCGGTGCTAGCCAGCGCCCATCACCTGGAGGAGGTCTGGATCAACCTGTTGCTCAATGCTCGAGACGCTATCCCTGAGGGGCAAGAGGGCGAAATCCGTATCTCCTCACGGTTGGATAAGCCCAGCAGATCCTTGCGGGTGCTCATTTCGGATAACGGCTGCGGCATACGACCAGAGCACCTGGAGAGGCTATTTGAGCCCTTCTTCACCACTAAGGACCGAAGTAAGGGGACGGGGCTAGGGCTTTATATCAGCTATAACATCATCAAGCAGCACCATGGCTCGATCCAAGTGGAGAGCGAGGTAGGGGAGGGGACGACCTTCATCGTAACCCTGCCGATAGGGTAGATTTAGCCCCTATCTTCACCGCAAGGAGGAGGTCTCTGTGCGCCGCACCAAAGGCGAGCCCACACAGAGACCTCCTCCTTTAGTTAAGAGGATTCGCGAATGCCATTCCCCTTGACAAAAAGCCGAATTCATGGTATCATTTTTTAGCACTCTAAATTCTAGAGTGCTAATCATAGGGGTAAATCCAGTGATTATTATGTTTTTTGTCAAGTAATTTATGTTAAAATTTATAAGAATACTTGACAAATTTGGACTTAAATGCTATAATATAAATTGATGGTAATCAGAGCTTGATATTCCTGCGGTTAAAGCCATCATAGGACAGCAGGCTCCTTTCGGTTGAAGGGGGGCATTGTTAATGAGCAGATTGACTGAGAGGAGAGAGACCATCTTAGGTATAGTGGTGCGTGAATACATCGCTACAGCCACGCCAGTGGGTTCCAAAACCATTGCTGAGGAGCACCACCTAAGCATTAGCCCGGCTACAATCCGCAACGAGATGGCCCTCTTGGAGGAGCAGGGTTACCTGACTCATCCCTATACCTCGGCGGGGCGCATCCCCACTCAAAAGGGCTATCGTTACTTCGTCGAGCATCTGATGGAGGAGACGGAGTTGCCCCTAGCTGAACGGCGCATGATCCGTCACCAGTTTTATCAAGCGGGCATGGAGCTGGAGCAGTGGATGAGGCTGGCGGCGGCCGTTCTGGCCAACACCGCTCAAAGCGCAGCCTTAGTGACGGCGCCCAAGGCCGTGTCCTGCCGCTTTAAGCACCTTAAGCTGATCTCCATCCATGACCTGCTGGCCCTTTTGATCCTGGTCCTGCGGGAGGGGACCGTCAAGAAGCACATGATGCCCCTTGCCCAGCCGATGACTCAGAGCGAGCTGAACCGCATCACGAACAGGCTGAACGCTATCCTGGCCGATTCAAGCTACGATGAAGTCGCTGCTGGGCTACCCCACCTGTCCCCCTTCGAGGAGAGGGTGGTAAACTGTGTCATTGAGATGATGGAGCAGGTGGACAGGTGGAGCAGCAGCGAGATATATCGTAATGGCCTAAGCCACATCTTGAGGCAGCCTGAATTCGCTGAGGTGGAAAGGCTGTGGCAATTCCTCCGGGTTTTGGAGCAGGGGAGCATTCTGGAATCGCTCCTAGCGGAGGTTTGGGCATCAAATGGCGTGCAGGTCATCATCGGCGGCGAGGGGCGCTGGGGCGAGATCAACGGTTGCAGTGCCATCCTCTCCCGCTATGGCATAACAGGGGAGGCTGGTGGGGTGTTGGGGGTCCTAGGCCCGACGCGCATGGCCTATGAGCGTGCCGTCTCCACGGTCCGCTACGTAGCGGGCCTGATGAGTAGCTTGATTCGGAAGCTCTATGGATATTAAGCCAAAATCTCAATGCAGGAGGTAGATAGCGGTGACGGAAGAGAAGCAAGAGCTGGAGGAGACGCAAGAGGAAAAGCAAGAGTTAGAGCTTGAGGAGATTGATGACCCTGCAGTATTGCGCCGGGAATTGGAGGAGGCTAAGGCGAAGGCCAAGGAGTATCTCGACCAATGGAAGCGGGCTGCGGCCGACTTCGCTAACTACAAGCGCCGCAACGAGCAGGAGCGCGAGGAGGTCATCAAGTTCGCTAATGCCATGTTGATAACCAGGATCCTCCCCATCCTGGACGACTTCGAGCGGGCCTTCCAGACGATGCCGGATGGCCTGCGGGGGCTGACCTGGATAGATGGGATCGCCCTCATCGAGCGTAAGCTGCATGCCATTCTAGAGCAAGAAGGGCTGACCACCATCAAGGCGGTAGGCGAACAGTTTGACCCCAGGGTGCATGAGGCAGTCATCCAGGAGGAAAGCGCCGAGCACGAAGAAGGGCAGATCATCGCCGAATTACAGAAGGGATATAAACTGCACGATAGGGTCCTTCGCCCCGCCTTGGTCAAAGTGGCGAAATAGAGTTGAAAGCTGACAGCTGTCAGCTGAAAGCTATCAGGACCTTGGACTAATCAGTGAAAAAGAGAGGTGAGCTATGGGTAAGATAGTTGGGATAGATTTAGGGACTACGAACTCGGTCGTTGCCGTGATGTTGGGCGGTGAGCCGGTAGTTATCCCCACCCGTGAGGGGGGGCGGCTCTGCCCCTCGGTGGTGGCCGTTAACCCCAAGACAGGGGAGAGGATGGTAGGGATAACAGCCAAGCGTCAGGCCATAATCAACCCCGAGAACACCATCTTCTCCATCAAGCGGCTGATGGGCCGCAAGTTCAACGACCCTGAGGTCCAGAAGGCTAGGAAGGTACTCCCCTACAAGATCATCGAGAGGCCTAACGGCGACGCCTGGGTGGTGATGGGAGGGAAGGAATACTCGCCCCCTGAGATATCGGCCATGATCCTGCGCAAGCTCAAGGAAGACGCCGAGGCCTACCTGGGGGAGCCGGTAACCCAGGCGGTTATCACCGTGCCGGCCTACTTCAACGACTCGCAGCGCCAGGCGACTAAGGATGCCGGAAGGATTGCCGGCTTAGAAGTCCTGCGCATTATCAACGAGCCGACGGCCGCGTCCCTGGCCTACGGCTTGGACAAGAAGGTGGACGAGACCATCGCCGTCTATGACCTGGGGGGTGGGACCTTCGATATCTCCATCCTGGACATCGGCGAGGGGGTATTCGAGGTCAAATCCACTAATGGCGACACGTTCCTCGGTGGCGATGACTGGGATCAACGGATCATTGATTGGGTATGTGACGAGTTCAAGAAGGAACAGGGGATTGACCTCAGGCAGGATCGGATGGCCTTACAGCGGCTAAAGGAGGCCTGCGAGAAGGCCAAGGTAGAGCTCTCTACGGTGATGCAGACGGAGATCAACCTGCCCTTCATCACTGCCGACGCCAGCGGCCCCAAGCATTTGCAGATGACCCTCACCAGGGCCAAGCTGGAGCAACTAACTGGTGATCTCGTCGAGAGGACCATCGGCCCCGTCAGGCAAGCTTTGGAGGATGCCAAGCTCTCGCCTGCCGACATCAACGAAGTGATCCTGGTCGGTGGACAGACACGGCAGCCAGCCATCCAGGAGTTAGTCCGTAAATTATTTGGCAAGGAACCCTTCAAAGGGATCAACCCCGATGAGGTGGTAGCCGTTGGCGCTGCCATCCAGGCTGGCATCTTGGGTGGTGAGGTCAAAGAGGTTCTGCTTCTGGATGTGACGCCGCTGACCCTGAGCATTGAGACCCTGGGTGGGGTGGCCACGCCTATCATCGAGCGCAACACCACCATCCCCACCAGGAAGAGCCAGATATTCTCCACCGCAACCGACAACCAGACCAGCGTGGAGATCCATGTGGTGCAGGGGGAGCGGCCAATGGCCGCCGACAACAAAACCTTGGGGCGCTTCATCCTCGACGGCATCCCGCCGGCCCCGCGCGGAGTCCCTCAGATAGAGGTTACCTTCGATATTGACGCTGATGGGATCCTCCATGTCTCGGCCCAGGATAAGGCCACCGGGCGGGAACAGAAGATAACCATCACTGCCTCCAGCGGCCTGACTAAGGAAGAGGTCGAGCGGATGATAAAGGAGGCCGAGCGTTTCGCTGAGGAGGACAGGAAACGCAAGGAGGAGGTCGAGGCACGCAACAACGCCGATTCCATGATCTACCAGGCTGAGAAGGTCCTGCGGGAGCTGGGCGATAAGGTGCCGGCGGAGGTGCGCAGCGAGGTGGAGGGGAAGGTTTCGACCCTGCGCACGGCCCTACAGGGCAAGGATGTCAACGAGATCCGATGGCGGACCCAGGAGCTAGCTCAAGCCATGCAGAAGATCGGTGCGGCCATGTATGGGCAGGCAGGCCCCACTCCGCCGCCCGGTGGCGAGGAGAAGAAGCCCCCTGAGGGTGGGGAGACCGTGGAAGGGGAGTTTAGGGAAGTGTAGTGGGTTTTTGCTTGAAAGCTTGGTCCCGCTTAAAGGTAGGGAGTGGCTAAAGCCGATGCGAGAGCAGGCTTCCAACCAAGGCCGATGCAGGAGCAAGCTTTCAATGGGGCGAGGGCTATGCCCTCGCCCTTTACTATTTGGGCCGTTTATTGTATACTTATGCTGAGCTATTACATCGCCCTGATAGCCCTACATCTGTTCCTGAAAATTTCATTATCCTGAATAAGCAGCGAAAACTGAGAGCAGATGAGTCCAAAACGCGACTACTACGAGATCCTCGGCGTGAGCCGGAACGCCAGCAAAGATGAGATCAAAAGGGCCTATCGCCGCCTGGCCCGAAAGTACCACCCTGACATCAATAAGAGCCCCGAAGCTGAGGAGCGCTTCAAGGAGATAAACGAGGCCTATGAGGTGCTGAGTGACCCGGAGAAGCGGGCCACCTACGACCGCTACGGCCACGCCGGGCCTCCGGGCGTCGGCTTCGAGGGCTGGGGGTTCCGCGACCCCTTCGAGATCTTCGAGGAGGTCTTCGGCTTCGGTTTCGGCCCCCGCCGCGGGGCTCGATACGCCCCCCAGCGGGGGAGCGACCTCCGTTACAACCTGACCATCTCCTTCGAGGAAGCGGTCTTCGGCTGCGAGAAGGAGATAGAGATCCCACGGATGGAGACCTGCCCCGTCTGCCACGGCACCGGGGCGAAGCCAGGCACCACCCCCATCCGCTGTCCCCAGTGCAATGGCACCGGCGAGGTGCGGCACGCACGGCAATCTATCTTCGGCTCCTTCGTCACCGTGACCATTTGTCCCCGCTGCAGAGGGGAGGGTGAAATCATCACCACCCCCTGCCACGAATGCCGTGGCCAGGGGTGGGTGAAACGGGTGAGGAAGATCGTGGTCGAGATCCCAGCAGGGGTTGATAATGGAAGCCAGATCCGCTTGGTTGGCCAGGGGGAGCCGGGCCGGTATGGAGGGCCTCCCGGCGACCTCTATGTGGTCATCTCCGTCGAAAGGCATCGCTACTTCAGACGACAGGACAACAATATCCTCCTCGAGCTTCCCATCAACATCGCCCAGGCTGCTTTGGGAGACGAGGTTGAGGTGCCCACCCTCGACGGTGTGGTGAAGCTTTCCATACCCCCGGGCACTCAGACAGGCAAAACCTTCCGTTTGCGGGGCAAGGGCGTGCCCTATCTCCACGGCGATGGACGGGGTGACCAATTGGTCACCGTCTATGTGGTGACGCCAACCAATCTGAATGAGCATCAGAAAAAGCTCCTCCGTGAACTGGCCAAAACTCTAGGTAGAGAGGTGATCCCACAAAAGGAAAAAGGTTTGTTCGATAGAATAAAGGATGTCTTTGAGCTATTCAGTGCTTGAGAAAACAAGGAATAGGCCTCTTTAGCCTGCGCAGGAGAGCGTGGATTCCTTAAACTCTCAAGTGGTAATCGGCTATTGGCCATTTATCATTGACATGAGAGGTGGATGCCATGGGAAGGGTCCTTTTGCTGTTTGTGACCGCCCTTCTGATTATGGGAAGCGCTGGCTGCGGGGGAAAGCCCACTACAGAGGTGACGCCGACACCTGTACCAGAGGTAGCCCCCGTCTTAGAGGGCAAGAAGGTCCTGATGATCATCGCCCACCGTGACTTCCGCGACGAGGAGTACCAGAAGCCGCGTCAGATCCTCGAGGCCAGGGGAGCCACGGTCACCGTTGCCTCCTCTTCCCTCGAGGTAGCCAGGGGGATGCTCGGCGCCGAGGTCAAGCTAGACATACTGCTCAAGGACGTCGAGGTCGAGGCCTACGACGCCATCGTCTTCATCGGCGGGGTCGGCGCGGCAGAATACTGGGACGACCCCACAGCCCACGCCATAGCCCGGGAGGCGGTTGAGAGGAACAGGATCCTAGCGGCCATATGCATCGCCCCTACCACCCTCGCTAATGCGGGGGTGCTTAAAGGGAGGCGGGTTACCGCCTTCACCTCTGAGGCTAAGAGGGTGGAGGCGGCGGGGGCAACCTACACCGGAGCGGCGGTGGAGAGAGACGGGCTCCTGATCACCGCCCATGGACCCGACGCAGCAGCCAAATTCGGCGAGGAGATCGCTAGAGCCTTGGGAGCGGAAGGTTGAGGTGGCTGGAGGTTAGTGTCCAAGCAGACGGCGAGGCTGCTGAGGCGGTGAGCAAGGTTTTCAACCGCTACTGTCGAGGCGGGGCGGTAGTCTGCATAGATTGTAGCCTCGGGTTAGCCACAGTCAAGGCCTATCTGCCACTGGACGATGGGGAGAGAAGGCGCAGGTTGGAGGAAGCGCTCTGGCATCTGAGCCAAATCTACCCCATCCCAGTCCCTCAGTTTCGGGAATTGGCCGAAGGGGATTGGGCTGCCGCTTGGAAGGAGCATTATCCCCTCATGCGCATTGGGCGGCACATCGTGATCAAGCCCCCATGGCTGGAGCACGCGCCAAAGTCAGGGGAGGTCTTAATCGAGCTGGACCCCGGCATGGCCTTCGGCACCGGCCTCCACCCTACGACGCGGATGTGCTTGGTCGAGCTAGAGGGGCGCTTGAAGGCTGGCATGAGAGTTCTGGACCTGGGCACGGGCTCTGGCATCCTAGCCATCGCCGCAGCGAAGCTCGGGGCGGCCAAGGTCCTGGCTTTGGACATTGATCCTATAGCAGTCGAATCGGCCCAGAGGAATGTCATAGCCAACGGGGTGGAGGGGATCGTCAGCGTCAGATGTGGCTCCTTAGAAGTCCTAGGTCTTAGGTCCGGGGTCGGGGGTCCTAGGTCTGAGGCCCAAGGTCACCTGACTTTGGACTCCGGGCCTCGGACCTTCGACTTGATGACGGTGAACATCTTGGCCGAGGTCATCGTCGCCTTGATCAGGGAGGGGTTATCAGCTTATCTTGAGCGCAATGGCCTGATCATCGCCGGGGGTATCATCGAGACTAAGGAAACGGAGGTCGTTGCTGCCCTGGAGGAGGCGGGGTTAGCCATCACCGGCCGCCGACAGGAGAAGGATTGGGTCACGCTGGTAGGGAAGAGAGATGCATCGCTTCTTTGTACCCCTTAAATGGCTAGGAGAAGATAAGGTCACCATCGCTGGTCCCATCGCTCGCCGGATAGGGAAGGTCCTGCGCGTGGGAGACCGTGCCATCCTCTTGGACAACTCCGGTTGGGAGCACGAAGTGGAGATCTCCACCGTGGAGGAGTATAAGGTGGGAGGGCTTGTGATTCGCAAATCCCTCGCCGTCAGCGAGCCACGCACCAAGGTCAGCCTCTATCAAGGTGTGCTTGACGGGAAGCGCTTCAAGTTCGTCCTGCAAAGGGGGACGGAACTAGGGGTTGTCGAGTTCGTGCCCCTTATCTGCGGCCACTGCATCATCGCCGACCTCAGTGATATCGGTGTGGCGAGGTTCCGTCGCTGGCGAAGGGCCATCCGGGAAGCGGCGGAGCGGTCAGGGCGAGGGCACCTGCCCAGCCTGCAGCCGGCCATGCTTTTCCCTCAGGCCTGCAAGCAGGCCGGACGGAAGGGGTTTTCGATCATCCTCTGCGATGAAGGTGCCAGCCTGCGCTCCGTGTTGGATGAGAGGGGTTCACCTCTCTCCGTCAACATCTTCGTTGGACCCGAAGAGGGGTTCACCCCTGAGGAGGTGGAACAGGCCCGAATGTATGGGCTGATCCCCATCGCTTTAGGGCCGCGCATCCCGCGCGCCGAGATGGTGGGCCTCGTCGCCGCCACAGCTATCCTGTATGAGTTGGGGGACCTGGAGTAAAAAGCCACCAAGCTGCAAGGGCCTGGTGGCTTTCGGTTTTACACGGCTTCCATTTAAGAAGGGCCTTATACTCCCCCAAACACCTCTTTTATAGGCAGAGCTAGCCCTGGCAAAAGGGTAGAGGTCAGCGTATCCGCCTCACTATAGGTTGCCAGGGGCTCGAATCCCGCCTCAGTCAACCCCAAAACCTCGATGGTTCGCTCCTCCGGGTCCACAAGCCAGTATTCCCGCACCCCGTGGCGGGCGTAGAGGGTCCGTTTATAGGTCCGATCCCTCCCCACAGTGGCGGGGGAGAAGATCTCGATCACCATATCCGGTGCCCCGTTTATCTCTTCCTCCTTGATGATGTCGCGATGCTCGTTAGCGATGTAAATGATGTCGGGCTGCACGACATCATCGCCCATGTGGACGTCGCAGGGAGCATGAAGGATTTCACCTATGGGGTGTTCACGAAGGTAAGCCCACAGTAGGACCAATATATTGCGTGAAATCCGTTGATGTCCAACACTTGGTGCGGGAACCATGACTAATTCTCCATCAAGCAACTCATAGCGTTTTGTCTCCGATTCGGGGAGATTCTTGTAATCCTCGTAGGTGAAACGTATGCGCGGCTTGACTCTAACATCCATAGGAACCTCCAAAAACAAGACGCACCACTAACCTGCTATTCTCTGGTATATGGCTGGCCGCTGGCGGCGGGGAACCTCCTCCGGCCGATGACCAGCGTCACCACCAGGAGGGTGGTGATGTAGGGGATCATGTTCACGAAGTAGAAGGGGATGACCTCCTTTACCCCTGGCGTGACCGCCACGGAGTAGGCGAAGCCCTCGGTGAAGCCGAAGATGAAGGCGGCGGCGAGGGCCAATAGCGGCTCCAGGCCGGAGAAGACCACGCAGGCCAAGGCGATGAACCCCCTGCCGGCGGATATCTCCTTCACAATGCCCCCGAACCAGGCCAGGGGCATGAAGGCCCCGCCCAGGCCGCACAGCGCGCCCCCAAAGGTGCTGGCGAAGAG
>Ga0190286_1001102_pt1 | contig 10295 bp, 10 predicted proteins | sample 48691834_MG_FD_183241 | JGI IMG/M metagenome (GOLD analysis project Ga0190286, IMG submission 183241) | Hydrothermal vent microbial mat bacterial communities from Southern Trench, Guaymas Basin, Mexico - 4869-18-3-4_MG | ecosystem: Environmental > Aquatic > Marine > Hydrothermal vents >... | reverse complement strand
CTTTCGAATACGGGAAATTGGTTGGACCATGGAGGCTGCTCGCTATTAACCTTAAAGTGATGGGCTCAGTGGCCGTCTCTCCGGAAGGAGGAAGACTAGGAAAAGGACATGGATATTCTGACATCGAATATGTGATCCTTAGGGAAGTAGGAGCTATCTCTGAGGAAACTCCATTAGTGACTACTGTTCACGATCTTCAAATCGTTCCCACTATTCCAATTCGAGAGAACGACGTACCTGTAGACATTATTGTTACACCTAGCCGTGTGATTAGATGTCCTAGAAGACCTAGACCAAAGCATGTGATCTGGTCTATGGTATCACGAGAAATGATGGAAGCTATACCTCTACTGAAAGACCTAAGGAAGAGAGCAGGTTCAGGTTAGAAAAAACAAGAGAGGGTGTGTTTGAGATTTATAGGTACTACTATGATTTAGAAGAAATTACTTCCCTTCTAGAGAGTGTATTTGGCGAAATAATGCATTTAGAGACCACAAAATACAAGATGACAAGTGTAGCTAGAAAATTTGAGATTTAGATTCTGAAGGCTTGCTTTTTAAAAGTTAAGGGCGTAGGATGCTGAAGAGTCAGTTGTAATATGGAGATTCGACTATGAGAGATTCCAAGAAGCTAAGATCGGTCCAAGCCATACTATTTGATATGGATGGTGTGCTGATAGAGAGTAGCAGGGCTTGGTATTATACTATGAATCTCATTTTAGAAAAGCACAGGCTTCCCAAGATAAGTTGGAACGTATTCCTGAAACACCTTGGACAAAGCATAGAAAAGGATGTGGAGACTTTCTTTAAGATGTTCACAGTTGAACAACTCAAACAGCTGTATATTAAGCACTTTCCAAGATTTATAGACCTTATAGACCTGATGCCAAGTGCAAAGAATGTTCTAAAGAAGATAAATCGCTCTGGACTAAAGACAGGCTGTGTGACCAATACTCCAAAGACTCTTGCCCTTAAGATTTTGAAAAGCTTTGAACTACTTGATTTTTTAGGTGTAGTGATATGTGGAGACGAGGTATCTCTTCAAAAACCACATCCAGAGCCCATTTTAAGAGCTTTGAGCACCTTAAGAGTTTCACCTGAAAAGGCTTGCTTTGTTGGAGATACCATTCATGATATAGAGGCCGCAAACAGGGCAGGATGCATTCCAATAGGTCTTAAGGTTGAGTCAGACATCAAAATAAATTCTTTAAGAGAACTCATTCATTTATTGGGGTTAGAATCTCTATAGAACTCTCTAAGTGTGCTCTTTACTAATTTGATGTAATTTCTTCATTTATTCTTCTCTCTATAGGAGCGATATAGCGTCTCAGCGTGAGGGACCATGATGTTACTGAAATAGAGCTTAGAGCCATTGCTAGACTAGCGTGCATCGGATAAAGCTTACCAAAAGCTGCAAGAGGAATCAAGATAGTGTTGTAGCCGAAGGCCCACGCAAGGTTCTGCATAACTTGCTTTACTGTTCTCTTGCTGAGCTGAATAGCTGCGACCATATCTCTCAGATCATTCCTTATCAGAATTATGTCCCCGGACTCTATTGCCACGTCGGTTCCGCTTCCTATGGTAAATCCCACGTCTGCCTGAGTTAGGGCGGGAGCGTCGTTTACGCCACCCCCTACCATTCTAACAAGGTGTCCCTTCTCCTGCAGCTCAGAAATTTTACTGGCTTTCTCGCTAGGAAGGACTTCTGCAAGGACATCATCAATAACAAGCTCGACCTCTATGGAAGAGTTTATCTACCCAAGCTTTTCTGCGCACACTATTGCTTTTGGATGACCTGATCGCATGTCCTCCTCATTGTACAATATCTGCCTTTGAGGGTTGCTGAGCTCAACGAAATCCCTGTCTGTAACTCTGATCCTTTCTACTCCTGCTCTGACAAGCAACTGAGCCGCTGCTGATCCGAGAGCACCACATCCAATGATGGCAACAGAGCTTTTTCTGACCTTCAGAACCTATTTCTGGTAAGACAATTTGTCTACTGTACCTCTCCAGTCATTTGGGAATTAGAGGCATCATACACCGAGGATGCTTGGGGTCCAAGGATTTAGGTTTTCCTGAGACGAATGCAACGGCTTAGTTGTTAAGCATATTGCTAAGAGAGGATTGCACCAACTCATTTTTTAGTTTCAGTTAACCGGTTAGAAAGGAAATGTCCCTTGAAGAGTTGGCATTAAGATATGAGGATCTAAGAGCCAAGTTAAGTGAGCAGTTCTACTTTCAGAAAGCAGGGCTTCCTTTTGATAGAGATCTAATGAGGCATTTGTCAGACGAGATATCAAAGGTCTGTCTAGAGTTTCTGCAGAAGTACAAAGAACCGAGGAGCATGTATATAGAATCCGTCAGTACAATTGCCCAATCCGAGTCCCTAGAGGCAATGTTAGAGTTTGAGGAGAAGAGAATGGCTATCATCTACACAGAGAAGTACCAATTAGATGGAAAGAAGGTCAATTGGGGTAATTGGAGACAATTCAACTCAAAAGTTGATGATCCTTCCAAGAGAAAAGAGGTATTTGATGAGTTCCTGACAAAAGCTCCAGCTCTTGCCCCTTGGGTTGAGAAGAGGTTCAGAATTTCAAAAGAGGTTTATGCAAGGTATGGTCTGACCCCGTTAGATGCATATCTAGAGTTAGAAGGTTTTGGATACGATGAACTCAGAGAATTACTCATGAAACTTGGAGATGGCGCGAGAGAGGCCTTCTTAGCTGCCGCTGAGCATTATGCGCCTCAGGTTCTTGGGAAGAAAAAGTATGAGTATTACGACGATTACTACACTTGGAGAGGGCGTATATACAGGCCATTGAACAAGTATTTCGAAGGGATGGACCCTGTTAAGAAGGTTTTGGAACTATTAACTTCTATGGGGTTTGACCCTAAGAAAATCAAAGTTGACGATGAAGATAGGGAGAAGAAGAGTCCAAGCGCTTTTTGTTTCAGCATAAGGGTTCCTGATGACGTTAGGGTAGTTTTCAGAAGGGTATCTCCCTTCTCTGATTTCGGAAGCGTTTTTCATGAGTTCGGCCACGGCATACACGGGATAAGCGCTAACCCTGAGGATCCTGTTTGGAAGAGGTACATAGTACCTATGAATGTAGCCGAGACCTTCAGTTACCTGATAGAAAGCATGCTTGAGGAACCTTTATTCCTACAGGAGGAACTGAACCTTGGTAAAGCGGAGATAAACGACATCTTGGACAGGAGAAAGTTCATGAAGCTTGCTTTCCTGACTTTTTATGCAGCAAACGGCATCATGAAGATGGAGTTCTGGAGAAAGGGATACAATGCTGAGGAAGCTGCAAAGAGGTGGCAGGAACTTACAAAGAGGTTCTTCTTAGAGGTTCCTGGCAGTTACTGGTTATTACATCACATAATGCCAAATTACGAGATGTATTCTCCAAGCTATGTGATAGCGGCCCTTAGGGTTATGACCATTAAAAAGAGGCTAAGGGAAGAATTCGGAGAGAAATGGTGGAAACACCCCGGAGCTGGAAGATTCATAAAGGAACTTGCTGAAACTAGGGGCGAATTCAACGTTAGAGAGTGGAAGTTGGACCCAGATGGCTATCTAAAGGAATATACTGCTTTAAGCTTCCTAACATAGATTCTAAATCTCATTAGAAGAGGGGCGCTGTCGATTATCAGCTACATGATTAGCTTAAGACAAATTTCGTGACATCCTCTAAACTTGAGAGAGCTCTTTCAAGCGCCTTTTCTACATCCAATCTTCTCTCTATTTCTTTTATTTTCTCAATTTTTGCTTTTGTCGCTGGTTTCTTCACGCAAATGGACAGAGTGCCGCACTCCGGCGGAACTCTTTTGATGGAAATCTCATATGTTCCTATTTCCTTCGCTAGTTCAACGACTTCAAGCTTGTTCATACCTATGAGAGGTCTTAATACCGGAAGTCTCGAGGCTTCATCTATCGTTGCTATGTTATCAAGCGTCTGTGAAGAAACTTGTCCTAGGTCCTCTCCTGTCACGATCGCCTTGGCCCCCAACCTCTCAGCAAGAGCATTAGCTACTCTGAGCATCATCCTTCTTTCCAAGATGTAAGCATACTTGATCTCATCTGGCTTAAGAAGAGAAACATCATACGATTCCCTGTATACAAACGCTCTGATTTGTTCTCCAGCATGCCAATCCTTAAGAACCTTCATTACATCAATGAACCTCATAAATGAGTCCCTGCTGATTCCAGAATGAGCATAAAGGGCTATTATGGTAGCTCCTCTCTTCATCAGCATCCAAGCGGCAACTGGAGAATCTATACCGCCAGATATCAGGGCTACAACGCTTCCCTGAGTTCCAAGAGGGAGTCCTCCCGGCCCCTTGAATTTCTGGGAGTAAATATAGGTCTCATTCCCCCTTGCCTCGACGAACAGCTCGATGTCCGGGGACTTCAAATTCACTTCCCTGTCAATTACCTTGCCCACCTGTCTAGCTAGTTCTAAGCTGTTGTATTCCTTAACTCCTACTCTCTTCGTCCTGACAGCAAAGGTCTTTCCTTCTGGAATCCACTTCTCATAATTTTCCTTACAGAACCTCAGAATGTCTTCTAGCTTAGTAGTTTCAAGTCTGTGGGCTGGTGCTAGCCAACTTAGACCAAATATCCTCCTCAAGGAGGTGAGCGCGAGTTCTACATTCTCAAGCTGGACAAAAACCCTGCCTCCCCCTCTGGTTACCTTTTTATAAGGTATTTCAGCGTTCTTTAGAGCCGATTTCATGTTTTCAACAAGTTTTTTCTCGAATTTCCTCCTTACAGCATGAGACTTTAAGATTATTTCATCATAAGAAGCTAGTATTCCATCTACATGCTTCCAAGCTTCTTTTAATTCGATTGTCTCGAGGTAGAGGGGTGACATCTTTTACTATCCCTTTGTCTTGAACCCATATTATATAGTTCTGGATTGAATCTCTCTATTACATAGGAGTTGTAGACTTTTATCCTATTGTAATGTGTCGAAGGAACCTTTGGTGTAGCGATTTGGAGTCCATTTGAGGAAGGATTTCTATTCAATGCGGTGTGGATGGGTGTAAACATTGAATCTATCCCTCGTGCAAAGCCTATCAGCGTGATTCCTGCCATCTTTGCCAACTCCAATCCTCGGCTGAGAGGAGCTGAGAGAGATATAACGAGCGGTATGCGAGCCCGAGCGCACTTGAACACTAGCTCCTCAGATAGACGCCCACTTACAGCTAAAATTTTGTCATCTAGCCGGATTTCTTCTATAAGGGAACTCCCAATCGCCTTGTCCACAGCATTGTGCCTTCCTACATCCTCAGAGTAGATTAGAAGTTCTCCTTCTGTGTTGAATAAAGCTGCTGAATGTGTTCCTCCCGTTGTCCTGTATGTCATTGAAGCTTTGTTTAGAGAAATCGATAGGTCTCTGATGATATCCTTAGGAATGGTAAGATCATTTGAGAAGATCTCCTCTGATACCTCTTTAATGTAAGATATCCTTTTCAGCGCAATAGTTGACGTGCAACTATCTGATAGGAACCTTCCGATTTTGGGCAATCTCCTCCCTATATCCTCATCCTCTCTTATCTTGACCTCTATGCTATCGTCATTAATGACAACTCTTTTTACTTCCCTTGCCGAGTTTATTAGGCCCTCAGAGTAAAGAAAACCGATTGACCATTCTTTTAACTGGAAAGGAGTTAGCACAGCTGTCATGTAAAGGTTTTCATTAACATAAAGATCGAACAAACCCTCTGAGGCAACTTCAACATCCGTCTGAAGCTTAGTACCGTACTTTAAGTCAAATTTCAGCGCTTTCCATTTAACCAGCTGATGTAGCGACATCTAGACCAATGAACCATTGAGATAGTCCCTTATTAATACCTATTAACTTCATAAGGCCCTGGGATGAGTTAAGACGGATCACACGCCAAAAATCCATTCAAGACTGAATTTTCTGTTTAACTTTCTTAGATAGAGCTTTTAGAAGACTTCTGTTCGAATCTAAAAGGATCGTAATACTTCGGTAGTCTATTCAAACAAACTCAAGAACTCTTTCGGAATGGAGCAACAGGCTGGCACCTTTTTCAGCCCATACTTCTCAGCAATCTGCCATCTCGGAACCGCAATTCTATCCGCTAACCCTTCTCTTAGAATAATTTCGTCTAGCTTCTTCTTGTATTCGGGAGGTCTCATACACCCCAAAGCTATTTCTCCGCTAAATCTCTTTCTAGCGTATCGAAATAGGTTAACCACCCCTTCAACTGGAGGAGGGGATATTGCCTCCATTGGCGTTCCCTTGGTTGGCATAAATACTATGAAGATCAGGACATAAGGGTCGAAATCCAGCAGCACCTCTAATGACTCTTGCTCCATATCGATTTTGCCATAGTGAAACCCTACAGGAATGTGTGGTGCCACGTAAGGAGGTCCCTCCTCCACCAACCATTTTAGCCCATTTAAGAAGTCCTCCTTTGCCCTCTCGAGGTGCATAACATCCTTTATCACTATAGGATCCATGACGAACTCATAGTCTACGATATCTACACCCGCTTCTTCAAGAGCCATTGCAAGTTGTCTTGAAACGATCCCAGGATGTACACTGATAACTAGGTTAAAGTCTCTCTTGATTTCCTTGATTGTAGGAAGAAAAGGTTGTATCGGCAGCTCTCCCTTAGAGTTGAAACCTCCGCTTATTAGCAAACCCTTTGCCCCTCTTCCATATAGCTTACCCGCAAGCTTGTACAACTGATGCGGAGATAGCGCAGGAAACATGCCACCTAAGTAATGGGCTTTGCAGTAGTCGCACATGAGAGAGCATTTCATTCCTGTAATGCTTATGGCAGGATATGTTTGTCCAGGAATGTAGGCCGTTGCTACCAAGTTCAGACCACCTCTGGGTTTAGTCCGGCCCTCGATAATTGTCTCTTTATAGCATTGATGTCTTTCTCAATCAGGGAGACTGAAGGATAATTGTAGATCAGAGCAGGACTCTCGTTATAGAATGGCCTATTGCACCCTGGACAACCGCTCGTCAGAAAGGAAAACCTTATTCTGTTAAGCCATGGTCCTTGCTTCAAAACAACCTTTCCTTTCTCGAAATAGGCAACCTCATTAAGCTTGTAACCTTTTGAGAGTAGAGATCTCAGTATTTGTATTATCCTATATCTTATGATATCGGGCCTCCCGTTCTTCTCTGCAGGAGTCCCGGCCAAGGGAGTGAAGGCGAACAAGGATACTTCTGCTCCTACGTCATAAACTCTTTGCATAGCCTCTGCAAATTCTGTTTCTGTCTCTCCTAGCCCGAAGATTAAATGGACATTAACCTTCCTCTTGCCGAATACACGAATGGAATCCGTTATGAAATTCCAATACTCCTCCCATGTATAAGGTTTCTTTATCTTAGCAAGAACCCTTGGAGATGCAGCATCAAGACCTACTCCAATGAAATCCACCCCGGCCCATTTAGCCCTCTCCAAAAACTCCTTACTAACAGGAGAGATTGAAAGAGAGATTGGTAGGCTGATGCTAGCTCTCCTCACCCTATTTACGATATATAAGAGCTCTTCCTCAAAGTTCTCCTTGATAATGCTCTGAATGCAGAGCCTACTGAACTTTTTCTCGTTTTGAAGGACACGTTCTATTATTGTATCTAATTCTACAGCTGGCCATCTGATCCTAGAAAGCAGATCTTTGCTTGAAGAACTATTCTTGCTCTGCGAACAGAATGTGCAGGAGGCCAAGCAACCAAAAGGTGAGTACTGCAACAAATAGACCGTCTTGGGAACCTCTAACATCTTTAGATCAATCATGCCTAGCTGTGCAAGTGTGCCTACAGAGGCTCGAATCAGCATTTGACCACCACGGCTCCTGTTCGGTATCTGAGTTGCACACAAAAATATATGTTCCCCTTGATGTTATTGATGGATGTGGCGCCTCTTAATAGATGAAGGACCTGTCCATTGGCAGATGGCTTTAGACGAAGCTCTTTTAGTTCTGAAATCTAGGGAGAAGATACCAAACACAATCAGACTCTATGTAATAAAGCCAAGTGCTGTGACAATAGGATACTTCCAGAAGATCTCAGAATCAGTGAACCTCTCTTACACTAGGGAGAAAAGAATTCCTGTTGTAAGAAGAGTTACAGGAGGAGGAGCTGTTCTACATGATCAAGACGGGGAGATTACGTACAGCGTAACAGTCTCCTCCAAGGACATCCCTGAGAACGTCCTAGAGAGCTATAAGGTCATTTGTTCTGGGGTAATAGAGGCGTTGAGTATATTTGGGCTTCAAGCAGAGTTTGTACCTGTCAATGATGTGTTGGTTGGGGGGAAGAAGATATCTGGAAGTGCTCAAGCACGAAGGTCTGGAGCAGTTATGCAGCACGGAACCCTAATGTACAACACAAATCTAGAGATCTTGGCTAGAGCCTTAATGGTCCCTAAAGCAAAGCTAGTTGATCACGGAGTTAGAAGCATTACGGAGAGAGTAACCACGATTTCCACATCTTTAGGAAGGAAGGTTGACAAAGACGAGGTCATAGAATCCCTAAAAAGGGGATTCGAAAAGGCGCTCGGCATAACTCTGGAGAAAGGAGAACTTACTGAAGAAGAAATAAAACTCGCAAAGAAATTGGAGAGAAAATACATTAGCAAAGAATGGAATTTTAGGAGGTAGTTATATGATTCATAGAGAGGCACTAACGAAGATTCCTGGTGGCAAAACTGTCAAGGTTGAGTTAAAGATCAGGGAGGGGATCATAGAGAGAGCAATAATAAGCGGGGACTTCTTTGCTTACCCTTCAAGCATAATCGAAGATATTGAATCTGAGTTAGAGGGAAAAAGAGCCGAGTTTGAAGCGATAAAGAAGGTCTTGGAGAAGTTTAGAGAGAAAGGAAAGCTCGTTGGCATTTCATTCAATGATCTAGAGCGACTTTTCGAACAAGTAATTTCTAAATAACGAGTTCAGCTAATCGTTAATTACTCTGTTTTTAGACTAGATACAAAAACTGTACTCCGTCTATGAGTGCTAAGAATATGGATGAAGTTGTTAAATCCTATTGTTCCAAGATTTATCCCATCTCTAACAATTCCCCATCCAGCGACCTAAAACCTCCCGTTGTCAGGGAATTGCATCCCTTTTTCATCATATCCTCCGCCAATTGCCTTCAAAATTTTGCTATGATAAGAGGGTCAGGAAACTTCGAGTAACATGGCCAAAACGGCTGATCTTGCTACGAAATCCGAATTCATTCCTATAATCCCTCTTCACAGCTATCGAAAGGGACTCATAAATAATAAGAAATATTGTTTGGCTTATTTATCTGAAAAAGGCTATTTGAAAAAGAGGATGAATGAAGATGAAAATAAAAATAATCAAAGTTAAAGCTAAGAAAGCTTTTACTCCAACCAAAATTCCAGGAGCAGATTATGTTATAAACCAATATGTTGGTTGTGAGCATGCTTGCCTTTATTGCTATGCAAAGTTCATGAGTAAGTGGTACAACTACGGAAAGTGGGGAAAATGGGTTGTCGTTAAGGAAAATCTACCAGAGCTCGTTAAAAGTGAACATGTGAAAGGAGAAGTTTACATGTCAAGTGTGAGCGATCCCTATCAGCCCATAGAAAGGAAGATCAAACTGACCAGAAAGATTTTGAAAAGAATGAAGAAGAAAGTAAGGCTTAGAATTTTGACAAAATCCGATTTGATTTTGAGAGATATTGACATTTTTAAAGAGTTTGAAGATATAGGAGTTGGATTAACAATAAATGGTTTTGATGGAAAATTAAAAAAAGAAATAGAACCGTTTTCTCCAACCAATGGAAAAAGAATAGAAGCTCTTAAAATGCTGCAGGAAAACGGAATTAAAACCTATGCTTTTGTTTCTCCGATAATTCCTAAGTTGGTTGATGTTGAGGAATTGATTAAAGAAACGAAGGGTTTTGTAGATTTCTATTGGTTTGAATTTTTGAATTTAAGGGCTTCTGGCAAGAATTTTAGACAATGGTTAAGAAACAATTATCCTGAAAGTTATAATTTGATTTCAGATAAACATGAAGCTGGAAAATATATGAAAAAAGTTATTGATATTATAAAAAATAGCAACATTTATGTTAAAGGCGTTTGTATTCATTATCCAAAACTCGTGGTGGTGAAATGAAAGTTGAATTTTTAGATGATATGCTATCTGCTTTAGTTGAATTACCCGAAGCGCGCGCTATTATTCAAAAATTGAAGAATAGGAAAAGACTACTCCTTCTTAAATTTTCATTGTAATAACATCGACGCTTGAAGTTATCCTTAGTCTTCTTGGGAA
>Ga0190286_1001101_pt1 | contig 10302 bp, 7 predicted proteins | sample 48691834_MG_FD_183241 | JGI IMG/M metagenome (GOLD analysis project Ga0190286, IMG submission 183241) | Hydrothermal vent microbial mat bacterial communities from Southern Trench, Guaymas Basin, Mexico - 4869-18-3-4_MG | ecosystem: Environmental > Aquatic > Marine > Hydrothermal vents > Microbial... | reverse complement strand
TAGATCTTGTATTTTGGGCTTTTTTCGACGACTTCTTTAAAGCACGGAACGTTTTGGAACAATCTCTTAAATTCTCTGAAAGTTTTTCTAAATGCCTCATAGCCGCCTATATCCGGCTTAAAGTCGGATATTATCTGGTAAATTTTCTTCAAAGAAATTGGTTCTGGAGTTTCAGCTAGAACCTCGAATATGTGATTGTAGTCATCTCTATAGAAATTCCAGATCGGGGCTACTTCAAACTTGAGTTTTCTCTTCCCTCTTACTATAAATCGTAATGCTGAACAAATAGCGGTCCCATGAGTTCTTTTGTCAAAGAAATACAGCTGGATACGTACTGCGTCTTCTATTGCAAGAAGGACTATTGGAGGACCAGTTGACATGTTTAGAATAATACATGAATCATCAGTAAAAGATGCAGCAGCTTCTTCACTGGCTTTCTTATATGCATCCAAATACTCATTTTTTATGAGAACAATTCTATACTCGACACCCGTCTCCATGAGATTTTTCGCAATTTGTTTTGCTTTTTTGATGTTGTCCTTGCAGCAGAATAGAACTACTTCACTGGCCTTTAGCCGAGGGATGCCTGCCAGATGACAACGGCTTTCTTGTTTCCCAATAACTATGAAATGAATGTTTTTCACCATTTCTTTCACTTGTGGGAAGGAAAATTCCCACTAATTACATAACTACCGTACACCTATAAATAACTATAAAACCTAACGAGGTATGAACATGAAGGGATTCTTAAATAAGTTCGTTGTGAAAAAACCAGTAAAAAAGCTTCAAACTTATGAAGTAAAATATAATCCAAATTACGATTCGGATACCCATTTTGGCTATAAAATAGCTTCTCATTTATCTAGGAAGCTAACCGATGAAGTGGGGATTCCAATAGCTTCGTCTGGACGTTTGATAATTGCGGATAGAGATCTCACGACCTCAAAAGTTTTCACTGTAACTATAAAGATAAATGGAGTTCCAACAGATGTTGAAGTGTCTATTAGCAAGAAAAGTGTCATTCAGGAGGGAGACGAAGGATTTGAAGATGCAGCGAAGAGGTTTTTAAATCGGCAGATCGATCTTCTCATGTCTAGAAGGGGTTATGAACAGGATGGAAGATGTTTCTATGAGAAAAGGGCTTGCAACATTAGTAAATATTATCGTTGTTACGACGGACTATACATCGCTTCGCAAATTGAAAAAAATGGAGAGCAAACTGTTGTAGTAGATCCTGTGACCCAGGTTCGGAATAGGTTGAACCTCCTTGAGGCGTTAAATGTAGAATTAAAACGGCGAGGGATAGAACATTGGAGAGACGCTCGAGGTCTCGAAAATGAGATAAATAGACTCTTTAGAAGCAAAGCTCATTCTATCAGATCGACTTATGTAGAAATCAGGAGAGATGCACCACAACATAACGTTTATAGATTTCTTGGTTTCGATTTTAGTAAACCTCTTAAGGTAGATTCTGATCACAGCAATCCAGTAAACTTCCACAGAAAGTATGGCAGAAAATTCTCTTTGGATCAACCAACTGTCGAAGTTCTCGCTAAAGGAGGTTACAGAATAAACCACATTCCAGAGTTACTAGAAGAGCGTGCCACGATGAGAATGTTGAAACGCTTCGGTGCCTCCGAAGAAATTCAGACAAGATCGTTGATGGACTCAAAAGAGAGGTATTACACTACTACTGAATTAGTACAGCCTCTACAAACAGAAGAATTTATCGAACAGTTACCAATCAGCGTTGACATAGACGAGTTTGCTCCTGTGATAATTACGGTTGAAGGTGACTACATCGAAATAAAAAACAACTTTGACTTTCAGAAGATCTTCAAGAAGAGGAAACTGCTAAGGAAACCTCAGATAGAGAGAATTTATCTCTTTTCTACTAAAGACGACTCGGAACAAGCTGAAAGACTTATTACTGTTTTGAGCAAAATTTTCAAGGATTTCAAGATTGACTTGCCCGAAATTGTGAAGCATAAAGAATGCCCAAATGAGTTGGAAGGTTTCAAGACCTTTATCTTAGATAAGGCTAAAGAAAAACAATTTGATAAAAAAGATTTGGTCTTAGTGGTCTTCGGACTTGGAGATGAAGACCTAGAAGATGTCATATACAATTCTATCAAAAAACAGTCAATTTCTAAACCGTTCCCAGTACAGTTCATAAATACAAGAACTATTGAAAACGTGAAAGACAATAAAGATCTGAGAACTGAAGTTGTTAACCTTTTGTTTCTGCAAATTGTAGCAAAGTGTGGAGGGGATCCTTATGGGCTTCGACCTGGCTTTGTTCCTTCAGGTACTTTATTTATAGGGATAGACAAATACCGAGATCCGTTCAAAAAGAATCCGCCCACAATTACCACAGTCGTTTTGTTTGATAGCGATGGTTCTTATGCATGCTGTAAATCTAAGATCACCAAAACGGATGAAGAAATAAGTTTGCATTCTGTTATATCAGAGTGCATCGAGAAATATCGTTCCCTTAAGAAGAGGGAAGAGGTAAAAACAGTGATCTATTTAGTGGATACCGGAATAGGAACAAAAATTGAACAATTAAGTAAGGATGCGATGGAGTGTGAGAAAGCCGCTTCAGAAATTGGATCCTCATATATTTTTGTTACAGCGAACAAAGGTTCTCATCTGCGACTTTACAAAGGAGACCCATCTAAACCATTGACGGCTAGCCGAGTATCATCGTTTAGCGCGGTAACTCAGATGAGGGACCATCAGGAAATTCTTGTTGTATCAACAGAGCCTATTGTCTCAAAAAAACTAAAAAGAGAACTGGGGACACCTAGACCGGTACTATATAACATTCTTTCTTGCAGCAAAGAGCTTAACCTAGAAAAATGGAAGGAAACATTAGCAAAATCAATTATCTGGCTATGCAAAGATTCATGGATTTCACCAGGATCAACAAGACTGCCGGCTCCATTATTCTTTGCAAACAAGATTAGTAGACTAACGTCCGATACTGGAGTACCGATGGAGCCTGACAAAGTAGAGATTCCATTATTTCTTTAGGTGAAAAAATATGGGGAATGTTATCGATCCAGTATGTGTCTTAAGCCAGCATTTACAAGAGCATGGAAAATCAATACGCCCAGAACAAGAAGAAATGATACGCCCAATGTTTGAATCGCTACAAAAGAAAGGGATTGTTTTTGTAGGTCAAGGGCCCACTGGTATGGGAAAGACTTACGTAATCGTTGCGGTCACAAAGTGTCTTGTTGAAAAAGGAAAGAGAGTCTGCATAGCGGTTCCCTCTTACACGCACCTGAAGGAAGTAATGGCTAAGCACTTGGATTATCTGGAAGTTCCATACGCAATTCTTAGAGGTATCTCAGCTTTAGAAGAGAATGAGGGCTGCCCTTTAAAGAATGGGAAAAGACCTAGTTCTATTTTTTGTAGCGAACAGGAAAACGCTATAACAGGTCCATATTCCGAAAAATGTAAAGATGTGAAGTGTGTTGTGAAGGCGGAAAAAGAAAAGGTGGCAAGTTCAAGTGTTGTAATTACAGTTTTTCATAAATTGCTTAGTAATCCGAGCTACATGAACAAGTTTGATGTTGTAATATTTGATGAGTCTCATGGATTAGAACCCGTAGTTAGGAACATCAGAGTTGCCAAAGTTCATTCGAAAATCTTGAGCACACTCTCGGAATTCATTCCAGAATACGAAGATGTGTTTAATAGAGTTATGAAATCTATAGATCGTTTGAAAAGTTTAGGAATGAAAGAAAGGATTCCTCTAAGGTTTGTTGAAAGGGAAATCGCCGATCCGCTTGCAGTCGTTGTTCCTGAAATCGAGAAGAAAATATATGAGGAAGAAAAAGCGGGTCAACTCAATGAGGAAGTTGTTAATGCATTTTTCGGATTACAGAACGCAATGCAAGCTTTTCAAAATCCTAGTAAATTTAGGTTCGTTCACCATAAAGGTATGATACTAGGAATCCCTAACGAAATTACGTTTGTTCCGCATTACTTAAAGAAAATTGTCCAAGACACTTCAATAGCGCTCATCAGTGCTACAATAGAAAATCCAAAATTCCATGCAAAAGATTCAGGGTTCCCGGATCATTCGCTTGCTCCACCAGTTCAAATTCGAAAATGTAGCTTCATGGAACGACTTAAGAGGCGACCGATTTTTGGACTTGTTGACGGTCCTATTCTTAGGAAGGATCCATATCGTTTAGAAGAATACGAACTAGGCAGAAGAGAAGCAAATCAGATCATCGGGTCAATTCTCCCGACTTTCAACTATCCTGTTCTTATACTATGTAGAAGCCATACAGATGCGGATTCCATCCGGAAATACCTTATCAATCTCCATGAGATAAGGCACAGACTCTTTGTGTTTGAAGACAGCAACAGCTTTGAAGATATCGACAGATTGGAAACCAAAGTAAATAAGATAATCAGTTCGGGAAGAAACATCATACTGACCAGTGCTTCCAGCAGACTTTGGGAAGGAGTAAATCTAAGAGGGCTTCGCATGTTAATAGTTGACGCTTTACCTTATGCATCACCACAGCCTTACGAACAAATCGAACGTGAGGCATGGGGATCTTGGAGAACTTCAAGAACTTTTAGATTTATGATCAGGAGAATACAGCAAGGTATCGGGAGATTAATCCGTACAAAAGAAGATCCATGGGGAATCGTTGTAGTGATCGATGGTCGGTTTAATGCGCAATGGAGAACTATCCGCTCAGCCTTGCCTGATTACATGACAAATCCAAGTATCACAAAATTTGTAACAAGAAAAAATATCCGCTCTGTTATAGAGCGTACAGTGGAGAGACTAGAGAAAGGAAGACTTCCCAATGAGAAACAGTGAGAGATTAGCAGATCTTATCTCACTTGAGTTATATTACAAGAAAAACTTGCAACGAACATTAATGAATCTATTTATTCTTTTTCTTTGATTGAAATTCTATGGATGACAACCGAAATCATCGTGATCCGGAAGTTTTGGAAGAAGAATTTATTCCTCAGAACATTCCTTGTCGTGAGGTTCAGAAGAAAGAGCTGGCTTTCTGTTTATCCCCCATCGAGAAAGGGATGAAGCCGTTAGATTGTCTATGTCATGGAAAACCTGAACGGGAAAGACAGCTTTCTCCAGAGAAGTTCCGCGCGCGAAGCTTGAGAAGAACGAGAGAAAATACCCTGTTGAGAAATATCGAGGCAAAGCATATGTTAAGGAGTAAACATCCATTATGTGATGAATTGGATGAAAAGAAAAAAATCCATTCTGGAGGAAATCTTGAATGAACTGCAGTGCCCTCAGGTTATCATGGTTTCCCATGAGAGGGAACTGGAAAGTTTTGCCGATCACCTTTCCAGAGTTGAAAAGAGCGGAGGAATCTTCAAGATCAAAGCTGGGCTGAGAACGGAGTAAATTGAAGCTAGTGAAAGAATCATCATCAAAAGAAGCCAGCTAAAAAGCATTGAGAAGTATGCTGGAACATTACTCCACGAGGTTGCCCATGCCATTAGTGGAACAGTAGATGTCACCAGAGAGTTTGAAGACGAACTGACCAAGTTATTGGGAATCATCTGCTCAAAGGCATTAAGTTAAATTATGAAACAAGTGGGTGAAGATTTTGGTTTACGGTCGGATCAGAGAAGGGAAAGCTTCAGTTACAAAGAAAGATTTACTTAGTAAATCTGTTACGATTGAACAAGACGATGCATGGTTCTTTTGGCATATATGAAGAGTCTCACAATGGAGTTTATCTAGTAGCGCGCGAATGACTTCATATATTTGTGGCAGATTGACTTTCCCCTTCACCTCGCTAAAAGCATATCTCAATCTTTTCCCGAAATACGCCAATTCCCAGCGCCTTCGCTTCAAGACTCTAGAAGACTCTAGTAACGAAATCCACTTTAGCAGGCTGCCATCTCAACATTTAAAGAAAATTGTAAGGGGGTATTTAGAAGTTCTGACGGTTCGGAAATATTCGTTTCCTATTCAAAAACGGCGAAGTTGAACGTTAAGAAACTAATCGGTAAAAATTTAAAGATTACTGCAAAAATAAAGCTTGATTTATTCTTTTTCAGTCATTTTTGGTGTAAATTTTGTGCTTTCCCCGTTAAATTCATGTTCGATTTTACTTTCTTCGTTTTCCAACGGTGTTTTTTTGCTGTATTTCGAATATATCTCGAAAATAGACATAATCGAAGCGGGTTAGTTGAAAACGCAGATATTTCTGTATGCTTTACTTTATGAGCAGGTGGAAAATGTGAAGGGAGAAGCGTTATCTCAACGTGTTAAGCTCAACCGTTACGAGGTGCTTGAGGAGTTAGATAGGGTTTTTGCTATGTCAAAAGGTATAAGGTTGAGAGACTTGTTTAGGGTTGTTTGCAGATCAAGTTTTTCACAAATTGAGTTTAACATTGGAAATTTGGGGATATCCTTCAACAATTATGGATTGTTCGATGACGAGGATGATGCTGAAGATAGGGTGATTACGCTGTCTTTGGAATTTGAAAAGGAGATGGAAGAGACGAGAATCAATCGTGATTATAAATATTCTGTAAAAGAGCTTGAAAGTTTTCTTAAAGTGTTAGAGCATGATAAAGGTGGTGAACATAGTGATTGAAAATTTGGAGACTATAAAAGGAAAGCTGACGGAACTTTTAGGCTTTGCAAACATCACGAGAGAGGAAGTTGACAGCTTATTTAAAGTCGCAACGTCAAAGGATTGTGAATCATTAAGCATCACTTGGAGGAAGTTTCCTCAAGTCGTCAAGTTTGAAGTAGGCATTGTCTGGGAAGAACAGTTTCATCGGAAAAGCAAGCTTTTAATCGTTAAGGCTAAGACGGAAAAAACGAAGATTCATAAAGGCTTAGAGCATACAGAAGGCAAGTTTCAAACATTCAAAATCGAGTTAAAACAATAATGTGAAGATACGCTCGGAAGTGTTGAACGATGGAAAAAAGCTTTAAAAAGTATTATGTTTCGTCGGATGGTAAGCTTATGCGGAGAAACCCGTTTTGCCTAAGATGTGGAAGAGGAGTTTTCATGGCTGACGCAGGAGACTTCTGGTCATGCGGCAAATGTGGTTTCAGAGTGAGAAAAGACTACTGGAAAACAAGGCTTTCAAAGAAAGCAAAATAAATCGTAGTACTGAACATATGCGTATAGAAGGACTGTTAATGTCTGAAGAAAAGATCTTGAAAGAATTGGTAGCTTCTTTCGGATTAGAACTCTCTTCTTCACTTTTTAGAAAAGTACACATTATAATAGATTATAGTTTTTCAAAAAGAAGCTAAAAGAAAGACTAAAATATAATAATCGAACATTCTAATTCAAAAGTTACACCAAGCAGTAACTCCTAGAAATATATCTTTAACATTACCGGAGTTTGGAATTAATGTATAAAAAATAAACTTTTTCAGCGGTTCCCTGCATGAACTTTATGGTTACGGTTTTTGTTACAGCTTTATACAAAGCCCTTTTTCTTTCATATAATATTTCTCAACAAGTTTTGCATCGACAAGTTTTTCAGTACCCGATATACGGTCTCTCTATACTTTACCTTAAAGTTCCTTTTTTAGTTTCGGCGAGGACCTCCATTACGGTCATAGACTGCTTGACTAATATTCGAAGGATTTCAATGCGAAGGGCCTGAGTTAAGCGCAGTTATAACTCGCCTGATGTTCATGTATCTTTGTGATATCGATGTACGCTAAAACATTTTATTACCATAACATTCATAATCATCAAGATTGTAGATTATTGGTTGGTATTAAGATGTACAAGAAACAAGTTTTCATAGCTCCTGGTTCCAGAGAGCATATCAACAAAAGTGTTATTCCATATGAGGGGGCCATCGGGAGGGGCAGATTAACTAGCCTGGAAGGTTTGATTCCGATTGAAACTATCGCAGACACCTTGACAGATGAGGAAAAAAAGAAATTATATGAAATATTCCCCGATAAGAAAGTTAGGATGTGGGGTACTCGGCCAGCATTAAAGAGAGTTTGGGATTCAATGAAGAAGGGTGATTACGTGATTTTTTATAGTAACAATTATTACATATGCGCAGCTGAGGCGGTATTTAAAACTGACAATGAGAAACTAGCTGAAAAAGTATGGGGGAAATACAAGACCGGGGAAACTTGGAACTACATTTTCTTTGTTAAAAATGTTCGTCAATTAAACATGCATAGAAAAGACTTCAATAAAAAAGCAACATATAAAGAGAATTTTGTGCCACAAGGGCTTATGAGAGTCGCCAATGATGTAGCTCGAGACAGGATTCTAAGCGAGATTATTTCAAAGGAGCAAAGTGACGTGATATCTCTCCCTCCGAAAGTTGAGGAATTTATCAAGGAGTGGAAAAACGATCCAGAAACTCAAGCGTGGCTGGAAAGGAAAAACAAGGCGTTTGAAAAATGGAAAGTCAAGTTTAGTGCAGAGAACGTCGATAAGCTTTCCAGGGACGAGTTTAGAACTTTCTTGCGCTTCAATGAAAATCAATCTTGGGATGGCATTCAACGTCAGCCTCACGTCTATAAAGATATGGCTAAATTGCGACGTACAATTAAATATTTGACCAAAGGGTTGAATGATGCGACGTTGGAAGAGATTGGAACAAGAATCAGCAATTCGCTCGATGATGATGGAGATTACAAGATAAAAGGATTAGGCAGAGCTGTCGTTACAGGTATAATACATATATGCGATACCAAGAACCGTATCGGGGTGTGGAACGCGAAGGTTGAGGAAGCTTTCAGAAAACTTGATCTTCCTATCCCGAAGGGTTCGGGTTCAAATGGTCCGCGGTATTTGCAGTTTAACCACATCTTGAATCTAATCGGAAGAAAATACGACTTGAATCTCCGTCAAGTTGATATGCTAATGTATCAAATTGCGGAGAAGTATCAACCAACAGCAGTCTACACCTTCAGTTTTGTACCAAAAGATTTTGATTCCTGTACCGGCAAAAAAAATGATGCAAGATATCTGAATAAACGATTTAAAACTCTGCTTAATGTTTTGAAGGAAAATCTAGATCCGAATTTTCTCAATGATTTCACAAAAAGTTACGTCGCAAGACCATTTAATCAGGGAAGTAAGAAATATAGAAAGCACATGTGGCTTGGCTTAGCACATGGCAAGCTGAAAGATAAACCGCAAAAGTGTATTCAGTTCCAAGTTTCTATTAATCCGAATGATCCATTTTCCATCGACATTTTCATTGACCGTGCAGGTCAGAAGATGAGGGAAAAAGCAAAGTTAAACGTAGAGAAGAACAAAACTCTGTTCTTAAAACTCGTCAACAGCCTTACAAGCTATTTGATTGGCTATACCAATAAAGAACAGTTCTCTGTTGAAACAGACAAGATGACAAAGGAAAATCTTGAAGGTTTTCTCGAACATATGGATGGTAGCAGGACTCAAATCTATTTATCTAAGATAATGAGTAAAGAAGAAGTCATAAGCAAAGGTCCATTGATTGTTAATGAAATAATTACGACCTGGAAGGAGTTGCTTCCAATTTACAAATTAATGGCTTTCGGTCAAAGTGAACGACTGTTAACACTTGATGAAATAGATAAAACAGCAATCGTTCACTTAATTGCAGGAAGAAATTTAATATTCTATGGTCCTCCAGGCACGGGGAAAACGAGGAAAGCTGTTAGGATTGCCAGACTGTTCTGTGGTGAGGATGACAATAGTTTTTCTTTTGTAACTGCAAACGCGGAATGGACAACATACGATGTGGTCGGAGGCCCAACCCTTGCAGGTGAACGAAAGTTGATGTTTAAACCCGGTTTTTTGGTGTTAGCCGCGATCGAGTGCTCTCGTTCACTCAAAAGTTCAGGTTTTCCTCATTTCCTGATAATCGATGAAATAAATAGAGCGAATTTGGACTTGGCTTTCGGAAAAATTTTCTCGCTTCTTGATATGGAATACAGAGATCAACCCATCCTAGATAGTAGCGAGTTGTTAGGTATGGAAAATGCTGAGGAATATCGCAATATCAAGATACCTAAAGAATTTAGAATATTGGCTACTATGAATACGTATGATACAGCTCTCCTTTTTTCACTTGGCTACGCGTTCAGGAGACGGTTTGCATTTATAGAAATCGGGTCGCCTTTTATAGGAGAAACAAAAGAAAAATATGAACTGAATGAAAAAGAATGGAGCGCCTTAGAAATTCATTTGGATGATCGAATTGGCGATCTTTCGAAAGAGATAGAGAATTGGATATCAAAGGCTGTTTTTCTTCGACTTCCACCAAGTTTAAAACTAAAGCTGGGTCTTCCGGAAG
>Ga0190286_1001100_pt1 | contig 10307 bp, 13 predicted proteins | sample 48691834_MG_FD_183241 | JGI IMG/M metagenome (GOLD analysis project Ga0190286, IMG submission 183241) | Hydrothermal vent microbial mat bacterial communities from Southern Trench, Guaymas Basin, Mexico - 4869-18-3-4_MG | ecosystem: Environmental > Aquatic > Marine > Hydrothermal vents >... | reverse complement strand
GGTGGTGGAAGAGTCCTCCGAGCGTTCCCAGGAGCGGTCTGAAGGCCCCCGGAGCCCTCAGACGGCCCAAGCCGCGCAGTCCTCAGAGGCCGGGCAGGTCGTCGGGAGCTCTCCGATAGGCTTCGTAGAGTGTGCGGGCTTCCTCCTCAGGGCCTTCGGGAGGAGGGGTGCTGAGATGGTGCTGAGCAGGTACTCAGACGCTGGTTGGGTGACCCAGCATGTGAAGGAGTCTGTGTTGAAGGCCATGTCGGTGCTCAACTCCCTGAACGTCCCAGAAGAGAGGGAGGCGGGGATAATGGAGCACATAATGGCCCTATACTTCCTGAAGAAGCTGGAATCTTCCCTAGACGGCGTTGACATAATGATGCTCCAGTCTCTCCTCTCGAACTTTGAGGGAGGCGGGGAGGGAAGAAAGGGGTGAAACCGGATGTCCCACGTCATCACTGTGGAGGCCATAATAACCATCGCCGTCGTCGTCGGGGCCTCAGCCCTCGCCTACGCGTTCACGGCAGGGGCCTCCACGCTCACCTCGACCTACATAGAGAGTCAGAGGGCTGAGTCCGTCAAGGTTAAGACTGCCGTTAAGGTGGTGTTCGCAGCCAACTCCTCGGAGACTGAGGTTAGGGTGTGGGTTAAGAACGTAGGCCTGACCTGGATGGCTGGCGAACTCGTGGCTAGGGGGGACGTCTTCTTCGGTCCGTCGGGGAACTTCACACGGATACCCCACTACGAGGAGGGGATGGCCCCGCCCTACTGGACCTACGAGATAGCCGAGGACCTGGACGGAGACGGGGTGTGGGGCCCATCCGAGACTGTAGTCATAACGATAGTCCTCTCGGAGCCCCTACAGCCTGGCGAGTACTACGTCAAGTATGTGACTTACAACGGCGTATCAGACTGCATGTGGTTCTCAATCTAGGTGGAGGTGGGTGGGGATGCCTTCGGCCGAGATGTTCGCCGCCTTCACCCTCTCGATAGTGTTCCTGTCCTCCATGTGCATGATGTACGCCGTCGTCCTGTACGGCCTCAAGGAGACAGCTTCAGCCTCGGCGGCCGTGGACAGGGAGGACGCTGAGATAAGGGTTGAGTCCATAGTCCGTGTGGACGCCCACACGCTCCTGGTTAACCTAACCAACCTCGGGCCAGCCTCCCTGAGGCTCTCCGACCTCGGGAAGGTGGACCTGATACTCTCCTACAGGTCAGGTGGAACTCCAGTCCACGTGAGGCTCAGGTACAGCGAGGCTGGAGGGGCTGACACGTGGAGGTGTGTCCACGTCTACTTCGACAACATAAACCCAGCCGACCCGTCGTCGTCCAAGGGCCTCTGGGACCCCGACGAGGTGCTCGAGGCAGTTGTGGAGCTCTCTAAGCCCGTGGACCAGAGCTCCCCGGTCACCGTGGTCGCCTGCTCACCCCTCGGGAGTAGGGATGTCCACCAGGAGGTGGTCTAGTTGCAGGCGACGGCCGTGCTGATGACGGGTAGGGAGGAGCTCGACAGGGTTATCGGGGGTATACCGGTCCCCTCGATGAACTTGATAGAGGGGGAGAACGCCAGCGGTAAGAGCGTCCTCGCCCAGCACGTAGCCTATGGGGCCGTCAGGGCGGGGATGGACGTCAGGTACATAACGACTGAGAACACCGTCAGGAGCCTCGTGGAGCAGATGGGGGACCTAGGCCTCGACATCTGGAGGTACATGCTGAAAGGCCTTTTCAAGGTAACGGCCATGCAGGTGAAGGGTATAAGGTGGGACAGGAACATAGCCAAGTACTACCTTAACTCACTGAAGTTCTTCATATCCAAGCGTGGGGCGGCCAGCCTCGTCGTCATAGACTCCCTGACGTACGCCATAACCCACGCCATGGAGAAGGACGTCCTCTCCTTCTTCTCAGACCTCAGGAACATGGTGGACAAGGATGGGAGGACGTTCGTCGTCACCGTACACCCGAGCGCCCTGACGGAGGACATGCTGGTGAGGATAAGGTCTGTGTGCGACGGTAACATAAGGCTGAGGGTTCAGGCGGTCCCGGGCAGGGGGATAATCAGGGTTCTGGAGGTCTGCAAGCTCAGGGGGGCCAGCAACCCCTCGAAGGGCATGGCCGTCTTCAAGGTCGTCCCAGGTTTCGGGATGAAGGTCGTGCCCTTCAGCCAGGTCAAGGTTTAGGGGGTGGAGGCCCCCTTGGAGGCCCAGGCCTCCTTCGACGAGTGCCCCGTCCACGACGTAGGGGTCGAGTCCTGCCCAATCTACCAGGCCCTCGGCGAGGAGTTCAGGGAATACGCCGAAAGGAACCCCCACCTCCTAGTGTACCTGCATGAGTGGCATAGGAAGACGGGCTCGCTTCCGAAGATGAAGGTGGAGCTCTCCAGGGAGGACGGGTACTCAAGGACCTACGACATACTCTACCCCGTCGGAGACCCCATATTCATACACGTCTACAAGATGCCTGGAAACGTCAGGGGCACCTACCACCCGGTGGAGCCCACGGTACCCGAGGAGCATAAGCCGATACTCGAGGAGGTTGAGAGGCTCGTGGCGATGATGGTGGACGAGGCGCTGACGTTCGAGTCTGATGAGGAGAGGGCTCAGATACTGGAGAAGCTGTTCGACTCCGTGGTGGGGGTCTCCTCGGAGACCAGAGCCCTGAAGGGTAAGGTGGCGGTGGGCAAGGACCTGTACTACGCCCTGAAGTACGAGTTCATGAAGGACAAGGTCTACCTCGGACCGCTGGAGCCGATGATAAGGGACCCGTACATAGAGGACATATCCTGCAGCGGAATCGGACCCATATTCGTCGAGCACAAGGTCTTCAAGAGCCTCGCCTCGACCGTCGTATTCCAGACCTACGAGGAGCTCGACGCATTCATCCTGAAGCTGTGCGAGAGGGTAGGGAGGCCCGTGAGCCCGAAGAGGCCCATCGTGGACGCAACCCTCCCAGACGGCTCGAGACTGAACGTCGTCTACGGCAGGGACTTGAGCAGGAGGGGGTCGAACTTCACGATTAGGAAGTTCTCCAAGGTCCCGCTGAGTGTGACCCAGCTGATAAAGTTCGGCACGTTCGACGAGCGTATAGCGGCCTACCTCTGGATGGCCCTTCTTGAGGATATGAGCGTGTTCGTCTGCGGTGAGACCGCGTCGGGGAAGACGACGACCATGAACGCCATAAGCGTGTTCATAAGGCCCACGGCCAAGGTCATATCCATAGAGGACACGGCCGAGGTGGTCCTACCACACCCGAACTGGGTGAGCGAGGTCACGAGGAAGAGCGAGGAGGAGAAGGCCTCCATAACGCTCTTCGACCTGCTCAAGGCCGCCCTGAGGCAGAGGCCAAACTACATCATAGTCGGGGAGATAAGAGACCGTGAGGGGAACGTCGCATTCCAGGCCATGCAGACCGGACACCCCGTCATAGCCACCTTCCACGCAGCTTCTGTAGACAGGCTCATCCAGAGGCTCACAGGAGACCCGATAAACGTCCCTCTACCCTACATAGACAACCTCAACATAGTCGTGTTCCAGAGCGCGGTCATGAACCCCGTCACCAGACGAAGGGACAGGCGTGTGACCTCCGTCACTGAGATAATAGGGTACGACCCGTCCACGAGGTCCTGCAACTACATAGACCTCTTCTACTGGGAGCCCTCCAAGGACAGACACGTGTTCCGAGGGGTCGGGAACAGCTACCTCCTCGAGGAGAAGGTTGCTCCGAGGAGGGGTTTGGAGGAGAGGGAGTTCGTCAAGATATACAGGGAGCTGGAGGTCAGGACCCAGATAATCCGCAGGCTGGTCGAGAACAAGGTCTACAACTACTACGACGTCTGGAAGGTCATATCCTCGATATACAACATGCCGCCCGAGGACGCCCTCAGGGTGGTGGACAGGGTATGCAGAAGCCTCTGAAGCTCCCGAAGATTCCGAGGGTAAACCCCAGGGAGGCGTTGATGGGGTGGCTTATGGACAGCAGGGCGTGGCCCCTCTACCCGCTCCTGGTCCTATACCTCCTCGCCTACTCCCTCTCGGGAGTGCCCAGGACGGAGCTCCTGAAGCCCGTCTCGAGGAAGGAGACCTTCAGGGACATAGCGAAGCCCTTCAAGAAGGTTGAGACGCTCATGGCCGTGGGGTTCAGCCAGGCTAAGGCCCTCAAGGTCGTCGGAGAATCCACGCCCGGCAGGATAATAAAGGGCTTCCTCTCCAGGCTCGCCCAGGCCATAAGCGCCGGGGAGGATCCATCCGACTTCCTCAGCAGGGAGTACGACACGGCTCTGATAGCCTACAGGAGCCTCCACGAGAGGGCCATGGTGAAGATTAGGCGCCTCGCGGACGCCTACACAGCCATCATATCTTCCTACGTGTTCGTCTCGGTGAACCTCGTCATAATGATGATAATGTGGGGCTCAAACTGGGTCAGGGTCCTCAACCTGATAATAGTCTCTTCGGCCCTGACCCTCGGCTCCATATCGATGGCCATATACGCCACAGCCCACCCGTCCAAGGTCGCCATAGCCAGGAAGATAGGGGGGAGGATACCCAGACCCCTGGCGGCGGCTCTGGCGTCCATCGTGGTGTCCGCAGCCCCCGTCGTCTTCATATACACGGGGACTAAGCCCCCTATTCCACCCGTCTTCTTCGTGGCGGCCTCAGGAGGCCTCTCGATGCTCTTTGGCATGCCCTCCGTCAGGAGGGTTAGGGTCGTCAAGGCCATGGACGAGCACTACCCGACCTTCATAGCGGCCCTGACGGGGACGATGTCCGCCATGGGGGGGAGGCTTAGGGAGGCTCTGGCGGAGGTCCTCAGGATAGACTTCGGACCCCTCACCCGGCTTGTCAGGAGGATGCTGGCCAGGGTTAAGCTGGGAATAGACCACGAGACGTGCTGGAGGGTCTTCGGCGAGGAGTCAGGCAGCGAGCTGATAAGGTTCCACACAGACGTGTTCGTGGACTCGACGTCGGCTGGAGCCCCGGTCGGGAGGGTTGGGGAGCTCATCAGGAAGTCCGTCCTCGAGCACCTGACTCTTAGGAAGAGGCGTGAGGAGGCTGTGGCCTACGTCAGGGGCCTCCTGACACCCCTCCACCCCTCCCTTTCGGCCGTTCTGGGGCTTATAACCGCCATCTCGACCACCTTCTCGAGGATAATATCGCAGTACCAGCTCACAGTCGAGATACCGTTCTCGATAATCAAGGCCACACCCCCGTCCATGATAGAGCTCTGCTTCTACTCCGTCCTGATAGTGTTCACGCTGATGAACTCGCTCGCCATGTCGGCGGTCGAGGGGAGCCAGTCCCCCCTCCCATACTACATCGGCCTGTTCACGGCCAGCGGCGGAGCCGCCTTCTTCCTCACGAAGGCGGCTCTCGAAGCCCTGATATCGAAGGCCTTGGGTGGTCTGGTTTGAGGAGGCGTAAACCCGACCTCTCGAAGATACCGCCGCCCGAGGATTTCCTCGAGGAGCCCCAGCCTGAGGCGTTCAGGGTAGAGGGCCCCTCCCCGGACACGGTCATCGCAATCTACAACATAGTCGAACTCCTTAAGGAGTTGAGGATGGAGACGGAGAGGCTTCGGGAGGAGGTTAAGAAGGGTCGAAGAGCTATGTTCGACGTGCTGTACCTCTGAGGGGTGGAGGGCCGCCTCAGAATCCTTATGACCTCGGAGACGACGAGGGGCAGCTTCCTCGGGTCCCCCCTGTTGACGCCCCTGCACATAGAGTTAACGTAGACGTAGTACCTCCTACCCTCATAGACGAAGAGGGCCTCCTCCGGATGCCCGTACTTGGGCCTGCTGAGAATCCTGAAGGGCCAGACCTTACACGCGAGGGGCTTTAGGCCGAGGGGCTGGAGGCCGCACAGGCCCTCCGGGGTCTGGAAGACGCACCTACCACCCACCTTCCTCAGGCAGGGGTTCCCGAACTCGTCCACGTCCACGCACCACGACCCGAACAGCGTTGAAAGCCTGGCGTACTCGTACGGGGTCAGGGCGACCCTGAAGACCCTGCAGCACATCCCACAGGCGAGGCAGGTCCAGGACCTAACCCTGCCTATGGGTATCGGAGCCAACCGGGCCACCACTCCCAGCAGCGGCCTCTAACCCGACCTGAATACATCCGAGAGAAGATAAACGTTCCCGAAGGGGTTGGTGGGCCGGCCCGGACTCGAACCGGGGACCTCCTCGGCGTGAGCGAGGCGTCCTACCAGGCTGGACCACCGGCCCACCCCGAGTTCTTCACCTCCTCCTCGTGCCGGTCTTCTTCCACCTCAGGTTCTTGCTCCTGCATCTCCTACACTTCTCAGCTGAGGGCGGGTTCCTCGCCCCGCAGTTGCGGCATATCTTCACGTAGAGCCTCCTCTTCCTAGCGAGCTCCAGCTTGAACTCGTCCCTGAGCGGCATCCCACACCGAGTTGTGTTTGAGGCTTGGACACAGATAACCTTTACTGGAGAGGTCGGCAGCCGAGGTGCTGGGGCTGAAAACACGCGACTACGCCGTGCGGCCCATCGACTGGAAGATAAACGGCGTCAAAGTTCCGGCTTACCCGAGCTCGATGCTCCTCTGAGACGGCAGGCTGTGTGGGGTGGCCGAGTAGGGGCTCATTGCGAAAAGCTAAAAAGAGGCTGGAGAATGTATTGGGGAAGGTGTTCCGATGTCAGGGGAGTCCAACACGGTGCTGGTGGGCAGGAAGCCCGTGCTGAACTACGTCCTCGCCTGTCTCGCCCTCCTCAGGGCCGGGGTGGACGAGGTCTGCATAAAGGCTAGGGGTAGGGCAATAAGCAGGGCGGTGGACGTCGCCGAGGTCCTTAGGTCGAGGTTCGTCCCCGAGCTGAAGGTCAAGGACATTTCGATAGGGACGGAGCAGGTTCAGACAGAGGGGGCTGGGACGGCCAACGTGAGCACGATAGAGATAGTGCTCTCGAAGTAGGCTCCTAAGGCCCACCCCCTGAAAGGGGGGGAGACGGGTTGAACACGGTGCTATGCGAGTTTTGCCTAAAGAGCGGAATGCTCTGCCCTAGCTGCGAGGGCAAGGTTAGGCGTGGTGAGGTTTCGGAGCTCTACGTAGAGGTGGCGAGGTTCCTCCTGGAGGTTGAGCCGAGGTGGCCTCAGCTCCACCCGGTCACGCTCTACGACGTCGTGGACGGCGACGGCGTGATGGCCCTCGTCGTCAACAGGGGGGCCGTGAAGACGGTTCTCAGGCTCAAGCCCCTGCTCAGGGAGCTCTCGAGGAGGTTTGGGAGGAAGGTTAAGGTCTTGGAGAGGGGTGTGTCCGAGAGGAGGTTCATAGAGGACCTTTTCTCTCCGATGGAGGTGGTGGCGATAAACTCCATATGGCTTCCGGACGGCTCGACGGAGACGAGGGTCGTCATAAGGGGTAGGAGGCCGCAGAGCTTCAGCAAGGAAGAGGAGGAGGCGCTGAAGAGGATAGCGATGAAGGTAAGGGGCCTATCGCTGAGGGTTGCCTTCAGCAGGTAAACCACTTGATATTAAAGCCCAAAGACACTTATCATGGGGATGCCCGGCTTGGAGAGGCTGACAGTCAGGGAGGCCCTCAAGCACGTCGGTGAGGAGGTTACGGTCGGAGGCTGGGTCAGCTTCGTCAGAGACTTGGGGGGGCTGAGGTTCTTCGTCCTGAGGGACGTGACAGGCCAGATACAGGTGACCGTCAAGAGGGGGATGGAGGCCTGGGAGACTGTCGGGGAGCTGGGCAGGGAGTACGCGGTTCTCGTCAGGGGTAGGGTGGTTGAGAGCAGCATAGCCAGGATGGGTGTGGAGCTCATACCCTCAGAGGTCAGGATAGTCGCCAAGGCGGCCTCACCGCTCCCCCTGGACCCGACGGGTAAGGTCCCGGCCGAGCTCGACACCAGGCTCGACAACAGGTTCCTAGACCTGAGGAACCCGAGGACCCAGGCCATATTCAAGATTCAGGCCAGGATAGTCAAGGCGTTCAGGGACTTCCTGACGGAGAGGGGCTTCATCGAGATACAGCCCCCATGCATAATCTCCTCAGCCAGCGAGGGAGGCGCAGACCTTTTCGAGGTCAGGTACTTCGAGAAGGACGCCTACCTAGCCCAGAGCCCCCAGCTATACAAGCAGATGTGCGCCATCTCCCTGGAGAGGGTGTTCATGGTCGTCCCCGTTTGGAGGGCCGAGAAGTTCAACAGGCCCACCCACCTCAACGAGATTAGGCAGATGGACGTCGAGATGGCGTTCGCAGACGACGAGGACGTGATGAGGGTTCTGGAGGAGGCGTTCGCGTACATAATCCGGGACGTCTCGGAGAACTGCGGGGAGGAGCTCTCCACGCTAGGGAGGGAGCTGGAGCCTCCTAAGCTCCCGCTGAGGAGGATGACATACACGGAGGCCGTGGAGCTCCTACGCGAGTCCGGGGAGGAGGTTAAGTGGGGTGAGGACTTCTCAAAGGCTCAGGAACGCAGGCTTTGGGAGCTCGTGGGTGAGGATGCCTTCTTCGTCAAGGACTGGCCGACGGAGCTCAAGCCCTTCTACGCCATGCCCAGGGAGGACGACCCGAGGCTGTGTAGGGCGTTCGACCTCATACACCTGGGCTTGGAGATAAGCTCAGGAACCCAGAGGATACACGACCCCCAGCTTCTCAGGAGGAGGCTCGTCGAGTGCGGCCTCAACCCGGAGGACTTCAAGTACTACATAAGGTGCTTCGAGTACGGAGCCCCACCCCACGCAGGCTGGTCCATAGGCCTCGAGAGGCTCACGATGACGATAACGGGGATGAGGAACATAAGGGAGTGCTGCCTCTTCCCGAGGGACAGGCACAGGCTGGTGCCCTGAGTTGCCTGCCGGCTTCAGGTACAAGCAGACCATAGTCGTCCGGACGGACATCCAGATGTCCGTAGGCAAGCTGGCAGCCCAGGCGTGCCACGCATCCCTCGAGGCAGCCCTGAAGGCCATGGAAGCAAACCCGGAGGTTTTCGAGGCTTGGAGGAGGGAGGGTGCGAAGAAGGTCGTCCTACGCGTCGAGAGCCTGAAGGGGCTCCTGAGGCTCAGGGATGAGGCTGAAAGGCTTGGGATACCGAACGCCCTGATAACGGACAGGGGCCTGACGGAGCTCCCACCCGGAACGACTACAGCCCTGGCAGTCGGACCGGCGGAGTCGGAGCTCGTGGACAGGGTCACAGGCAGGCTGAGGCTTCTCTAGGGCCCCGTGAACCCACAGGCCGGACACTTGTAGGGTCTGCCAAAGTGCCTACACTTCTCGCACCTCCATATCGTCACCGAGCCGCAGTTGGGACACGGAAACTTAACCGCGTCGTCCCACGGGGGTATGTTCCTCCCGCATGAGATGCACTTCGGCAACCTCAGCTCCTCACCCATCAGACGACCCAACATAAATTTAAGTTTATGTAATGAAATAGCTAAATCTCACGTTCTTATCATTTCTTCTTTCTGAACAACATGATCCCGTATTCTGAGTAGGTATAAAGCCCCCTCCACTGTTTCTCCGGGGTGAGATATTATAGTCGCGAATCCTGTCTCAAGCTTAGGACCGGGAACCTTACCGAAGACAAGCCTATAGCCCAACAGCCTACTCTACAGGTTCTAAGAGGATCTCTCCTTATCCTGTTACGCAACCTATCAGGGTTAACGTTCCTGCCGTAGGCGAAATACCAAACGCAATCCATCTTAATCTTATTTAACTTTGCAACATGAAAGCTTATGTTTTCTTACTAGCAAATAGAAGCTGAGGAAATGTCTGAACCGATGCGTATCTCTCCTAAGTATACCACTGAAGACTGGAAAGCTATAGATTTCTCAACAGAAAGAGGCTGGCAGAAGGCGATAGAAATCTTTAAAGACCGTATTCGAGGCCGCTTTTTAGATATTATCGAAAGTATCGAAGACTATACTTACGCGGGCTTTGCTGTTCTGGCACTCGACTGCTTACTCATCGAAACTCTTCAACAGTTTCTGGAGGGGGTGCATCAAACTCCCAGAGGTAAGAGTAGAGAGTATTTTGTCCGGTTCTTAACTGAGACATCATTCAGAAAATTTTTCGATAAACAGAAAGCTGAGATGTTTTATGATCAGATCCGCTGTGGCATCTTACACCAGGCAGAAGTTAAAGAAAGTTCACGCGTACTCATACGAGAGGGAATACCGTTAGTTAGTCTTACAGAAGACGGTAAAGGGTTGATCATAAACCGAAAATTGTTCCATAAACAGTTGGTTAAAGAGTTTGAGAGCTACTTGCGTTGCCTTCGAAACCCTGCAAACAAAGATTTACGTAACAAGTTTAAAAGGAAGATGGATTATATATGCCGAGTTTCGTCCTGAAAAGGATGAAATAACGACC
>Ga0190286_1001099_pt1 | contig 10312 bp, 11 predicted proteins | sample 48691834_MG_FD_183241 | JGI IMG/M metagenome (GOLD analysis project Ga0190286, IMG submission 183241) | Hydrothermal vent microbial mat bacterial communities from Southern Trench, Guaymas Basin, Mexico - 4869-18-3-4_MG | ecosystem: Environmental > Aquatic > Marine > Hydrothermal vents >... | reverse complement strand
GAGATGGGGGTTTCAGCGGCCTTAGGCGCCTCAGCCTCAGCTTTCGGCCCGTCGTGTAGAGGGTTTACGGTTCAGGGGACCCCTAGCCCCCCGCCTAAGACCCACCGCCAAACAATTCAAGAAACTTAATGCTATAAAACTTTACCCTAATTGGAAGAAACAGTAACAAGCTACAAATAAAACCGAAGTTCGATTCTCAACCTAGGCTACCATAAGAGTTTCTTAAGAAAAAACCGAAAATCTAAACCGAATATTTAGACTACTGGCGTACCAAAAAACTATTAGTTTTACGAATAGCCTAAATTACTGTTTATTGAAGTATTTTCTAATTCTAATCAGGTCTTTCATCGTGTTTAGTGTTAGCCATTCCCCGGAATATTTGAGACCTAACAAGAGTTTGTTTTTTGCGAGTTTTTGCATAGTTTCCCGTTCAAGGTCTCCTTGGTCTGGAAAATATTCTTCGACCATCTGTCTGGAGAATACATAATGTCCTGCGTTGACCCATATATTCAAAGTTGGTCTATGTTCAAATTTTGTAACAACGTTTCCTTGCAGCGTTGCCTTTCCAAAGGGTAATTTTGGCTGGGCTAGCAGTAAGGCTGCTCCTCTCTTTGAGTATTCGAACAATTCCCTTGGATTATAAAAGACTATATCATCAACGTTCATGACGTAAATTTGCTTTGCACTTGTCAAGTTTATTGCCCGCTTAACTGCGCCTCCTGTTCCAAGTTTTCTTCTTTCTATGCATGGTTGTACGTTTGGATTTGTGAAGAAGACTGATTCTGGAAAAGATCTATTAGCGGCTAAAATTATGTTTGTGAAATCATTTTCCAGCAGCCATCTGATTTGTCTATCTAAAAGTGTCTCCTTTTTTGAAATCTTCAATAGCGGTTTCGGAATCCAGGTGTCTGGCTTAAGTCTCCATCCTTCTCCTCCACATAAAACTATGGCTTCGTATTTCAACGGTTTTTTCCTCCAGATTGACTTGTCATTTTCATGGTTGTATTTTTCATCGAATCACCTTAAACTTATTCTTTCACCTTTTGTAAGATAGACAACGGATTCCCCTATGTAACATGCATGGTCAGCAATTCTTTCAAGATGCCTTATGAAGAGAAGGTTTGAGATTATACATTTGGTTGTTGCAGGTTGTTCCAGTAGCTTGTCAATGTATCCGTAATACATCTCATCCACATCGTTCTCCATCACCGCGAGTTTTTTAGCGAGTTCTACGTTATGTTTCTTAACGGCTTTCATGCTGGTGCGAACCATTTCTAACACTTTTTTACAAGCTTTCTCTGGTTGTATTCGAGGAAACTCGCATTCTTCCTTTTTCACATCAAGCCTTTTGTAAACGAATGTTATATCCCAAGCGTACCTGCCAACTCTTGACAGGTCATAGGCGATTTTGATGTAGGAAATTATAGTTCTCAAATCGTGTGCAACGGGTTGATATCTTGCGATAAGTTCTATTGCTTTCTTCTCAACTTCTTCGTTTAATAAAACTAGGGTTTCAGATAATATTTGCACTCTTTGGTTAACGTCCCTACCTTCTAAGTAGCAGTCAAAGGAAAGGGAAACAGCCTTCTCTGCCAAATCACCCATTTTAAACAGAAGTTTTGAGAGTTGCTCTAATCCTCTGTCAATAAGCCTACTCATTCATTTTCACCTATCCAAACTTTCCCATAATATACTTCTCTGTTAGTTTGCTCTGAGGATTCTCAAACACGCTTTCAGTATCACCATACTCCACTAGTTTACCCATATATAGGAAGGCTGTGAAATCAGAAACTCGAGCAGCTTGTTGCAAATTGTGGGTAACAATCACTACAGTGTAGTTATCGCTAAGCTTTCTCATTAGGGTCTCTATTTTTGCGGTTGCCGTTGGATCTAGAGCGCTACAAGGTTCATCCATAAGTATTATTTCTGGTTTCACCGCTAACGCTCTTGCAATGCACAGTCTCTGTTGCTGTCCACCTGAAAGGCTGAAAGCGCTCTCGTGCAGTCGATCCTTAACCTCATCCCAAAGGGCAGCTTCTTTCAAGCTTCTTTCCACAATTTTGTCCAGTTCCTTTCCTTTAGCCATTTTATGGATTTTCGGTCCAAAGGCGACGTTATCATAAATGGATTTGGGAAACGGATTTGGCTTTTGGAAAACCATTCCTACTCTTCTTCTAAGTTCATAAAGATCTATGTCCTCATCGTAAATGTTGTGTCCATTTATGTACACTTCTCCCGTAGTTTTGTTACCTCGGATAAGTTCATTCATTCTGTTAATCGCTCTGATGAACGTTGTTTTTCCACAACCGGAAGGCCCCATGATGGCTGTGACAGCGTTCTGTTTGATTTTTAAACTTATGTCGTTTAGGACATGGTTGTCGAAGAACCAAACATTGAGGTTTTGAATATCTATCTTTGTGTCATCTGACACGTGCATTGACCTTCCCGTTCATCTTAACCACGGTTGCTTTCTCCTATAGTGTGTCCTCAGTATGATTGCAAAAATCGCAAGAGAAGCAACTATGCTGAAAAGAACTAAGGCTATCCCGAAAACTCTTTGAGCTGGAGTGCCTAAGGCTACAATCTGAACAAAGAGGTTGTAGGACAATGCCATCACCGGTTCAAAAGGCGACCTCGGTAAACCTCTAGTTACGCTTACGCACGCCGTGAAAAGTATCGCCGCCGTCTCACCCGCTACTCTAGCCATACCCAAGATGACACTTGTCACTATTCCCGGCATAGAAGCTGACAAGGTTGTCGAGCTTACCGCTCTCCACCTGGTTGCTCCCAATGCTAAGGCAGCTTCCTTAAATGAAGCGGGAACCATTTTTATGGCTTCTTCCGTTCCTCTAATCACTATCGGAAGCATCATTAAAGCTAGAGTCAGCCACCCAGCGGCCAAGGACACCCCTAAACTTAGTTGTCTACAGAAGAATGTGTAGCCAAACAAGCCTATTACTACAGAGGGGACACCGGCCAAGTTGTTAATAGACTGATCAAGCATACGCGTAAGCTTTCCGCTCGGGGCGTATTCTACCAAGTATACGGCAGCCAAAACCCCGATTGGACCAGCGATTCCCGCAGCTCCAAGCAGCAAGTACATGGTGCCTATTATCATCTCAAATATTCCACCTTTAAGTACACTGGTAGTTAAAAGCTTCCAATTTACGGTTCCAATTCCAGTCAAAAGTGTGCCGACGATCCAAATGAACGCCAGTAGACAAAAAAGCATTGGGATTCCGAGAGTGGCAAAGATCAACCTCTCTTTTACTATTCCATTCATAACTTAGCACCTCTTTTTAAAGAGCCTTTCTTGACGATGAGGTCTGCAAGAGTGTTCACAATGAAAGTTATTACGAAGAGTATAAGTCCCAAACCAAAAAGAGCGCTGTATTCGAGGCTTCCCACGGCAGCTTCACCCATCTGCATTGCTATAACAGCGGTAACCGGATATACAGGGTCCAAATAGTTCCATGGAGGTGTGGGAATCTTTGCCACGTTGCCAGCTACCATAAGCACCGCGATCGTTTCGCCTATAGCCCTTCCAAAACCCAACATGACACTTGCCAATATCCCAGACTTAGATAAGGGTAGCACAATGCCTTTAACCGTCTGCCATTTGGTAGCTCCAAGCGCAAGTGCAGCTTCCTTATAATCCTTAGGCACAGCCGCAATTATTTCTCCGGAGATGCCTATGATTGTCGGTGTGGTCATAACTGCTAATATCAAAGAAGCGGTTAACGCGTTTTCTCCGGAAAATAAACCGAAAAGCGAGGCTATGAAAGGAGCTAGGGTTATCTTACCTATAAAACCGTAGATAACTGATGGTATAGAAGCCAAAAGTTCTATCGTAGATTTAAATATATCCCTAAGCGAGAATGGCATGACTTCTACGATGAATATTGATGTGCTTACTCCCAAGGGAACAGAGATCATGAGTGCGCCAGATACAACCATGAAAGAGCTATATATCAAAGGAAAAGCGCCATACATGTTGCGGTTAGTGTCCCATCTTTGACCTAAAATAAGGTTTAAACCAAACTTAGAGAAGGCGAAAAACCCTTCTTTAACCGTGAAAAGAAGCATCAAAAAGAGAACAATTATAGAAAACGAGGCGCAAAAGAATAGAATAACCTCTATAGGTTGACTTTTTAAACGTTTAAAAAATTTGGGGGTTTTTAACATTTTGTGCTTCATACTAATAGCCTCCTAGCCACCGCCCAGAGGTTGTGGATACTCCGGAAGCTTTAGAAATCCTTGCTCCTCAACAATCGATTGCCCTTCAGAGCTTAGAACGAAATCGATGAATCTGTCTGTGAGCGTTCCACTTGCTGGTTGACTGGTGGTAACCATGTAGAGATAGCGTGAGATTGGATACTTGAAACTGGCGATGTTGTCGAGTGTTGGAAGGTAGTATGGTTGTCCCTCTTCAGTTGCTAGAGCAACCGCAACCATTTTGTCACTTAGGAAACCGTGGCCTACATATCCTATAGAATACGGCGTGTTTTCTACCGTTGTTTTTACATTGGGATTGCTCTGTTGCACATGGGCAGCATCCGTTACCTCGTAATTCCAAGGGTCCATCGCGTATTCCTCGAAGGTTCCTCTGGTGCCTGAACCCGGTTCTCTAACCACGACATAAATGGGTTGATCAGGCAAGTCGGGTTTCACTTGGTTCCATCTGGTGTATATTCCGGCAAAGATCTTACCTACTTCTTGTAAGGTAAGGTTCAAACTTGAAGCGACAGATGGGTTAACGACCACACAGACAGCGTCTAATGCGATGGGATGTAACCACAAGGCAACTCCCTTTGATTTAGCGTTGTCTATCTCTGCTTGTTTAGGAGGTCTGGAAGCATCACCAATGTCTACGACTCCGTCGATCACTTGGCTGTATCCTTGACCTGACCCTCCACCCTGCACTGTGATTGTGGTGCCCGAGTATTTGTTCATGAATGCTTTAGCGCAAGCGTCAGCTATGGGCAACACTGTGGTTGAGCCTGAAATGCTTATACTGTCAGTTCGCCAAGCACTATCTTCTGGAAAGCTTTGCGAATTCGATCGTTGTATTGGAGCTATGCCGAATGCTCCAACCGATAGTCCAATGATAAACATTAAAGCACTTAGTATTCCCGTTTTCACGATCACGTTCATATTTCTCACCAATCTTTTGCTTTCGTAACCCAAAGTATATAGTTTGTCGACGTAATTTCAGTAGGAGCAAAATAGATATAGAGGTCTATATAGACATAAAACGGAGGAATCGGAAATCACTACGCTATTAAGGAAAATTCAACTAACTGGTGGCTCAACATACGTAGTTTCGTTACCAAAAAATTGGGCTAGAAGTGTAGGCATCAAGCCCGGCGCTCACGTTCAAATAATCCCTCAACCAGACATGTCTTTACTAATAATTCCAAAAGAAGAAAAGAAAAAGGAAGAACCTTCAGAAGTCCTTATAGATACTTCCACAGCAGAAAAACCAGAAGACGTAGCAAGGGAGTTTATTGCATGTTACCTGGTTGGCTATGACATAATCCGTCTAAGATTCAGACAGAGAGCAACCGAATATCGAGCTTATATTAAAGACATCATAAGACGCAAATTAGTAGGAGTAGAAACCATAGAAGAATCTGCCACTCATATGGCCACTCATTGCCTGCTCGGACATGTGGAATTTCCAGTTAAGGATGCATTAAGTCGAATGCATGTCCTAGCTCAGTCCATGCATAAAGACGCCATGATGGCTCTGAAAAACGGTGACTTTTCCCTCGCTAAGGATGTAGCTCAAAGAGATGACGAAGTAGACCGTCTATACTTCTTCGTTATCAGACAACTGAAAATGGCCGTTCAAAACAGATTTATGATAGAAGAAATAGGGCTATTAACTTCGAGGGATTGCCTAGGCTACCGATTGATTGCTAAGAGCATCGAAAGAATAGCAGATCACGCCGCAAGAATAGGGCAAGTAACACCAACACTGAAATACCCCATCATTGACAACATCATCGTTTCAATCTCAGAAATGAGCAACACTTCCATCGGTGTTTGTCAAGAAGCAATGAAATCTGTTTATCAACTTAACATCAAGCAAGCCAACCAAGCCATCGCAAAAACCAGTAAGGTAACAAAACTAGAAAAAGAGACGATAGAACAAATTCTTCTAGCTAAACTAAACGTTAGAACAGTAATCGGCTTAAGACTTATCCTTGAAAGTATCCGAAGAACAGCAGAATACGGTGCTGACATCGCGGAAATCGCCATAAACCTTGCGAAAAAAGGTAAATTCTCTTGAACATGAAATTGTCGGTGTTGAAGTTCTCGTCTCCTTACAAACCAGCTTATTTAACAGTCAAGCTTATTTCTGATTAGCACAGAATTGTGTTTAAAATTTATGAGATTTGAAGAGGCGTAGGTATGCGAACTATTGGTGTTGTCACGAGCGGTGGAGACGCGCCGGGTATGAACGCAGCCATCAGAGCCATAACCCGCATAGCCTATTCGGAAAATCTTCAAGTTTTAGGCTTCGAGAGAGGATGGGAAGGCTTAATCGAGAGCAAGTTCAGACCCTTAACCCCGCGTTCCGTCGGCGGAATAATACAGTCAGGCGGAACAATCCTACACACGTTGAGATGTCCACAGTTCAAAAGGAAAGAGATGATCAGAAAAGCCGCTGAGACTCTTGATTTGAACAAAGTTGACGGATTAATAGTCATCGGCGGCAACGGCTCCTTCAAAGGTGCCTTAGAGCTGAGCAGAGAAACAGACACCCTGATAGTTGGCGTTCCAGCCACAATCGACAACGATGTTTTCGGAACGGATGAAACAATAGGCTTCGACACCGCGGTTAACACAGCGGTCAACGAAATCGACAAGATCAGAGACACAGCGATTTCCCACGAGAGAACGTTTATAGTTGAGGTTATGGGAAGAAAAAGAGGTTTCCTAGCCCTAACAGTTGGAATAACCGTTGGAGCCGAAATAATCCTGGTTCCAGAAGTAAAATTTGAAAAGGAAGAAATCTTCAAGATTTTGAAGGAAAACAGTGCAAAAGGAAAGAAATCAAGCATAATAGTGGCGGCGGAAGGAATAGGCGACACCCGTAAACTCGCAAAAGAAATCGAAAAGAACACCGCAGCGGAGGTTAGACTAAGCATCCTAGGCTACGCACAAAGAGGAGGCAGTCCCACAGCTAGAAGCAGACTGCTAGCCAGCCTGTTCGCAGACAAAGCCGTTAAACTCTTACTAAAAGGGCGAGGAAACAGAATAGTTGGACTGCAGAAAGGTAGAATCACAAGCATAGAGCTTGAGAAATCCTGTAAAACAGAGAAGCCTCTAGACTTGAAATTGTTAAGGCTTGCAAGCGTTTTAGCAACGTAAGTCTTTTCAGCCGAAGAAAACCTTCGCTATGTCGTAAAGCTCCAGATTCACGGTTTTCCTCTTGCCAACGATTTCCTTCAACGGAACCGAGACTATCTTGTTCCCTTGGAGGGCAACCATGTGCCCGAACCTTCCCTCATGCACCAAGTCTATGGCGGCTATCCCGTATCTCGTGGCTAAAACTCTGTCAAAGGCTGTTGGAGAACCACCCCGCTGCAGATGCCCCAAAACAACAACTCTCGTCTCGATTCCCATACACTTCTCAATCTCTTTCCCAATGTAGTAGCCAACACCGCCGAAACGAACATGCCCAAACTCATCCACGGTTTCACTGTACAAAATCTCAGCACCACCCTTCGGTTTGGCTCCTTCAGCGACAACTATTATACTGAAGTTTCTCCCACGCTTCTGCCTCCGCCTAATATACTCACAAACCTCATCCATGTCAAAGGGTTTCTCAGGAATAAGTATAGCATCTGCACCCCCAGCTATCCCAGCTTCCAAGGCAATCCAACCCGTGTATCTACCCATAACCTCAAGGATTATAACCCTGTGATGAGCCTCAGCCGTCGTGTGAAGCCTGTCAAGAGCCTCCGTCGCTATAGCCACAGCCGTGTGAAAACCAAAAGTGTAATCCGTGCCAACCAAATCATTGTCTATCGTCTTAGGCACACCAACACACTTCAATCCCAGCTCACTCATCTTGTGAGCTACCCCCAAGGTGTCCTCGCCGCCGATGACAACAACAGCGTCTATCCCAGCCTTTTCAGCGTTCTCCAATATTTTTTCAGCTCCACCTTCACGTTTGAACGGGTTAGTCCTCGAAGTTCCGAGGATGGAACCCCCCTTCGGGAGAATACCGGAAACAGCCTTCAAATCTAAAGAGGAAAAACTTCCCTCAAGAAGCCCACGCCACCCGTCTCTTATCCCAACCATTTCATAGCCATAATATTGAATCCCTTTCTTGACAACCGCGCGTATGACAGCGTTTATCCCCGGCGCGTCTCCACCACCGCTTAAAACTCCAACCTTCACCCTGCTTCACCTCACGCCTTTCCCGAACTCCCAAACAACCGCATCTTAGCCTTAACAACCTCTTTCATAGCTTCCCTCGCTGACCCCAGAATCTTCCGAGGATCAAACACCTTAGGAGACTCCGTTAAAAATTCACGTATCGCCGCTGTGAATGCAAGTCTCAGATCAGTGTCTATGTTTATCTTGGAAATACCCAAGGAAACAGCTTTCCTTATATGCTCTTCCGGTATCCCCTTCGCTCCGGTCAATTCAGCCCCGTACTTAACAGCTTTCTCAACAATCCACTGGGGAACACTTGAGGCTCCGTGTAGAACAAGGGGAACCTTAACCTTCTCTCTGATAAGCCGCAACCTTTCAAAGTCAAGTTTAGGCTCACCCTTAAACTTGTAGGCTCCGTGGGATGTCCCTATGGCAACAGCGAGCGAATCGACACCCGTTCTTTCAACAAACTCTCCAGCCGCATCAGGGTCTGTTAAAACTGCTTCCCTCTGCTCAACGGTTGACTCTTCCACACCCGTCAGCCTCCCAAGCTCAGCCTCAACAGAAACCCCCTTAGAATGCGCCAAATCCACAACCCTTTTCGTCAACGCAATGTTCTCTTCAAATCTTAAATGGGAACCATCAATCATGACAGATGTGAAACCAGCACTTATACAGTTGGTAACTGTTTCAAAGTCCTTTCCATGGTCAAGATGCAGAGACATAGGCACCGAAGAACGCTCAGCCGCGGTTTTCACAAGACCAGCAACATAAGGTAAACCCGCATAACGGATGCTGCTCGGCGTAACAGCAACTATAACCGGAGAACGCTCCTCAACGGCAGCCTCAACAACAGCCAATAGGCTCTCAAGGTTGTTTATGTTAAAGGCACCCACAGCGTAAGCTTCACGCATAGCGGGCAACAACAAATCGTTATTTGTGACCAACATGATTCTTCACCAGAAAGGATAATGCGTTATCGGTATAAATGGTTTACACGATTCACAGCAGAAACCAAAATACGTATTTCAAATCAGCATTGAAATTCAATGAGGCTTGGCTGATAGGAAGAAAACCGCCACGGCGCCCATGCAAACCAACACTATGATTATTGTCAGAAAAAGCATCTGAGGCATCCCAAAAATGTAATGTTCAACCTCATAATCCAACGTTACAAGCTTGTCTTCTGCGGAGCCTTTATTGGAAAAATGTAAAACATAATCGCCAGAGGTGCCGCAGACAAAGGAATAATCAACATCACCTCTCTTTTTAAATTCAACCTTCACGCTCCCATTCGGATCCGTTATCCAAAAATCAAGCAGATTCTCAGTCTCCCCGACAACAGTGAACTTAATCAAAACACGGTCATCAACCGCAAGGTTCAAATGCTTAGTAACTTCCTCCCCCGCATGAACGGTGAAAGTCGAAGTTGTTGACTCCGCAAGCTCAACAAACGCTGAAAGCGCCAACGTGCAGAGGAGAAAAAAGGTTAAGCTTTTCCTCAAGGCTACACATCACATGTATATTCCATTTTTTCATCGAAAATAGTTACGAATTGAAAATATAGAAGACCGATAAGAATCAGGATTCCACATTTAAAATACATTTACTAGTACAGCCGACGGGAAAACGGCAAATTTTAAACTCACAGAACCTTTCCTTTTATCTTCAAGTGCTGAAATATTGAAATATGCGGAAATGGTATTTCTTACCAGACGGTTTGTTGAAGAGATGATTCCGGGTTGCCATACGGAGAAGGATGGGCTTACGTTTATGAATGGTTTAGGAGACGGCAACGGGAAAGAGAGGAAGAGGAGAAAAAACGAGAGAAAATCGAGAGGAAAATGAAGAGGCTGAAGAGAAAAAGGCGGAAGGAAAAGAAAGACAAGTACGGTGAAAAGAAAAAGAGAATAGATAA
>Ga0190286_1001097_pt1 | contig 10330 bp, 9 predicted proteins | sample 48691834_MG_FD_183241 | JGI IMG/M metagenome (GOLD analysis project Ga0190286, IMG submission 183241) | Hydrothermal vent microbial mat bacterial communities from Southern Trench, Guaymas Basin, Mexico - 4869-18-3-4_MG | ecosystem: Environmental > Aquatic > Marine > Hydrothermal vents > Microbial... | reverse complement strand
GGGTAATAGAGGTAAATGAAAATGGAAGTATTGTATGGCAATATGGAACCACCAATGTATCTGGATTTGAAGAAAATCACTTGAATAAGCCAACGGAAGCACACAGATTGGATAATGGAAATACTCTGATTACTGATTACGGAAATTCCAGGGTTATCGAGGTGAATTCAACTGGAAGCATTGTAAGGTGTTATGCAACTAATGTATCTCTATATCATCCAACCGCTTCAGATAGATTAGCCAGTGGAAATACTCTAATTGCAGATTATGGGAATCATAGAGTAATAGAAGTAAATGAGAATGGAACCATAGTATGGCAGTATGGAACTATGGAGAATCCAGGAAGGGATGAAAATTACCTGAATAACCCAACAGAGGCAGATAGATTAGATAATGGAAATACTCTGATAGCTGACTATGGCAATCACAGGGTAATAGAGGTTGATCCAAACGGAAGTATCGTATGGCAGCACGATGTTGCAATAAACTTCAATATAACTCTACATAAAGGATGGAATACCATAGCTTTGCCTGTAGATACAAGTTATAAAGCGTCAAGTCTTAAAGATACCATACCGGGGTGTAGGGTTATCAGGGAGTACCTTAACGATGGTGTTAGTAAGGGATGGAATATCTATAAAAATCAAAGCTCTACTGACTTCAATATCACTGTAGGCAAGGGATACTTTGTTTATGTCTCGGACGATACCTCTTTTACGATATCTGGTTATCTGGTAACTGATTTAGTAATTAATCTATACAAGGGATGGAATGTGATAGGATGGAGCTATCCTGAGACATACACAGCTCAGAAATTGGCAGAGAAGGTTTCTTCCCCAGGTGTGGCCAAGTATGTGAATGACGGCACCCATAAAGGATTTTTAATTCATCTCAAGAGATGGCCATTCTCCAAATTTAACAACTTTGCCGTGTCCTTAGGTAATGCCTATATTGTATATGTCAGAAGTGATACGACATTAATGATGGGGTATCTTTGAGCAAGGGGTATAAAAATGAACAGAGACAAAATAATTTTGGGTACTGTTTTAATGGTTTTTGCATTCGGAGTAGAGGTAATGAGTCTAACGATGTCATATCCAGTGTATGGCATCATACAATATGCAAATGGTTCCCATCCTTCAAGTGTTTCGATCACCCTGACAGATACAAGGACATCTGAGACCATTAATTTAGATACTTTTGGTTCTAGTTATGATCCAGTAGATGGTCTGTTCATGCTGGATATGGCTCAATTACCCAGTGGCTATGAGGATGGGGATGGGATACAGGTGGATATAGATGATGGTTATGGATATGGTGCTACTGTAATGGGAATGGTAGATACCAGTGACTTTGGAACTGACCTTGGTAATATAACACTGACGATGACTTCAACAACGACAACCAGCACTACAACGACAACTACCTCAACTAGCACTACATCAACTACAACAACAATCCCAGGTAATCCTGCCGATACTAATTCTGATGGTAGAGTAGATGACTTTGAATTACTTGCTTACATAGACCTATGGGCAAAGGGCTTGGTGGATGACTTCGATCTCTTGAATGCAATTGCTATATGGGCGAAGGGATAGTGTTGTGTAGACGAGTATGACTTACAGATAAATTCATTTTTAAAGAATAAAATCTAAGTTATAAGTTACCACTTTTTCTTGAGGTATGAATTTGGAGAATATACTTGTTCCTAAGCACGAGGTATTGAACACTGAAGAGGCTGAGAAGGTATTGGAGAGGTATAATGCAACTCGTGAGGAATTGCCGAAGATCAGGAGGTCAGATCCTGCATTGAAGGGTCTGAAACCAGAGGTTGGGGATATTGTAAGGATAACAAGAGATAGCCCAACTGCGGGAAAATCATTCTATTACAGGGTGGTGGTTGAAGGCTAATTTATTATAATCGCATTTCATTAAAATTGATCGCTATAAATGACTTTATAGAGAATAGGGATTTAGTAAGATTTCAGATAGATTCATTTAACTGGCTGATAGACAAGGGTCTGCAGGAGGTAATTGATGAGAGAGAACCCATATTGGTGGATATAGAGGATTATACACTGGAACTCGGTAAGATAAGGGTTGGCAGGCCAGTAGTCAATGAATCTGGCCAGTGTCCTGAAAGCAGGTATCCATTTGAATGCAGGCTTAGAAATCTTACCTATTCAGCCCCAATAATTCTTGAATTTATTGAGAATTCTGTTCCAGTAGAGGTTGAGATTGGTCACCTTCCAGTAATGCTTAAATCCAAGATCTGTTTGCTAAATGGTCTAAGTAGGGAGGAACTTATCCAGCACGGGGAGGACCCAGATGACCCTGGCGGCTACTTCATAATAAATGGCAGTGAAAGATCCTTAATTATTGTTGAGGATCTAGCCCCAAATAGAATTGTTACAACGACTGAGGATGTTGCCGGAAAGAAGGTAACTATGGCAAAGGTCTTCTCCGTTAGGCAAGGCTTCAGATCCAGGGTTACTGTGGAGAGAAGGGAGAGTACTGGCGGTGGAACACTCTTTGTGACATTCCCCGGAATTCCAAATAGAATTCCATTGACAATATTGATGAAAGCCTTAGGATTGAGTGATAGTGAGATTCTGGATTTATTTGATGGTAAATCAAAATTAGAGGTTCTTTTAAATCTGGAATTGAAGAATATGAGCAATAAAGAGGCATTTGAATACCTGGGCAAAAGGGCTGGTGCCGGACATGCAAAACAGTATCAATCCACACGGGCAAATCAGGTAATAAATAATTTTCTCCTTCCACATATAGGAAATTCTGAATCTGAGAGGAAGAGGAAAGGGATTTATCTGGGGATTATGGCAAAGAAGGTATTGGATTTGGTTCATGGAATGAGAGAACCTGATGACAAAGACCATTACTCCAATAAGAGACTGAGGTTGGCAGGAGATTTGATGCAGGAATTATTCAGGGTTAGCTTTAACAAAATAGCAAGAGATATCAAATATCAGCTGGAAAAGCAAAATGCTAGGCACAGAACAGTAAACATAAGGACTGCTATAAGGAGCAATAATTTAACTGAAAGTATCTGTTATGCATTAGCTACCGGAAACTGGACTGGAGGCAGGTCGGGGATAAGCCAGGTTTTAGACAGGACAAATTATCTGAGCTCTATTTCACACATGAGGAGGGTGTCCTCACTGCTGAGCAGAAGCCATCCACACTTCGAAGCAAGGGATTTACATGCTACGCACTGGGGAAGGATCTGCCCGAATGAAACACCAGAGGGACAAAATTGTGGCCTTGTCAAAAACCTGGCAGTTGGTGCAATTGTATCTACCGATGAGGATGAAGCACCAATTGAGAAGTACCTGTATGGATTTGGTGTAAAGGAACATACAAGAAATACAAGAAAATTAGCAGTTGTTTATCTAAATGGTAGACTGCTTGGAAAACATACCAGACCAGAGTTGTTAGTCAAGCAGTTGAGAGAATTAAGGAGAGAAAATAAGATTCCTCCAACAATATCTATTAGTTACAGAAAAGAGAATAATGAGATTCAGATACATACAGATAGAGGCAGGGTTCTTAGACCACTGATTGTCGTGAGTAATGGGAAACCAAAACTTAAAGATGAGCATGTGGAAGATCTGAGGAAGAAGAGGATAACATGGAATGATCTGGTAAAAAAGGGTATAATTGAGTATATTGACGCCGAAGAAGAGGAAAATGCATATATCGCAGTAAGTAAAAACGAGTTGAATAGGAAACACACCCACTTGGAGGTATCCCCTGCTTTGATTTTTGGTGTGAGTGCAAGCTTTGCACCCTATCCTGAACATAATTCTTCCCCAAGGGTTACAATGGCTGCCGCTATGGCAAAACAGAGCCTGGGTTTATATGCCTCAAATTATTATGCAAGGTTTGACTCAAGAGCTAATATTCTTCATTATCCACAGGTTCCACTGGTAAAGACAGAGATTACAGACAGCTTAGATTATTTCAAGAGACCTGCTGGACAGAATTTCGTAGTAGCAATAATGAGTTACGAGGGCTATAACATGGAGGATGCCATAATTCTGAATAAGAGCTCTATTGAGAGGGGCCTGGGCAGGAGTACATTCTACAGGACATATACCACTGAGGAGAGAAGCTATCCAAGTGGACAGCATGATATATTCGAAATTCCTAAAGAGGATGTTGAGGGCAACCAGTATGCAGAGTCATACAAGCATTTGCAAGAGGATGGCATAATTCTACCAGAAACAGATGTGGATGCTGGCGATGTCATAGTTGGAAAGACATCTCCACCCAGGTTCCTGGAGGAGATTGGCCCATATGGTATAGTTGAGGAAAAGAGAAGGGAGAATTCTACTATGGTAAGGCACAGGGAATCTGGTGTTGTGGATTATGTTGTGCTAACAGAAACTGCAGAAAAGAATAAATTGGTCAAGGTTAGAGTCAGGAGTCAGAGAATTCCAGAATTGGGAGACAAATTTGCCTCTCGTCACGGGCAAAAAGGTGTTGTTGGTTTAATTGTACCTCAGGAGGATATGCCATTTACAAAGGATGGAATAGTTCCAGATTTAATAATAAATCCACATGCTGTCCCATCCAGAATGACTATCGGTCATGTCATTGAGATGATCGGGGGGAAGGTTGCATCTCTGAATGGGAGATTTGTAAATGGAACGGCATTCAATAACGATAAAGAAAGCTCCTTAAGGAATGAACTCGCTAGTTGTGGTTTTAAGGAAAATGGTAAGGAAAGGCTTTATAACGGTATTACTGGAGATTCCTTTAATACAGATATATTTGTTGGCATGATATACTATCAGAAGTTGCACCACATGGTAGCAAACAAGATACATGCGAGGTCCAGAGGACCTGTACAGATGCTAACAAGACAACCGACCGAGGGAAGAGCAAGAGAGGGTGGTTTAAGATTCGGTGAGATGGAAAGAGACTGCTTAATTGCCCACGGAGCAAGTATGATACTAAAGGATCGCCTCCTGGATGAATCTGATAAGATAGTAGTTCCAGTCTGCTCCAAATGTGGTCTTGTAGCAGTTAGAAATATTGAGAAGGGAACAGTATATTGTCCAATATGCGGTGATGTGCCAACATATAATGTTGAGATAGCCTATGCCTTCAAGTTACTTCTTGACGAGTTAATGAGCATGTGCATATATCCAAAATTGGTTCTCGAGGATAGAGCATAAATTAAAATGAATTAAAAATGGTAGTTCGAAAAAGAATTGGGCATATAGAATTTGGGCTATTCTCACCCAAGATGATTGAGAAGTTATCTGCAGCAAAGATATACACACCAAATACCTATGATGATGATGGTTATCCTACAGAGGGTGGATTGATGGATCCTAGATTGGGTGTTATAGACCCAGGAATTAGGTGTAAAACGTGTGGTGGAAGGCTTGGTGAGTGCTTAGGTCATTTCGGCCATATTGAGCTAACTAGACCTGTAATCCATGTGGGATATGCTAAGGAGATATATATGCTTCTGAGAGCAACATGTAGTGTCTGTGGTAGAATTCTTATCTCAGATGAGGAACTTAAGAAATTTGAGATTGAAAAGATGGGGGAGGCAGAATATGAGCAGATATGGGAGAATTCTATGAAGGTCTCAGATTCCCAGAAGAAGTGTCCTCATTGTGGAAAGAAACAAAAAAAGATAAAATTTGTTCGACCATACTCCTACTACGAGGGTGAAGATAACCTCCTTGCTCTGAATATCTTAGAAAGATTCAAGAGAATAACCAATAAGGATCTGATGTATCTTGGCATTAATGTTAGGCCAGAATGGATGATTCTAACGGTTATTCCTGTTCTCCCTATTACAGCCAGACCATCAATAACACTTGAGTCCTCTGAGAGAAGTGAAGACGACCTGACACATAAGCTGGTAGATATTCTAAGAATTAATCAAAGGTTAGAGGAGAATATAAACTCTGGTGCTCCTCAACTGATCATAGAGGATTTGTGGGATTTATTACAGTATCATGTTGCTACATACTTTGACAATGGGATTACAGGGATTCCTCCTGCTAGGCATAGGTCTGGAAGGCCTCTTAAGACAATAGCTCAAAGATTGAAGGGTAAGGAAGGTCGTTTCAGGAATAATCTCTCTGGTAAGAGGGTTAATTTTTCTGCAAGAACAGTAATAGGTCCGGATCCAAATATAAGCATAAATGAGGTTGCTGTTCCAGAAGAGATTGCTATAGAATTAACAGTACCGGAGGAGGTAAATGAGAGGAATATCAAAAATTTGAAGAGGTTGGTACTAAATGGTCCCAACAAGCATCCAGGAGCACATAATGTAATTACAGAATATGGAAGAAAAAGAATACTGGATGAGAATAAAAAGGAGATCGCTGAGAGCCTCAAGGAGGGTGATGTAGTTGAAAGGCATCTGCAGGACGGAGACCTTGTGATCTTTAACAGACAGCCATCACTTCACAGAATTTCAATGATGTGCCATTATGTTAGAGTTCTTCCTGGGGATACCTTTAGGTTAAATACTGCTGTTTGTGCTCCTTATAATGCCGATTTTGATGGTGATGAGATGAATTTGCATGTTCCACAGTCGGAAGAAGCCATGGCTGAGGCAGAGGTACTTATGAAGGTTCAAAACTGTATAATATCTCCAAGATTTGGAAGACCTATAATTGGAGGCAGACACGACCATGTTACCGGAATGTATTTACTGACAAAAGAGGATTCTATATTTACCAGAGAAGAAGCATTAGAACTAACAAAAGGAATAGTAAAACTCCCTGAAGGAAAAAAGAGATTTACTGGAAGGGAGATATTTGAACTTTTATTACCAAAGGACTTCACACTAAGGTATAGATCTAAGTTTGATAATAAAGAGGTAGTCATAAAGAATGGTAGACTGATTTCTGGTGTGATAGATTCTGAGGGTCTTTCAGGTATCTTGTTAAATGAATTATTCATTAGATACGGGGCAGATGTGGCAAGGGAATACATAGATAATTCCACCAGGCTTGCTATCAGAGTTATAATGAAGTATGGCTTCACAATTGGAATTGATGAGGAAGATATTCCAAAAGCGGCTAGAAAAAGGATCCAGAACCTTCTCACTATTACAGAAAAAAATATTGATAGGTTAGTTAAGGAGTTTCACAGTGGCAGATTAAAAATAATTCCAGGAAAATCAAGGGAAGAATCACTTGAAGAGTATATAATGAGGGAGTTAAGTAACTGTAGAAGTAATGCAGGAAAGATTGCTGAGGAGTATATTGGTAAGAATTCTGCAGTTATAATGGCTAAAACTGGTGCCAGAGGTTCATTGCTTAATTTAACTCAGATGTCTGGGCTGGTAGGACAACAGGCAGTGAGAGGAAAAAGAATAAAAAGAGGTTATCACCTACGGACACTGTCACATTTTGAAAAAGGTGATGTAAGTGCTGTAGCAAATGGCTTTGTAAAATCTAGTTTCAAGGATGGTTTAAAACCTACAGAATATTTCTTCCATGCAATGGGTGGAAGAGAGAGTTTGGTGGACACAGCAATAAGAACAGGTCGCTCTGGTTATATGCAAAGAAGGTTAGTTAATGCCCTACAAGACCTTGTTGTTTATCCTGATAGAACAGTTAGGGATAATGGTGGAATGATAGTACAATTTACCTATGGAGAGGATGGTATTGACCCAATGAAAACTAGCTATATAAAATGAATCTGGAGGATTTACCATACAATATAAGAGAAAGGATAAAGGGACTCAACAAAGAAGAACAGAAGAGACAGATGGAGAATTATGAAAAGGCAATGGTAGTTCCAGGCGAAGCTGTCGGGACAGTGGCAGCTCAATCCATCGGTGAGCCAGGAACTCAGATGACATTGAGGACGTTCCATTATGCCGGTGTTGCAGAACTCTCCGTGCCACTGGGTTTACCAAGATTGATAGAGATAATAGATGCAAAGAGAAGTCCAAAGAATGCCATGATGACCATTTACCTGAATGAAAAATACAATAAGGATAAAAAAGCTGCTGAGGAGATTGCAAATAAATTGCAGGAAAAATTCTTCCATGATGTCAGCAATATCAGAATAGACATAGATAAAAAGCAATTGAGAATTGAAACTAAAGATCCAGATGCTAGAAGGATTATAGAAGGTATTGCATCTAAAAAGAGGGGAGATACCTTCATTATAACAAAGAAATCTATTTCAGACCTGAAGAAATTGATGGATAGATTAGAGAGGAAGAGAATTTCAGGTATTAAAGGAATAAAAAGGGCTTTTGTTCGGGAATCAAATAATGAATATGTGATTTATACAGAGGGTTCAAATTTGAAAAGTGTTTTAAACATTGAGGGGGTAGATAGGAAGAGGACGACAACTAATGATATATTCCAGATTTATGAAACCCTTGGTATTGAAGCAGCAAGGAATTCCATAGTTATAGAGGCAATGAATGTATTAAAGGATCAAAATTTAGATGTGGATATAAGACATATAATGTTAGTAGCAGACCAGATGACAGTAACAGGCGAACTGCAGGCAGTAGGAAGACAGGGTATTTCAGGTGCTAAAGAATCTGTTTTAGCTAGAGCTGCCTTTGAGGAAACAGAGAAACACATCTTAAATGCAGCAATCTATGGAGAGATAGACTCATTGGATGGAGTAGCGGAGAATATAATCATCGGACAACCTATTCCTGTAGGAACTGGAACGGTTGAACTGGTAGTAAAAGAGAATAGAAAAATTATTAAACAGGAGAATGGAGGACCTTGAAGAAAGCATAGATAGTGCTATAAAAACTGGAAGGGTTATACTTGGCTCTAAGAGCGTTATAAATGCTTTATTAATCAGTAATGTGAAATTAGTTATACTAAGTAGTAATTGTCCACAAGATACTAAGGAGAGAATCATATACTACTCTAAGCTATCTGGCACACCTTACAAGATAATAAATAACAATAGCTTGGAATTGGGTTCCATCTGTGGTAAATTATTTCCTGTCTCTGCAATCGGTGTGATTGACCCAGGAGAGAGTAATATACTTAAAAACTTTGATAAGCCTGGTTGAATTTTTGAATGTTGGATGAAAGTGAATAAAATACGCTTAAGTACAGAGGAGATAAAGTACATAACCCTGTTTGAGACATTGACTGGTGCAAGGGTTAAGGACTGTGTTCATAATGAAAACGCAATGGGGTTTCTGATTGATAGAGGCGACATGGGTCTAGCAATCGGTAGGAATGGCTCTAATATAGAGAAGGTTAGAAGTGTGATAGGAAAGGGCGTATGGGTTATGGAATTTTCAGATGAATTAAATGAATTCGTAAGAAATCTATTCCACCCTGTTGATATAAGACAGATAATATCCCATAAATCCAATGATGGAAAAATGGTCATTGTTGAGGTAAGCAAGCGTGATCGAAAAAAGGTTATTGGTCATAATGGGGGTAGGATAAAAATTGCTAAAAAACTTGCTAAAAGACACTTCAACATTGATGATATCAAGATAAGGACTGTGTGAAAAATGGGAAATGGTGAATTTGCAGGTAAGAGGCTGGAGGATAAGAGGCACAGATTTAGATGGAAGAAAGCAGATTATGCCAGAAGAATTTTGAAACTAAAACAGAAACATGACCCACTGGAGGGTGCACCACAGGCCAGGGGAATTGTTCTGGAAAAGGTGGGAATAGAGGCAAAACAACCAAATTCTGCGATTAGAAAATGTGTAAGGGTCCAATTAATAAAGAATGGAAGACAGTTAACAGCCTTCTGCCCTGGAGACAAAGCAGTCACCTTTATTGATGAACATGATGAGGTTACGATAGAAGGGATTGGTGGGAGAAAAGGCAGGTCAATGGGTGACATCTCCGGTGTCAGATATAAGGTGATCAAGGTGAATGATATTTCCTTGGACGAATTGGTCCATCACAGAAAGGAGAAGCCACAGAGATAAAATGATGCACGATTTAATAAATGATGCAATATCAAACATAAAGAATCATGAAAGGATTGGAAGCTCGGAATGTATAGTAAAACCGACCTCAAAGTTATTGATTAACATTCTTAGGGTATTCCAGAAAGAGGGCTACATAGGTGAATTTGAATTCTCAAATGATGGAAGAGGTGGCAGGATAAGGATAGAATTAGTTAAGCAGATAAATGATTGTGGGGTAATAAAACCTAGATTTCCTGTAAAACACAATGAATTTAGAAAGTGGGAGAAGAGGTTTTTACCGTCTCGTGACTTTGGGATATTAGTTGTTAGTACTCCAGAGGGGGTTATGAGTCATGAAGAGGCAAAGAAAAGAAAGCTTGGTGGTAGGTTACTTGCATATGTGTATTAATG
>Ga0190286_1001096_pt1 | contig 10330 bp, 12 predicted proteins | sample 48691834_MG_FD_183241 | JGI IMG/M metagenome (GOLD analysis project Ga0190286, IMG submission 183241) | Hydrothermal vent microbial mat bacterial communities from Southern Trench, Guaymas Basin, Mexico - 4869-18-3-4_MG | ecosystem: Environmental > Aquatic > Marine > Hydrothermal vents >... | reverse complement strand
AGAAAAGTCATACATGTTTGAATTATGGGTTATTTTCCACATGGAAGTAGGACACTTTTATAGGTAAAGAAAGCATGTGTAAAAGAAGTGTCCGCAATGAAAAAAGAATTGTTAATCCTAAAACGTAAGAAAGCAAAAGAACTGCACGAGAAAGGCTGGAGTAACCGTAAAATAGCCAAGTATTTACTGGCAAGCAAAGACAGTGTAGGTAAATGGATGCAGATGGATGAAAGCGAAATATCAAGCGACAACAGAGGCTGGAAAAAGGGGAAGCCGAGAATATACACACCGGAAACAAAACAGCAAGTTATAAATATAAGAAAAGACTTAGAGAAAGAAAACAGCTATTTTATCGGTTCTAATGTGGTCAAGAAAAATTATGAAGCCCAAACAGACAAAAGTATCTCAATATCTTTTGTAGGCCGAGTATTGAAGGAGGCGGGACTGGTAAAAAGCCCGGGAAAGAAGAAAAAAGGAAGGAGCAAATACATGAAATATCCGGATTATACCCTGACAAAACTGGGTAAAAGCATGATGAGCATTGATTTTATCGGTCCGAGGTATCTCAAAGGCTCAGAGAGCAGAATTACTTTCCTCTCTTGCAAATACGTCCGCCCGCAAAAGCAGGGAATAGTAACAAGAATTGAAGGACAGACGACTGAAGAGACGATAAAGGCATTGAAAGAAATCTGGAAGACGCACCCGATTCCGGAAGTATTGAAGATAGACAACGATTCCGCATTCGGGGCTAATTTGCCGCACGAGAGGTACATTGGCAAACTCGCGTTTTTCCTGCTTAATCTGGGCGTTTATCCCTTGTACGTAGCTCCGCGAAGCCCGTGGAATAACGGGCAGGTGGAAGGATTTAACAGCGTCTTTTCGAAGAAATTCTGGAATAAACTGCAGTTCAGCGATGAACAGGAAATAGATGTCAAGATTATGGATTTTAACGTAGCTTATGAAAAATATTCGCAATTGATATCAAACAATCCTGAGATTAACGAGGAAAACATTAAGTATATGGATGATTTCAAGGACGTGAATCTGGAAAATAAGGGTGTTAAAAACTTCAAAGCTCACAAAATCTATTTTTTACGCATTGTGAGGCGAAAGAACGACAAGGGCAGTGATGAAGAATACGGATTCATTGACATTCTGAATCATGAGATAAAATTGCCGAAAGACCTGATTAACTTGTTCGTATTCTGTGTTCTGGATCTTAAATCCAAGCTTATCAAAATTAATATTGAGCTGGATGATGGGTCTTTGAAAGAGGTCAAATCAACGGAGTTTATAATCAAAAATGTTATATATGGTTAAACATTATCTGATAAAAAGAGGTATGTTAAAATGTCCTACCTTTATTTGGAAAATAACCCTTTAGGCATCTGTGAAAGGATGACTTATGATGGCGAGCCAGCAATGAAACTGGAGAGATATTTAGCGTGCGGAGAGCAAAAATATGAATTTGAGACGAAAGTCGAGCTCAAAGACGGTAAAAAGGTGAAAACGTTGCCTCTGTTTGACCTGTTGGCTGATTACACTGCAAAAGGCGTAAGCACAGAAAAAAAGAAAGCGGACCTCGCATATTCTTTTGTTTATGCGCTGGTGGAGAAAATGGTGGAGATTGCAGCGGATGCTTGTGTTAGCAATGACATACCTTTTATCGGGATAACGGGTGGTGTTTCGTACGATGTGCCGATAGTTAGAATGACTGCAGAGTTGGTAAAAGAGAAAGGATTAAAGTTTTTAACTCATAATAATATACCGAATGGGATGAAGGCATTTCAATGGGGCAAAATGTTATCGTGGGACATATGAGGAACAGGTAGATAGACTCAAAAATTTATTTAGAAATAATTCTAATCTATAAATTTGAATAATACATAAAAATAAACATGTGCTTAGCAATACCAGCAAAGGCGAAAGCAGAGGAGGATCAAAGGTAAAAGCAGATTTCGGCGGCGTTTCTCGTGAGATTGATATATCACTGGTAGATGCAAAAGTAGGCGATTATGTAATGGTTCATGCGGGTTTTGCGATAGAGATAATGGATGAGCACGAAGCAAAGGAAACGCTTGAGTTGTGGAAGGAGATGCTTGAAAAATATGGATACGAGTTTCCAAGAGGCAGTATTGAATATGGTAAAACAAATTCCCAGGGGTAAAGTAACAACTTATGGAGAGATAGGGAGAGAAATAACAGGTTCAGTTCGTGCTGCCCGGGCTGTTGCTCAGGCAGTGGCAAGAAATCCGTATCCTATTATTATTCCCTGTCATCGTGTCGTTAGAAGTGATGGTAATGTTGGAGGCTATTGTTCAGGAATAGAGAAGAAAATAAAACTTTTGAGAGCAGAAGGGGTAGAAATAAAAGGCAGAAAAGTGATAAAATTCAAGCAAACTCTTTTTGATTTTAAAAAAAAATAAATAAAAGAAGAGGAAAAGTCCTCTTTATCCTTCGTATTTACTTATGCAGTGGTTGTAGTTGTTTGATTCACCGTTGGAAACATTGGGAGCTCTGTGGCACTTTCTGCCTCTTCTGGCAATTCTATAGTCACTGGCTTGTTATAATCGTAGAAAAACATGTTGGTTCTCTGATCTATCGTCATTGTAAATTCCTCCTCCGTCTCAGGTATATTCAAGTCCGCAGAACTCATCGCCATTTTTATCTGCACTTCTGTCTTCACCGGGCACTTCGTATCTTTTGCAATCCATTGCTTTATAGACATCTCCTTTATCAGTTTTCCTATGTCGAAGCTTACGTTTTGTTTCAGGCTTTGCATTAGTTCGCTCAGTCCTTCTTGCTTCATTACGATCTCCCAGTACTTCTCGAGGTCAGGCGTGAGTTTTAGCACATAGCAATCCACGTCGCTGACCTTTTCATCCCCTAATAGTTCTACCTTTGAGATGTTTAGCAGTTCTATTTGTTGGTCTATCTGGTTCTGCGATTCCCAGTATTCTTCGGGCATGGTATTCTTTGTCCATTGCGATGGCATCGTTGGAATACCCATGTCCATCTTCGTGTATAGGGTGTTATTGATAAAATATATGTCCATCGTCATCTCTTTTGTCTCGGCTATTTCTGCTTTCTCAGGTGGTTGAATCGTCATCGTCAACTCCAACTTCATCTTTTTGTTTGTTCTGTCCATAGCACCCCTTCCTGTACTTGTCATCGTCATCTCAGTCTCATCAGTCTCGTTGCTTATTAGCGTCTTTTGTGTCATATCCATCTCAAACTGGTAAGTATCTGTGTTTTCAGCAGTAGCAAGAACCATCTCTTTTATTTCCGCAGTACTCTTTGGCTTCTCTTCAACACATCCTGCAAGCATCGCAATTGCTATGATTGCAACTACTACTATTAATCCAGCGAATGCTTTTCTTTCCAATTTTTTTCTCCTCCTTTCTATAAAAAACTCTTCTCTTTATTTATATACCCTTTTCTGATAATTTGGCTTTCGCCCGCCTTCATACAAGTAGTAGTTAGATTATAGGCTAAACAGAATTTTATCTTCTCCCCTTTCCCTTTTTTTCCTCCACTCATCTATCTTCCTATTCAATAGTTGGTGATCCACAAAAGCAAAATCGCTTCTGCCATTACTTTCTTTTTTTAAAAGCAGGGAAGGCATATCCTTGTCGGAAAAAGCAGGAACACCAAATTCAAAGAACTTTTCCGCCGCGAAATGCGACAATTCTTTGCCATATATTACCGCAACAACACCTTTCTTCGCCAATAATTCCGCTGTACTTGCTCCGCCGCCGCTACCGTCCTCGAGGAATATTACGTCCCCTTTTTTTATCCCGTATTTTCTCTCCATATCCAATATTGCATTTCGGCTGAACGCCGGTAGAACTTTTATCCTTTTCCCTCCTTTCACCTCCACTGCTTTTTTCCCTTTTAACTCTTCTATGATTGTTTTTAATTCTGCATTCTCCTTATCCCTCGCTTTTACTTCCGCTCTCAGCCTTTCTATCTCATTATCTCTCCAGCTTATCTCCTCCGTTTCTTCTATCTCCCGTCTTCTCGCGGACCGCACGAAATCAAGCTTAGAGCGCAAATTTTTTATTTCGGATTCTTTTTTCTCCAACTCCATCTTTAGAGCCGTCATGAGGTCCTTCATCATTTCTATTTTCTCGTCTTTCCCTTTTATAATCCTGCGTAATCTGAGCTCATTTTCACTTACACCCTCTTCACCGCCTTTTTGCTCTTCCTTCTCAGACTTCTCCTCTTTCATTACCCTCTTTTTCTCTTCTTTCTCCTCTTTAGCATGAATTAATCTATTTATCGCTGCACTTATGGACACGCCTTTAACCACCAGCGCTTTCACTTCTTCTACGTCCACAGCCGCCGGCGTCTTGCGCTGTACCTGCAAGAATTTCTTCTTGTATCGCTTGAATGCATTAACGCAAGCAGCTAAAGCATCGCGCTCATGCACGTTTTTATATTCGTAACCTTCCCCCTTCGTTAGTGCTACTTTCTCTTCTGTTGACAGCGATTCGTCTAATTCGTGAACTGGTGAAGAGAAAATACGGCTAATCCTTTTTACCATCGAAGGCGTGGGTGTAACGTCCGATGCCACAATCAATGGGTTTCCATGTGATATTATGCTTTCTATCACATCAGAGCACGAATAATTCTTGGAACTGAACACTTCTATTGGTTTTCCCTCGAGATCAATTATGGCTACTCCTATCGTAGTGCCAGGGTCTATGCCAACAATGGTGTATTTTCGTTCTGTGGGAGAATGTGAATATGCCATCTACTTGTTTATATATGTCTATAATAATGAAAACAAAATAGATATAATACGAGGACAGAAAATCGATTCTATGTCTATGGAGCTAAAACAGAGTTCGACTCAAGACTGCGTTGGCGATTTCACTTACAACTTCTTCTGGCAGCACAGAGGAGCAAAACTCAATCCGACAGATCCAATTCCTTCTCAACTCGACACGAGTTATTCGTATGAGGATGTGGTAGAGACGTTGAAAAAAGGCGAAGACGTGCATATTAAAGGAGATGTGGGCAAGAGGCTTGGCTCCAGCTTGGGTGTTGACCTCGTTTATTTCCGTGGCAGTGGAAAGGAATTGCCTGAAGTGGGGTCTATAATAGTAGATGGAAATGCAGGTTCCTATCTTGGAATGAGCATGCTTTCGGGTGCTATTTATGTTAAGGGAGAAGTCGAAGAACCCGTTGGCAATGTCATACAGGTAAAAACCGATTTGGACGGCTACAAGAAATTTGTTTCGATAACATGGCTCCTGCATCATCAAAAGGAAATAGAAAGGGAAAGCATACTTGGGCCAAACGAGCTCAGAGAAGATGAGCTGCTTCTTGAAGACGGAATTTTGAGAAGTACGGTTGCTGCTCGTTGCAGAAAAGCGGCAAAGGTGCATGTGAAAGGAGACGTTGGGATAAGCGTGGGCATATTGATGCGAAAAGGTTTTGTTTTGGTAGATGGAAATGCAGGAATGAACGCTGCTGCTTTGCTCAATGGCGGTAAAGTAGTAGTATTGGGTGACGCGGCAGAATTCTTAGGTGTGGCAATGAGAAAAGGGCTTGTGTTCGTAAGGGGGAATTGCAAAGGATTTGTAGGTGCAAAAATATCCGGTGGCAGGATAATTTGCAGAAGGACAAAGGCAGTTCCACCGGTTAAGGAAAAAGGACTTGAAAAGGAAGATTTAGCGTTGCTTGCTGAGTTTGGAATCTCTGGTATGATTACGCTGAATTATAGGAGGTATGAAATCGCTCTTGAGAGAAGGAACAAAGAGAGATAAAAAATTTCAAAAGTCTCGAGGATTGCAGTATCGAGCTGAGGGATTTCAACGTGGTGATTGGACCAAATGCCTCGGGTAAAACGAATTTTGTTGATTGTTCACATTATTAAGGAGAATATATGCGGACAGAGAGCCGTTTGATGTTCCTTTCTCATTACGCAGTGTTCCGATAATCTTCCGCTGGACAACGTGCTCACGAAGCGCCCTTTTTGCTCTGTTGTTGGTCGGTTCCACATCTGAACGAAAACGAATGTGAACCAATACTCAAAACCATTCTCTATCTTGCCGATGAACTTTTTCACCTTCTCGCTGGCGTATTCTCTCCTGATCCATCGTCTGAGCGCTGCTCGCGCTATATACCACAACTGCCGCCGCGTTTCGAGCGGAGGATCCGTTTCCAGTGCGTCATTCAGTTTTCGGTAGAGCCTTCTAAGTGCTTTATCCAACGGAGCAGCCTCCGCAATCTTCTTGGCAAGATACTCGGATTCTCGAAGGGATGCGCCCAACATCGCTGTATACGGTTTGTGAACTTGGCATACGGTTTCCAGCCATCGCATACGATTATTCCCGTGAAACCGTCTTGTCAGAATTTCCATAAGCACTTTCATACCTCGACTCTTCCGTATTGCGACAAAGGTCTCTGTCGGCGTGGTGAATGCCCAGATCCAGTACTTCTCTCCCTGAATCCTGATTGAGGTTTCACCCTCATACAGTACCTCAGCACCGTGGATTCTGTCCAGAATTTCTTCATATTCCGATCGAACCGCATCGGGGGCACGACGTGTGAGATCAAGTATCGTAGCAGGACTTATATCCAATCCGTACTGCCGCTTCAAAACATTCTGGATCTTACGGTGCGGCAACTGCTCCTCGTATTTCAGCACAGTCGCTTGTGCTATCGTGTTATTACCGAATATGCCTTCTTTGGGGCAGTCGGGATCGCTTGCAACGACTTCTCTATGACATCCCAGGCGTGTATAATGTGCAATTTTGTATTCGGTGACGATAACTGGTTGTGGTTCTGGGATCTCCTCGATGATCTTCGACTCAGGCGAGTCGTAAAATAACTGAAAGTGATTTTAAAGTGCTGACAGGGGGGTTAAAATAACTGTGAAATTGAGGAGAAATAGATGAGTCCTAAGCCTTATCCTTATGTATGGCAAATGATAAAAGAAGCCGTAGAGAATCTTGGTGGTAAAGCCACTTATTCCGAGATAAAGGATTTTATCAGAAACAAATACGGAGAGGCGAATGAAAGCACGATAAATTGTCAAATCATTCTAATGAATATCCAAAAATCTTATCAACTCCTCCTTCAACTCTGTCCGTTTTGTCTGTAAAAACGATTCTTCGCTCAATATTTTAGTGAACTCATCTGCTAACCCATGTAATACCTGACTCCATATCTCAAAGTAGTCGTGTTTAATGCTAATCGTTTCAATGCCAGTAGATTCTTTTACGCCCATTTTTATAAGGTCAGGCTCTAATATGGAAAGAACATGATTTATAACCGATTGGAGTATCACACTATCAACTTTGATAAAACAAGCGTCTGTTGTTCGATGCGAAAATTCCTCCATCTTTCGCCTTAATTCATTTCTCGCCCTCTGGGTGAGGGCAGCGATATATTCAGCCGATTCAGAGAATATAGAATCAACATCAGACTCTCTTATAATTCCTTCCTTCATAAAAAGACGTTCTATGAATGTGTGAGTTACTATTGGATTCTCCCTATACTTTTCAACTAAATATAATAACGTTGGAACGGGCATAAAAGAGAGTTTTATCCCTTCAGTGAGGTGTTTAAACTGGGAACAGAATGTTTCCGTTTCTTTCGGGAAATCCGGGGCAATCAGGACCATGTATTTAACGTAATCCCTGTAAACGCCGATTAACTTGTTCTTCGTCATATCAATGCAATAACTTTTTAATCTGACAAGATAGTCAGGATCACGAGTTAGATAATCGTATATTCCGGATGCAGAGGTCTTACACTCAATAACTGCTACGTATGGTGGCGTGGCATGAGTGCCGATAAGAAGGAGGTCCCATCCGTGTTCCCGCCTCCTCGGAATGGTGTCGAACTCCAGTAAAAGAAATGCCTCATCAACCAGTGTCTCGAAAGCTTTCTCGGCTGTATCGTGGTATTTCTTTCTCGCAAGCTTTGAGTCCTGCCTTGAAATCATCAAAAAATCGGCTTTAAGGTCTTCTAAGGTCTGTTCGATGTTTCTTCCACCTATTTGAGTAAGTCCTTCTTCTCTCTTACGCTCTTCTACGATTTCAAGAAGAGCATCGTAAACCCTGCCTGAAATATGGTTGGGTTTGACCTTTGGGTCAATATCCCCTCTATATATGAGCTCAGCAATCACTGCGGGATAGTGCTTGCAGAACGGATATTTGCCCTTTTTAACCTGATATAGCCAATCCTGACATCTCTCGTCACAAGTATATGAAAAATCATCAGTGCCGAGATTCTTTATCGTTATGCCATATCCCCCAACTCTCGCTTTTATCAGGTCTTCGTCGAAATACTCTATTTCTACCTGCTTAATCATGAAATAGTCCTTAGCATCTTTTAATTTCCCTAAGAGTTTGTCTTCCATGAATCTATTGGCTAAAGATTCTATTTCTTCCACGGGAATGTCTAAGTTCTCCGAAGCAAATTTAGCTAATTCATTCTGTTTTAAACCTGAGAAACCGCGTAGCTCATGCTGTTTACAGATTTCTTTAAGTTCTTTTGATGTAAGATTTTTTAGGATGGCATATTTCTTCTTTGCAGTCATTTTCTACCCCCTCTTTTTTGTACTCCCTCTCAATGAGCATATTCCTCATAACCAATTTTAATCTCCAAATTGTTTTTTTATGTCATTTTCAGTTATTTTATGCACTCAATGTAACTTATTTTCTTCAAATTTAATTCTTTCCAAACCGTTATAAAAACCCTTTATGGTGTCCTGCATCAAGAAATCTCTGTTTTGCTTAGACCGTGTTTCTAAGCCCCTCTTGGAATAATAGAGGAACATATGAGAAACAGTGCCGAAAACAAGCCGGCATGCTAAATGATAATCCCAGCAGTCTAAGGGTGGTTCAGGAATGTTATCAGATTTTAGAAGAAGTTCTGTGACTTTTGGCTCAATCTCTTGCACTTTAGAAATAAATTCACTTTCAGAAAGTTCTCCACGACGATATTCGCCAAAGTGCCTGATTGCCCGCTTGGCAAGCGTAACCATTTCTTCTAATATTGGATTAATGGCGTCCAGTACTTGCTCTTTCGTACCACGTAAACTCGCATAAAGATCTTTATATTGCATATATTCATCATTCCAAAGGATTTCAATATCTCCGAGTTTTTCATTACCTTTTAAACCAATTGGACGCATATGTTCTGTCAAGGATGGGTCTATCCAAGAAGTACGACAAACCCAATTTACATCTTGAATATCTTCTGGGTCACAAGCTATGTACAGCCATATCACGTGAGCTGGCGTTTCTCCCCAGCATGCTTTAACTCGCTCATTACGGTAATAGTTACTGTATTTTAACTTCTCTGTTGCTTCCCGAATAATAGTTCTTATTACCTCCCTTGCATAATGCCTGTCTAAAAGGATAGAGGCAGAATAGCGTTTGGCACCAGCATGGCTCAAATCTCTTTGTTTTACGATAGTATATCGTGCTCTTTCTCTCACCTCCATTTCTAAAGGCAAGCCGTCATCTAACTGGTGCCCTTGTTGACAAGTTCCCGATTCATCATAAGCCGTTCCATCTTTTGGGCAGATTTTCTCATAAGCGATGAACAAACGTGCGCAGTCCTGAGCATCAATAATGAGATAGTCACATCCTGCATCATTAGCGTTTTGTACAAAATCTCGGTGTGCATCATCTTGAATGTTGCCAACTGCCAGAAAGATCATCAAACCAAGATTTGGAACCTGGCGCAGTTTAGCAAATTGATGAGTTACATCTCTACTTGAAACTTTTCGGAAACTTTTACCTTTGAGCACGAAGGCAGCTAACCGTTTCTCTCCTCTAACATGTACATGGCTTGTCAATATATCTGCTATTTCTGTGGGACCATGAGGAGTCTCATTTGGGTCATATAAAATTTCCCGAATAAACCGTTCTATCTCATTTTTCTCATCTAAATTCCCGACATTGGAGAGAATCTCTTCACTGATCGCACCATCAGGGATAGCTTTGACTTCTGAGAAGGCGTCTATTTCATGTATTTTAATAAGCCGACTCATTACAACACCTCATAACAAATTAACAAGGTGGAGTATATAAAACTAAATGACCTTCGCGAAACCACGAAGTTTATCTGTTTCGGATTTCTTTTTTTAATTCCTTTGATTTGATGTAGGGTTTTCAGGATTGTATATTTCTTGTTGTCAGTCATTTTCTACACTCCTTTCTTCATGCCATCTTTCATTCCAATACCAGAAATCAAGGAAGAGCTTTCACTATACCTCTTATTTCATCTTCCGATATAACTTCCACTGTATCCTTTTCAAATTAAAAGGTAACTCAAAAATGCAATTATACCGAATCATCGAAAA
>Ga0190286_1001095_pt1 | contig 10332 bp, 16 predicted proteins | sample 48691834_MG_FD_183241 | JGI IMG/M metagenome (GOLD analysis project Ga0190286, IMG submission 183241) | Hydrothermal vent microbial mat bacterial communities from Southern Trench, Guaymas Basin, Mexico - 4869-18-3-4_MG | ecosystem: Environmental > Aquatic > Marine > Hydrothermal vents >... | reverse complement strand
GAGCTTCACTGCGAGCCTCCTCACTTCATCTTCCGATATACCCTCTACATTAATATCCGCTTGGTCCTGCCCCGGCGTAACCACCGCGTCTCGCAATGAGACGGTTTCCTCTGGATACGACCGTATCCTACTCCTCAAGTTTTCTAATACTACTCCCATTTTTTCACATCACCTCAATTTGTAGGAAATTTTTATATTATAAAAATTTTTTGTTACTAATGTCTATAATGTTACATGCAGAATCATCATCCCCATGAGGGGGAGGAGGGAGAAGATGTATACAAAAGATGAACTATTACCACCGCGGGTGGCAGCACCTATGCTTGGAATATCACGTAAAACCCTATGGTTATGGACAAAAAAAGGAAAAATAAAAGCGGTGAGGACACCAACCGGCAGGTTCCTCTACCCGTTAAGCGAGGTAAAAAAAGTTTTAAATGCTATGTATGGTTTTCCGGTATCACCGTATGACCGTTTATAGCCGCTCTGTGGTGCTCCCTCCCGCTGGTGACTCTACGTTCACACTGACTTCGGAAGGTTTCAAGCTCACCCGCTTCAGTTTCAATCCTGACGAACTCCTTAGTGCTGCGGAACTACCTCCTCCTCCTTGCGTTGCGAGGTCTTTTATCGTCTTCTCCACCAGCGGTAGCGACGCATAGAATATCGGCTCACCGAGCGGGTTTCTCATCCAGTCGAGTGCGAACCCAGCGACAACACCGCCTATCCTGCCATAATCCGCCATCCTCTTGAAAGGCTGAGTCTTACCTTTCTTCTCATCCCACATCTCAAGCCCCGCATCCAGACCGCCATAAGCGGCGGCTGCGAGGGCTTTCGTCATCGTTATTGCCATCTTTCCTCACCACCTCTTAGAACCTTCCAGCGTAAGCGGGTGGAGCACCGGCAGCCGTAACTCTCTTACGCTCCAGCATTGACCTGAGATCGTCCATCGTGTGGAAGCCCCGCTGTCTGGACGGATACTTCTCCGGCTCCATCCTGTTAGCTGCTCTGTAACCAGAGAGTGCGTCCTGCAGTCTCGCTGCTACTACGGGCAAGCCCCGCTCAAAACCTCTTTCACCTTTGTGCATACTCGCATGATCTCCGAAGTTTAACCTCGCTTGGATCTGTCCCAAGTGCGGGTTCTCAATCGTGTATGGCGCGTTCCTCAGTATCAGCGACTTCTTTGACCAGAACATCGCGCCTGGCGAATACACCTGTATACCGCAAGCTCCGAGCTTGTTCCTCGGCAGTGCAGTCCCAGCTGCGGCAAACACCACATTCGGTCTTAGCAACATTTTTTTCGCATCACCTCTGTTTGTAATATATGTGTTTTAATATAAAAAGCTTTTACCTTTCCACGATAGAAAAGCTTGTTATGGTGCTACTGTGACTTGGTCTTCGTATACCGTTGTGTCGTATATGCTTGGTACGTATGGGTCAAAATGCGATTTATAAACGCTTATTACACGTCTCTCACTATCTTTATATACTACAAACCCTGGCAAGTAGGCGGGCGGTCCAACCCATGCGAGAATATCAAATGTTGTTTCCTCTGTTATAATATCCCATGCGTATGACTTCACATCTACAGCTTTAGTATTCCCCTTATTCGGAACTTCCACATCCTTTGTCAAGCTCATATAATAATGATCATAGCCCGCCACGTGAGCAGTATACGGTTCAAATTCCTCAGTATCGTCATCGTAAGTGCCATATATGAAACCGACATAAACCTTTGTGCCACTGTCCAGTTTGTTGTTTTTTATAGTGACCGTGCCCGTCAGCCAGTCTCTTGGGTTGACCTCCAGTGGCGAAAGTGTTACCAACGGCATTCGCACCAGTTCAACATCTGCTAAAGCATTTTCCTTTGCCATATCGCTTATTATTTAAATTTTTTATAATATAAAAAGATAAGTTAAAATATGGCAACGGAAGCAATATACGAAGTAGGTATAGAAAAGTTTGGAGTGGGTGCTGGTGGAGTATCTCTACTTGATGTAGAGGGCTACGATCCGCTGAAGGGCACGATAACGGTCAAGAACAACAAGCTTGATCAGTATACCTATGTGAATGTGGGCTTTCTGCTCGGTTTCTACGACGAAACAAACAAGACATTCACTTTTATTAAATTTACCGAAAATAATGTGGACTACTGGTGGGGCACATACTGCGCGGTATCTTTACCGGCGAAGGGTAACACAAAAGACGGTGAGACATACACATACGCACTCAATCCCACATCGAGCACAACCTATGACGCATTTGTCTTTGTCGGAGAAGGTATAGCTATGAACAGCTATAATGTGGATTGGGGCAGTGGCGGTCGCATACTGGGTATTAAAAAGGCTGAAATAAGCTCGCTCACTCTTTACGACACCGTGGTATATACTGACGCTGTCACGATAAGTCCATATAGACCCCCTGCGGAAGTTACAAACTTTACACTGGAAAAGGCATAAAAGTTTTACTCTTTCTTGATTGAGAAGCTTGCGACTTCCGCGGCGGGTTCAGGCGGTGGTGCAGCCTGTGCTTTCAATAACCACCAAAGCAGTGCGATGCCCATGCCCGCACCTGCAACTATACCCGCTAACTTCTTATCGTTTGTCATCATTAAATATTTTTTATTCAATAACAAATATTTATTTGGTGATACAAAATGAATGCAACATGTCCTGAATGTGGTGCGGAACTGGCGGTAAGTGCTGGGCCCGGAACCATAATAACATGCCCCTCCTGTGGCACGAGATTGGAAGTGCTTGCGAACGATGATGCGGGCTACTGGCCACTTTTTGCGATGTGGTTGCTCGGTATACTCACAGGTATCGGTGCGGTAGTGGGTGTCGCATCTGCTGTTGGCTACAAAATATACAAGTCTCGGTGAAACGGGATGGGGAACAACAAGGAAACATTAGGAACGGTATTGGGGCTTGCAGCAGCGGGCGCAGGCGGCTATTTCCTGTATAAGAAGTTCGTAGCAGGTGTGGGTAATACCGTATTAGTCACCAAACTCTTAATGGGTTATAGTGATGGCAACCCGGTATATAAGACGGTAGCGACGACGAATTGCGGCTATGGTGGGAGAATCACAGTTGATAGCTGGCTATCAACAATAAAAGGCGAGCCGTTAGAAGGCTTTGAGGTCACATTAATAGATGCGGGCACTGGCGCAGAAGTGTGGAGCGGTGTGACTGACAAATATGGTAGATTCTCTTGTGATGTTTGGGCGGAAAGGATGCCAGATAGTAAGTTGACGGTAAAACTCCAGTCCGTATTTGAGGGTTCATATTCGTATGACCCGTGCAAGAGTAATGAAGTGACGGTGCATTTCGTGAAGCCGTGTATACCGCGCTATGTGGAGATAACCAATTTTGCAATGTCAAGGAACGGCTCTGGTGGCACGGGTGCGATAGAAGTGGCGCCTGAAGACCCACTCACGGGCACAATCACATTCAAAAATCACAACTTAGAAGAGGGAACTACATATATCCAAGGCTATGTTTTCTGTCATTATGATAAAGAAAGACGTGTGATTACATTTATAGGATTTAAAGAAGGCGATAAAGTCTATATATGGGGCACGTATTATATGAGCAGTGCCCCCGCCAAGGGCATGAGTAAAGCTGTCGATCGGACTACATACGCACTATATACATTAGAGGATAAGCCAGTTAGTTATGATGTCATAGCCTTTGTTGGTCCTTATGCAGTGGATAATGGATATGTGAGATTACGATACACAACGAGGGATTACGGCTCCGGCAAGCGCGTTATAGGCATACTCAAAGAAGATTTCCTCTCATATTTCGATATTGTTAGTGAATATTATGAATACAGGAAATATTATGATGTGATTGTGTATAAATAGCCATGAACAAAAACAATAAGGATATAACCAGCGGAGTGGTGAAGGGATTAGCAATAGGTGGTGGTTTAGGCGCTATTGCATTCATGGGTTATTACCTTTATAAGAAATTGAAATGGTCCCCAATGGCGGAATATATCGAGAAAGAATATCGTAAAGCCGCTTCTGATTTGAATGAAGAATTAGAGAAGATCAAAAAAGGAGTCCCAATTACAGACAAGGAAGTAAACGAGGTATGGAACGAATACAAGCCAAAACTGGATGCTATGAATAAAGATGTGGAAAACGAAGGAGGGGGCGCCATAGAGCTACCTGACGATTTTGACAAACTCACGAACGAAGAGAAGGTGATAACATTAAAGATGTATTACATGCATGCGAACAGGCGTAAGGCTGGACTTGTTGATCCCACCGGTCAATTGATGAGCACAGCCACAAAAATAGTGTATTTATTTGGTACGCTTGCCTCTGTTGCCATATTCTTATGGCTTGTAGATCGTTTGGGGTTAATACGAAAAATAAGACCACCACCATCACCGAGAACGAGAACGAAAATTATTAATATCAAACGTAGCGACGGAACTTTCATCAAAAATGCCAAAGTCATTATAGACGGGAAGACATACGATGTTTCTGACGGTGTATTATCACTCGACTTAGTTGTGGGTCAGAAATATGTTATACGGATAATAAAAGAAGGCTTTAAGGAATTGAGGCGGGTCATAAGGATACCGAGCGGGACGAGTCCTCTTACTAATGAGTTCACTCCCGAGCCGATTGTGCATCCTAATGCCGAGCCGGAGGACGAGCCAATACCGGACATGGACCCCGATCGTGTGGTTGATCTCACACCCGATGCCATCATTGCATTAATTGCATCATGGCTGGGCACAAGTGTTGAATGGATGAAGAATCACCCGCTTGAGACAGCAACAATTATATCACTCACAATCGCACTGGTTCTCACTGTAATAAGTCCAATACCTGGTGATGAATATGCAGTAGGGTCGGCATATTCATCATATTTGGCAGGTATTGGAATTGCTATAAGTGTTGATGAATTGCTCAGTAAAATCCCACTTAAAGATTTGAGAGAGTGGATAGGTGTGTGAAATGTCACTCGAAATAGTGGAAAAATGGGTGAATGGTCTGCCTCGTGTTGAACGCAACCAGCCGTTAGTGATTCATGGCGACCGCGTATATACACCAAACGAGATTTTAGCTGAAGTGCGTGCGGGCACAAGTTTGGGCGAGGAATTGCAGCGCATAATAGAGGCGCGAGCGTTCACCACAGTAGAGGAGAAGTATGCACTCGCAATATTACGGTTGAAGGAGCGATTGAAAAAGTTACCGGAGACATATAAGCGTATTATTGAGGGCAAAATGTACACGCCTTCGGAATTGATAGAGGAGATACAGAAGGGCACACGGATTGGACGGATGTTGATAGAGGCGGAGATGACAAATCTTGAGGAAATCTTGAAGAAATGACAAAGGTATTGATAATCAACCCCCATTACAATGATGAAGCACTCCCGTATTTCGAGTGTGCACCGAAAGAGGTTTACGAATATCTTAGTGGAGAGGGTGAGGATGTAACTATAATCGAGGATGAAGCCACGCCGGATTATCTGCGAGATTATATCGTGAATCATCCCGAAATCGAACGTGTCTACGGGTTGGGACACGGTTCAAAGGATACATACACGGTTGTTGATGGCGAGCCTTTTCTTTCCACTAATCTTAACCTCGACCTCGTTAAGGACAGAGTAATATCACTCCTTTCGTGTTTGACAGCGAAGGAATTGGGTCCTACTATCGTCCGAGCCGGAGCTATTGCATATTTTGGATACAGTGAGCCGGTAATAACATGTGCCGTGCCCACGCCTTGCGGTAGCCGGTTCGCGGTTGCACCCCTCGTTGGGGATATAGAGAAGGAGAAATCGTTACATGCAAAGAAAGATTATAAGGAGTGTTACGACGATGCAATATCGAAGTGGAACGAGGAAATAGAATATTGGCGTGAGCATTATGACGAGGAGACATACGATGGCACACCTGTATCGGAAGAATTGGCGGGCGAGCTCATAAATACAATCATTCACAATCGTGATTGTTTCACGCTTATACTGCCAGAAACACTTCCATCACCCGTACCCGGGATAATATTATCTTTATTTTCAATCACAGCACTTGGAGGCTTGATTATGCACCAAACACCGGCACTACGGCGCTGGTTCTGATAGTGCGGAGGCTACACTGATTAATCCCAATCCAAACCCACAACCGAGAAGTATTTTTTTCGTATTATCCGAAACGGGTGCAGTTGAAGCGATAGCGAGTGCTGTTCCGAGCGATAGCATTGATGCGCTAAAAAATCGTCTCTTCTCCACTTCTGTCACATCAACATGCCAAGCCTTCACTTCTGCCATGATTAAATATTTATATAATATATGCGTATAAAATATTGATAAAAATGTCACAAGTAGCGGTTATGGGATTGGGTGAAGCGAGCGGGTATGCGATATACGAGCACCACAGCGAGGCGAAAGCGTGGAGTGTTACGGTTGGTGAACCTGCAACGGCAGTGTTTGACGATTTTGAAGCGTGTCTAAATGCGGATTGCAAGTATCCAACGGGTGAGCTTATACATATAGCAAGGAACAGAGTAAAAAATACTGGCGATTTTTCAGGCACGATAAACATAAAGTTTGAAGAGTTAGATTCGGCAGGTAACCCATTACCGAGCGGTGTGCGTTGCAGTGGAAGCGTTGAATTAGCCGCTGACGAGACCGCACGTCTCGGTTTCGATGAAATTCTCGGCATGTGTAAAGTAGAAAAATCAACTGATTCTGGGCTTGTGAGGTTAGCACCTCGTTCTGTTGGTACATACTACTTCGGGATAAAGACGTGGAGCGATGACGAGACCGAACCACCATATCCATCACCCACAGCAGCGTTGAGTGGTGCGGAAGTATTACCGGTGGCGGGAGGAGAAGGACTCGCTATACCTGTAACACTCGTTTCCGGTGTAGCGCTCGTGGGACTCGCTATGCTCGCTCGTAAGAAAAGACTATTTTAGAAAGAACTCCAGGAACGGGTCACGTCTGAACCGGGAGAATATATAATTTCCTTCTTTATCCCTTCGCACATAACCCAAGCGAGAGAGTTCACCAACTATTTTCCATACTTCTTGGTCATTTTTTACAAATGGCAATACTACTTCTACAACTTCATCTGCCGTTAGCTTCTCCTTACTCGCCAAAATCTCATGCGGTTTGCGGAGGTGTTCAGGTAGCACACTTGTCTTATAGAATTTTAGCACTTTTTTTATACCCGCGCCCACATTACCATATAACCGTTCAAGCTCTCGCACCGTCTCTATGTCCACCTTCACTTTATAGGTTTTTTGTCCCCTCTGGAGGTCGTATATTTGACTCGGTGAGAGTTTGTAGCCAAATTTCTTTTCCACTGCCTCTGGTAATGTCTCTATTTTCGTTCCATCCTCAGTAGGAGTGGTGGTTACGGGAATCACACCTTTGTTGCGTTTAACAAAATCTTGGATTTCTTTCAAAGTCTCTTCTGGAATCTCGCTCAGTCGTGTCATCTTCTCCCGAATAAAACCTCCATCCAGCTCCGGTCTCTTACTTCTATGTTAGGTTTACCTAATATTATCTCTTCCCACTCCTCTCTCCCTTCCTTTCGCGCCTCCTTTAGCAGTATCTCTTCCCATTTCCTGAGTTTTCGTGTCCGTCCGAACTTTTTGCCCCTTAGCTTTTTTACCTCTTCCGCCGCGGGGGGCAAGTCCGATTCTATGCTTTTGTTTCGTGCTTTTTTCGCATGGTGTCCAAATGCGAGCCGTGATTTGACCTGGTGGATTGTGGGTTCTTTCGCGGTGTATGGTTTTGCTCGGAGGTAATATTTCTCTCGCGGTTTTGTCCTGTGCACGAGCACCAAGTCATCCATTTCAATCTCCGTAAACTCGTTCAAAAGTTCTTAAAGCTTTGCGTATATCTTCCGGCATACCCGCGTAGGGCGAACCAAGTAATTTATACACATATCCCACTACAACCAGCCACACATCCTTGTCCCCGAGCTTCACAAGAACATCTGGGTAATTCACACTGACAAAAGTCCTAATTTTGTCCCATTCTCGCTTCATAGCCTGCCTAATATTTTCTTGCACTATCACATCGGCTTGATTCGCAAGCAACATCCCTGCGGCGTATTCCACACCTCTCCGCGCTCTTGCCATGATTTTGTCACCTTTTTTCCGCAACTCCTTGGTAAGCCACCACGCTACCTGCCCTAAGTTTGCACCATCCACGAATCCTAACTCTCGGCGTCGGTTCTCGCATACCCAGCCCACACCAAAAGCGAGTAATTCATCGGGATATTCTCTCAAAATCTTCTCCGCTATCGCACTCGGTTCCGCTATTTCAGGTGTGACTTCTTCCGCTTTCCTTATCCGCTTCTTACGCTTTGCAGGCTTGCGTTTTGGTGGTCGGGGTATTGCAGGTCTTACTACTGGCAAGTATCCCCACTCTTCTTCCTCTTCTTCCTCTTCTTCCTCTTCCTCCTCTTCCTCCTCCAGTAGCATCTTAGTATGCTCTGCGAGGTCGGTAATGAGTGTAACCGCTTCAGATTGTGATTTTCGCCCAGATGCGACCGCTTCCGCTAACGATTCTATGTCTATTTTTGCCCTTTTCAGTTCTTCCTCTATCGTTACGGGGTGAATGTTTGCACCTTTAAGGTAAGAAATAAACACCGCTTTGAGTTTTTCTTCAACCGCTTTTTTTGTTTCCTTCATTGCTTCTTCTTCACTTGGGGGTTCTTTAAATTCTAATCCTAATATGCTATACAACCATATTAAATCTTTTCTCGCTCGCTCAAAAAACACTCTTTTTCCTTCTTCTGGGCGTTCCACTCCCAATTCATATCCGAGTTTCACAAAAATACTCCTGAGACTATCAAATATGCTCAAAATCTCTTTTTTGTGTGGTTCAAGTTCGGGCGCTATCTCGGTAAACAGCGCATGAATTACCATTTTCTCATTCGGTGCTGTCAATGTCCCTTTTCTCTTATCCCATTTCCAGTCGGGGAACAGTGCTTTAATGAAATCAGTATTATATTCCACAATGGTTTGCCACCCGGCACCGATTTTTATTTTTTCTTCAGGTGGTTTTTTCTTCGGACTTTTTATTCTCCGAGCCAAGCTCCAGAATTCCTCAACCGAAGTAACTTTCGGAACGCATAAAAATCCTAAATCTTCTATCTTCCTTATATCGCCGTGAGTTAAAGCTTTCCTGAACGCATAGTCAGTTTCATATTCTCTCGCCTTTTCCGCAAGTTTCTCTAACTGGGGTGGTATTGATGGTGCTTCTTTTTCAGGCGGTTTTTCCTCAACTGTGGGTATTTTTCCTTTTTCTCTATCAATAACCGAGATGACAATATCAGCTATTTCAGCACCATCTGGAATCACCTGTTTTAATAGCTCTCTAACCAATTCCGGCTTTCCCGTATCATAATATACATCGACAGCTTCTTTTACTATTTCTTCTGCACTTTCACTCAATGTAATATCTTCATAATCTAATTCTTTCTTTATCTTTTCAAATAACACTCGTTTTTCTCCTTCTAAAACTATCTTCTTTTTAGGCTTTCTTTCCCGTTCTTCCGTTGGAGGTTTCTTCCCATAAGCTTCTTTTATCTCCTCTATCTCGTATTCAGGCAATATCCCTTCCTTTACCACATCCTTTAAAAACGAATCCACATCTTTATAGCCCAGCTCAGCAATATATTTTAAAGCGTCTGGCTCTTCTCGCATGAGTTCTTCCACAAGCTCGTGGACATAATCACAGAATCCTTCACCTACACTGCGTGCAAAACTGCGTAAACTGGATTCTTTTTCCTGCGGTAAACTGCCAAACCGTTGCTCTATCTGTTCAACATTCTCCTCATAAGATATATAAGGGTCCACTTCCGAAACCCAGTCATCAACACCGTGTTCTCTTAATAACGATTTCAAATGTCCTAATTCAATAGGCGTAAGCGGTTTTATCCCTTTCCTCTTCAGTTCCCGCCGTATCCGGTCTTGTTCAACCCTGCTATACCTGCCCCAAAATTCCCTATACGCATCACTATAAATTCCCATGTTCCTTGAGATATTTCAATTGTAGCTTCTCGGTGAGCGTTATATCTTGCCGTTCAAACCTTTTTAGCCCGCCATATTCAGGCACGAGCTTCATTACTTTTGGCTTTTTCTCGCCCCGTCGCAGTTTCTCTTTTAACATACTCAACATAGGCGATTTTTTGACCCACAAGACTTTATCACCAATTTTTAGTGTATCGAACTCTTCCATATCTTCTTTTTGTATGTCACCCACCACGAAATTGAGGCGATATTCATCAATCTTTCCTACAACGGTTTTTGTCTTACCTACCATATTGATTATCGGCGGTTCGTCTATCTC
>Ga0190286_1001094_pt1 | contig 10334 bp, 7 predicted proteins | sample 48691834_MG_FD_183241 | JGI IMG/M metagenome (GOLD analysis project Ga0190286, IMG submission 183241) | Hydrothermal vent microbial mat bacterial communities from Southern Trench, Guaymas Basin, Mexico - 4869-18-3-4_MG | ecosystem: Environmental > Aquatic > Marine > Hydrothermal vents > Microbial... | reverse complement strand
CGCCTGGATGAAGGCTATTTGCTTCAGGGCAATTTCGCTGCAATAGTGGCGAGACCATTAGTCATGGGAGAGGGTTCGCAAGGAGGATAAGGATGCTCATCTCTGAGATCGGGGAGTTCGGGCTGATAAGGAGGATAAGCGAGGGCATCGCCTACACTGAGGGCGACGTGGTGGTGGGGATCGGCGACGACGCGGCCGTGGTGCGCACCGGAGGCGAGAAGTACCTCGTCGCCACCTGCGACATCTTGGTGGAGGGAGTTCACTTCCTCAGAGAGGGGATAAGCCCCCATCAACTGGGCAGAAAGGCGGTGGCCATCAACGTGAGTGACATCGCCTCCATGGGGGGGATCCCAAAACACGCCTGGGTCTCCCTGGCCCTCCCCTCGGACACCGCTGTGGAGTATGTAGACGCCCTCTACGAGGGGATGAAGGAGGAGACAGGTCGCTTTGGAGTGAACATCGTGGGCGGCAACATGGCCCATATGCCCGACAGGTTGATGGTTGATACCTTCATTCTGGGGGAAGTCGAGCCGGACCTCCTGCTCTTGCGCTCTGGAGCTAGGCCTGGGGACTTGATCCTGGTCACCGGCGAGTTAGGGGACTCCGCAGCGGGGTTGACCTTGCTCCTCGATCCAGCCGTGAGCTGTGAGGAAGCCTACGCGAAGAAGGCCATGGAGGCGCATTTCACCCCGACCCCTCGCCTCGAGGAGGGGAGGGCCATCGCCCAATCGAGAGCGGCCACCGCCATGATAGATCTGAGCGATGGCCTGGCCAGCGACATAACCCGCATCTCCGAGGCCAGCGATGTGGGGGCAAGGATCTGGGCGGCTGAGATCCCCATCTCCGCGGCGACGAGGAGGATAGCTGAGCTGGCCCATAAGGACCCTCTGGAGCTGGCCATCTTCGGCGGCGAGGATTACGAACTGCTCTTCACCGCCCCGCCGGAGAGGGCGGAGGAGCTGGCCGCTGCTGTGGAGAGGGAGACGGGGACGCCGGTCTCCATCGTGGGGGAGATAGTCCCTGCCAGCGAGGGGAGGCGCTTGGTTCTGGAGGACGGAAGGGTCGTTCCCTTGGAGGCGATGGGCTGGGATCACTTCAGGAGGTAGGAGGATGAGGAAGGCTTTGACCATAGCTGGTTCGGATTCCGGCGGTGGGGCTGGGATCCAGGCTGATCTGAAGACCTTCGCCGCCCTGGGCGTCTACGGGATGAGCGCCCTCACCGCCATCACCGCCCAGAACACGGTGGGGGTTCAGGGGGTCTTCGAGCTGCCGGCCGACTTCGTCGGCTTGCAGATAGACTCCGTAGTGAGCGACATCGGGGTGGACGCCGTCAAGACGGGTATGCTCTCCAACGCGGAGATCATCGCCGTTGTGGCAGCCAAGGTGAGGGAGCACGACCTTCCCAACCTGGTGGTTGACCCGGTGATGATCGCCAAGAGCGGCGCCCCCCTCCTCCGGGAGGAGGCACGAGATGCCCTGGTGAGCGAGCTCCTCCCCCTGGCCATGGTGCTCACGCCGAACCTGCATGAGGCCAGGGTGCTCTCGGGGATGGACATCGAGAACCTGGAGGATATGAAGAAGGCGGCCCGGGCCATCCACGAGTTGGGGCCCCAGAATGTGGTGGTCAAGGGAGGGCACCTTCCCGGCTCGGAGGAGAGCATTGACATCCTATACGATGGCCGCGATTTCATTGAGTTCACCGCCCCGCGGGTCGAGACGAAGAACGACCACGGCACCGGCTGCACCTTCGCCTCGGCCATCGCCGCGGGGCTGGCCAGGGGGCAGGATGTTCGCGAGGCGGTGAAGGGGGCTAAGGAGTTCGTGACCATGGCCCTGCGGCATTCCCTGGACATCGGCCACGGCCATGGGCCCACCAACCACTTCGCCCTCCTCTATCAGAAGGCCGCAATGGATCTCCTCTAGGAGCGCGTCAGTAGGCTTTGGCGAAGAGGGCCTTCTCCCTCGCCTCCTTGCCGCAATATATGCACTTGCCGATATCTTCCTCCTGGTCAAGGGGGATGCAGCGGATGGTGGCTTTAGTCTCCTCCTTGATGGCCGCTTCACATTCGCTCGAGCCGCACCAGTGAGCGTAGATGAAGCCGCCTTTCCCCTCGATGATCCGCTTAAACTCCTCGTAGTCGTCTATGTCGTAGGAGTTCTCATCGAGGAAGCGCTTCGCTCGCCGGAGGAGGCTCTTTTGGATATCCTCCAGGAGGTCGTGGATGCGCTGGGCCAAAACCTCTTGGGCGACAACGACCTTCTCGCCTGTGTCCCGTCGGGCCAGGACCACTTGCCCCTCGGCTACGTCCCTGGGCCCGATCTCCACCCGCAGGGGCACGCCCCTCATCTCCCACTCGTTGAACTTCCAGCCGGGAGAATACTCCTCGCGGTCGTCCACTTTATAGCGCAGCGCCTCGCCGAAGCTTTCGGTGATCCCCTTTGTCGCCGCTAGGACCTGCTCCCTCTCCTCATTGCTTGTCCAAATGGGGATAACGATAACCTGGATGGGGGCCAGTCTGGGCGGCAGGATCAGGCCCTGGTCGTCGCCATGGACCATGACTATCGCCCCTATCAGGCGGGTGGTCACTGCCCAACTGGTCGTCCAGACGTACTGTAAGGTGTTGTTCTGATCCAGATATTTGATATCGAAGGCGCGGGCGAAGTTCTGTCCCAGGAAATGGGAGGTGCCGGCCTGCAGGGCCCACTTGTTGCCCATCATGGCCTCGATGGTGTAGCTGGTCACCGCCCCGGCGAACTTCTCGCTCTCGCTCTTGCGGCCTTTGATCACCGGGATGGCAACGTCGTTCTCCATAAAGTCGGCATAGATCTCAAGTATGCGCCGGGTTTCTTCCTCTGCTTCCTCGGCTGTGGCGTGAGCGGTGTGCCCTTCCTGCCAGATGAACTCGGTGGTGCGCAGGAAGAGGCGGGGGCGCTTCTCCCAGCGGACCACGTTGCACCACTGGTTGATGAGGATGGGAAGGTCACGCCAACTGCGTATCCATTTGGCGTACATGTAGCCGATGATCGTTTCCGATGTGGGGCGCACAACCAGTGGCTCTTCCAACTCCTTGCCGCCGCCGTGTGTGACCACCGCCAGCTCTGGGGAGAAGCCCTTCACGTGTTCGGCCTCCTTCTCGATGAAGCTCTGGGGGATGAAGAGGGGGAAGTAGGCGTTCACATGGCCAGTGGCCTTGAGGCGACGATCCACCTCTGCCTTGATGTTCTCCCAGAGGGCGTAGCCGTAAGGGCGGATGACCATGCAACCCTTTACCGGGGCATAGTCGGCCAACTCCGCCCGCTGGACGATGTCAGTGTACCAGCGGGAGTAGTCCTCGCTGCGTGGGGTAATCTTCTCAGCCATAGTTCTCCTCCTACTCGATACAAGAACACCTCGTCCCTAAGGACGAGGTGTTCGTTCCCCGTGGTACCACCTTAGTTGGCTGCTAGCAGCCCACTCAGTCGGTATTAACGAGATGTCTCTCCGTTAGCAAGAAGTCTCTCCGTTTGCATCCCCTCCATCTATGCATTCTTTCACATCTCTGAGAGACATTTCGTTAACTGGATACCGTTCCTTGCGATAACGGGAGGAATCCGGCTAAGCTTAACGGCTTTCGTGTCTTTCGCGATCGCCTTTTCGCTCGCAGCTCCTGGGCGGGTTCGGTGCAGCTTTGATGCCAGTTCTCACCTAACGAGAATTCTCTCCGTCTACTTACGGAGTTTTGCATCCCCTTATGCTTCCTCTCATAGTTTGCGGAGAGGCTTCTCGTTATTCCTGGCTCTCTGTGATCTTCGCCTCGCACCTACTATTCCCATTCACCGCTTTTCTTGCTATCTTGGCTTTTTTCTCAGAGTTGCTGGTTCTAACGGGAGGCTTCGCCGCCCGCTAAAACCTCTTTTTGTTATTAGAATATAGCACAGATTTAACGATTTGTCAAGCTCGACAAAAGGAATTTCAGGGTTTTTGCAGCGCCAATTGAAGGTTGTGCCAAAACTTCCGAAGTCTTTCTTGGGAATCCTGAGCGGAATTTCAACAAGGAGCAAGCAGTTCTTCGATCTCGCCGTAAAGCTCATTGAAGCCAAGGATCCTATAACCCTCCTCCCAACGCAGCTTCGCCTCCACTCCCTCCTTCTCGAGCGTGCGCCTACTGATGGTGAGACGCAATGGTATCCCGATCAGATCGGCGTCGTTGAACTTGACCCCGGCGCTCCCGTCACGGTCGTCGTAGAGGACCTCGAAACCCCTGGCTTGGAGCTCAGCGTAGAGCCCCTCCGCTGCCTCTACGACCCTCTGGTCGTTCATACCTAGGGCCACCAAGTGGATCCGATAGGGGGCGACGGATAGGGGCCAGATGATGCCTTTATCATCGTGATGCTGCTCGACGATGGCGGCCATCAACCTGCTGATGGCGATGCTATAGTGACCCATGACCAAGGGCCTCTCCTGGCCATCGCGTCCCAGGAATGTCGCCCCCAAAGCCCGGCTATACTCGGTGCCCAGCTTAACGGCTTTGCCAAGCGTGACTCCCCGCACCCTCCTCAGCCTTCCTCCACAGTGGATACATGCGCCGCCGGGTTGAGCGAGGGCGATGTCGGCCACTACATCCGCCGTGAAGTCACGGCCATAGTTTACGTTAACCAGGTGGTAGCCCTCCCTGTTAGCCCCCGCCACCAGGTTGCGGGCAGCGGGGATGGAGTCATCAACCACCACCATGACCCCCTCGAGCCCGACCGGAGAGGCGTAGCCGGGCACCGCCCCCACGGCCTTGATCTCCTCATCGGTGGCGGGGCGCAGGTCGGTGGCCTTGAGGGCATCGGCCAGCTTCGCCTCGTTAACCTCCAGGTCGCCACGGATGACGACGAAGACGACTTCCCCTCCGGCTGCGTAGAAGACGGCCTTGGCTGTCTTAGCCTTGGGCACACCCAGGTAATTGGCCACCGCCTCTATGGTCGTGCAGCCCGGCGTGGCTACCTCCTCTAGGGACAGCTCATCCTCTGACAAGTTGTCTCGCCCTTTTGCCTTATTGCTGTTCTGGGCACTGGTAAGGCGAGACAACTTGTCATCTGACAAGTTGTCTCGCCCTTTTGCCTTATTGTTATTGCTGCTTTGAGCGCCTGTAAGGCGAGACAACTTGTCATCGCCCCCCACAGCGCCCTTGGCCATCTGGGCTGCCTCCTCAGTGGCGGCATAATCGCATTGAGTGCAGAGGATGATGTTATCCTTCCCCGCCTCCATCACCGATACGAATTCGTGGGCCTCCGCGCCACCCTGAACGACGATGACGTCTAGGCCGCAGCGGCGGAAGAGCTTGAGGTAAGCTTGATGAACTTGGAGGTAGTATTCGTCCAGGCTGGCCTGATCGGGGTGGAAGCTGTAGGCATCCATCACGGTGAACTCACGCATACGGATCAGCCCACGAGAGCGCGGCTCGTCACGGAATTTGGTCTCGATCTGGTAGACCATGAGGGGCAATTGGCGATAGGACTTGATCTCGCGGCGGGCCAGGTCGGTCACCACCTCCTCGTAGGCCATTCCCAGTACCATCTCGTGCCCGCCCTGATCCTTCCAACGGGCCATCCCCGGGCCGATTTCATACCGGCGTCCCGTCTCCTGCCAGAGCTCGGCTGGGTGGGCTATGGGCATCCGCATCTCCTGGCCGCCGATGGCATCCATCTCCTCCCGCACTATCCCCTCTATCTTGCGCAGGACCCTCAAGGCGAGGGGCAGGTAGCTGTAGCCCAGGGTTAAACCCTGGGCTGAGAGCTGGCGGATCATACCAGACCTGAGCATCAGCTTATGGCTAACCGATTCCGCCCCTGAGGGGGCTTCCCTTAACCTCCTGCCGAAAAGCCTTGATAAACGCAAAGACGCACCTCCTTCACTCAATTCTGAAAAAGCCCAGCTTCTCAAGGCGCATTAGACCCGCCTCGACTTCCACCGCTGAGTTGTGCTGCTCGAACTCGCAGACCATGATGGCTCCCTCGGGGAGATAACTCCCTACCATGGCGAAGTCCACCTCCCCCTTGCCCACTGCCTGGTGATCGTTAAGACCAACGATGTCGTGGAGGTGCACACCCAGGAGACGATGGCTCAGGGCGACGAGCCAATCCTCGTGCCTGGTGAAGCCCAGGTTCTCCAGGTTTTGCGCATGGCCGACATCATGCCAGTAGAGAAGGACGGGGCTATCGAAACGGTCGAGGATAAACTGCGCCTCATCGAGGAGAGGGATCTCGCGGTAATAATAGCGGCTCTCCAGGCCGAGCTTGACGCCCCTGGCGGCAGCGTAGGGCACTAGCTCCTCCAGGCTCTCCATCACAGCGGCGAGGTTGGCCTCGCACCTTTTCGCCCTAGCGGCGATCAACCGCGCCTTCGCCTCTTCGTAGGCCGCCGTCCCCTTCTTCCCTTGGTTATAGAGGTCACGCAGGGCACTCTCCAGTTGGCGGGCGATCCCCACCCGCCCCAGGTGCAGGATAATGGCCTCAGCACCGAGGCGGCTTGCCAGCTCAATGCTCGCTTTGGCCAAAGCCACCGCCGCTTTCCTCTCATCCCTGTCAAGGGCCGATAGCTGGGGGGAGTGGCGTAAACTCTGGGTCAGTGTGGGGCAGGGGTCGTGGATGCTGGAGACCCTCACCTTCCCCTCTTCCCACAGCTCGATTATCTCCGCCAGCATGGGCGGCGTGAGTTGGTAGTTCAACTCGATGCCTCCGAAGCCCATTCGGTGGGCCGCAGCGACGAAATCGGCCATCCGCTCATAGCGCCCCACAGCCCACATCGTTGATAATGAGATCCCTCTCAAAGTTTCCTCCTAGTCTCTTACCCAATTCCTTAAGCACCTATGGGGATAGTTTACCACAATCATCCCCACGGCGCAATAGCTTTACCCTATGTTCGAGGGGAATCCACGCACTGCCCTATGGACGGCTATGAGTTTGTGATTTTTTCAGCATAGCCCTTTTCTTTATCCGGATTTCGCGGTATAATAAATATAGCTCGAGGCCCTAGGAGGGTTTAGTATGGAGGAGAGGTTCGGCTTCGTCGAAGCCCTGAAGAACAGCGATTTTCGGACCCTGTGGTTAGGGCAGCTGATCTCCCAGGTGGGGGATAGCTTCGCTATCATCGCTGTCCTGGTGATGATCAACGAGCTGACGGATTCGACCCTGGCTTTAGGCGCGATGGTCATGGCGGTCATCCTGCCCCAACTCCTCTTCGGCCTGATCGCAGGGGTTATCGTAGACCGGTTTAACCGCAAGGTGACGATGATGGTATCCGATATCGTGCGGGGGCTGGCCATCCTCGCCCTCCTTGCCGTGCACAGGGCCGATCAGATCCCTATCCTCCTCCTGGTCGGCTTCGTGATGTCCTCGGTGGGGGTCTTCTTCAATCCGGCCAGGAACGCGGTCATCCCCAACCTCGTTAGGGAGGACACGCTCCTGGCGGCCAATGCCCTCTCCCAGATTAGCCAAGTAATCGCCACCGTCTTCGGCCCCGCCCTGGCCGGCTTAGCCATCAGCTTTTTCGGCACCTCCTTTGCCTTCGCCTTCGATTCCCTCACCTTCTTCCTCTCCGCCACAGCCATCGCCACTATAGCCATCCCCTCCCGTAACTACGCGGACGAGAAGACTAGCTTTACGGTTATCCGAGAGCAATTGGTGGAGGGGGTGCTTTTCATCAGGCAAAATAGGATTATCCTGAGCATAATGATCACCGCCGCAGTGGCTATGCTGGGGCTGGGGGCGCTCACCGTGCTGGGCGTCGTCTATCTGGAGGAAGAATTAGGCATAGGGGCTGAGGGGTTAGGTTTCCTCAATTCGATCCAAGGGGTGGGGATGGTGATCGGAGGGATAGCCATCGGCAATCTTGTCTCCCAGGCCAGGTCCCATTGGCTGGTAAGTGGGGGGATGATCGTCCTGGGATTAGCCATCGCCAGCTTCTCCCTGGCCCCCCACCTCGCCATCGCACTGGTGGCGGCCTTCATCGTCGGCACCTGCCTAGTCTCCGCCCGCGCCACCATGGCGGCGATGCTCCAGGCCATCGTCCCCGATGAGAAGAGGGGGCGGGTGGAGAGCGCCTTTAACACCATGATCACCTTAGCCACTATGGCCTCCATGGGCCTGGCGGGCATCCTCGGCGACCTCATCGGCGTGCGCCCCGTTTTCCTCATCGCTGGGTTGATCACCATAGCCGCTGGTGCGAGCGCCTTCTTCGCCTTGCGGCCCAAGGTTACCTCCAGAGATGTCCAGTAGCTAGATAGGGAGTAGAGGAGTCAGCGCTAGAGAGCGCTGCCTCCTCTATTCCAACAGCCTCACATCTGGTAAAGGCCGTGGGCCCAGGGCACGTAGCTGTCCCAACGCTCTATCAAGTAGGGCTTTAAGGCCTCAAAGGTGATCGCCTGAGCGTTGATGACCTTCTCGGCTTCGAGGCTGGTCATCCCCTCTGTCTCCTTGATGAAGCTGGCCGCACGGCCATGGTAGAGGGGGATGAGGGCCAAGACCACCTTATCTGGGTCTACCTCGCCCTTGTTGTAGACGACGGCGAAGTCGAAGAGGACTTTGGCCCAGAGGTCGGCGGGGAAGGTGAATTCCTCGTCGTCCTGAGCGGCTATCTCCTTCACGGCGTCCAGATTCTCTGGCAGGAGGATGGTCTGCCAGGCCCGTCTGCGCCGCTTGACCCCCGTCCTGAAGGCCTCGAGCAGCTCCTTGGTCATGGCGGGGACGGGCTGGGGCTCCACCCACTCCGCTTCGACAGACAAAGGAATCGGCTCACTGCCGCTGATGCGCCTCCACCTCCTACGGTAAATGTCCATCAGCCTGAAGAGGGTGCCCACGACCTGAAGGAAGGTCATCTCGATGCCGACGATGGGGTCCTCGAAGTCGTGGGTCTTGGTTCCCAAGGGTGCTTGGCAAATGCGCAAGCCCTCGTTTATGGCCAGGGTGGTCATCCAGATGTCAATGCCAGCCCGGGCAACGTCAGTCTCCCAGACGTCTCTCTCGGCGTAGAGGCCGGCCACCTTGCCTGAGAGCCCGAAGTCCCCCCCTATTGGCTGGCGGATGTCCTTACCGTAGAGCATGCGCGTCATAGGGTAAGCGATGTTCTTGGTGAGCATCGCCTCGTGCTTATGGCGGCTGTAATATGGGGTGACATAGTCGAAGCCCCCCTCGATAATAGGGCCAGCCAAGGCCTTTATCCACTCGGGGGTGATGCTCTGCAGGTCGGCCTCGACGACGACACAGGCTTCGACCTCGAGGGCCTGTGCAACCTCGAATATGGCGCGCAGGGCACTGCCCTTGCCTAACAACCCCTGATAGACGGTTGCCATCTTCTCAACCGGTTGCGGGACGGGTGTATCCATGAAGACCTGCATTGTGTCATCGGTGGAGCCACCATCGGTGTTAACCAAGATGGGCCTAAGGTCGGGGAAGTAGCGCACCATCCCCTCCGCAGCGGCCCTAGCGACGTGCCCGATGGTCTTTGCGTTCTTGTAGCTGGGGATGCCCACCAGGATGTCCGCCTCACCGATCGTCTCAATGTACCTCTGCGCGTCAGGGCGTAGAGCCGTCTCGAACATGGCAACCTCCTCAAACTATTTTATCTCAGCTATAACCTCAGCGGCTGCCTCCTTCGGGGTGGCATTACCGGTTAGCACGTCTTGAATGGCCCTTTGTAGGGCCTCGGAGTAGGCCAACGGCGAGGGGCGGAAGTGAGCCCCTTCTAACTGCTCCCTCAGAAAGGCGGTGTAGTTGTCGGCTACCTGGAGAGCGAAGGCAGAGCGGCGCGTCGGCAGGTGATTCGCCCCCTGGTTCCAGGCGGCTGTGTTCTTAGGGTCCAGCAGCCACTCGATGAACCTCGCCGCCGCTGCCTGCCTCCTCGGATTCCGGGTGACAATGGCCAAGGCCCAACCGTGGCTTATGGTCGAGGCGTTGCCGTCCCGTGTGGGGATGGGGGCGAAGGCTGTGTTCCCAAGTGATCCCCTGCTGGCGCTATATCGCCGCGAGCTGATATTGGCCATAGCTGCCTCGGCGGAGAGATAAAGGGGCCAGCAATCGTCGAGGGTTTTAAGGTCAAGCACAGACCTGGGGATAATGCCCTTATCGCTTCCCTCACGATAGAATTCCAGCACTTGGGTCAGCTTCTCCCTATCCAGCGCTGGATTGCCTGCCTCATCAACCAGTCGCCCCCCTAAGGCGAGGTACTGGATCAGGAAGGCATCGCTTGCTGCTTCCCCGTCCCCTGCGGGGAAGACATAGCTGGCACCTCCGGCCAGTAATTCAGCCCACGTGTGCGGCGGCTCCTCCACTATGGCCGTGTTGTAGACGAGGTGCTGGATGTCGGCCTCAAA
>Ga0190286_1001093_pt1 | contig 10335 bp, 8 predicted proteins | sample 48691834_MG_FD_183241 | JGI IMG/M metagenome (GOLD analysis project Ga0190286, IMG submission 183241) | Hydrothermal vent microbial mat bacterial communities from Southern Trench, Guaymas Basin, Mexico - 4869-18-3-4_MG | ecosystem: Environmental > Aquatic > Marine > Hydrothermal vents > Microbial... | reverse complement strand
GTTATAGATAAAATGCCAGACGGGGGTAAGAGAATCGTAGGATTTCTTTCTTTAGAAAATATAGTAAAGGGGATAGAATCTTTTGTTAGAGACAAATCAAGTTTTTCTAGCAATTCTGCACCAATTTTTTGGGAAGGATTATTCACAGAAGAATGCAACACAGAACTAGAAAAAAAGGTGAGGGATTTAATGACTCCAGTAGGTATTACCATAAATAAGAATGACAACCTTATGAAGGCAATATATATTATGGATTGTCACAAACTCTCTAGGGTTTTGGTAGTAGATGGGCAGAAACCGGTAGGCATAATTAGGCTAAAGGATATATTTAAGGAAATCACTCATATAGCACTAAAATCTGATTAAGGGCTCTGAAAAAGTGAAACAATATGCTAAATTTTTTAAAAATATTCAAAAGGGATAAGACCCCAAAAAGACCTCCCAGACCTGAATTATCTTTTAAAGAAAGATACCGCTATTTTCAAAACTTGCTTTCTGAAAATAATGCAGTGCTTGAAATTATGGCAGATATGGAGGAAAAACTCTCAGGTGGATACCTGTTTGATATGCAATATGTGAGGTCAAACTGTGAGAAATTAGCCCATAAGGTTAAGGTCATTATAGACAATTTAAATAAAATTGGTAATGAAAAGTATAAAGAGCTTTATGATGTATTTGAAAAGATAAACTCTGAAATTAAAGCCATTGTCAATAAAAGAAGAAAAATCCCGGTTTCAGACTTTGTTATTCCCTTTGAAAATATAACCAAAGATATGGCAGATATTGTAGGTGGAAAAAATGCCAATTTAGGTGAAGTAAGGAATCAAATTAACCTGCCAGTGCCTGATGGTTTTGCTATTACCACCTATGCATATAAAAGGTTCATAGATTATAACAAATTGTCTAACAAAATAAACCAAAAACTTTTATCCATTAACATAAATGATGCCCAAGGAATTATTAACATTAGTAAAGATATAAAAGACTTGATACTTAAAGCGCAAATTCCCTCAGATTTAGAGACTGCTATCTTAAATGGCTCTGCAGCTCTAAGCCGCAAATATCCTCAAAAAATAAAGGTATCCCTGAGGAGTAGTGCTACCTATGAAGATACTGAATTTACCTTTGCTGGCCAGTATGCCACTGATCTTAATGTTGCATTGGAAGATGTAATTTTTAAATACAAGGAGATTATTGCCAGCCTCTTTTCTCCACAGGCCATTTTTTATTATAAAAGCAAAGGTTTTTATGAAGAAGATATGGCCATGGCCGTTGGGGTTTTGAACATGATAGATGCAAATAGTAGTGGTATTATATACACCCAGAGCCCTGATGGGTTTAAAGAAAAAATCGCAATTAATGCTGTTTGGGGACTAGGGAGATATGCTGTGGAGGGCAAAGTGTTCCCACAAATCTATGTAATTAATAAGGACGACAGCACAATTTTAGAAAAAAATATAGGGCCACAGGAGTTTATGCTTACATCTGGCCATACAGGTGTAGAAAAAATAGCGGTTCTCCAAGACTTGAAAGGCAGGCCTTGCTTGACAGAACCCCAGTTGAAAACCTTAGCAGAATACGCTGTCTCAATAGAAAATCATTACAGTGGACCACAGGACATAGAATGGGCCTTGGACAAGAAAGACCATCTCTATATCTTGCAGACAAGACCTCTAAGAATTCTATCCAAACATGTAAGTATGAAACTCGATTTAAAGGACTACAAGGTTCTTATAGACAAAGGGGCGATTGCATGTAGAGGTATAGGGATTGGAAAGGCATATTTTGTAACTAAAGATGAAGAGCTGAGCACCTTCCCAAAGGGAGCAGTAATGGTAGCCAAGCACACATCACCCAAGTTTGTAATGGTAATGGATAAGGCCAGTGCCATTGTTACCGATATAGGAAGTGCTACAAGCCATATGGCATCCCTTGCCCGAGAATTTCAAGTTCCTACCATACTCAATACCGAGGTAGCTACAAAAAGGATAACTCCTGGCACAGAGATTACCGTAGATGCCATTAATGGAAACATATATCAGGGTGCTATCCAGGAATTAAAGGCAGTATATAAAAGGGAATGCCTGTTTAAGGATGCACCGGTTTTTAAAACGCTTGCAGAGATAGCAAAACGGATTGTACCACTGAATCTAATAAATCCTGATGACAAAAACTTCAAGTCCCAGTACTGCCAGACATATCATGATATAACGCGTCTTGCTCACCAAGAATCCATGAATGAGATGTTTGAAATCACTGATGGGATGGGTCCAGAGGGGGCAATGAGGTTGGCTGCCAAGATGCCTCTTCAGATATATATAATTGATTTGGGTGGGGGCCTTAAAGAAGATATAAGCCAGGTGGCAAGGGTTGAAGACATCCGTTCCATACCTCTAAATGCCTTTTTTAAAGGCATCATGTCGTTAGAGTGGCCAGGGCCTAGGCCTGTAGATATAAGTGGCTTTCTTTCTATGGCGGCGAGTGCACCTCTTCATATACCAGCAAATCGGGGCTGGGAAGACCAACTATGGGAAAGGAGTTTTATTATGGCATCCAGAGAATACACGAATTTTGCTTTGAGGCTGGGATTTCACCTTTCTACCATTGAGGCCTATATTAGTGATAATATAAATGATAATTACATCCGTTTCTTTTTTAAAGGAGGGGCAGCAGGTTTTGACAGGATTTCTAGAAGGCTTAATCTAATTAAAGAAGTCTTAGAAAAATTGGATTTTGGAGTTAAGTTGACTGCAGATGTGCTGGATGGCAAGATAGCTAAATATAAAAGGTCAGACATGGAAAGGAGGCTAGATATATTGGGCCGATTAACTGTTTTTACCAAAAATTTGGACGTAGTATTGTATAACAAAGCTATTACGGAGCAGCATATCCAAAATTTTTTAAAAGAGCATGTGAGTTAAGAAGATAATGAAGGCAAAGAAATATATTATTATCTTCGGGATCATTACTATATTGCTACTTGTTTGTGCGTTGTTTATCGGCTTTATGTCCGCAAAGAGGATGGAGAATATTATCTGTGATGATTTTAATCAGCAACAGTTGGTCTTGGCTAAGCAGATAGCCAGTCAGATAGAAGAGAGTGTTACTTCTATAAAGAGGGCGCTTTTAACATTGAGCCTTTCTCCTTCCATCCAATACCTAGAGCCTTCCTGGGCCAATCCTATAGGAATTATTATGCCCAGTATTCGAAACAATGGAGTATTCGAAACAAGACTGATAGATGCCAAAGGAGAAACTGCCTATTTGGTGGATAACAAAGGGACCTCCTATACATTGAAGGGCAATTTTGACAATAATGATTATTTCAAATGGTGTTCTCTTAAAGAAAATAAAGGAAGGATCTATACAAGTGGGGTTATTAAAGAATATGGGAAATTAGTTATACGTATGGCTATGCCAGTTTATCAAGAATCTGTAGATGAGGCACATCCTTTATCCACTCATCATTTTTCTGGGGTGTTAGTGTTCGTTATAGACACCACCTCCATGGTTGGAAAAGTGGCCAAGGGCATTAAATCAGGTAAAACTGGATATGCCTGGGTTATTAATAATAAAGGAATATTTCTATATCATCCAGAAAAGCAATTTATAGGGAGAAATGCCTTTGAAGTCCGCAGAGAAAAAAAACCAAAGGTTTCTTTTGCTAGGATCAACTTCATCCAAAAAGAACGGATGTTGCAAGGAAAAGAGGGCATGAGCTGGTATATATCTGGCTGGCACCGGGAAATGAAGGGAAAGATAAAGAAGCTAATAGCTTATGCCCCTATCTATCCAGATAAAAACAGGAGTAAAAATTGTTGTTCGGTTGCAGTAGTAGCCCCAGTAAATGAGATTCAAGGCGCAATCCGCTCTGTTTATGTTAGGCAGTTTTATGTCATGCTTAGCATCATAGTAGCTATTATGTTTTTGGGTGGATATATCATGAATTTTGAAAGCCGGTGGACCCAGGCATTGAAAGAAGAAGTAAGGATAAAGACAGAGGATTTGAGAAACTCTACGGAAAAATTGAAAAAATCTGAGCGAAAATACAAGTCCCTAGTAGAAGGCGCAGAGGATTTAATTTTTACCATAGATACAGAGGGAAATTATCTATCCATGAACAGATATGCTGCCCAATTTTTTGGAGCAAAGTTCCCAGAAGAATTAATTGGCAAGAATATGTATGATTTGTTTTCCAAAAGTAGTGCAGATCTACAAATGGGATTTGTGCGTGATGCATGTAGAACTAAAAAGAGTGTAAGTAGTAAATACCCGGTAGAGATTGGAAAGCGAGAGTATTGGTTCAGTAGCAGCTTTATAAACATTAGAGAGCAAGGCGGGAAGTGTCATATATTGGGTATTTCAAGGGACATAACTCAAAGAAAGAAGGCAGAAGAGCAGATGTACCAAACAGAAAAGCTGGCTTCTTTAGGAAAACTTGCTGCTGGTGTAGCCCATGAAATCAACAATCCTATAGCTATTATTTTGGGGTTTACTGATATTCTTTTAGAGAGAATCGAGCCAAAAAGCAAGAATTATGAAATATTAAAAATTATAGAAAGGCAAGGGGCAAATTGTAAGAGAATTGTAGAGGATCTTATGAGTTTTGCCAGAATTCCTGAAAAAGCTGAATATTCCACAGATATAAATCAAGCCTTAGAAAAGATAATTTCAATAATTCAAAACACACTCCTCACAAAAAAGATTTCTTTAAAAAAAGATCTTACAGATGGCCTGCCAAGGGTAAGGGGGGACCCTGGTGAACTGCAGCAGGTTTTTATGAATTTAATTAATAATGCCATTGCTGCTATGGATGGAGGAGGAACTTTGACTGTTTCCACCAAAATTAGTGATTACACCAATAGGGTAGATATACTTTTTACCGACACAGGACATGGCATCAAAGAGGAATATAGGGACAAAATCTTCGATCCCTTCTTTACTACTAGGAAGGTAGGAGAGGGGACTGGCCTGGGGCTCTCAGTTAGCTATGGTATAATAAATAGGTACAGAGGAGAAATAAGATTTGAAACTATAACTGAGGAAGAAAGTAGGGAAAAACACGGCACTACATTTATTCTTTCATTGCCCATTGTGAGAGAAACAAAGGGCATAGGGCAAAGGGCATAGGGTTTTTTTCTCTTTGCCCCATGCCCTCTGCTCTATGCTTAATTAAGAAGGAGGTAAAAAAGTGGCTGAAAAGATACTGATTGTAGATGATGAAGTCGATATGTTAGCACTCCTCAAATTGATTATCACAGAAAAGACCAATTATGAGGTAGATACTACTAACAATCCATTTGAAGTCATGGACTTGCTTAAAAACGGAGGCTATGATGTGTTGATTGCTGATTTAAAGATGCCAGGAATGGATGGTATAGAAGTTATTGAACAATCCAAAAATATAGATGAGTATCTTCCCATTATCATGATAACTGCCTATGGATCTACAGAATCAGCAGAAGAGGCCATACATAAGGGTGCCTATGATTATATTACCAAGCCTTTCCGAAAAGAGCATATATTGATTACTATCGATAGGGCCATAGAATGGCGGAAGATGAAAAGGGAAATTCATTATTTAAAGGAAAAATCTAAAGGTCTAAATGTTTAAGTTTTTAGATAGGTTTGCCAAAAGGGATGACAATCTGCAGCTCAGGAAGAAGTATGAGAATTTTAGGAAATTACTCTCTGAAAACAACGCAGTGCTTGAGATCATGGCAGATATGGAGGAAAAGCTCTCAGGTGAATACCTATTTGATATGCAATATGTGAGGTCAAACTGTGAGAAATTAGCCCATAAGGTTAAGGTCATTATAGACAATTTAAATAAAATTGGTAATGAAAAATATAAAGAGCTTTATCATGTATTTGAAAAGATAAACTCTGAAATTCAAGCCATTGTCAATAGAAAAAGAGAAATACCGGTTTCAGACTTTGTCATTCCCTTTGAAAATATAACCAAGGATATGGCAGACATTGTAGGTGGAAAAAATGCCAATTTAGGTGAGGTGAAGAACCAAATAAAACTGCCAGTACCTGATGGTTTTGCTATTACTACTTATGCCTATAAAAAATTTATGGAGACAAACGGGCTTTTTGAGAAAATTGCACAAAAAACTTCTATTATTGATATAAAAAACCAGGAAGGTCTCCATAAAATAAGTAAAGAAATACAAGGTTTGATTTCAAATACAAATCTACCTCAAGACATAAGCCAAGCCATTTTTAGTGCATACCATGATTTGGTTAAGAAGATAGGCAATAAGATAATGGTGTCTGTTAGAAGCAGCGCTATTTGTGAGGATAGTGAGTCTACCTTTGCTGGTCAATATGCCACCGTTTTGAATGTATCTGAAGAGCATATATTGCAAAGGTATAAGGAGATTATTGCCAGCAAATTTATGCCTCGGGTCCTTTTTTATCTTAAAAGTAAAGGCTTAAACCAAGAGGAAATAGCTATGGGCGTTGGCTGTGTGGTCATGGTAGATGCACAGGCAGGGGGGGTAATGTACTCTCAAGATCCAAACAATCCAGAGCGTAATAGGTTGCTCATTGGTGCGGTATGGGGTTTAGGTAAATATGCAGTAGATGGGAGCGTAAGTCCAGATACATATATAGTTTCTAAAACAAATGGGCATCGTATTTTAAAACAGAAGGTGTCTTGTAAGGATGTGATGTTAGTTTGTGGCGAAGCAGGCGTGGAAGAGATTAAAGTTCCTTTAGACTTGCAAAATAAACCATGCTTGACAGAAAAACAAATAAAAATCCTTTCTTATTATGCTGCTAAACTTGAGGAGTATTATGGGCAACCTCAAGATATAGAATGGGCCCTAGATAAGGAAAATAAAATTTACATATTACAGACTCGTCCTCTGAAATTTTTGCCAAAAAGGGAACGGAGAGAGCAGAAAATCAGGGGTATTCATAAACTGCTTATAGATAATGGGGCTGTAGCATGTAGGGGTATAGGCTATGGAAAAGTTTATAAAGTAAAGAGTGACGAAGACTTGATAGATTTTCCTAAAGGGGCTGTCTTGGTGGCCCGAAATCCCTCTCCAAAGTTTGTAACAATAATGGATAAGGCCAGTGCCATTATCACTGATATGGGCAGTACCACAGGGCATATGGCAACCATTGCCAGGGAATTTCAGATACCCACTATTGTGGATACACAAGTTGCAACCCAAATTCTAATTCCAAATCAAGAGGTTACTGTGGATGCCTTTTATGGAAAGGTGTATAATAGTAGGATAGATGAACTGTTAGAGTTTAAGGAAAGGATTATAAAAGGGGATAGTTTATTAAAACAGACTCATGTTTTTGAGACACTTAAAGAGGTTTCAAAAAAGATTGTCCCCCTTTCCTTAACAAATCCTGCGGCCAAATCGTTTAAGCCCAAATTCTGTAATACATTTCATGACATTACGCGTTTTGCTCATGAGGTCTCCATTGGCCAGATGTTTGAATTCAACGTCCATCTTGCCTCTAGTGAAGGTACGGCAAAGAGGCTTGTTTCTGATATTCCTCTAAATGTCTATGTAATAGACCTGGGTGGAGGATTAGAAGATGCCTCAAATTCAAAGACTATCAAACCAGAACAGATTAGATCTATACCCATGAAGGCCTTGTGGAAAGGGATGAGTCATAAGGGGGTTCGATGGGCAGGTCACATACCCATAGACTTCAAGAGCTTTCTTTCTGTTTTTGCCAATACCGTATTTGACCCTGCAAAGGGTGAAAGAGCCTTAGGTGACAAAAGTTACGCAATTGTGTCTGAAAATTATCTAAATTTTAACTCTAGGTTAGGTTACCACTTTTCTACTATTGATGCCTATTCTAGTAATGTCAAAAATGAAAACTACATCTCTTATAGATTTAAGGGTGGGGCTGCTAGTATCGATAAGCGAAAAAGAAGAGCTAGATTTATTGCAGAAGTTTTAAAAAAACTTGATTTTTGGATAGACCAAAAAGGGGATTTGGTTAACGCAACCCTAAGAGAATATGATCGAAAAACGATTGAGGAAAAATTGGATTTACTAGGTAGGCTAATGGGCTGTGCCAGGCAGTTAGATGTTACTATGGATAGTGATGAACGAATTGATTTCTATGTTAAAGAGTTTATGAAAGGAAACTATTCATTAGGGTTTGATGCATGATTCCCCCTTTTTCGCCTTTTTAGAAAAAATAAAAGAGTTGACTTTTTCTCAATATTGTGGTAGTCACAGTACGTGTTTTTTAAATGAAAAAAGAGCTAAGGGAGTTTTTTGGTGAGTTTGCTAGATTATCGGCCTATGCTACGCAAATTGGGCTGGCTCTTGTATTTTCCATTGTTATTGGTCTGATCATGGGATATTATTTAGATAAATGGTTAAAGATTAATTGGCCATTTCCACATTTTTTGATAGTACTCTTTTTGATTTTTGGTGTGATTGCAGGTTTTAGAAGTGTGTTTATAATAATGCATCGGATTGAGCGGCAACAAAGAAAAAAGGGACTTTAATGATAGAGGAAAAATTTGAGTCTTTACCAGCCATTTTAAAGAAGAGAAATTGGATATTATTGGGTATTCTTTTTCTAGGCTCCCTCTTTTTCCTACCTTGGCGGTTTACTACAGGCATCTTAATAGGCGGTCTGATGGCCAATATCAACTTCCACTTTTTACACCGCAATTTAGTAAAGGTATTTATTTTGTCTAAAGGAAAAGGGCCAATTGTGTCTAAATCTATGCTACGCATGTTCATCATTGGGGTAATTGTATTTATTGTGCTCTTTAAAAACTGGGTAAATGTCTTTGGTCTTATTTTAGGGCTTTCTATAGTGGTAATTAATCTCTTTTCCTTAGCCTTAATAGAGGCTAAGGGAGTAGTCTTAAATAGGAGGTAAATATGGAGCATCCAATCAATTTTGTGGTAGCATTTTTTGAAATGATAGGATTTGGTGACTTTGCCCACAAGTATCTCCAAGTAGTAAATAGCTGGTTTGCCATGCTCCTCTTGATTGTCCTTGCAATTTTGGTAAGGCCTAAAATTAGCCCCCTCTATCCTACAAAAGGCCAAAATATATGGGAAGCACTTATCAAAGGCATAGAAGACTTTACTGTAGGCATAACAGGAGAAAAGGGAAGGCCTTATATCCCGCTCTATCTTACTTTATTTATTTACATCTTTGTTATGAATACCATGGGGCTTGCACCGGGCTTTTATGCACCAACGGCCGACCTGAACACCAACTTATCCATGGCTGTGCTGAGCGTATTTTTTGCAGAGATTATTGGGATCAAAATTCATGGGATTAAATACATCAAACACTTTACCGGCCCAATAATTCCTCTTGCCCCTTTGTTTCTCCCTATTGAAATCATAGGCCACCTTGCACGTTGCCTTTCTTTGACATTTCGACTCTTTGGAAATATTGTAGCTAAGGAGTTGACCATAGCTCTTTTAATATTTTTGGTTGGGGCCTATCTAGTGCCAATCCCTATTTATTTCCTGTTTATCTTTTTGTGCTTTGTACAGGCACTTATCTTTTATATGTTAAGTGCAATGTACCTTGCTGGGGCCATTGAAGAGGCACATTAAAGCGGAGGAAGGCCGCAGAAAATAAAAAAACAAAGGGAGGTGAAAGGAAATGAGTAGAAATTGTAAGGTTGCTTTTTTGAGTGGATTATTTTTATTTGCGTTATCTAGCTTGGCTATGGCTCAAGAAGGTATTGGGCCTGCTGGTTTGAAGTTTTTCACTGCAACTGTGATTGCTGCGGGTTTTGGCATTGCAATTGCTGCCTTTGGCACGGGATTGGGGCAGGGTTGGGCTGTTATGAGATCAGTAGAAGGCATTGCCCGAAATCCTGAGGCCTCTGGTAAGATTACGGTAACTATGCTGATTGGTCTGGCCATGATAGAGTCTCTATGTATTTATGCCCTGGTTATTGAGTTCATTCTTCTCTATGCCTATCCAATGGCAAAGCCTATTGCCAAGCTTGTTGGTTTGCCAGGGGTATAATTAAACTATTTGGGAGAGGTTTAATTTTTAAGCCTCTCCTTTTTTTAAAATTTGTTAGGCCTTCCGCAGGCTATTAAGTAGCCTCCATATTTCCCACCCTCTGGGCCCAAATTGATAATATAGTCAGAGGCCTTTATTATTTCTAATTGATTTTCAATAACAATCACTGTATTCCCCTTATCTACAAGCTTATGTAAAATGAATATTAACTTATTAATTTCATCTAAATGTAGACCAGTAGTAGGTTCATCTAAGATATAGAGGGTTTTATCAGTGCTAGGATGGCTAAGCTCTTTTGCCAATTTTAACCTCTGTGCCTCACCAGAGGATAAT
>Ga0190286_1001092_pt1 | contig 10339 bp, 20 predicted proteins | sample 48691834_MG_FD_183241 | JGI IMG/M metagenome (GOLD analysis project Ga0190286, IMG submission 183241) | Hydrothermal vent microbial mat bacterial communities from Southern Trench, Guaymas Basin, Mexico - 4869-18-3-4_MG | ecosystem: Environmental > Aquatic > Marine > Hydrothermal vents >... | reverse complement strand
ATATATCGCAGAGCGTATGTTGAATCTGTCGTTGAGTAGTTGTTTTATCACCCCTAAGCCCTTTTTATTCATAGAATACAAGTATATCTGGAGGTGGGTTTTATAACTACAAAGTCCACCATCCCCATCGAATATCCCCTGTAAAAAATTAGCTAATAACTTGTTGGAATTTACTATCTCTTCGGGTATGCTCCATGATATTTCCTTAAGATTTTTATAATATCTTCTCAAGTCATTTGTTACATACACACTATTTAGTATAGCACTATACTCCTTTTTTCTACCTACCCTCTGTCTTACTCTAATCTTCGTGGTTAGGTTATACATCCCAGTTAGAATACTCGCAAATCTTTCAACAAAATCCTTGTCTGTAGCACTCAACTCAATCCTATAAGACTTCAAATTCATATACCCATCAGAAGCGAGAACACCTATCAGCCATGCCTTATCAGGTGTCATCTGTAACTTGGTTGGAACACCCCTCCTATCACCATACGCCTTTATTTCTCTGGGGACAGCTCCATTAATCCAAGTTATTATCGTAGAATATTTTATGTTTAACGATTTAGCAATATCCCCTGCTCGTTTTCCTTGTTTTAATAAATTCATTGCTCGATTATACTCTGTTAGTGTGTGAGAAACATAAGACAGCTTTCCCATTGGACTTGACTCCCCATAAATCCACGACCCTATTGTACTTCTCGATACTCCCAGTTTTTTGGATATCTTGGTAGCCCCCCACCCATACTTCTTTCTTAATTTAAGTGCTTTCCGATAGTTGTTGCATCTATCCTCAAAAGTTAAAAATTTTTTGTTGATAGGGTAACATTCACAACAATAGGTAGACCCCTCACCAATCAGTTTTCCACAGACGGGGCAGGATTTTTTTGATTTTAGATACCACTCTCTACTTCTCCTGATTATTTTCTCCCTGTTCTTGCGATAGTATTCCCTATCCCCCCTCTTCTTTGCTTCTCTCTTCCCCTCTAACTCCGTCATTTTTTAGTGAACATCGTACCCACCTTCGCCATCTCTTCCTTCATCTGTTTATAATCTTCCTCAGTAAGCCCCAATTTCTTAAGGATTAAATGCCTATAGACACAGGTCTTTGAAACACAGCAACAGAAGGCGAGACAGCGTATGTCTATAACAGGATAGTCCCCACACATCATATGATTCATCCAATCCTTTTTCTCAACAAATCTTATCTCTTTCAGCAATTTTTGTTCTATCTGTTGAGCTAACTCTTCCTCTCCTGTATTTGATAATGCAACAAAAGAGTTTAGTAATGCCTTTATCCTTTGTTCCCGTTCAGCTTCTCTTTGTTCTGCTTCTTTTTTCTTCATCTTTAATCACCCATTTCAATTCTTCTAATCTGTTTTCTAATCTGAAAATTCTTAACATAGTGCAAACTCCAACCTCATCATACTCTGCCAATTCTTGATTTAGCTCTCTAATTCTTTCCGTGATTTCTTTCTTTGTTTTCATCCTTATCAAACCTCAAACTCTGAATCATATGCAGATAAAACAAAGCATCCAACAGTATTTCTTTGACCTCGCCCTGTTCCTTCTTGGTGTATCTTTCAACTAACTCTACCCCTCTCTTATACTGCTCGGATAGACCCAGTTCAGATATAGACTTTGTTTGTAGATAACATAGAGCATCAACTATACTCTCCCTGAACTCACCTATTGTCGTATCTCCAAATTCTTCAAGCAGTTTTATAGCATCAGCATCTGACGGTCTTAACCGTAGTGTAATCTTGCCCCTGAACGTTATCTCAGGAGAATCTTTTGCACTTTCCTTTATGACGTTAAGCAAACTACCTTCCATCGTCTTCTTCTTTCCCATTTTAACTTAAGTGTGGTCTAAGTCCCCTTACCCCAACTCCACATCCATGTAAAGTCTTGACGGATTAAACCGTCTATCAAAGCCCATAGGACAAAAGGGCATACAAGTTAAAATAAAGTGGCGATAGCCCCTATCCCATTCATGATATTCATATCGCCTGCTTAACCCATGAGTAGTAAACAAAGAAGCACTACGATCTTCGTATATCCTAAGTTTATCCTTTTTCATCTTTTTCATCTTAATTACTCACCTTACAATACCATGAATTCTGAATAAAAGGGAATCCACTCCCGATAAAAGACCTCTACAGACAAACAACCAACTCGCTTTCCTTGTTTTTCTATGTTAGGGTGCTTTGCTATAACTGTGTCTATAGACAAACCGCCAATTTCTACTCTCGTTCTGAATCCATGTAATGCTTCCCAATGTTCCATATCACCTGATAATTGAACTACAACACCCTCCTAATCTCAATTAGTTCTATCCTCCCTGTCTTTCTCTCTCGGACTACCCTATACGAATAATCCCCTCTCTCCGAAAGGTCTTTGCCAACCATACTCAGGATTGTTTCCTTTATCATTCTAAGTTAATTTATTTCATCAATCTTCCTGTCGATATATTCCTTCAACTTCCTCCACCCAAAGACTATGAAGGTTATGAACCAACACACAAGGATTATTGCTGATGCTATTATGAACGGTATAATGAAATCCATTATCCCCCCCTCCCTCCGTCAATAACAGGTGAGTATCATATATTGTCGTTGGTTAATGCTCATATGTGCATTATCGTATATTCACCTCAATGGTTTTGCGTTTTTTATTAATGGTTACGTTCCCACCATCGCAACTTTCAAAGTATATCCGCTCATCATCTTCATTGAAATAAGTATCAATAAAAGGGCAGTATATCACCACCCTCCCCACTCTCAACTGGATAGTGTCTATGTGCGTCTTACGAATCTTGAGGTCAAATATGCCTATAGCATTAATTCTCGCTATAAGCAAATCTGTCCTCTCTGCTATACTGTTTGGATATTTCATTTCCATTTTTTCTGTCAAAGTCCCTTCTCAATTTCGCTGTCCATAGCTATGTAATCCTTTCAAAAAACATTCCTTACAGACGAATCCAGAATAGGATTCGCCCTTTTTACTTTTTACCTCTGCCTCTGCATAGGGTTCTTCTGAATAATCCCTATTGCAGAGCAGACACTCCCAACAATATTCTGGGTATTTTACTTCCATTTTTTAGCATACTGCCCTATCAACATATCCCAACTCGTAGTTTCTTCCTTCTTCTTCTCAACTACGACCTCCTTACCATTGATGATGTCCTGTAGTCTCTTCTCATAGTTATCTACAAAGTCCTTCAACTTAACTCTCTGCATATTCTTGAAAGCGACTACTGTCTCCTTAACCTTTTTCTTGTCTACATTCACTTCATCCAAGAACATGTAATGCCCCATCCTGTCTCGTATATACTCCTCATAATAAAGTGTAGAGAGTAACAAACCCTCTCTGTAGGGGGATATAGCAACAATATCCTCTCTACCCGTCCTGAACACTATCCTCCCAATGCCTACGAGACGATTCTGGTGTAGACCCTCATAGAATAGCTTATACATCATCCTCCCCTGAACGTCAGGGATTATCATCTTCGTCTGTTTGTCCTTCCTTTCATCCACAGTAACAAGATAATGATTGCCTTTGAAGTAGATAGGACTTAAATCCCCCTGTTTCATAAATCCCTCAATCTTTATCTCATGGGTGGTGTTCTCCTTTATTGCATTCAATGTGTCCCTATTTACTTCTTGTAGAGTTTTACCATCAAAAAAGCCCTTCTTTATCTCGTCTCTGCTTAACTCCTTACCGCAACCCTTACAGACAGTAACCATGCCCGTAAAAGCCCCACAACAAGAACTCATGTTGTTAAAAACCGTTCCGTGTTTGTCAACCGCTCCATCTACCTTAATAGGTATCCCAATACCCATCAGGTCAATCTTCCCTTTCCAATAAGCCATTTATATCACCTCACAGTTGTTACTTCTTACTCTCATAGATGTTACTTACTATCCTCCATTTGATATAGTTACGTTGTAGTGTCGCAACCATCGTAAATCCTAAAAAACACCACCCATGACCATCAAAGCTCTTTACAACCCACGCACCACACCCCTCATCAAACCAGACATAGCCCCGTAGGGTTTCTCCGCTATCAGGTCTCTTCCCTTCAACTATGTCCCTCTCATAAATCTCTTTGTTCTTGTCTTTGAATCCTGTGTATTGGTCTTTTCTATCGTGTACTATCACATAACTTAATTTTAATGGATTGCCCCAATCTGTATTTACATGGCTGTATTTAATTTGCATCCTACCAAGACGGGGGATATGATACTCATAACCAACAATTTTTCCATCTTTAATCAACCTGAATTTAATTTCTCTTTGTTTCATCATGACCTCTAAGACTATCCAACGTTGCATAAATCGTATCCATTATGATATTCCTAATCTCCCTCTGCCTAAACCTCGACAATTCGTGAAAATTAGGATAATTTTCCGCTATAACCTCCTGTTCTATCCTTCCTGTGTCCATCCTACCCCCCCGCTTTTGAACTGTCTTTATTGATCAGTATTACGGTAAATCCCTTCTCTTCCAGGATATCTATGATTTCTTCCGTATACTTAGCAACTATCTCTGGTAGATTGCTATCAACAAACTCTTCTATGTTCTGGCAGTACATCCTTATCACCTGTCAATAATGATTGTTATAATAATATAGGAATCCATTCTATATAAATAGGGTCAAAATGACCGTTTTATTAGCATACGAGTATAAATCTTGTTTATCATCAGATGCACATAACTCCAGCTCACTATCATCATATGTGCATAAACAACAGTATCCAAACTATCCCCATATCCTCAACCCATCGGCGTTCCTGATTAAATTCATTAACAACTCAAAATTATTTCCTTCGTTTAAATCAAACCCATCCTCATAGTTATATATTACGAAATCGTAATCCTTTGAGCTATCTATGACTTTTTCGCTATCACCATCCCACCCTTCCGCTTTTCTATAAACCAGAGTTACTACATTCTTTTTCCATACTTCCCTTTTGTATACCTTTATCATCGCTTCTTCATCTGGGATAATCCTTATGAAGGGTGTTAGCATACTGTCTATATAGTGTTCAATAAACTCTTGTTTATTCTCCTGTGAATAGTGTTGGGCATATCTTTCAATATATCTCTCTATCTGCTTACTCTCCCACTCTCGCATACTGGGATAATTCAACCAGATTTCATCAACCTTCTTAAAGTCCTTTACAAATACGAAACTGTGTTGCGACATTTTATCTTAACCCCCAAATAAATTTCCAAACAAATCATCTGCTGTTTCAACCCTGAGAGTTTTAACGACCTTTTTCGGTTTACTCGCCTCCTTCTCTATGTCCTCAAGCAGTTTTTTTCTGTCTATCGATTTCGCATATTCCCCCATATCGTCAATATTTCCCCTACCTATCTCTACGTACACGTCATTATCATCTATTACCTTCTCGAATAACTTATCGTTTGACGGAATATCCTCCCCATCACACATTAACCTACTTCCTTCCCATACCATCTGTTTGTATATATACTCCTTAAGTTTCATTTTCACCCCTCTCTTTTGTCCATTTAGCAAATCCTTTCTTAAATTCTTTAACTATTTTAGCATCGCTACCTACCGTTTTTACCTCACCATGAATCATACAAACGCCATCTACAGTTCTTCTTCCACACACGGAACAATATGTTCTTGCCATCTTTAATAATTTATTGCAGTACCACACTCCTTACAAACACTAAATATTGTGTTGCCCTTCCTGTCTACCTCAATCCCTATGTCTTCATGCTTGCACTCTTTCTTCTTTTTCTTCATCATAATCACCTGTTGAAGGATGACTAACAAATGCACATATGAGTATTACCCCGTTGCGTTCTAATCCTCATCCCCCTCAATGTTAATCCATTCCTTCCATATGTCCCTCTCTGTTTTCGATAGGTTAAACCCCAATTCCTTTATCTTTTTTAGCATATCCTCTGCCCCCTTGCGATTCTCTTCATATTCAATTACTGTGAAGGGGGACATGTCTATCTCGAATTCTAAAAAATTTGAATCCTCTCGCTTAACCATAGCTAGTATATCCTCAAATTTTTCGTATTTCCGATAATTGTAACGCTTTGCCCTACGGTCATAAATCCATTTAATCTTTTTTACATTGTAAAAGCCCTCTAATCTCTTGATTGCCGAATTTTCATCTCCTTTTATCCCCTCGACCAAATCCTGAATTTCCAGTAGGATAAATATGGCACTTATCTTGCCAATCTTAGTATAGCCCTGCATAGTTAATATCATATCCTCTCTCATGTCGATAACTAACAGACCATAATCTTCTGGTGCGAGATAAGGATAGGGTGCATACTGCTCCGTCATCCTGTATTTGAATTTTCTATATATCTTGTGTTTCTTCCAATCATCTACCATAGCATACCAACCCTCTACATACTCTTCGATAAGTGTCTTATCCTTCTGTGTAAGTCTCGGATTATTTACCAAATAAGGCAGATAATTAGTCCACCTGCACATTCTGTGTTCTTTTCCATCCGCTTCCCTTATAGTTACAGCGATACTTCCCCCCATCTTAATCACCTGTTTCTTTACCTCATTCGTTTACTTAGCCAACACATAATAATGTTTGCGTCTATCCCTCCTATTAACAACTCTTTTCAGCATTTTATGTTTGCCCATTTCGCTGACTATTGTACATGCTGACCTACCCCACAACTTTTCAGCATCGGCAAAGGTAAACGTCTCACCCAATCTACTCACTTCAAAGTATTTTTCTATCAGCCACTTAGGAGGCAAATTTTTAAGTTTACTCCGCACAGCATCGAGTTCTTTTAGCAATCTTCTCCGCTCTTCATAAAGCAGTAAGCCTTCGGAATATCGCCACCTTAATCTTCCCATCTTAATCACCTGAATTTATTTGAAATTTGCTCTGCTTTCTGTATTATCCTGTCTTTGTTATCTGCTATGAGGATTGAATCTATCCTCTTACACCCGACCAACCCCACCAACTCCTTCACATTATCGTAAAATTCAATGTTATCCTTATTCAATATGTCCTTTATGAACTTTGAGATAATGAAACCGTCTTTATGTCTGTACTCCTCAACCACGCTATCCCTTAAAAACCCCTTTGTTATGACCTCCTTTACCTCCCAATCCTCTGGTTTGAAAGGCAGGTATAGATGTGCAAACTTCCCCCTCTCTGTTGGATACTCTCTCTTAATATGTAGAAGATAAGGTTTGTTAATGGTGCAATTCACCCTCCGTTTGACTATAAGCTCACCCTCAACATGATACTGTTCCATATCATTGTTGCCCTGACTTAGCCAACCCCTATTCGTTCTGAGGACGACCCCTCCTTCGTTATAAAACACAATGTCTTTCAATTCAAATTCTCCTATGAAGAACGGATTATAAAACGTTCCTCTCCTGATTAACAACATTTTTATCAAGCATATATCATGTTCGATTTGAATAGCTTTTTTCTTTTCAAATCAAGTAATAGTCGGGACTTCTCATTGCTCAATCCCGAATCAAAATTGGCATCATCCTCTGTTAGTATTCTACCACACCTGACGCAAACGGTTTTCGTTTCCATTTTATTTAATCCCCCTCCCTCCAATATATGTCAACTCTCCAACAGATATAAAGCGATATTGTCAGGAGTACAACAAGAATTACAGGGGATACTCTTATTTCCTTACCCTCCTTCTGCAAGTGAGTATCTCTCACAATTTCCTTCCGTAGGTAGTCGTCTTCCTCGTCATATCCTTTTATCCTTACCTGCGTCTCTATCTGAGCATAGGGTTTTCCGTTAATAACTATGACTTCAAACCAACAATTATCAGCATCTGATTGCTCTATTGTCTCACTTATCGCTCTTTTTGCTTCATCTACTGAATCACAGGAGAAGAATAACCCCTCATCTTCTTTACTTCCGAATAGCACATATACTTTCTCTTTCTTGAGGTTTTTTAATTCACTTAGCGGTATCTCGCTCTCAGCGTTCAGTATAGAAGGTAGGTGTTTCTTCACCCACAGGGGCAGGGCATCATAACATGATTTGCAAAATATCTTTACATCATCATGTTGTTCTATCTTACAATATTCCCCCTCCGTCAATTGATAGAGTTCTACCCCGTCCCATATCCCTTCCTTACTCTCCTCTAACTCTTTATCACACATATCGCAGGTAACTTCCGTGGTTTCTTCAACCCTTCTTTTTACTTTAATACCCATTGTTATCAACCTCCATAGCTCTCATACAATGTCGCTATAAGCCTGTCCTCTATCTGCTCTATCTTATACAACCTCCCCTTATGCTCCTTTATCAGAGTGGAGAAGTTATCGTTAACACCACTGCCATACTTTGCCCATAGCCCCACCATATTGACCTTTTTAGCATCTATTTTTATGTCTTTACAATCATCAACATAACTGTCCGAGATAATGTAGACATTCACGTTGTTATCCTTAAGATTCTCTGCTTCTATAACCTCATTTGTCATATGCAATGCCTTAGATAACACTGTTGAATATCCTTTTTTGAACAGCATAGACTTTGCCAAAAGGACGTTATATTCCTCTGTTAAAATCCTATCTCTACTGTCCTTTATGGGATACACGTCAGATGAAAAGTCCATAACCGCTATCCTATGCCTCTTTTTCTGTGCGAGTTTGATAAGGGATACTGTTACGTCTCTCATAATTCGGGATAATGGTTCAGACGCAACTGAGCCACTAACATCACGAATTATGAACACTATCGATTTTGTTCTCCTTCTCACCTTTATAGGTACTCGGATTTCCTCAATGTCATACTCCCCCACCGTTGTAAAATCCTCTATGTTATCCACAACTTCATCAAGCTCCTTTATCTTCCTGAACCCATTTATCCTGTCTCCCTTACTTCTTATCGTTTCCTTGACCTTATTCCTTCCATTCTTAGCGGTTAAATCAGGTAATACTCTGTCCAAGCATTTTTTAAGGTGTTCTATCATAGCGATAAGGTCATCTACATTGACCTCTTCTATCAAAGCATCTATCTCCGCATCGGAGAACCCCATACTGCTCAACATATCTCGTATCTCGTTCTCCTTTGCCTTCTTCTTCACAACGTCTTTTATGGATTGAGACCCTTCTTTAATCTGTTCTGCCTTCCTCTGTTCCTCATCCTGCTCTGCCTTAACTCTCTTATCCCTTTTTGTCTCTTTCTTCTTCCTTTTCTGTCCCTTACCTTTGCCTTTACCCTTCCCTTTGCTATCATCTTCACTATCGCCCTCTTTACCCTGCCCTTCTCCTTCACCGAACCCTATAGTGTCCGTGAGCGGTCTCTGATTGGGCATCGCTCCACCCTCTGCTATCTGTCCGTTCTTGTCGAGTATCTTGTAGATTTTATGGTATTTCTCTGGGATAGAGAGACCCCTATCCGATATGACTTCCCTAACCTCTTTCTGCATATCGCTATCATACTCAAAGCACATCAGGATATGCTCCTTGGGGAGTGTTGATTTTGTGATAGTCAACAACTCCTTTAATGCTCTCTGCTGAGAAGGTTTGACCCTTCGCTTTCTATTATACTGCCAATGAATCTCCATATCAAGGATTATATTGAGCAGGTCAGGGGAATACCCACCCTCTTCGTCTATACATTGCTTCCTTATCCTCTCCGCATTCTTCGGTGTCGCAGGGGCGGAAAGTCGTTTGTCAATATGACCGCAATTTTTGACCACCATGCCCCCTGTTATGTAATTGTGAGTGTCCTTTACTGTTAGATTATAGACATATCCGTTGTATTCTATCTCCTGCTTTTCCTCAACATTGACAAATTCATAATCCAATGATAACATAGGGTTGAATAGAACAAACACAGGAAAATTGTATAATTGTTTGTGCAGTGTATTCGATTGAAAGCCCTCTTCCTGTAATCTTTTTCTATCCTGTAGGTATTTTAAAGCAACCCCCCCAAATATCTTACCTTTTAACGTGTACGCATACCCTACCTCTTGCAAAAAGCGGATAAGATTATCATACTGATTACTTATCTCAATCATATACAGAACTACACCCCCACCCTCTCCTACCTTTACTCTCTTTGAGCGTATACCAAATTCCCTGAGTAGTCTCTGTATCTCTTCCAGATATTCTATCAGATTGCCTTCCAATTCCTTTAACTTAGCAAATTTTATTCTAATGGCATAGGGAGTATTACCTTTAAATGCAGGTCTTAACCCATCCCCACCTAACAGTCCACTAAGGAAATTCCGTTTACCTTCCCTATCTAACTCACGTATCCACATAGGTAATTTAAACGCAACTCCCCTTCTCCTACCCTTGGGCATACCCAAAGCGAGAAGATACCAGTAAAA
>Ga0190286_1001090_pt1 | contig 10349 bp, 10 predicted proteins | sample 48691834_MG_FD_183241 | JGI IMG/M metagenome (GOLD analysis project Ga0190286, IMG submission 183241) | Hydrothermal vent microbial mat bacterial communities from Southern Trench, Guaymas Basin, Mexico - 4869-18-3-4_MG | ecosystem: Environmental > Aquatic > Marine > Hydrothermal vents >... | reverse complement strand
CCTCTCCCCCTCCCCCTCGGACTCGGATGAGTCCGCGCCTGCGTCTGCGCTAGCCGGACCCGAGGTGCGCTCGAGCTCGAGGGCTGAGGGGAAGCTGAAGCCGAAGCCGAGGCCGGCCGCTGGTATGCCTCCCGAGGAGGACGACCGCTGGCAGCGGATGCTGGAGGAGATCAAGCGCGAGCGCGTGGCGGTCTATGCCTTCCTCGCCGAGGGCCGCCCGATCCTCCGGGAGGACCGGCTGCGGATCGAGTATTCCCCGGACTACAGGTTCCACAAGGAGAGCCTCGAGCAGCCGGAGAACCGGGCCTTCCTCGAGGGGATGGTCCGGCGGTTCTACGGCGAGCTCAAGGTGGAGGTGGCCTTCAGCTCCGACCTGCCAGGGCAGCAAGCCGGTCGCACCCCAAGGGAAAAGGAGGATGAGCTCCGCCGGAAGGCCGAGCTCGTCAAGCGCTCCTTCCGCGGCAGGCCCGTCAATTGACTTGAGCTGACTTGCGGCCCTCGGGCTCTTCCCCCTCCCCTCCTCTCCGCCTTCGAGGGCGAGCCATTGGAGCGAAGCGAGCTCCTGACATAATCCAGCCTTGCAGGGGCGCGCTGGGCCTAGCTATAATGGGTTCGAGCTGGAGTGCAAATCTAAATCTATTCCGGAGGGGGTTCCACAGGGATGCGCGAGCTGCTACGCCAGGTGAAGAAGGCTCAGGAATTGCTGGAGAAGAAGCAGCAGGAGTTGGCGGAGATGCGGATCGAGGCCACCGCCGGCGGGGGCATGGTCAAGGTGGTGGCTAACGGCCGGGAGGAGATCATCGACATCCAGATCGACAAGGAGGTCGTCAACCCCGACGACGTGGAGATGCTGGAGGACCTGATCCTAGCAGCGATCAAGGAGGTCCAAGCCAAGGTGAAGGAGGTCGCCCGGCGGGAGATGGGCAGCCTCCTTGGGAGCCTCGGCCTGCCGAACATCCCCGGGCTCGAGCTCTACTAGAAGCAGAGAGAAGAGAAGATGAACTACCCCGAGCCGCTGGAGAACCTGATCCGCGAGCTGAGCAAGCTCCCCTCCATCGGGCGGAAGACCGCTGAGCGGCTGGCCTTCTACCTCCTCAGCCGGGAGGCGAGCGAGGCGGAGGGGCTCAGCCGGGCGATCCTCGAGGCTAAGAGGAGGATCCGCCCCTGCCGGATCTGCTTCAACTACAGCGAGGCAAGGGATACCACGGAGCCGATCTGCTCGATCTGCGCCGACCCAGGTCGCGACCGCTCGATGATCTGCGTCGTCTCCCAGCCGCAGGAGCTGTGGATCATCGAGCGGACCGGCGAGTATCGCGGGCTCTACCACGTGTTAGGAGGGCTGATCTCGCCGGTGGATGGCGTCTCCCCGGAGGACCTCAGGATCGAGGAACTCCTCCGGCGGCTCAGGTCGGGCGAGGTCAAGGAGGTCATCTTAGCGCTCGACCCGACGGTCGAGGGCGAGGCGACCGCGATGTTCCTCGCACGGAAGATCCGCGCGCTAGATAGCGCAGACTCGCCTCCCAAGATCAAGGTGACCCAGATCGCCCACGGGGTCCCGATCGGGAGGGACCTCGAGCTAGCCGATGAGCTGACCCTCTCCCAGGCCCTCCGCGGCCGGAGCGAGATCTGATAGGTATAATGCGATAATGTGAGGGGGCATGATATGAGGTGAGCGACGATTATGCGATTGAAGGACAAAGTAGCGCTGATCACCGGCGCCGGGCGGGGTATCGGCCGCGAGGCGGCTTTGCTCTTCGCCCGGGAAGGCGCCAAGGTAGCGGTCTGCGACGTGATCGATGAGGGCCAGCAGGTGGCCGACGAGATCATCAGGCAGGGCGGCGAGGCGCTCTTCGTCAAGGCGGACGTGACCGACCGCGAGCAGGTCCGGCGGATGGTCGCTACCGTCAGGGAGAGATTCGGTCGGATCGACATCCTGATCAACAACGCCGGGGTGCTCCGCGACGCCCAGCTCCACAAGCTCTCGGAGGAGGATTGGGACCTGGTGATCGACGTCAATTTGAAGGGCGTCTTCAACGTCACCCAGGCCGTCGCCCCCATCATGATCGAGCAAGGCAGGGGGAAGATCATCAACGTCGCCTCGGTCGTCGCCCTCTACGGGAATTTCGGCCAGACGAACTACGTGGCCGCCAAGGCGGGCGTGATCGGGCTCACCAAGGTGTGGGCGCGGGAGCTCGGCCGGAAGGGGATCAACGTCAACGCGGTCGCGCCGGGGGTCATCCAGACGGAGATGATCGCCAAGGTCCCGGAGAAGATCCTGGAGATGCTCCGCGAGCGGACCCCGCTGGGGCGGCTGGGCACGCCTCGCGATGTCGCCAACGCCTACCTGTTCCTGGCCTCCGATGAGGCCGACTACATCAACGGCGCGGTGCTCTCCGTCGACGGCGGATTGGTGGTCTAATCTAATTTGATTTTGATTGATCTCCGAGGTCCAGCTCCACCACGGTGACCCCGTCGCCGCCCTCCTGCGGCGGTGCGGGATAGAAGCTCTTGACGAAGGGCAGCTCCTCCAGGTGCTTCCTGATCTCCCGGCGGAGGGTCCCCGAGCCCTTGCCGTGGACGATGTAGCCCCGCCCCACTTCAGATAAGAGCAGCCGATCCAGGAAGCGGTCGACCCGGGCGAGCGCCTCGGCTACCGTCAGCCCGCGGACGGAGAGTTCGAGCTGGACCCTGGGCTGGAGCTCGACGGTGTAGGAGGGGATGGCAATTTGCTCTTCCTGAGAGCGGGCTTCCTCGGGCGGCCAGCGCAGGTCCGATAGCTTCGCCCAGACTCGCACCCCGCCGATCTCGACCTCGATCCGCTCCGGCCCCAAGATCTCGCGGACCACCCCGACCCGCTCGGCCCCCTCCAGGTAGACCCGCTGGCCTACGGCGAGCTGGTCGAACTCGATCAGGCTCTTCCGGCGGCCCTGGAGCCGCTCCTCAGCCGCCTGGAGCTCCCTCTCGCTCTGGAGGACCTCCTTGAGCGCCCGGCGGGCCTCCTCTGCCCGGGCATGGTGGAGGGCCGCCTCCAGCTTGCGCTTCGTCTGGCGCAGCAGCTCCTTGAGCTGGCGGAGCTCCTCGCTCAAAGCTTCCTCCTTGCGCCGCTCGAGCCGCTCCAGCCGCCGGCGGTATTCCTCCTCGAGCTGACGGGCCCTCCTCAGCCGCTGCTCCAGCTCCTCCCGCTCGCGGCGGATGAGGGCCCGTTCTCGCTGGAGGTCCTGGATGATCTCCTCCGCTCGGACCTCGCCGGCGGGGATCGCCCGGCGGGCCTCGGCCACGATCTCCTGGTCCAAGCCGAGCCGCTCGGCGACGATCAGCGCGTTGCTCGCACCGACGCCGTCCAAGATCCGGTAAGTCGGGGCCAACGTCTCCACGTCGAACTCCACCGAGCAGGTGCGCAGGCGCGGGTCCTGGTAGGCGAAGTGCTTCAACGCGGAGAAGTGGGTGGTGACGGCCATCCGCGCGCCCGTGCGCAGAAGATACCTGAGGATGGCGATCCCCAGCGCGGCGCCCTCCTGGGGGTCGGTCCCCGCGCCGAGCTCATCGAGCAGGACCAGGGTCCGCTCGTCCGCCTCCTTCAAGATCCCGATGATGTTGCGAAGGTGGGAGGAGAAGGTCGATAAGCTCTGCTCGATCGACTCCTCGCTCCCGATGTCACTCCTCACCTTGCGGAAGATCGCCAGGGTGGTGTCCGGGGAGGCCGGCACCGGGAAGCCCGACTGGACCATCAGGGTCAAGAGCCCGATCGTCTTCAAGGTGACCGTCTTCCCGCCGGTGTTCGGCCCGGTGATCAGCACGCCCTGGTCTCCCGCGCCGAGCTTGATGTCGATCGGGACGACGCTCTCGGGGGGGAGGAGCGGGTGGCGCGCCTGGACGAGCTCGATCCTGCCGTGAGTATTTAGGGCCGGGACGGCGCAGCGCATCCGCTGGGCATAGCGGGCGGCGGCCCAGAGCGCATCGAGGAGCCCCAGCGCGCGGAGGGTCTTGCTTAGGCGGCGGCTCTCCGCCTGGAGCTTGGCAGTCAGCTCCCGCAGCACCCGGATCCGCTCCTTGCGGATCTCACCCTCGAGCTCCCTAAGCTTGTTGTTCAGCTCCACGACGCTCCGCGGCTCGGCGTAGAGGGTCTGGCCGGAGTCGGAGCTGTCCTGCACCACCCAGTCGAGGTCACGCTTCGCGCTGGCCTTGATCGGGATGACCAGCCGACCGCCCCGCAGGGTGATCACCGTGTCCTGGATCATCGCTGCATACCTGGATGATTGGAGGATCCCCTCGAGGAGCCCCTTGATCTGCTCCTCGAGCGCCCGCCGCCTCAGGGTGAGCTCGCGCAGCCTGGGGGAGGCGGTCTCCTTGAGCTGGCCTTGCTCGTCGATCGCCCGCTGGATGCTCTCCTCCAGCTCGCGGAAGACCCCGAGCCCCTTGGCGATCTCGAGGAGATGGGGGTAGCCCTCGCCCTCCAGCGCGTAGAGCCGCTCCTTCAGCCGCCGGGCGGTCACGAGCGTCTCCAGGATGGGGAGGAACTCCTCCGGGTCGAGGGTGGTGGCCTCCCGGGCCCGTGCGAGCTGGGGCCGCAGATCGTGAAACCTGCCCAGGGAGAAGCCTTCCGCCTCCAGCAGGCGGCGCATCTCCTCGACCCGGGCGAGCCGCGTGCGGATCACATCCGGATTGGCAGAGGGCAGGAGCCGGTCGAGCTGCTCCCGCCCCAGGGGCGTGAGGGCGAAGCCCTTGATGATCTCCTTTACCTTCTCGTATTCGAGGTCCCTTAAGGTCCGCTCATTGGCCACCTGAACCCGAGCCGCTTGCATCACGAAAGTGAGTCTAAAGGCTCCGAGGGGTATGTGCAAGGGGCGAGAGCAGGGGTGTTGACGAATCCCCCGTGATGATCTATATCGGGATGGAGCCCATGGATCATTCAATTCATTCCTTCTCCACCCATTCCTTTATCTTCCGCTTGATCCTCTCCTCGAGCCCCCTCCCGAGCTCCTCCCACTCGAGCTCCCGCCGGCGGCGGTAGACCGTCCGGCCCGTCCCGAGCCCCACCCAGGCGAAGAGCAGCGTGATGAGGAACCACAGCCCCGCGGCCTGGAGGTAGCTCAACGGCTTGAAGAGCCCCAGATGCCCGACGACGATGCTGTTGAAGAGCATCTGGATGATCCAGGAGAAGAAAAAGAAGGCGGCGATCCCACCGCCGGTGACCAGCCCTGCGAGCCAGCGCATCTCCTCCGCCCCCTTTCCTAGGTCGCTCTCTCCCTGCCTCTATGATCCCGTTTATTCCACCCTTGCCCCGTTGGGGACGGGCTTGTCCACCGTGAGCAGCGCTAGGTCGTTGCCATCATTGTAGACCGCGGCGAGGAGCATCCCCTGGGATTCGATCCCGCGGATCGTCGCCGGCTGGAGGTTGGCCACCACGACGATCTGCTTCCCGGGGAGCTCCTCCGGCTTATACTGCTGGGCGATCCCCGCCACCAGCTGGCGCGGCTCGGCCTCCCCCAGGTCCACCTGGAGCCGCAAGAGCTTGGTCGCACCGGGGACCGCCTCCGCAGCGGTGATCGTCCCCACCTTGAGCTCGACCTGCCGGAACTCCTCGATGGTGATCGTGCCCATTTAGCTGCCTCCTCCTTTCCTTTCCCTCTCCCTCCCCTCCCTGCATAGCATAGCTCGATGCGGCTCACCGTCCGCGGCCTCCCCCGCCCGCCAGAAACCGGTTAGCCACATGAGAGCCCACTCGGTCGGGCAGCGGGCAGCCGGCGGACTGCTCGGGGCGATAGGCCCATCGTGTCCTTTCCCCCTTGATTATCCGGATCACAAATTTTAAGCGGCGGCCCTCGCGCCTGCCAAGTCGGGCCCCGGAAGGTAAAGCGGGGTTTTGTAACGGGCATCACTGAAGTGGGTAACCAAGTTCTCGCCCCTGCTTCTCATAGCTCCTTCTTGGGAGCTATTCCCACCTCTAAACTGGGGCGCAAGTCCATCGAGAAGGAGGCAAGATACGATGCTGATGCTGAAGAGAGGATTAGCGATCGTGGCAGTCTTCCTGGTCGCCAGCGCACTCCTCCCCGGGGCAGTCCAGGCCGGGGGTGGGGATGAGGAGGGCGCCGACTCCGCCTCTGCTGCCATCGCGGATAAGCTCGCACAGCTCCAGGAAGAGCTGAGCGAGCTGGAAGGGATAGTCAAGGAGATCGCCTTCGACGCCCAGCGGCTCGCCAGCTTGGAGAGCATCGTCAAGGAGATCTCCTTCCAGATGAAGAGCGACGAGGGGAAGATCCGCGACCTCATGGCCTTCCGCCAGAGCGTCGAGCAGGACCTGCGGCCGCGGGTGGTGAAGCTCGAGAGCACCGTCGCGGGCCTCTCCTTCACCGTCCAGAAGCAGGGAGAGAAGCTGACCAAGCTCGAGGGCCTCGCCGAGGCCGTCGCGGAGCTCCAGCCGCGGGTCTTCTCCCTGGAGACGACGGTCGAGGGGCTGGCGGCCAAGCTCAAGACCGCAGAGGACCAGCTCAAGCAGCTCCACTATAAGGTGGAGGACCTGCAAGAGCGAGTGGAGGGGCTCGAAGCCCAGATGGAGCAATGCTTGGAGCAGCTCCAGCTACTGATCCCGCTCAAGCCGGAGGACCTCACCAAGCTGAAGGAGCTGCAGGGGCGGCTGAGCCTGCTCGAGAGCACCATCAGCGGCCTTAAGGCCAAGGTCAGCCGGAACACCGAAACCCTAGCAGACTATGAGGGCCGGCTCGCCTCGGTAGAGCTGGCGAGCAGCCAGGCCGCAACGGAGATCACCGCCCTCAAGGAGGAGCTCGCCAGGGCGAAGCGCCGAGCCAACATGACGATGCTGCTGGCGACCGGCGGGCTGCTGGCGGGGGTCGCCGCCGTGGTGCTGATCTTCACGGCGTAGACGGGATGGGAGAAAGGAAGCCAAGCTGGGGGAGGGAAAGCCGAAGGCCCGGTGGAGGCAAAAGGGCGAGGTGAGGCGAGGTTGAGGGAGCCACCGGGCTCTTCTAGTTGGAATTGGGGATCACCCCCAGCTCCCGGCCCACCTTCTCGAACCTCTCCAGCGCGAAGTCCAGGTCCTCTCGGGTGTGGGTCGCGGAGACCATCACCCGGATGCGGGCCTTCCCCAGGGGGACGGTCGGGTAGCCGATCGCCTGGGCGAAGACCCCCTCCTCGAACAGCCGCTTGGAGAACTCCCAGGCGGTCTTGGCCTCGCCCAGCATCACCGGGGTGATCGGGGTCTCGCTCCGGCCGGTGTCGAAGCCCAATCTCCTGAGCTCCCCCTTGAAGTAGCGGGTGTTCTCCCAGAGGCGCTGCACCAGCTCGTCCGACTCCTCAAGAACCTCGATAGCGGCGATGCAAGCGGCCACGTCCGCGGGGGTGGTCGCCGAGGAGAAGAGGAACGGCCGGGCCCGCTGCCGCAGATATTCAATCAGCTTCGCCTTCCCCGCAAGATAGCCTCCGACGACCCCGAAGGCCTTGGAGAGGGTGCCCACCTCGAGGTCGACCCGCCCGTGGAGCCCGAAGTGGTCGACGATCCCCCGGCCGTGATCGCCGAGGACGCCCTCGCCGTGGGCGTCGTCGACCAGGACCATCGCCCCGTATCGCTCGGCCAGCTCGACGATCTCCGGCAGCGGGGCGAGGTCCCCGTCCATGGAGAAGACCCCGTCGGTGATGATCATCTTCTTCTCGATGTCCTTGTGCTCCTCCAGGGCCTGCTCGAGCGCCGCCACATCGCAGTGAGGGTAGATCACCCGCTTGGCCTTGGTCAGCCGGCAGCCGTCGATGATCGAGGCGTGGTTCAGTTCGTCGGTGAAGATGATATCGCCTTCGCGCATCAGCGCGGGTATCGCGGCCACGTTGGCGTTGAAGCCCGACTGGAGCGAGAGCGCCGCCTCGGTCCTCTTGAACTCGGCCAGCTTCCGCTCCAGCTCGAGGTGGAGGCTCATCGTCCCCGCGATCGAGCGGACCGCCGCCGGCCCGACGCCGAACCGGTCGATCGCCCGCTTGGCCGCCTCCCTCAGCCGGGGGTGGTTGGCGAACCCCAGGTAGTTGTTGGAGCACATGTTGAGGACGCGCTTGCCATCGACTATGATCCAGTTCTCCACCGGGCTCTCGATCGTCCGGATGATGTTGTAGAGCCCCTTCTCCTTGAGCTCCTCCAGCTCCCTATCGATGAAATCCAGCTTGCCTGCCTTGACCTCCATCCCTGCCTCGACCTCCTCTTCGCTCACGAGCCCATCTCAACCTCGATTTCTACTTATTACTTTTAGCATGAGGGCTTGGAGCTGTCAAACTCCTCAATTTTTGCCCCCATCGGCCCTGCTACTTTATAGTGTAGGTGCTAGGTGCCCTTCGTATCCCCCACTCGAACAGAGCAGGACAGGCAGCGGCAAGCCGAGCAGCGAAGGAGAGAAAGGGGCAGGGGAATTGAAAGCGGTGGTGAAGCGGGAGGCCGGGCCGGGAGCGGAGCTACTGGAGGTGGAGACGCCCCGGCCGGGGCCGCGGGAGGTCTTGGTCAAGGTCGAGGCGGCATCGATCTGCGGCACCGACGTTCACATCTACCAGTGGAACGAGTGGGCCCGCCGGCGGGTCAAGCCCCCGCTGATCCTGGGGCATGAATTTACGGGGGAGGTCGTCGAGCTCGGCGAGGGGGTCACCCTGGTCAAGCCCGGCGATCGCGTCTCCGCTGAGACCCACATCCCCTGCGGGCGGTGCTACTTCTGCCGCACGGGGCAACTGCACATCTGCCAGGACCTCCAGATCCTCGGGGTCGACCGCGACGGCTGCTTCGCGGAATACGTCGTCGTCCCCGAGGTGGTCCTCTGGCCCGTCCCCGAGGGGGTCCCCCCCAAGGTGGCCTCGATCCTCGAGCCCCTGGGCAACTCGATCCACGCGGTCCTGGCGAGCGAGCTCCCCGGGCGGAGCGTGGCGATCTTCGGGGCGGGGACGACCGGGCTGCTCGCCACCGCGGTGGCCCACCTCGCCGGTGCGGCCCAGATCTACGTGGTCGACCAATACGAGTTCAAGCTGGGGCTGGCCAAGCGCCTGGGTGCGAGCCGGACGATCAACTTCCGCGCCGAGGACCCCGTCCAGGTGATCCGCGAGGGGACCGAGGGGCTGGGGGTGCACGTCGCCCTGGAGATGGCCGGCAGCCGGCAGGCCTTCCGCCAGGCACTCGGTGCGCTGCGCAACGGCGGGCAGCTGATCGCCTTCGGGCTGCCGGCCAGGCCGGTGGAGCTCGACCTCCCCGAGGAGGTCATCTTCCGGGAGATCGAGATCAAGGGGATCACCGGCCGGCTGATGTTCGACACCTGGTATCGCGCGAGCGAGTGGCTCAAGGGGGGCCGGCTCGAGCTCGAACCGCTGATCACCCATGAGCTGCCACTCGAGGAGTTCCAGAGGGGATTCGAGCTGCTGATCGACCACCCCAGCGAGACGGTGAAGGTGGTCCTCTATCCCTCCGGTTGAGCCAGCGGTCCTTGCCCGGGGGGAAAACCCCCGCTAGAATGGGGCCCGCCAGCGTTAGCGTCCTTAACATGATATGAGCGGGGAGCGAGAGGTGGGAGCCGATGAAGGTGCTCTTGATCCAACCGGTGGAGAAGCTCGGCGAGGTCGGCGACCTGGTCGAGGTCGCCGATGGGTATGCCCGCAACTACCTCCTCCCGAAGGGACTGGCGGTCGAGCCGACCGAGCACAACCTCAAGCGCTACGCCAAGCTCAAGGAGCAGCGGCTGGCAGAGCTGCGGGATCGCGAGGAGCGGGCTCGGCTCCTCCGGGAGAAGCTCGAGGGGGCGGTCTTCACCTTCGTGCGGGAGGCCCGTGAGGGCCGCCTCTACGGCTCGGTGCGCAAGGAGGACATCGCCTCGCGGATCGAGGAGGAGTTCGGTATGGAGGTCGAGAAGGGCCGGATCGAGCTGGAGCACCCCATCGAGGAGGTGGGGACCTACACGGTCAAGATCGGGCTCTACCGGGATATCACCGCCGAGGTCAAGATAGAAGTTAAGGCGCCCTCACACTCACAGGGCAGGGGGGAGGATGGAGAGCAAGCGAAGGCGCAGCGGGCGAGCACAGCCCCAGGGGCAGGGGAAGGGAAGGAAGAGGGGTGAGGCTGGGGCTGGGAAGGCTAGGACCCGGCGAGCCCCGGTCCCAGCCCTAGCCCTAGCCTTAGTTCCATCTCCTCCAGCGGCCCTACCGCTGCTGGTGCTGGTCCTGGCATCGCTGGTGTCGATCCTGATAGCGATATCGATGCCGGTCGCGGCCCAAGCCGGTGAGGACCAGCCCAAGGTCAAGCTATACGTCAACAACCGTGTGATCCCGGTCGAACTCGTGCGGGGGCCGCTCCCCCACGTTCACGCGGGCCCGACCGGGGG
>Ga0190286_1001089_pt1 | contig 10350 bp, 4 predicted proteins | sample 48691834_MG_FD_183241 | JGI IMG/M metagenome (GOLD analysis project Ga0190286, IMG submission 183241) | Hydrothermal vent microbial mat bacterial communities from Southern Trench, Guaymas Basin, Mexico - 4869-18-3-4_MG | ecosystem: Environmental > Aquatic > Marine > Hydrothermal vents > Microbial... | reverse complement strand
ACTGCTATCGGAGTTGACCTTTACAGCGAAAACCTCAAAAAGGCTAAAGCAAGAAATAACCAAGCAGTTTACATTCAAGCAAACGTAATAAATATGCCTTTTAAAGAAAATACTTTTGACCTATGTTTATACTCCGAAGTTATAGAGCATTTACCGAATCCAAATGATGGTGTGAGGGAAATTAGAAGAGTTCTTAAAAACGGTGGTTATCTTATAATCTCCACTCCTTCAAAATTTAGCATTTATGAAACTAAGGAATTTACTTATCTACGCAGATTTATCGTTGGTATTAAACGTCTCTTAGAAAGGAAGTCTTTCAAGATACCATATGAGCCTCATATCTCTTTGCATTCCCGAGGAGAGCTGAAAAGAAGATTGAGATCATTTGGCTTCGAAATAATAGAGGAGCATTACACCGGTTTCTGCTTTCCTTTGATGGGAGAGAAGTTAAATATTCTACTAAGGGTTCCACTTTTTTGGAGATTCTACGAGATTTTAGATAAACCTTTTTCAAGATTTTTGAAAGATCTATCACATAGTATGATATTTGTATGCGGTTTAAAGAGGTGATATAGTTATGCAAGGACCTTTCAAAGTAAATAAGAAGCACTCTAAGAGTCAGGTCAAATTAGCAATTATCGGGTGTGGTGCGGTAGCCCGAGAGAGATATTTACCTGCATCCAGATTGGTTCCAAATTTAGAAGTTACACACGTAATAGATGCTAATATAGAAAGAGCTAAAGAGGTCGCCAACCAATTTCAAGTGCCCAACTATACCAATGACTATCATGAAATTTTCGGTGAGGTAGATGCGGTAGTGGTTGCCACCCCTCCTAAGTTACATGCCCCGATAACTATAGATTGCCTGAAAAATGGAATTCATGTGCTATGCGAAAAACCGATGGCTACTTCACTCAGAGAGGCTCAGGAAATGGTTAAAGTTAGCCAGGATACTAAGACACATCTTGCCATCGGTATGAACCGTCGTTTATGCTATAGCTCTCAATTAGCAAAGTTCCTAATAAAAAACGGGTTTTTGGGCGAATTGGAGAGATTTGAAGTGGAGGAAGGATATGAGTTCAACTGGCCTCTTCAATCATTGCATCTATTTAAGCAAGAAGAAGCAGGTGGGGGCGTACTTGCAGGCACTGGGCCACATCTACTCGATCTTTTATTCTGGCTTGTAGGTAAATATACAGAAATAATTAGCTATCAGGATGATAATTTCGGGGGTGTTGAGGCTAATGCACAAATAAAGTTGAAATTAAAGCACAATGATAATGAAATACCGGGAACTATTGAACTTAGCCTTACAAGAAATTTAAGGAACGTAATAAGAATTTTTGGTGAAAGGGCTTATATGGACGTGCCAACTTTGGGTGGTGAACGCGTATATTTATATCCAAAAACAAACTCAGAGCAAAGAGTAGAAATGCAATTTGGTGATATTCGTAACAGAGGGCGAGTTGAGGAATTTGCCGAGCAACTTTCGTTTTTTGCTGATTCAATTCTTAGCGGAGAAATAAAGTATACTCCAGGGACAGAGGCCCTTCCAGTAATTGAATGTATCGAGCAATGTTACAAAATGCGCAAATCAATGTTCCAATCATGGGAAATAAAAAATCTTGAATCCACTTTTTCAGATAGCTTTAAGAAGGAAGGTAAAATGCCTACAATTTTAATTACTGGTGCGACAGGATTTGTGGGAACCCGTCTTGCCGAACGACTAATTCTAAGTGGACACGCTCACATAAAAGCACTGGTTCATAGATTATCAAGTCCTGGACTTGCCCGTTTAGCTCGGTTACCTGTAGAATTAATACATGGAGATGTGTTAGATTTGTCATCTCTACTAAAAGCGACAGAAAATTGCGATGTGATAGTTCACTGTGCTTATGGAGGAAGGAGAGTTACTGTAAAAGGAACAGAAAACGTTCTCAAAGCTGCCATGGAAAATAAGGTAAGTAAAATAATACATTTTAGCACTTCTGTTGTGCATGGCAGAAATCCAGGAACCAATTTGGCTGATGAATCATCTCCGTTCAAAAATGATGGCGACGTTTATAACAAGAGCAAGATTGAAGCTGAAAAGATAGTCTGGAGGTATCATCAAAAATATGGGCTTCCTGTTGTTGTCTTTAGGCCAACTTGTATCTATGGACCCTATGGGAGAATGTGGACAATTCGTCCAATTGAAGAGATAAAAACAGGGGCTATCACATTGGTAAACGGAGGTAAAGGTGCTGCAAACATTGTATACATTGATAACTTAATTGATGCTATATTTTTAGCAATTGAAAAAGAAGATGCGATTGGTGAAGCTTTCATAATCAACGATGACGAACATCTTACTTGGGCTGATTTTTACCAAGCTTATGCAAATATGTTCTCAAAGCATCCACCGCTACGGGAAGCTTCTCTGCATTGGATAGATTCTATTAATAAAATGAAAGGACGTAATACGCTGCGAAAATCCATTCTTTTTCCCCTAGATATTTCCAAAGCTATCGTTAGATCGCCAGAAGTACTTGAGGAGGTAAAGAAGGTAGCCTGGCTTAGGTTTATCGCTGGCAAGTTGCCAGAGAGGATTAAAGATAAAGCCAAAGAGTGGATAAAGGTAAATAAAGAAATAAATTCTTCCTCAAAGGAGGAATTAGAAGGTCCCGCTTCAGAATCATCTCAAATACCCAGCAAAGACCTAATTAAACTCTATGTCTCAAATACACGCTTTTCAAATACTAAATTGAAACAAGTTTTAGGTTGGGAACAGCGGATTAAATTTGAGGACGCTATGAAATTAACAAGAGAATGGCTGAAATATCAGAGATTGATTGAGGGCATTACTGTAAGTGAGCAGAATGTTGGGACTCATAAAAAGGATAGTGATTGACTATGAAAGTACTTTTCATCCCGGACTATAGCGAAGGGAATCCATATCAGAAAACTTTAGCGGATTCACTCACAAAAGAAGGGGCTTATATTTATTTTAGTTCCACCTTTAGCTTGCTTTCGATTTTAAATCAGAAGCCTGATATTCTACACATACACTGGCACCACCCTTTTCTCATATCAAGAAGTAGGGAAAAAACAGTCTTCAAATCGGCTATTTTTACTGGCAAATTACTATTATTAAAGCTATTTGGAATGAAAATTGTATGGACTGTTCATAATATTGTCAGTCATGAAAGAAAATTTAGTTCTTTAGAGTTGTTTTTCAGCAAGATACTGATAAAGTTATGCAATAAACTCATTGTTCATTGTCCATCAGCAAAGGAGGAAGTTATGAAAGTATATGGTGTGAGCAATTCCTCAATTGCAGTTATACCTCATGGAAATTACATCCAAATTTATAAGAACGAAATAAGCAAAGCACAAGCCAGAAAGCAATTGCAGCTCAGTACAGAGGTTATAGCATTCTTGTACTTTGGACAAATAAGGCCTTATAAAGGCGTCCCTGAACTTATCGAAGCCTTTAAGAAGTTGAACTACCCGCAAGCAAAGCTATTGATAGCAGGAAAACCGCTTAACAATGAAGTTGCCAACGCTGTGATGAGAAGATGCATCGGTGTAAAACATATTAGAACTATTTTCAAATTTATTCCCGATGATGAGATCCAAATATATATGAATGCAGCGGATATCATAGTGCTACCTTACAGAGATATTTTAACATCAGGTGCTGTTATACTAGCTATGTCGTTTGGTAAACCAGTTATCGCCCCGGCCATTGGGTGTATACCAGATGTTTTAGATAGCGAAGGAGGCATTCTATATGACCCTTCAGAGAAAGAAGGTTTACTTAAAGCAATGAAACAAGCTTTAGACGCCAATCTTAAAAAAATGGGTGAGCATAATTTCGAATTAGCAAAGCAGCTTCGGTGGGATGATATTGCAAAGAGAACTTGTGAGGTTTATCAAGAATGTTTAAGAGGCAAAAGATAAGATTTAAAAATCCAGTTCACAAATTTGACGGCGAGCATTATTGGGAAATAGGAAAGGCAGGATATCCATTAACTAAAATTATCAATGAGATTCAAGAAGTAGGATTCAAGCTTGAGAAGACATAATAGAGTGTTTGAGAACCCACAGGTATGCTAAAGAAAAGTATGGAAAAAGCAAAGAATAAACTAACCCTAAAAAAGATGTGGACGCATTTAGCGGAGAAGCCCGAACATCCTATTGAATATCCGGAGTTGTGGTCGGAAATGGGCAGGCATGGAAGGGAGTTTGTGGAGAAGCATTATGATATAAGGAGACTTAATAAACGCTTAGTAGAGATTTATCGGAATCTTATAAAATAAAGCTGGATGAAAATGAATGTTCTTATCCTCTTATTATACGCCTGACTATATCCACATCCTCTTTAGAGAGAGCTTTTAAGCTTAACAATACTAATGAGTATATACCAATAGAAAGAGGAATCAACAGGAGCATATTTGAATTTATGAGGTAATATACAAACATTCCCGCTATTAAGCCTCCAATCATCGGTTTCATCACGATTTTATGCGGAGGTATTATCTGCAAGTGTTTGGAAACGAAATAAAAACTGGATATGAAGAATACCGCACTTGTCGCCACTGTTGCGATGCTCGCACCGTTATAGCTCAGCACTGGAATCAGAAAGAAATTGAGAACTACATTTACAACGGCGCATAATGTATGGCTCAACGTGCTCAGTTTCTGTTCGCCCATTGAAACCAGCAAATGCGACAAAATAGAATTTAACGAAGTGAATATTAACGCCCAAATCAATATTTGAAGAGCGGTTGCTGAACCCTCAAACGCATCACCATAAATCAACAGGATGATTCTGTCAGCTAAAAGAGTCGTGATTATGGCGATAGGTAACATGATAATTAAGATATACTTAAAGCTAAGTTCGTAAATCCTTATCAGCTCCTCTTTTGAATTTTTGAAAGATTTGGACATTATTGGAAATAAAGATACTCCAAGTGCGCTGGGTATTAGTAGAAAGGGGTCAGATAATTTATATGCGGCGGAATAAAGTCCAACAGGGACATCCCCTTTCATAATTGAAAGCATTATCACATCTATCCGAGAATATATTATAATGATAATGCTGGATAAAGCAAGGGGTAAGCATTCTTTTATCAAATATTTCCACAGCCCGAAATCAATCTTGAATTGAGGAGTCACGAATTTCCTCGAAAAAGAATAGTTGAGCAGCGTTTTGACTATTTCTGAAAGGACTAATGCGATCATTATATGAAGGAGTGTGCCCTTCATAAAGATAATGAGTAATATAAGTGTTGCAGATACGCCTTTGAACGCCAGTTTCGCCACTATATTATATTCCATCCTGAGGTTCGCCTCGAATATGGTGCGATAGAAGTCGCTGAATGATATGAACAGCACCGTCAAAGAAGCAATGTAAATATAAGTGGTGGTATCCGCGGGATATGACATCAGTGTTATCACAATGATAGAGGAAGCAACCGCCAGCGCGGTCAGAATCCATCTGATGATATATGCGTTTCCTATTAATTTCGGTGCGCGCGTGGGTTCGCGCGCCATCTCCCTGACAAGAATCGTCTGGAGTCCTAAATCCGTAATGATATTGAAGAACGCGAGATAAGCAAACACGAAGTTGTATTTACCGAAGCCCGCAGTGCCCAGATAGCGCGCAAGGTAGATTGTTACAACCAGAGATACCAGCCGGAAGATAAGGTCACCACCGATGATGATACCCGTGTTCTTCGCTACTCGCTGTACGGTGCTCAACTGAATCACCTTTATACCAATTAATTTACATTTTATATTACCTTTCCCTGCATGCTATATGCCTATACAGGGTGCGTGGATGAATTAAAATTTTTATCAATTTCCGTTACCTTATTTCGCACATATCGCATTATAGTTTGGGATATATGAAAAAGTTACAAAAAGTTTTTATATATATCTTGCATGTATGCGAAGTTTTAAATACCCCCTTATTTTTAACATAGTAGTAAACTAACAATGTACCAGCATCTGGTGAACAGGAGGAGGCGAGGTGCAAAAAATGGATAGGAAAGTGGAAAATAAGAAAACCAGCAACAATAGCAGCGCCGACAGCAGTAGTATGATAAAGAATACTTCCGTCTTTATTGCATGCTTCATGGTCGCACTCATCCTTATTACAGGACTGACTGGAGTGGTGAGTGTGAGTGCCGCTGCACCATCCATCACCGATTGGTCTTCTACTGGAGGAAATCCGGTAAATAAAGATAATCCGCAAGACCTCATATACAAGGTTCAGCCAGGAGATACCATCACATTCACCGTGACAGCAAACAAAAGATGTAACTTCATCTGGAAGGTTATGTTTGGAGCAAAAGTCATTAAGACACATGAAGAGAAGAACACAAAGACAAGTTCATTTACATGGACTGTCCCATCAGAGAAGAACAACTGGGACATAACCGTTTTCTTACTTCCTCATAGTGTAGGACCTAGACCACGACTAACTTGGACACTCACCACTTCTGCTCTTAATATAGTAAACCCGGACGAGTCTATTCAAAACGCAATAAATTCGCTTCCCCCAGAAGGAGGAGTTGTTGAGCTTAAAGAAGGAACGTGGAATATAAACAATGCTGCTGCTCCTATCTGGATCAAAAAAAGCAATGTCACTCTGAGAGGTCAGGGAAAAGATAAAACTGTTATCAATGCGACTGAGAAGTTGAACAAGTGGAAAGCGCTGGTTAGAATTTTCAACGGCACTGAGTCAGAGTGGGAAAATTATGTGATTGATCTCTGGAACGGAAAATACCCTGGTTTAGAGGATTGTGATATATCTAACGTCAGGATAGAAGATATTCATTTCCATGGAGCTAGTAGAGGGGTAGACTATCTATGGGGCAACACAGGGGTGGAAATGGGGAGGAACAGGGATTGCGCTTTTGCCAACTTGCTGATAGATAATATTGGTCCTGCAATACAATTTCACGGGAGTTGGTATATGCTTATGGAAGATTGCATCCTGAAGGAGAATAGTATTTGTTCAGATTCTACGTGGTTTCATAGTATATGGAGAAACAATATTCTTGGATATACATATCACACACATAACATAGATTTGAATGGCGGTTGCCACCATAACCAGTTTATAGGGAATATATTCGGGCCTACACACGCCAGCAATAGTCATGGTCTCTTTTTTTATATGGGGTCTAACCACTGTGTAGTGGAGAATAATGTCTTTAGAGGGATTGGTACGGATGCCGGTTATGCTATAGTCTCTATAACCTCTTATGACCTTCTCATAAAGAACAATGTCTTTTACGACAATCACATAGGATTCGCCCTCACTTACCATGATTATGGGGAACCAGGCACTATTACTATCAAGAACAACATCTTTATGAATAATGATGTAGGTGTTCAGTCGAAGGTTACTGGAGCGACATTTATTCTATCTCATAATGACTTTTATAACAACGGAAACAATTACGATGGCATCACAGCGGGCGCCGGCGACATCTATGTTGACCCTCTCTTTGCCGATACCGCGAACGGGGATTTCCACCTGAAATCTCAATATGGGAGATGGAACGGTTCTGGATGGGTAAACGATGAAGCCACTTCTGAATGCATAGATGCAGGAGACCCTGAAGATGATTACTCAAATGAGCCCGATTATCCAAACGGAAGAATAAACTTGGGAGCTTATGGGAACACAAAAGAAGCTTCTTTGGGCAGTCCTCTCGCTACCGGCACCCTCTCTGGTAAGGTAACGGACAAAGATACTGGTGCACCAATAGAAGGAGCAGTAGTCTCAACCAATGGCTATTCAGGCACAACCGATGCCAGTGGAAACTATTCAATGACCCTGCCGGTAGGAAACTACACCTTGACAGCATCAAAAGCTGGTTATCGTTCAAGTTCAACAACGGTAGAGGTTTTAGAGAACCAGACAACAATCGTTGACTTCCAATTGACGAGAGATATAACTCCTCCGGAAATATCAAATGTCAAAGCAACATCAATAACTCCGGCAACAGCCACAATAACGTGGGAAACTGATGAAAACTCAGATTCAAAGGTTTATTACGGAAAAACAGAAGCTTTAGGGACGTGGAAGACGAAGACAGAATTGGCAACATCCCACTCTATCACATTAACGGGTCTCTCACCAAACACGACATATTATTATCAGGTCTACAGCACTGACGAAGCGGGGAATACCGGAAATAGCGGTATAAAAACCTTCAAGACAACAGAAGAAACAAATTTGGTTGGTTACTGGACGTTTGACGAAGGTTCGGGGTCTGTTGCTCACGATTCCTCTGGAAATAATAACGGAACAATTAATGGTGCAACTTGGACGATAGGAAGAATTGGTTCCGCGTTGAGCTTTGACGGAGAGGATGATTATGTTAGTTTACCAACAGGAATAATTCCTGAGTCTGAGGGGACAATTATCTATTGGGCTAAAACTACCACAAATTCTCCAATAGTCGGCGTTTTTACAGGACCAACAGTTGAAAATGGATTAGGTAGCGGCGGGTCTAATCCATCAACAGGGCTTGATATTTCCGAGGATGGGTCAGTTTGTGGATATGTTGAAGCTTCCGGTGCTACTTCCCAAATTTTTACCAGTATTACAGTCAATGATGGTAACTGGCATATGATTGCTATGACCTGGGAAGGTTCTAATTTCCACAGAGTTTATATCGATGGCGAGATAGATCCAAATGGAAATGTTTCATTGTCATTCACTCCGAACCCAATTCAAGAAGTGACAAATATTGGTAAGCCGGGAAAGGATCAGCGACATTTCAACGGCATCATCGACGAAGTCCACATCTATAACAGGGCTTTGAGCGCGGAGGAAATACAAGAACTTTATCAGGCTGGAAGCACCGGCACCCTCACAGGCAAGGTAACAGACAAAGACACTGGATTGCCAATAGAAGGAGCTTTAATTGAAGCAAATTCCCACCAAACAACAACAAACTCAACTGGAGATTACATCTTAAGTTTGCCAGCAGGAAACTACACAGTAACCGCATCAAAGACAGGTTATCAATCTGCAACCTCTTCAGCCACAGTCAATGAAGGAGCAACCACCACTGTTAATTTTACATTAACACCAATTCGCGCTGATACCACATCACCTTCAGCAGTTATTGACCTATCTACAAGCAATCCCACCCCACATTCAATCACTCTGACCTGGACTGCACCGGGCGATGACGGAAATACCGGAACTGCCTCTCAGTATGACATCAGGTATTCCACTTCAGAAATAACGGAAGAAAACTGGAACTCAGCAACCCAATGCACGGGCGAGCCAGCTCCGAAACCAGCAGGCAGTTCTGAGACCTTCACTGTTACTGGTCTATCTCCAAATACCACATATTACTTCGCTTTAAAGACCGCGGATGAAGTGCCTAATTGGTCACCCATCTCCAACAGCCCATCTGGAAAGACCACTCAGGTAGTGGGTGGATTAGTTGGTTACTGGAAGTTTGACGAAGGAGCAGGAACAACCGCAGTAGATTCATCCGGGAACAATAATAACGGAACCTTAATTGATAATCCTGATTGGGTAGATGGGAAAATAGGAAAAGCATTAGAATTTAACGGTAGCACGAACTATGTTGAGATAAACGATTCTGATAGCTTAGATGGTTTTGATGAGATCACGATTGAAGCATGGGTAAAACCAATTCTGGGTCAAAGAGGAGCAGTAGTTAGCAGGTATCTGTATGATCATAATATCCCCATCAATGAACGAGTGTATGAATTAACAGTAGAACAGGGAGGAACAATAGGGTTTGCCCTGAGTTCCGACGGCTCTTCTGCTATATGGTTAGAATCCAGTAATACTGTTCAAGATAATGAATGGAATCATATCGCTGCTGTCTCTGATGGCAATACTATGAGAATTTACATTAATGGAGAACAAGACCCCAACACCAAAACTGCTCCAGCTTCTCTTCACTCCTCTTCTTACAATCTTCAAATTGGTACATGGGAATATTCGCCCAATCAAAGAGATACTTATTTCAAAGGTGTCATAGATGAAGTGAAGATTTACAACCGTGCGCTATCCGCGGAGGAGATAAAAGCGGATTATGAAGCTGGCATACCACCCGCGAGCATCTCCGATTTGCAGAACACCACGGGCGCCACGTGGATCAACTGGACGTGGACGAATCCTTCGGATGACGACTTCGCTTATACTATGGTGTATTTGAACGGTGTTTTCAAAACAAACACTTCCAGTTCATATTACAATGCCACCAATCTCACTGCGAACACCACATACGAGATAGGCACGCATACGGTGGATACAAATGGCAATGTGAATACAACGTGGGTGAACCAGACAACTAAAAC
>Ga0190286_1001088_pt1 | contig 10351 bp, 8 predicted proteins | sample 48691834_MG_FD_183241 | JGI IMG/M metagenome (GOLD analysis project Ga0190286, IMG submission 183241) | Hydrothermal vent microbial mat bacterial communities from Southern Trench, Guaymas Basin, Mexico - 4869-18-3-4_MG | ecosystem: Environmental > Aquatic > Marine > Hydrothermal vents > Microbial... | reverse complement strand
ACTTATTTGCCGCATTCGGTAAACGATTAAGTCGAGCGGAAAAACAACGACTTTTGATTTACGCAAATAAGTGCTGGGGATAACTGATAAATTTTTTCTTTGCGTTCTTCTGTGGTAAATTTTTGTCGTAGTTTTAAGAGGAGAATCGTATGCCGAAGGTTGCGGTAATTGTAGTTGGTGCCGGGTCGGGTAGCAGGTTTGGCCAGGGTCGCAACAAAATTTTCGCCAAGGTGGCAGGCCAGGCTATGTTCCTGCGAACCCTGTCGGCGTTTGGCTCGCGCGATGACGTCTGCCAGAGTATCTTCGTTTGCTCCCAAGCTGACAGGCCCGAAATCCAGGATCAATTCGCAGGTCATCTCGGACTGATGGGTATCTCGCTGGTTACGGGCGGGCAGACGCGAAGCCAATCCGTCCGCAACGCGCTGGCGGAGGTTTCCGACCAGGCCCAGCTTATTTGCGTGCACGACGCAGCCAGGCCTTGCATCGCCCAGGCGTGGATAGACGCGGTTTTCCACGCCGCCGCCAAAACCGGCGCCGCCATGCTGGCCTTGCCGATCCACGGCACGGTCAAACGCGTCGACGAAAACAATCTGATAACCCAGACCCTGCCCAGAGACCAATTCGCTGGGCTGTGGGAAGCTCAGACGCCGCAGGTTTTTCAGCGGGATATACTTTTAGCTGCCTATGAAGCCGACGCCGATGCCACCGACGACGCAGCACTTGTCGAAGCGACAGGCCAGGCTGTGAAAATAGTCCCCGGCGACGGGCGAAACATAAAAGTAACCACGCCAGCTGACCTGAAGTTCGTCAACGAAGTCTTCAAAACCCTTCCGAAACCCGCCGCTAACCGACTAGCTCACCCGTTCCGAGAAGACCTGAGGTGACGGTTTGCGAAATTCGACATTGATTCCTCAATCGGGCTTTGGAATTCGACATTCCCCAGACTCCCCAGCCATTCCCCATTGCTCCGAGCTGCTGGGTGTGTTATATAGCTGGTCATGCAAAATACTGAAAAACCAGCAGTGGCTGTGCTTATCCCATGCCACAACGAAGAACAAACCGTCGTGAAGGTCGTCGAAGATTTCCGCCGCGAGCTGCCCGATGCGACGATTTACGTTTTCGATAATTGCTCGACCGACCGCACAGCTGAGCTTGCCCGCCAGGCTGGGGCAGAGGTGTTGGCTGAGCCTCGCAAGGGCAAGGGGTTCGTCGTCGAGCGGATGCTGGACACGGTGCAAGCTGACTTTTACGTTATGGTCGATGGCGACGACACCTACCCAGCCAACTGCGTGGGCGACTTGCTTCAGCCCGTCCAGGCAGGCCGGGCTGACATGGTCGTCGGAGCCAGGCTGGACGACCACACGGACGAGTCGTTTCGTCCGCTGCACAAGTTCGGCAATAGGCTTGTCCGGTCGCTGGTGAACTGGGTTGGTCAAGCCGACCTTACGGACATCATGAGCGGGTATCGCGCGTTCAGCAGGCGGGTCGCCCAGCGCATCCCAGCCGTCTCGCCCGGGTTTGAGGTCGAAACCGATATGACCATCCAGATGCTCTACTACCAAATGAAAATTATCGAGGTGCAGGTGCCGTATCGACAAAGGCCCGTCGGCAGCGAGAGCAAGCTCAACACATTCCGCGACGGGTTCCGCGTGCTGTGGAAAATTTTCACGCTCTTCCGCGAGGTCAAGCCCCTGACATTCTTCGGCGGCATTGGCGTGGTCTTTTTCACGCTGGGCATACTCGCTGGGGCCTTGCCGATATCAGACTACATCTCCAACCCGGACCACTTCGTAACCCACGTGCCGCTGGCGATATTGGCAACGGGCCTGGTGCTGGTAGGCGGCGGGTTCGTGTTCCTGGGCATCTTGCTGCACTCGATGAACTGGCGACTCCGCGAGCTACACAACGTCCTGACCCGCAATCGATGAAAAAAGTTGGTTGACCAGTCAACCCAAATATTTTTTTCTTCATGTTCTTCACGCTCTTCATGGTAAAAAAGTTTCGTTGTGGTTTTCGTATATGGTTGCTGGGGCTAGCTCGTCAGACCATGGGCCTGGCTTGGCGTGCAGGAACTTTCGTACCGCCCAGCAGAGGTGGCACTTGGAAGCGTAGCCTGCTGCGGGAACGAAGCCTATTTCCACAGCCTGGCTCATCAGCGACATAGGCCCGCCCTGGGCCAGGGCGGAGATCACGGGCTTGTCTACTGGGGCGTCGTAAAGGTTTTGCCAAATTTCCCCTATCGGCTCGCGGTCTGCCCTGCCTAGCGATATCCCCGCGCAGACGCCGGGCATGATATACCCCTCCGGCCCGATGTGAACATGCTTGCCTCGCAACAGAGCACGGCGACAATGCAGGCCCGCGAATTCCCCAGCCGGGCGGAGCGGTAGATACCCCGCTAGCGACTCGGCAGCCTGACCGTTGACGCGATCGCGCCGACGGGCCATCCACTCGGCGAATATCGCGTTTCGCGTCTCGTCCGTCGCCCCGGCCAGGCCCTGGCCCAGCCAATCTTCCCATCGCACCTGAACCCGCTGGGGGCCCAGCAGCTCGACAGCCACTCGCCAAGCCAGGCGCGGAGCTTCTATCGGCACGAACTGCTGATGAAACGGGTCTGCTGATATCGCGAAAGTTTTCATGCCCGCCTTGTCCAGGGCCTGGAGCCTCTGGCGCACGATATCCTCGTCCGTCGCCCAATACGCGTTGGTTTCCACCTTGTCCAGCAGCAGATTCCGCGACTTGGCTAGCCTGGCTATTTCCAACAGTCTGGGCCAATCGCCGAAAGGCTCGCCGCCGGTGAGGTGCACGCCACAGCGGTGCGGGCAGAGTGCATCGAGCTGTAGCCAAACATCCAGTGCAAACTCGACGGACATCCACTGACGCCCCGCTGGGCTGCAGCGCAGATAGCAGGACGCGCAGGTGCTGGGGCACCAGTCGGTCAACATCAGCCCTGCTTGCGACCAGTATTTCACCGGCATGGGTGTCGAACGGTTACTTCGCATGTTATAGCTTTCAGTAATCAGCTAGCGGTAAAAGCAAAAAACAGTGAACCACGGATTTTTGTTTTTCTTCTCTTGAAACCGCAATCCCGCTCTCTTCCGGTCGCGGCTCGTTCGTTATTCGAAATTCGTTATTGATTCGACATTTGGGCTTCGTCATTCGGTCATTTACCAGCGGTCTAGTCATGCTGACTGATAATCGTTATAATGCGCGCGTGGCTAGGAACTCACAAGACAAATCGTTTAACCTGTTCGTGTATGGTACGCTGGTGTCGCCTGCGATTTTCCAGGCTGTGCTGGGCAAGCGGCTGGTTACCAACCAGGCCCTGGCGGACAACGAACACGTTTTCTATGCCAGGCGTGCGTATCTCAATGGCTATAAGAAGATCAGCCCGGACAATACCTATATGTATGCTGTGCCCGACCGCGGCCATCGTATCAGCGGATATGTTATTTGCGATCTGCCCGGCTCTTGCTTAGCTGCCCTGATGAATTATGAGGGGCGAAATTATTCCAGGCGGAGACTCAATGTGCAGACCAGCCATGGCCAGGTCAAGGCGATGGCGTTTGTGGGCAATGTCAAGCAGCTGGAGCATTCGTTTGGCTATGCTTTTCGCGACAGTCTCAAGCAGGAGATTCTGCTGGATAAGAAAATCGACGCTGTGATCCGCGAGGCTGAGAAAGAGCAGCTGCACACGAACGAGGAAATCACCCGCCGGGCTGTGGCGGAGCTTAGCGGCACGAGGATACGCGACATAAAAAGGCGGCACTTTGAAGTTGGCGGCATTAGCGACTATGCGATTCGGCGCTCCATAAAAGCCAGGCCGCTGCCGGACTATCAACGGGTTCTCGACGCCCCAGCCATGGCGTCCCTGGCCTCGAATTATCTGCGGATGGTCATCCGCCAGGTCGTTTTCAACCAGTTCGAGGAACGGATTCGGCGGGAGTTTCGCTACGAGCTTGACCAGCTGCCTCAGGCGGAGACATATTACGATCGCATCAACAGTTCGCTGATAGCCTTGCGAATACTCAACCAGAATCGCTCGGTACTGGACGTGGTGATAGCGGACAGCCTGGGCGATATAGATTTCAAGTCCAGCCATCTGATCGACTACGTTCGCAGGGCGGTAGCTGCTGCTGATGCGTTGTACAACACCAGTTCGGTGCGGTCTCACCTGGCCTTTGTGCGAGGCCACATGGGGTTTGGGCATATTCCGCTGGGGGCTGAGCTGGAGTTTTCAAACATCGGCCACGGGGTTATACACGACCCGCAAGGCCTGGCTATGTCGGACTGGATGTATGACGGTTTTTTGTATTTTTACGATTTCGGGCTGGACAAGCTGACGTGGAAACTGGGCGGGCATATCGACAATCATCGCGTAAAAACGCCTGGCGAGCCTCGGCGTGGATTTTTCGAGGTTGCCCTGGGGAACCTTTCCATCGAGGCGAATATCTCCAAGCCTATCACGCGCGACCCGTGGGTGCTGAATCAGCTGATTCAACAAACCCGCGAGTTCTACGAGGTTACCCCCCACAGCATACACTTATCTATGCAGTTGCGACACCAAAGGCACCCCGACCGCGACCGCCTGCTGCCCCTACCGGTGATGAAGTGCCTTTTTGCCATCGGCGGGGATCCTGTCCGCAGCGATGGCGGCAAGATGATTATCCGCAGGCTCTCACCTGGCGAGATTTTGCAATGTGACCCGAAGCCCGGGTTGTTGTTTTCAGAAATTTCGCGTCGACGCACCAGCCAGGGTCAGGATCAGTATCTCCCAGCTGGGACTGATAAAGAAGGGCCTTTCGTGCAGCAGTTCCGGTTTCTTAGGCTCTCGCGACACATAAACTACGAGCCTATCATCATGGGCCTGAAGGGGATTCAGCTATCCCTGCGCCCCGGCACGCTGCTGACGCCCGCCCAGTGTGAAACGCACAAGCGGCACAGGGATCTCTTCGAAGCCTTGCTCCAGTGGGGCCAAAATCCATCAGCTATCAGCAGAGGCGATATTGACAGATTTCTCTCGTACGTTCAGGATGGGCTAATGAGCGAACGACGTGGCAAGCCCGCTCACAACCAAGCCTATATAGCCTGGTCGACAAGCCAACTCTCGGATATGCTTCGGCGGTTCAACTCGCAGATAGAATCAGGCCTGGCGGAGGAAAAGTAAGAGACAGGAATCAGGAGTCAGGAGGGTTGGTGGTTCCCGAGGAACGAGGGGTTCACCCACGCGGAAATTTTGAATCTCTCGCAGAGACGCTGAGTTCGCAGAGAAAAAAACTTAATTATCTTTTCTCAGCGTTCTCTGCGACTCTGCGAGATATTTGGTTCACCCACGCAGCTATGGCAATTGGCGAAAAAAATGCGATATTTTTTTTTGTATTTTGGTGGGTTTATCGTGTAGACTGGCCCGCGAAATGCGGTTGGCTTTGCCTGCGAATGCTCCGATAGCTCGTTGGTATCGGCGGCACGGGCGGGGTCTATCGTAGAGATTCTGTAAAGACAACAGGTGGATATAGCCGATTCTGTTAGTTGAAAGGCCGAGGTCTGCAAAGCCCTGTCCGCGCCGGTGGCGTTGGCGGTAGGCTGCTGTGAAGGTACCAGTACGGCGCAGGGTATTTATGCGGGCTTGGAGAAAAGGAAAATAGCTGTGGGAATCAGGTTCATGATAAAAGGTGTCACTGTGGTCTTGGCGGCGGTTTGGCTCGGGCTGTTGAGCGGTTGCGATGCTCCGCTGGTCATTGGCGAGTATCGGTTCCTGCAGCCTGACAAGCCTATTGCCAAGCCCGACCAGGCCCAGGTGAACTGGATTATCCAGGACATGGGCGAGTTGGACAAAGCTGACGAGGTCTACCCCAACGCTACCAAGCCAGGCCCGCAAGACTGGGTATACGCGGACGAAGACTACATGATCGCCCCGATGGACGACCTGAGCATAAGCATTATGGACCTCTATGCCGAGGGCATGGAGACCACTCTTCCCCGGCGGGTTTCTGACAGTGGCTATATCGACCTGCCCCAGCTTGACAGCCGAATTTTTGCAACGGGCCTGACCAGTATGGAGCTGACCGAGGCTATCAAGCAGGCTTACAGCAAGGACATTCTCCGCGATCCGCAGGTTTCCGTTACGGTGGTCGTTCGTCGGCAGCAGACGTTTTCGCTGCTGGGAGCTATCGGTAGGCCCGGCGCGTATCCGTTTCCTCGCAAGGATATGCGGCTGCTCGATGCCCTGGCGATGGCTAGTGGCGTAACGCAGCCTGACATCGAGACGATTTATATTATTCGCCAGGCCCCGGCCCGCAGGCGCTCCCAGGCAGACCAGGCTACCCCCGCTACTCAACCAATACAGCCCGCTACTCAAGAGGCTCCGGAGACTCAAAAAACTCCGGTGACAAGCCCAGCTCCGTCGATGATGCGCCTCAGCGAGACAGCTACGGGCCAGGTCAAACCAGCCCCAGCCCCATCGCCCCGGACAGCTCCAGCGACTCAACCCGCCCAGGCTGCGAGCTATCGATGGACGTATCGCAACGGCGAGTGGGTCAAGGTGGCGGTCGAAGCCCCAGCCAAGACGCCCGCCAGCCCAACCAAGACCATCCCCGCTACCGGGCCAGCTAAACCTGGCAAGGTGGGTAAGCCAGCCCGGGCCAAGATTCAGCCCTTGCCGATAAAGCAGGGCGACCCCAAGGACGCCTCTGACCCGTTTGGTTGGGCGAAAATGGAAAAGGGCGACCTGGTGCGGATTATTGCGATAGACCTCCCCAAGCTGAGGCAGGGCGATTATAGGCAGAACGTGGTCATCCGCGCAAACGACATTATCCACGTCCCGCCGCTGCCTGTTGGCGAGTTTTATGTCATGGGCGAAGTGCTCAGGCCTGGCGTTTACAGCCTGACCGGGCGAAAGGTTACCATAAAGATGGCCTTGGCCGCGGCGGGTAATCTCGGGCCTATGGCTTGGCCTAGCAACTCGATTCTGATACGGCGTATCGGCAAGAATCAGGAGCAGACCATCCCGATAAATATCGAAAATATCATGCGGAGCAAGGACCCGGACCTGTACCTGAAAAAGGACGATATTATCGCCGTTGGCACGCACTGGAGTTCGTCGTTTCTGGCTGTGCTTCGCAACGCGTTCCGCATGACCTACGGGTTTGGCTTCATCTACGACCGCAACTTCTCCGACGCGATGATTACGCCGACAAGCCGACGGTTCAAGTCCTGGTAACAGGCCCGGTGCCGTGGTTACGGTATGCAGCTACGGTTTGGCGTTTTTTTTCGGGCCGATTGCGAAACTCCGGGGTTCTACCCTGTGAGAGCTGGTCGCAGCTTGGGGTGGATAATTGAGATTATGCGAAAAAAGTCAGCAACTGCCCGCGATATGGGAGCCACGAATGGGCACTAATAGGCACTAATTATTGTAAGCGGAAAACAGCGAGTTTTTTAAAGTTTGAAGAGAGTTTTGATACGCCAGTATTAGTGTTTATTCGTGTTCATTAGTGGTTTTTTTTGGGCATGAATAGCTTTGGTAAGAGAAAGGCTGCAGGGAATTGGATCGGACGAACGAGCAAGTTGACGCCGCGGCTAGGCGACGTGTGAGCCTGGCTGACATGGTTAGCGACGAGGACGCCCCGGTGTCCATTTTGGCAAGCCCAGCTTGGTCGTCCTGGTTGAAGGTCGCGGTGCTGGCGGTGCTCTGCGGGGCGTTTTACTGGACGCAGTTGCGGCAGCTTGTCAACCAATGGCTTGCGGACGTCAACTGGTCGCACGGGTTTATCATTCCGCTGTTTAGCCTGTTCATGCTGTACAATTGGCGTCGCAGGCTGTTCCAGGCTCCCAGAGAAGTCTGCATGTGGGGGTGGGCGTTTATTCTGCTGGCGGTGCTCGTCAAGGCTGGGGGAGTGCTGGTGTTGCACAACGCGTGGATACCCCAGCTTTCGATTACGATTATGATATTTGGGCTGGTTATGTACCTCGGTGGCTGGCGGATTGCCAGGATTGCCTTCGTGCCGATTTTCTATCTGACCCTGGCTATGCCCTGGCCTGATATGTTGTATCAGATGATATCGACCCCGATGCAAGACCTGGCTGCGGCTAGCTCTACGGTGTTGCTGCAATTCTTCGGCGTGAAGATGACGGTCTCAGCTTCGTTTCTAAAGGTAACGAGCATTTCCGGGCAGGTACACCCTATCCAGGTCGCAGAGGCTTGCAGCGGCATGAGGTCGTTGATGGCGTTTATCGCTCTGGGTGTCGCGATGGCTTACATCGAGGACAGGCCCTTTTGGCAGAGGCTTATAATAATGGTCGGCGGCGTTCCCATCGCCCTGGCCTGCAATATCCTGCGGGTAACCGGCACGTGTACGATGTTCGTAATCGACAAGCGGGAACTCGGCGAGGACTTCATGCACAATGCTATGGGCATGGTGCTGCTGATACCAGCTCTGCTGTTGCTGATGCTCCTGACCAGGCTGTTGAACTCGATTTACGTCGATGTGGACGAGGACGAAGAAGACGCCTCTGCCGATGTCGACGGAGCCAATTCGCAGGCTCCGGAGGTGCAGGCATGACGTCAGTCGATATAAAACCCAAACAGGCCCAGGCCTCCTCCGGCAAGGCAGGCTGGGTCCACTTTGCAATGGCGGTGGTGGTTTTGCTGGCTTTGACCGTGGGCTGGAATGCTGTGATGCGTGGCTTGGGATACATCATCCGCAAAGAGCCTGTACCCTGGCCTGCGGGGGTAACGGTGGATACCAAGACCTTCCAGAACACATCCCTGCCGGAGAAAATCGGGCCTTATGAACTCGTCGAGGAGCTGGAGCACAAGCCTGACGTGCTGGAGACCTTGAAAATCGGCACGCCATTGGACGCTCGGCGGATAAAAGTCCGCCAGAGCAACTGGTATCTGTTCCGAAAATACGCTGATACTCGCGAGGACGAACATTCCCCGTATCGAAATTGGATGTTGGACGTGGTGTTTTATACTGGCGGAGAGACGACGGTTCCCCACGTTCCGGATATTTGCATCGTAGCGGGCGGAGCTAAGTCTACGGGCAGCGAATATATACCCATGGAATGTCCAGGCAGTCCAGCTCCGTGGAACGAGGAATTCAAAATCAAAGGTTTGTACTACGAACGGGCAGATGCCACAGGCCAATACGAGCAGGTGCAGTATTATCTCTTTGACGTCAATGGCCAGCCTGAGGTTAGCCGTGAAAAGGTACGATTGGCTTTGACGAACTTGAGACGGCGACATGTATTTTACGCCAAGGCCCAGTTCTATATGCCCTACCCCGTAACGGATCGCCAACAGGCAAACGCCAAGGCCAAGGAGTTTATGGAGTACTGCCTCCCAGCTATACTCAAGGAGCTGCCCTCCCAAGCCGATGTTGATAGACTGCAAGAGCATGGCCTGGACCCAAAAACGGCGAACCACGAATGAACACGAATGAACACTGATTTTTAAGAAAAAAGAAAAAAAGAAACTACGAAATATGCGAAAGAACGCGAAAGAACGCGAAAACGAATTTTTTGAAAAACTAAAAAAACAACATCTGTGTTTATCCGTGTTTATCTGTGGTTCGCTGTTTTTGTTTTTTAAAATTAGTGTTTATTAGCGTTCATCAGTGGTTCTACTTTTGTAATTTTGGATAGTTGTAAATTGTTAAGGAAGTGGCTATGGCTAAGAAAAAGAAATTGAACAAACGCGTTGTTTTGTCGCTGGCAGTGTTTTGCATTATCATTGCGATTTGCGCTACCATCTACATTATACAAAGGCTGCCTGAAGACCCGAAAATCTACATCAACCAAGCTAAGGTCGCCCTGGCCAAGTCGCCCAAGAATTATAAAGACGCAGCCAAGGCGTATGGCTTGGCCATCGCCAACAGCGAAGGCTTGGAGCGGGCTGAGTATCAGTATCAGCTTGCGGAGCTTTGCTTCGAGCGGGTCAACAAGCAGACCGGGCTGAGCAATGCTGACAAGTCTCAAATATATGGCAGCGGCTTTGGGCTTTTGCGCAAAATTCTGCAGAAAAATCCCAAGTTCCTCAAGGCACACCATCTGCTGGAGCAGCATCTCTGGGCTCGGGCTAGCAGGTCTCGCAACTGGAAGGCGCTGAAGGATTATATCTCGACGGTCGATCGAATCTTGAAACTTGGCGACAACGCTGAGCTGTATCACAGGCGAGGCCTGGCCAAGATGCTCCTGGCCAGCAGCGACCCCGACATCTACAACGAGCCAACCCTGGCTGACCTCCGCAAAGCGGTGGAGTTGGCACCAAATGAGGCTGCGTATCTCGGCGACCTGGCGGGGTTCCTCTCGCGTATAGAGCGAAAGGACGAAGCTGAGGAAATTTACGCCGCTGCTA
>Ga0190286_1001087_pt1 | contig 10353 bp, 7 predicted proteins | sample 48691834_MG_FD_183241 | JGI IMG/M metagenome (GOLD analysis project Ga0190286, IMG submission 183241) | Hydrothermal vent microbial mat bacterial communities from Southern Trench, Guaymas Basin, Mexico - 4869-18-3-4_MG | ecosystem: Environmental > Aquatic > Marine > Hydrothermal vents > Microbial... | reverse complement strand
TTTTATAAGTGGAGGGCGCAAGTCCTAGACGTGCTTCTAGAATCAATGTCCCAAAAGGCAGGCTAGCTGTGCGATAATCAAATCGAAGTGCATTTTTTGAATACCATTCTATCTCCACCTCTGGTGTCATGACCTTAATGTCTGTTACATTTTCTTCAATAGTGTGACCAAATGCCCCAGCATTACCTGCTATAGCCCCGCCTAAGGTGCCAGGAATACCTACTAAATATTCTAGTCCTCCCCACCCATGCCTTAGGCTGGCCATTAACAACTTTGATAGTTTTATACCTCCTCCTACCCTAAGATAAACAGCATTTTTTTCTTTGAGTAAAATCCCTATCCTTTCAAAGCCTAGTCCAAGTTTAATGATTATTCCTGGATAACCATGGTCTCTTACCAAAACATTTGTTCCTTGACCCAAAAAATAATAGGGGAAACCCTCCTCTTTTAGGTAAAATATCAATTTTTTCAAACACACTTCATCATTTACCCAAATCACTGCCTTCGCCTTCCCTCCAATCCTAAATGAAGTCAACTTACTTAAAGGATAATCCCATTTTACTTGACCAAATGACAAAAGTTTCCTCATAGCTCAGCCAATAACATTTCTCCTAATTTCCAGACATCGCCTGCTCCCAATGTTAAGGCAACGTCATAGGGCCTTAATAAAGGTAGCAAATAATCAAGTACCTCTTCTAAGGTCTTACAGAATTTGACCTTTTGTATCTTTTCTAGGCCATTAGCCAACAACTCACCACTTACACCAGGGATAGGTGGCTCACTGGCAGCATAAATCTCTGTGATAATAAGTAAGTCTGTTTGCAAAAATGCCTTTAGAAATTCTTTATATAGCATCTTTGTGCGTGTATAGCGGTGTGGCTGAAATATGGTTATAAGGCGTCTTTTGGGCCATTTCTGCTTGATGGATGAAAGTACTGCCTTTATTTCAGTGGGATGATGGCCATAATCATCTATTATTAAGATATTTCTCTTTTCTCCTTTAATTTCTGATCTTCTTTCCACACCCTTAAATTGTTCTAGGCTTTTTATGGTGATTTCAGGAGATATGCCAAGCTTGTGAGCTACAGCAAAGGCGGCCAATGCATTGTAGATATTATGTATACCTAATAATTGTAAAGATATTCTCCCCATTTTTTTTCCATATGCATAAACGTCAAATTGGGTTATTTCACCGTTTAATGAGATGTTTTTTGCTTGATAATGGCAGTTCTTCTCTGAACCATAACTAATATAAGGCCTATCTAACTCAGGTATCATCTTTCTTAAATGGGGGTCGTCTCCGTAAACCACAGCCACACCAGAAGGTAGAAGGTTATTAAGGAATATTTCGAAAGCAGTCTCAATAGAAAAAAATGTCTTATAATAATCCAAATGATCGACATCGATATTTGTAATCACGGCTATTTCTGGAAAAAGCAGCAAAAAACTTCCATCGCTCTCGTCTGCTTCTGCTACTAAATAATCACCATTGCCAAACCAAGCATTAATTCCACTTACTGTGCCACCTATAATTGCTGTAGGGTCAAAACCAGCAGATCTAAGTATAGCAGAAATCAATGCGGAGGTAGTGGTCTTTCCATGAGTGCCAGCTATGGCAATACCCCTTTTTTGATTCATCAGATAAGAAAGCAGCTTACCACGAGAAATTACAGGTATACCATTTTTCCTAGCACTTGCCCATTCTGGATTATCCTTGGGAATAGCAGAAGAAATTACTACTACTTCTGCCAATTGGATTTGCTCTGGCCTATGACCAAAAAATACCCTAACCCCCTGATTACACAATAGCCGAATTAAGGCATTGTCACTTATATCAGAGCCAGTTACTTTATAGTCTAGATGAGTTAATATCTCTGCTAGACCACTCATACCAACTCCACCAATGCCAACAAAATGAAATCGCTTCCAAGGAAGCTTCATCTTAATTGCCCTTGATTATAGATTTGCATAACGCAGCAATCTTTTCTCCTGCCCATGGTGCTCCCAAACTCAAGGCACGCTTTGCCATAGACTTTAGCAATTGCCTATCTTTTAAAAAATGGAGAATATTTTCTGCCAGAATTTTCCCATTTAGCTGATCTTGCCTAATTACAATGGCTGCACCCGCTAAAGCCAACCTCTTAGCATTATAAAGTTGATGCTGGCCTGTTGCCCAAGGAAAAGGAATCAATATGGAAGGAATGCCCAAAGCCGTTATTTCTGCTAAGCTAGTAGCACCTGCACGCCCAATAATTAAATCTGTTTTGGCATATACCTCAGCCATATCATAAATAAATGGAACTACATGGACTTTAGTGCCCATTTTTTCATAACCCCTCTTTACCCAAACATAATCTCTTTCACCTGTTTGGTGAGTAAGAAGGATTTGTCCTTGAAAATGTTTTAACTCTTCCCATGCCTCTAAGAGGGCTTGATTTATGGAACGTGCCCCTTGACTTCCACCCAGCACCAAAATTCTAAATTTTCCTTCTGTATTTTCTCTATGCACGTTGACAATCTCTTTTCTCACAGGGTTACCTGTTTTGATACATTTTTTCTGTGGAAAATAGGTGGTGGTTTCTTTAAAGGACAGGCAAATATTTTCTGCCCACCTTCCTAAAATCCGATTTGCCATTCCAGGGATTAAGTTTTGCTCATGGACTACTATAGGAATGCCTAAGCATTTAGCTGCAATAAGAACTGGTACTGATGTATAACTGCCTAACCCCAAAACTATTTTAGGCTGATAATGCCTTAAGAAATAAAGACATTGCCCTGTTCCAAAACCCACTTGAAATACACCTTTAATTTTGGGTATCCATTTTTTTCCCATTATACCTGCAGAAGTTATATCTTTAAAAGGATAACCATATCTATATACGATTTTTTGTTCCAGACTGTTTGTTCTCCCCAAAAACATAACCTCCTTAACACCTGAGTTGAGCAATGCCTGAGCTATAGCAATGCCTGGAAAGATGTGTCCTCCTGTGCCACCTGTTGCAATAATTACCCTAACGTTGTCCTTGTGCATAGATATTTTGCAAAATACCCACACCTATTAAATTTGTTATTAAGGAACTGCCACCATAACTTAAAAATGGCAAGGTAATGCCTTTAGGCGGCATCAATCCCAAACACACACCCATATGAATACATGCCTGTAAGGCAATTAATAAAATAATGCCCAATGCCAGATAAAATCCAAATGCATCCCTTGCACTTCTAGCTACTTCAACACCTCTCCATATAAGTAGGGTAAAAAGTCCAATAACTAAGACTACACCTATGAATCCCAATTCCTCTCCCAGGATAGAAAATATATAATCGTTGAAAGGTTCTGGCAGATAAAAAAGCTTCTCTTTGCTAGCACCCAATCCCCTTCCAAACACCCCTCCCATAGCAAAGGCGTGCTTTGAGTGCAAAACAGGATAGCCAATGCCTAAAGGATTCTGTTCAGGCCATAAGAATGCCAACCATCGCTTAACTCGATAAGGCTCCTTGATGATTAAGTATGCAAAACTTGTAACTGCTAGACAAACTACCATAAGAAGGTGTTTAATCTTTGCTCCACCCACAAACAGCATAATGAATACAATGCCTGCCAATAGCACAGCAGTCCCCATGTCTGGTTCCATCAATAGTAGCACGGCTATAACGGTGTAGATCATAAAAGGTGGGATTATGCCTAAAGAAAATGATTTTATGATGTGATCTTTCCTGCTTACTGCCTTTGCAAGATAAATTATTATGGCCAATTTCAAAAACTCCGATGGCTGAATGGTAAAGGGTCCTATTCTGATCCAGCGTGCGGCGTTATTTAGTTTGCAGCCTATCCCAGGGACAAAGACCAGAAGAAGACCAATTAGACCTAAAAAAAGTAAGTGATAGGTAAAGCGGTTATAGAGCTGATATGGAACTTTACTAATCCCTGTCATTAGGGTTATGCCTAGCATGGCATACATCGATTGATGTTTAAAAAGGAAATAAGGATCATGGTATCTTTTTTGGGCAATAGGAAAGCTACTGCTCAAGACCATAATCAGCCCTAAACCTATTAAGACCAAGGTCAAAATAAGGAGCCAATAGTCTAATTTTATGTTAGGCATTAATTTCATTTACAATTTTTTTAAAGGTCAACCCCCTTTCCTTATAATCTCTAAACATGTCAAAACTTGCACAGGCAGGTGAAAACAAAACACTTTCCCCGTTTTTTGCCCAATCCATTGCCACCAGTACAGCTTCTTTCAAATTAGAGACCTTTATTATAAAGGTAGCGCCGTTTAATACCTTTGCAATTTCCTCTTTGGCCTCTCCAAATAAGATAGTAGCTTTTACCCTTTTTTTTACAATTTCACGTAATGATTCGAAATTTTGTCCTTTTGAAAGGCCACCTGCTATTAAAACAATAGGTGGATTTAAACAGTCTAGGGCAGCAATGGTTGCCCCTACGTTTGTACCCTTAGAATCATTATAGAAATTGATGCCGCTAACTTCCTTGACCCATTCTAATCTATGTGGCAGTCCCTTAAAGCCATAAACTGCTTTTTCTGTGGCATCCAGTCCGCAGCCTACAATTTGAGCAACCAAAAGAACAGCCATAATGTTTTTGTAATTATGTTTTCCTAATAGGCGTAATGATTTAATATTTAACTGCCATCTTAAACTATTAGTGCCAGTAAAAATGTAACCACCTTTTAAATAAGCACCAGGAAACAGCTCTTTTTTATCGCTAAAAAATACCTTTTTAGCTAAAGTAAAGATATTGGCTATCTCAGGATTGTCATTATCTAATATGGCCCAGTCATCGGTGGTCTGGACACTGAATAGCCTGCTTTTACAATAAAGATATTGGTTTAAATCTCTATGACGATTCAGATGGTCTTCTGAAATATTTAAAAGCACACCAATATAGGGATGAAATTCTTTAGTGATTTCTAATTGAAAACTACTCACTTCAGTTACAATATAGTCAAGATTATTTAATGTAATGGCATTTATTATAGGTTTACCAATATTTCCACCCATCCATACCCTAAAGCCATTGGCCTTAAGCACTTTTCCTATAAGGGTTGTTGTGGTGGTCTTACCATTAGTGCCCGTTACAGCAATGATAGGGGTTTTTGCAAAATGTGAGGCCAAGTCCAATTCACTCAGGACAGGAATGCCACTGGTTCTGGCTGCCTCTATTGGAGTTAAATTGGGAGGGACTCCAGGACTAAGTACAATCAAATCAGCCCCTAAAAAGGTCTTAGTATGATGAGCCCCACACTCTAGCTCAAAATTTATGCCTTTAAGCCTTCTAATATACCCCTTTAATGCAGAAGCTGGTTGTCTATCTGAGATAGTTACCTTTGCTCCTTGGGCAGTTAAAAATTTCGCTAAGGCTGCACCGGTCTTTCCTAGACCTACTACTAGCACATTTTTATGCCTTAACTCAGATAGTTCGTAGTTCGTAGTTCGTAGTTCGTAGTTCATAGCAAAAGGTTTTCTTGCCATAAGCTAATGGCTAATTATCTTAACTTCAAAGTACTTAAGGCTGCCAATATCAAAATAATACCAATGATCCAAAAACGGACAATGATTTTTGGCTCTGCCCATCCCTTTAATTCAAAATGATGGTGCAATGGTGCCATCTTCAGGATGCGCTTTCCACCTGTAAATCTAAAATAGATTATTTGTGCCAAGACAGAACAGGTTTCAATAACAAATAAACCACCTATGATTAGGAGAAGACACTCTTGTTTGACCATTACCGCTACAGTGCCTAAGGCAGCACCCAAAGAGAGAGAACCCACATCCCCCATAAAGATCTCGGCAGGGTAGGCATTGTACCAGAGAAATCCCAGGCCTGCCCCAACTATTGCCCCGCAGACTACGGCTATCTCTCCTACACCAGGAATATAGGCAACTTGAAGATATTCTGCCATCTTAATGTTGCCTGCGATATAAGAAAGTGCTAAATAGGCACTAACAGAAATGGCCAAAGGGCCAATGGCCAGTCCATCTAGGCCATCTGTTAAATTAACTGCATTTGATGCTCCTACAATTACAAATATGATAAATATATAATATAATATGCCCAAATCTGGGGTAAATTGCTTAAAAAATGGGACATATAGCTTTGTAGACAAACCTATTTTTTCAATTAAAATAATGGCTAAGCACAGGGCAACTAAAGTTTGATAGAAGAGTTTTATCTTGATGCTTAGACCCTTACCATTTCCTTGAATGATTTTTTTATAATCATCTACAAAGCCAATAAGACCAAACAGAATACAACAAACAACAAATGTCCAAACAAATCCATTGGTTAAATTTGCCCAGAGTAATGTGCTTATGAATATAGAAATAAGTACAGGGATGCCTCCCATATTAGGGGTACCCTTTTTATTTTTGTGAGTTATGGGGCCATAATCTTTTATCGACTGTCCAATTCCAGCGCTTTTAAAATAACGGATAAAATAAGGGAGTAAGATAAGGGAAAGCAAAAGGGCTGTTAGGGCAGCACAGGCGGTTCTAAAAGTGATGTAACGGAAGACATTAAAGCCAAACCAATATGGGTGTAAGGGATAAAGTAAATGATAAAGCATTATCTTTCCTCAGCTAAGGCACTAACCAGCCTCTCAAATCCCAAAGTATGGGAGGCCTTTATCAATAATACATCATCTTTTTTACTAATCTTTTTTAAAATCAAAAGAATCTCTTCATGGCTATTGGCCTTAAGAATCCTTTCTGATGATAACCCTCCATCCAAAGCCCCTCTGATTAAGCTTTCTTTATAACGGCCAAACACAATGAAATATCTAGGTGGTAGGCAAGCAATAGACTTACCTATTTTCTCGTGCCATATTTTTGATGTCTCTCCTAACTCAAGCATATCACCTAAAACAATAATCTTACCCCCGGGTAGCCCCTTTAGCACCTCTAAGGCAGAAAGTACAGATTGGGGATTGGCATTGTAACTGTCATCCAAAACCCAAATACCATTTTTCCCTTTGAAGATATTTAATCGTCCTTTTATAGGAATAAATGTCTCTAGCCCCTTTTTAATCAATAAAGGAGGAATGTCTAAAATCCAGGCCACTGTTGCAGCGGCTAGTGCATTATATATTTGATGCCTTCCCAAGATAGAACACTTCACACTTAGATATGTACTAGGCAAACTAAGTGTAAACGCAACACCAGAAAGGCCATTTTCATTAATGTCTTTGGCCTTTACTTCACCATATCTTATACCAAAGCCTACTTTCTCCCCTAAAAATTCTCTGCTTAAACTCACCACTCTATCATCATCAGCATTAAAGATAAATTTATTAATGTATTTTAATAAACTTCCTTTTTCTTTTTTAACACCTTCTATATCCTTTAATCCTCTTAGGTGAACTGGGTGAATACTGGTAACTACTCCAATCTCTGGCATGACTAGGTTGGCCAAATAGTCTATTTCTCCTGGCTGATTGGTGGCAATTTCTATAACACCTATTTCATGTGAGCTGTCCATAGAAAGTAATGTGAAGGGGACTCCTACATAGTTGTTATAATTTGCCTCATTTTTTAAGACCCTTTTAGAAAGACCTAAAATATGTGCTGTCATTTCCTTGGTAGTGGTTTTCCCGTTGCTGCCTGTAACAGCTATAATGGGAATTTCATATTTCATACGGTGATATCTGGCCAAATTGCCCAGTGCCTTTATAGTGTCATCCACCTTAATTACTGCCCCTTCAAAATGAGGTATTTCTATATATCTATCTATTATTATCCCAGCAGCCCCTTTTTTAATGACTAAAGGGACAAACTCGTGACCATCATACCTAGTACCTTTTAGGGCAATAAAAAGATCCCCTTTGTTTAATATTCTTGAGTCTGTACTAATCCCTGAGCAGTAAGGAAAAGTACCTTTTTTAACTAAAATGCCACTTGTAGCCTTCAAAATATTGCCCCATTTCCATTTAATCGATTGGCGCATCTAATATGTTTTCTACCTCCTCTATATCACTAAGTGGATAGACCCTTTCACCTACAATCTGATAGGTTTCATGACCCTTTCCTGCAATAAGTACTATATCTCCCCTCCTTGCCTTTTTTATTGTAGAACGAATAGCCCTTTTTCGATCATAAATAATAAAATAAGGCCTTTTACAGTGCCTCAATCCCATTTCTATTTCCTTGACAATCTGCTCTGGTGATTCTGTCCTAGGGTTATCATTTGTAATGATGATTAAATCACTTAATTTACCTGCAATCTCCCCCATGATTTTACGTTTTCCCCTATCACGATCCCCGCCACATCCAAACACAGTGATTAATCGACTTGAGCAAAATTTTCGCAAATTAGAAAGTACACACCTTAAGGCGTCAGGGGTATGGGCATAATCTACAATGACTTCAATCCCATTTTTAGATATTCTTTGCAGACGCCCGGGCACATAAGAAACTGCCTCTATACCAGCCTTGATATCTATAAGTTCTATGTCTAAACCCAAGGCCGCACCTGCAGCAGACATTATATTATAGAGATTAGGCATCCCTAAAAGTGATGTATTTATATTAAATGCCCCTTTAGGGGTTTCTATCTTTGCTTCAGTGCCATCTAAATCCATTTTTATCACCTTTGCTGCAATATCTGCGCAATTTAAACCATAGGTAATAAAAGGGATATCTAGATTTAATAGTTTTTTTCCATAATTATCTTCTTTGTTAATTATTCCAGGGCCATCCAGATGATGGGTAAATAACCTTTTCTTGCAATAAAAATAGGCCTCCATATCCTTATGAAAATCCAGATGGTCTTGGGAAAGATTGGTAAAAACACCTATTTTAAAATCACAGCCTGCTATTCGCTCATAGGCCAAGGCATGAGAGGAAACTTCCATCACGACATGGGTTATGCCTGCATCCAACATCTCTTTTAATAACTTTTGTAGGTCTATATTTTCTGGGGTAGTCATTGAGGCAGATATGTTTCTATCATAATAACTATAGCCAATTGTACCAATAACCCCTACCTTAAGCCCTGCTTTATGTAATATAGAGGCTATCAAATGACTTGTAGTGGTCTTACCATTGGTGCCTGTAATGCCTATTAGTGTCATATATTTTGCTGGATAATCATAAAACCTGGCAGCTATTTTCCCCATGGCCTCCCGAACACTCTGCACTTGAATAAGTGTCACTCCCTCGGGGCAATCAGGAAGGGGCTCATCGAATATAATAACCTTTGCCCCATTATTTATAGCCTCTGCTAAATAATATCGCCCATGGGTCTTCTGCCCCTTTAATACAAAAAATATCCCTCCAGGACTTACATAATTACTATGAGAAGCAATTCCACAAACCTCTGTTTCAAGATTTCCCCTTATTTCTAAAATCTCTGTATTATTTATTAAATTTTTCAGTTTCATAAATAGACTTTAACTAAAGAAAAGTATACCGGCTCAAAGCTGAAGGCTCAAAGAAACTCCCTGCTCTTTTTAAATATCACCATTATATTAATCTTTTTTGGCAATATACTTTGATTTTAAATATTTTGTCTTGACTACCTTCACAGGATAAGGGCATGGAGATAAATCCCATTTCCTGATAACGTCCCAAGCAATTTCCTTAAATACAGGGGCAGCTACAACCCCTCCATATGTGATATGACGAGGTTCATCAATAACAATAGCAATTACCACCTTTGGATCATTGGCTGGAAAAAATCCTACAAATGAAGAAATTGCCTTATCTTTGTGATAGCCTCCTTTACCTGGCTTTTGTGCTGTACCGGTCTTACCTGCTATTTCATAACCAGCAATTTCTGCCTTCCTGCCTGTTCCTTTCACTACTACTCCCCTCAAGATTTTTCTTAAACACCTTGCTGTTTCTTCAGTAATTACCCGCTGCCTTACCTTTGGTTGAAAGACCTTCACTACTCCCCCTTCAGCATCCACTATCTTTTTCACAATAAAGGGTCTCATTAATTTACCACCATTGGCAATGGCTGCATAGGCTGTAGCCAGTTGTAAGGCAGTCACTGAAATGCCTTGTCCAAAACAGATAGTGGCTGCATCTACCTTTTCCCATTTCTCTACAGGTCGTAAGAGGCCCTTAGCCTCTCCCCCTAAGTCTATGCCCGCCTTCCTTCCAAAACCAAACTTTTTAATATATTCATAAAATGCTTGTTTTCCAAGAATTCCCCCAATCTTTACCGCACCAATATTGCTAGAATAAACAATTACTTCCTCTATAGAAAGCCGACCAAATGGTTTTATGTCATGAATTACCGCATCATCTATTTTATAGTAACCATTTTCACCATAAACTATATCATGCGGCTTTAAAATTCCTTTATCTAAAGCTGCTGCAACCAAGATG
>Ga0190286_1001085_pt1 | contig 10357 bp, 4 predicted proteins | sample 48691834_MG_FD_183241 | JGI IMG/M metagenome (GOLD analysis project Ga0190286, IMG submission 183241) | Hydrothermal vent microbial mat bacterial communities from Southern Trench, Guaymas Basin, Mexico - 4869-18-3-4_MG | ecosystem: Environmental > Aquatic > Marine > Hydrothermal vents > Microbial... | reverse complement strand
GCTCAGGCTCCCACCCCCCTCGAGCTCGAGGTCTAGTCTAGTAGATAGATAGCTCCCCAGCCCAGCTCCGGCCCCGGCCCGCTCGGTCAGTCACAGTCAGGTCAGATCCAGGCCTGAGTCCGGGTTTTATAGTTTATTAGTTTATATTATCAGCAGCCTAGCCGGGCTGGACCCTCTTCCCTTGAGAGCCGCTCGCGAGGGCAGCTTGGGGAGGACACACTGGCTTAGGAACCCCTGATGGCTGTCCTTCACCTCCCTCCCCTGGCGAGCTTGACTTCTAGCTGGCTGCTGATCAGCGCGCGGGCAGCCGCTCCAAAGCTCGCACGACAATGGGGAGCCGGCGGCCGGACCCCTTTGGCCCGGAAAGGGGGACCGTGCTATACTCTCGAGATAGCGGCGATACAGAACAGCTCAGATATGATTTTTGTTATACGGATTACGGTAATAGATCCTATGGAGTGCTATACTCCATCTTAAAGGAGGCCGAGATGAGGATATTTGGAAATTTTCCGGATAGAAGCCAGCGGTTCCATATCTATGACGGTTTTGTCCCCTTATTGTCGGCGGTGGCCCTCTTCGCCCTCATTCTCATTTTTGCCCTCCCTGCTGCCCCTGGTTTAGCTCAAGCTCAAGCTCCGGGGCCGGGGCAGCGGCTCTACTTCATGGTGAAGCAGGGCCCGGAGACCTACCCGCTCCCGCCGCTCGAGCGGGCCGGCTCGGTAGTGGAGTTCTACGACTACTACAACGATGAGGCCCACACCGGCCTCGAGGTCCAGAACCGCAGCATCCTCTTCCTCTACCGGGATACCCTCACCGGCGAGCTGAGCCTGGTAATCATCCACGACCAGCCGAACAACGGCACCGGCGGCGAGGTGGAGTTCACCTTCGATGGGCTCCCACCGGAGGCGACGATCCTGGTGCGGGACGATCCGAACGCCCGGGACAGGTATGAGTTCACCCCCCCGACGGCCTTCATGCACTGGCAGTGGCTCCCTGAGCACACCGACGGGGTGGCCATCGGCGGGCTCCCGGCGGAGTTCTCCATTACCATCACCCCGAACTTCATCAGCGGGATCGAGGGGTGGGACCTGGTCACCGGGACCGTCGAGTCGCCGGTCTACACCAGCATCGATCCCTACCAGCCGATCACGATCATCGCCACGACCAACATCCCCCCTCAGCCGAGCTTCGTCTTCTCCCCGGTGTCGCCCTACGTGGGCCAGGAAGTGACCTTCGACGCCTCCGGTTCCACCGACCCCGATGGGACGATCGTCTCCTACGAGTGGGACTTCGGCGATGGGACGACCGGGACCGGGGTCACCGTCACCCATGTTTACACCGCCCCGGGGACCTACACCGTCACCCTCACGGTGACCGACGACCGGGGCGCGACCGCCACCCTCACCAGGCCGATCACCGTCGTCGAGGCCGTCATCGAGGCGGTGCGGACCATCTCCACCCCGGTAGCCCTCCCCTCCTCGACCTTCCGTGTGATCGTCGAGATCCGGACCACCACGGAGATCGAGGGCCTGGGGCTCGATGAGGACCTCCCCAGCGGGTGGGAGATCACCCCGGTGGACAACGCCGGGGCGGCCTTCAAGCGCGCCCAAGTCCAGTGGATCTGGGCGAGGACGATCCGCGCGGGGGAGACGATCAGGGTGGTCTATGATGTGACCGTCCCCGAGGAGCTGGTGAGCGGCCCGCTCCCGGTGGAGGAGTGCATCACCGGCTGGATCGACAGCGCCGCGCCGGCCTTCCACAAGGAGGTCGGGGGCGAATCCTGCCTCAAGGTCGATAAGTGCCTCCCGCCGCTGGTGGCCATCGCCCACCTTGATCCCGAGACCGATACGGTCGACCTCACCCTTCCCAACGATGTGACCGCAGATCAACTCCAACGGGCGATCGCCTTCTGGCTGGAGGACGAGCCGGTCCCCGGCACCTGCGGGGCTCTGATCGACCTGGAGATCCTCAAGGAGATCATCGCCCACTTCCTCAAATGCATCCCTATCGATGAGCCCCTCCCCGAGGAGGAGTCCGCCGACCGGGCGGTTACCGTCACCCGGAAGATCCTCACCCCGTTCCCGTTCCATCAGCTCTACCTGGAGGCCTACCGGGGGAACATCTTCCGGGTAGTGGTGACGATCGAGGCCCACAAGGACCTCTACGGCCTGGGGCTCGATGAGGAGCTCCCCATGGGCTGGCAGGTCAAGCCGATCAGCAGCGCCGGCGGGATCTTCAAGGAGAGCCAGATCCAGTGGGCCTTCCCCGAGAAGATCCCCGCGGGGACGACCAAGATCATCACCTATGAGGTGACCGTCCCTCCAGGCAAGGTCTACTGCCTCGGCGGGGAGGAGTGCAAGGCGAACATCTTCCAGCTTAGTGGGCTGGTCAACAGCGCCAACCCGTCCTTCGAGCTGGCCGTAGGTGGTGAGAACGAGGTCATAATCGCCAAGTGCCTCTCCATCCCCGTCGCGATCGCCTACCTCGACGTCGAGACCAACACGATCGACGCCACCCTCTCCAGCAAGATCACCTTCGAGCAGATCCAGGCCGCGATCGCCTTCTGGCTGGAGGACGAGCCGGTCCCTGGCACCTGCGGCAAGCTGATCGACTTCGAGACGATCAAACTCCTCATCGCCTACTGGCTCACCGACACCCCTGTGGACCGGCCCCTGGGAACACCTGCCGATCCCAACAGGGGCGGCTAAAATTCAGACAGAGCGGGGTAGAAGGGCGAAGGCAAAGGCAGGGGTTGAGCAAGAAGGCGAGGACGAGAAAAGAAAAAATGAGCAAAAAGGAGGTAGGAGGCATGGCAGGTCTAGCACTAGTGAGAGGCACGGCTTGGGCTATCATCGTCGCACTGCTCATCGGAGGCCTCGGGGGAGCCGGCTGGGCCCCATCTTGGGCCGGGGAGAGCCCTTCTCCTCCCACCTCTCCCTCTTCCTCTCCCTCCTACATCGGGGCTGAGGAGATGGTCTCCCCCACCCTGATCTACTACAAGGGTTCAGGGGTAGCGCCCGAGCGGGCCACCGTCACCCTGACCCTGCGAGCCCTCCGGAGTGAGCGGTTCCCACTGGACTTGGTGCTGGTGGTCGATCGGTCGGCCACCTCCGATCTCGCGGCCATAAGGGAGATCGGCCGGAAGATCCTGGGGCGGCTCGGCCGGGAGGACCGTGTGGCACTGGTCTCCTTCGCGGGGGAGGCCACCGTGGACGTCGGCCTGACCTACGATAAGGGGGCGGTCCTCGACGCCCTGGCCGCCCTAGTAAATGAGGGCAAGACGGCCTTCGGCGAGGGGCTCGCCCGGGCTACCGGGCTGCTGCTCGAGGAGGGCCGTGAGGAGGCCATCTGGGCGGAGGTCGCCCTCGTCGACGGCCGGAGCAACGTCGGCCGCGACCCTCTCCCACAGGCGTGGAGTGCGGCCGGTAGCGGGATCAAGATCTTCACCATCGGCGTGGGGCGCTACCCCTTGGAGGCCATCCTGGCCGAGGTGGCTGAGGCGACCGGCGGCAAGTTCTACAAGGGGTTCTCCCCGGAGGTCCTCCAAGACCTCTTCGCCAACCTCCATCAGGATGTGATCGGCTCCGAGGTCGTGATCACCCAAGTCCTCTCTCCGGGGTTCAACTACGAGGGGGCGCTGGTCAACCCTCCGACTGAGGTCACCAGCACGGAGGGGCTCACCCTGCTGGAGTGGTCCATCGAGGAGCTCAAGGTGGGCGAGAGCTGGAGCACCAAGATCGAGATCAGCTGCTCCACCGTGGTGGAGCGGCCCGTGGTCCTCGCCATCGAGGAGCGCCCGACCGGGATCTCCTTCCTCGACTTCCGCGGCCGGCGGGTGGAGCTGGAGCTGCCCCCGCAGACGATCACCGTGAGGGGGCCGAACCGCCCGCCCCAGGCCGACTTCGCCTGGGAGCCCTCGGAGCCGACCACCCAGGATGTGGTCCGCTTCGTCGACCTCTCGCGGGACCCCGACGGGGTGATCACAAGCTGGGCGTGGGACTTCGGCGACGGGACCACCTCCACCGAGCGCAACCCCACCCACCGCTACGCCGACGACGGGCTCTACACCGTCCGGCTCACCGTGAAGGACAACGAGGGCGCAACCGGCACGAAGGCGGTGAAGATCCAGGTGGCCAACGTCCCGCCGGTGGCCATGCTCACCGTGGTGCCGGAGCAGCCGGGGATCGGCCAACTGGCGGTCTTCGATGCCTCGGGCTCTCACGACCCCGACGGCGAGATCATAAGCTATGAGTGGGACCTCGACGGCGACGGCACCTACGAGCTCCGGACGGAGGAGCCCAAGGTGGAGAAGGCCTTCGACCGGAGCGGGACCTACCTTGTAGCCCTCCGCGTGACCGACGACGATGGCGCCACCTCCCAGGTGAGCAAGGAGCTAAAGGTGGTCGAGCCGGTGGTGGTCACTCGGACGATCAACACCTTCCTCCACGTCGATAAGACCCTCCCCGGACAGACCTTCCAGGTGGCGGTCAAGATCGAGGTCAAGATGCCCATCAACGGCCTTGGGCTCGATGAGAACCTCCCCGAGGGGTTCAAGCTCAAGCTGGTGGAGAACGCCGGGGGCACCTACCACGAGCGGGAGGCCCAGTGGCTCTTCCTGGAGAAGCTCTCGCCGGGCACGACCAAGACGGTCATCTACGAGGTGACCGTGCCGCCGGATGCGGAGCTGGGCGTCTACACCATCAGGGGGACCATCAGCAGCGCCTCGCCGAGGTTCGAGCTGCCGGTGCTGGGGGAGAGCGAGGTGGAGCTGACCGATCGGTTGCCGATCAGCTGGGTGATCTCCCGGTGGGACACCCAGAAGGACCAGTTCGACATCCGGCTGGGGGACCTGATCACCTTCGAGCAGATCCAGCTAGCCGTCGCCTGGTGGCTCCAAGGGAAGGTCGTCCCCTACACCGGCGGGAAGGTGATCGACCTGCAGACGATAGAGGAGCTGGTCGCCTACTGGCTGACCGACACCCCGGTCTATGAACCACTGCCGTAAGGAGGGTTCGATAGGTTGAAGCCGAGATCGAGATCGGGCTCAGGCGGGTTGTTATTGAGGCATCTGGGATACTCGGTGGGGCTCGTGCTCATGCTTATGGCCTTGACGGCGCTGACGCTCCACGCGAGCAGCAATCGACCGCCGCAGCCGAGCTTCACCTACGCTCCATCGGAGCCGACGATCAACGACGTGGTGACCTTCGACGCCTCGGGCTCCACCGACCCTGACGGCGAGCTCGTTAGGTTCGAGTGGGACTTCGACGGCGATGGGGTCTGGGACCTCGCCTCGGGCTCGCCCCTAGCCGAGTGGCTCTACGACCACGGCGGGAGCTACCAGGTCGCACTCCGGGTCACCGACGACGATGGGGCTATAGCCATAGCCACGGGGATGATCGAGGTCGAGGAGGCCCCCGTCGCCGTCCGAGGGGAGCTCTCGACCCCGATCGAGCCCAATAGGGTCCTCCCCGGGGACAGCTTCGAGGTGACGGTCCGGATCGAGGTCCACACCGAGGTGAGCGGGCTCGGCTTGGCGGCGGAGCTGCCGGAGGGCTGGCGGCTCCTCGCGCGGGAGAACGCCGGCGCGGCCTTCAAGCGTTCGGCGAACCAGTGGCTCTGGGTCCAGGGCTTCCTCCCCGGGGATCAGATCACGGTCAAGATCGAGGTGGTCGTCCCGGGGGACGCCCAGCCCGGGCTGTATGAGATCCGGGGGTATGTGCAGAGCTTCTCCCCCAGGTTCAAGATACCGATCCCCAAGGGCCTGCTGGTGGTGCAGGTGGTCTGATCTGGTCTAGTCTAGCACCGACCGGGTCCGGCCCTAAGCTAAGGTTAAGGTAAGGTAGGGAGAGAGAGCGGAGGGCAGCCCCACCGAAGCGGATGCCTGCATTCGATGGGGTTGCCCCTTTCCATTCCTATCGGCTATCCTCTGTTTGATACCTCAAGCTCGAGCCCATTTTGCGTATCTTCCTGAGCCCTGAGCTGAGCGAGGGATAAGGGATAAAGGGGAAAGGAAAGATAAATAAAAGGAAAGAAAGACAGGAGGGAAGGGAGGGGAGAGTCTTGCGTGAGCTTCGCCCGGAGGAGCTGCGGAGGCGCTGCGACCCTGAGCTGTTCGACTTTGAGACCACGGCCGAGATCGAGCCGCTCAAGCGCGGCGAGGTGATCGGCCAGGAGCGGGCGATCGAGGCGCTGGAGTGCGGCCTGGGGATCAAGGACAGCCGATACAACATCTACGTCGCCGGCGGCCCCGGCACGGGGAAGATGTCGATCGTCCAGGCCTTCCTCGAGCGGATCAGCGCGGAGGAGCCCCGCCCGCCGGACATCTGCTACGTGCACAACTTCGAGGACCCCTACTCGCCCCGCTACCTCCTCCTCCCGCCGGGGATGGGGAGCCAGCTCCGCGCGGACATGGGCAAGCTGATCGAGCTGGTCCGGCGGGACCTGCCGACGGCCCTGGGGAGCGAGGAGTATCAGGAGCAGAAGCGCAAGATCGATGATGAGATCAACCGCCGCAAGAACGAGCTCTTCGCCAGGTTGAAGGAGGAGGCCCGCACGCGGGGCTTCCTCCTCCAGCGGACCCCGATCGGGATCAACACCATCCCGCTGATCGCCGGCCAGCCGATGACCGACGAGCAATTCAAGCAGCTCACCCCCGAGGAGCGCGCCGTCCTTGAGCGCCGCGGCGAGGAGATCAAGGCCAAGATCGAGGAGGCGATCCGCCAGACCGGCCAGCTCGAGGAGGAGCGCGCCCGCCGGCTGGAGGAGCTCAACCGCCGTGTGGCGGCCTTCGCCATCGAGCCCAAGGTGAACGTCCTCAAGGAGGCCTACCGGGATCACCCCCGGGTGGTGGAGTTCCTCGAGGGGGTCAAGCAGGACATCCTGGCGAACCTGCCGGCCTTCCTCGAGGAGGTCCCCGATCGGGAGGCCCGCGAGCGGTTCAAGCGCTACACCGTCAACGTCCTGGTGGACAACTCCAAGACCGAGGGCGCGCCGGTGGTGGTGGAGAACAACGCCACCTATCCCAATTTGTTCGGGCGGGTGGAGCGGCGGGTCCACCAGGGGGTGATGGTCGCCGACTTCACCCAGATCCGGCCGGGCTCGCTCCACCGCGCCAACGGCGGGTATCTCGTGCTGAGCGCGGACAACCTCTTCCGCTACCCGCTCTCCTGGGAGGCGCTCAAGGTGGCCTTGAAGTCGGGCCAGATCGCGATCGAGGACCCCGCCGCGACCCTCGGCTACGCGATCACCGAGGGGCTCAAGCCCGAGCCGATCCCCATGAACGTCAAGCTGATCATCGTCGGCAGCCGGGAGATCTACGACCTCCTGCAGGCCTTCGACGAGGACTTCCAGGAGTTCTTCAAGATCAAGAGCGAGTTCGACTCGGAGATGGACTGGGATGAGAGATACATCAAGCAGTTCGGCCCCTTCATCCGTGCGCGGGTGCTCGAGCGCGGCCTGCGGGACTTCGACCGGAGCGGGGTAGCCCGCGTCGTGGAGTATGCCGCAGAGCTCACCGGCGACCAGAAGAAGCTCTCGGCGAGGTTCTCCGACATCATGGCGATCATCCGCGAGGCGAGCTACTGCGCCGAGCAGGACGGCTCGGAATACGTCACGGCGGAGCACGTCGAGCGGGCGATCCAGAGGAAGCACTACCGGAGCAACCTGATCGAGGAGAAGATCCAGGAGATGATCGCTCGGGGTGAGCTGCGGGTCGAGGTGGAAGGGGCGAAGGTGGGCCAGGTGAACGGCCTCTCGGTCTATAACCTGGGGGACTTCAGCTTCGGCCGGCCGACGCGGATCACCGCGACCGTCTTCGCCGGCAAAGATGGGGTCGTCAATATCGAGCGGGAGGCCGAGCTCTCCGGGAAGATCCACACCAAGGGCCTCCTGATCCTGAAGGGCTGGCTCGGCGAGAAGTTCGCCTACGATAAGCCGCTGAGCCTCTCGGCCAACCTCACCTTCGAGCAGAGCTACTCTCCCGTCGACGGCGACAGCGCCTCCTCCACCGAGGCCTATGCCCTGATCTCGGCGCTCTCCGGGGTCCCGCTCAAGCAGGGGATCGCGGTCACCGGCTCGATCGACCAGAAGGGCGAGGTCCAGCCGATCGGCGGGGTCAACGAGAAGATCGAGGGCTTCTACAAGACCTGCAAGCTCAAAGGGCTAAGCGGCGAGCAGGGGGTGATCATCCCCGAGGGCAACGTGGAGAACCTCATGCTCTCCCGGGAGGTGATCGAGGCCGTCAAGGAGGGGAGGTTCCACATCTGGGCCATTAAGAATTTGGACGAGGGGATCGAGCTGCTCACCGGTCAGCCCGCCGGCCGGCGGCTGGAGAACGGCCAGTTCGAGGAGGGGACGATCTACTGGAAGGTCGACAAGCGGCTGCGGGAGCTAGGCGAGAGCCTCAAGGGCGAGAAGGGAGAGGAAGAGGGGGGTTAAATAAAATAAAGGGGGCACCCCGAGGGTCCTCAGGGGTGCCCCCGCTTCCTTTTTTCTTAGCTCTTACCCTACAGGGTAGAGCTTCCCCCGATCAAGCCGGGATCGCTGTATTGCGGTGTCTCACAAGGTGTGGCACCGCAAACCGGGTAGCTATCGTGGGTGCGGGCGTAGTTGAAGGCCTCGTCCAGCTCGACCATCCCGCTGCCGTCGACGTCGGCGTTCACCGGGGTCCCGCCGGGGCTCCGGCCCTTCACCGCGGCGGTCCAGTGGAGGACGAACTCGTCGTAGTTCCATGAGCCGCAGTCGCCGTAGTCGCCGACGCCGTCGCAGGCCCATGAGGGTTCATCCCAGTCCGCAGCGGTGGCGATGACCTTGTCCGGCCCGGCGAGGTTGTCGATCATCCCCCCGCTGTAGCACTGCTCGAAGACGAGATACTTCCAGCCCATGAGGGGGTTGACGGCGTTGGCGAACTCCCAGTCGGCGATCCACTCGTAGTTCCACAGCCAGATCTTCGCCTGGTTCGTCCCGGAGGTTATCTGCCCGCCGTGGTTGGTCACATAGACGAAGAGCTGATCAGAGGGGGTCATGATCGCCTGGAGATGGCTGAAGACGGCGAGGACGTTGGCCTTGGTCGCGGGGTAATCGACCCAGCTTGGCCCGCCCTGGGTCCCGCCGGGGCCATCGGCATACAAGACGAAGATGTTCGCATCGGGGTAGCCATAGACGTTACGTAACGTCCAGTAGATCTCAGTGAGGTCGTTCAGGTATCTGGGGTAGTTAGAGGCCGCATCGACCCCGCCGCTGATCAGGACGGCATACTTGTTCCCCGGCGGTGGAGGCGGCGGTGCGCCCGCGCCGGTGCCCTCGGCGAAGACGTTGCTGCAGGGGCTGGTGGTGTAGATGGTGCAGCTCTTGTAGCCCGGCGAGGTGGGGGTGAAGGTGACGGTGAACGCCTGGGAGGCCCCCGGCCCGAGACTATAGGAGTTAGGGAAGACGCTGAAGTCGGGACAGGCCTCGGTGACGGTGCCGGAGAGGGTCCCCCCGCCGGTGTTGGTGATGGTGAAGCTCAAGGAGGCGCTCGAGCCCACCGGGACGGTCCCGAAATTCAAGCTGGTGGGCGAGACCGAGCAGGAGGGCGTGGGGGGAGGAGGGGGAGCACCACTGACGTAGATGTGGACCCAGTTGGTCCAGGTCCCGCCCGCAAAGGCGATGATCGAGTGCCAGCCCCCGACATCCCCGTAGAACCAGAACCTCTTCCAGCCGGCGGAGGTGAGGAACATGTATACCCTCCATTGGCCGGTATCCCAGTAGTATTCGAAGAGCCAGATCAGCCCCGTGCTGGGGACATGGAGGTAGACCGGGAGGTAGCCGCCCAGGGTCGTCACCCCGACGGTAGTATAAGAGCCCATGTAGTAGACGTAGAGCCCTCCTGGCACCGGTGGAGGGGATGGGACCAGGAAGAGGTTCCCCGGGCCCTCACCCGGCGGGGGCTGTTCCTCTTCAGGTGCTCCCGGAGGCGCCGATGGAGGCGGCGGTGGCGATGGCGGCTGGGGCTGGCCCGCACCCGGCTCGCCCTCACCCGGTTCCACCACCTTGAAGGAGGTCTCAGCCACCTTGTGCTCGGCCCCGCGCCAGGCCTCTAAGATCACATGCCGCTGGCCCGGCGGCTGGCCGGCGGTTCCGGTTATGGAGTGGGTCCCGGCGGGGATGTTATTGGGTCCCCAGACGGTCTGGGTGCCATCGGGCTTGATCACGGTCAACTTCGCCGTGCAGGCCCTGTTCGTGGAGAAGTAAATGGTCACCGTCTCGCCGATCGTATATTCGGGCTTGTCCGTCCATACGTCGATGGACAGCTCGCTGGCGGTCGCACCGGCTCCGGCTATGGACTCCGCCGCCTGACTAGCACCAGCAGGGGTAGGGG
>Ga0190286_1001084_pt1 | contig 10359 bp, 9 predicted proteins | sample 48691834_MG_FD_183241 | JGI IMG/M metagenome (GOLD analysis project Ga0190286, IMG submission 183241) | Hydrothermal vent microbial mat bacterial communities from Southern Trench, Guaymas Basin, Mexico - 4869-18-3-4_MG | ecosystem: Environmental > Aquatic > Marine > Hydrothermal vents > Microbial... | reverse complement strand
CCCCCTCCCCTCTGGAGCTCCTCCTGGGTATTACCCATCCGAAGAGCCTTCTCAGCCTGATGCTTAGGACGCGCTCCGTGATCCTCCCAGTCTTGAAGGTTCTAAACCATGTCCCCTCCTCCTTCTCCAATAGGCCTCTGAGGGCGGCGTAGGCCTGGAAGGGGGCGATGACGTAGCTGAGGGCGATGAAGGAGATGAGTCCGGCGAAGTCCTCGAGGGCGCTCCGCTCCATGAAGAGGCCGGTCAGCCCCATTAGGGGGAGGGCGAAGAGGTTGCTGAGGATGAGGCACCATCCGAAGGTCGCCGTCCAGAACCAGGGATGCTGATGTAGAACCTCAGCGATCATCCATGAGACCGTGCCGACGAGGAAGAAGAAGGATTGTAGATAGTAGAGGGAGAAGTAGAGGAATTCGAGTTTCTCCCTCCAGGTCAGCATCGGGGACTTGAGGACTCGCCAGAAATACTTCTTCACGACGTAGGTGTGCCCCTCAGCCCATCTCATACGCTGTCTGACGAGCCTCATGATGGTCGTCGGTATCTCAGCCGGCGCCTGTATCAACGGCGTATACACAACCTTATAGCCGGCGAGGTAGAGCTTCACCGTCAGCTCCCAATCCTCTGTGAGGCTTGTCGTCCAGCCCAGCTCCCTTAGGACGTCAGCCCTGATCATGTAGACGCTTCCGGCGATCATCTTCATGGCTCCGAAGAACTCCTCGGCGACCCTCTCAACCATGTAGCTTCCGCTGAACTCGGTTCTGACGCCCCTCGTGATCCAGTTCTCCCTCTTGTTTAGGTGGTGGAGCTGGTAGCCCTGAACGGCCGCTATCCGCCTACGCCTATACCACTCCTCAACCCGTTCGATGATGCTGGAGCCTCCATTCCTATGGTTGTGGTTGTTGTTGGCGAAGTAGCCGAGTATCCTATCGGCGAATCTATGGTTATTCCTCCAGTTCTCCTCGCCACCCTCCTCACCGAAGTACCAGAGGAATCGTCTTAGGATGTCCCTCGGCGGTATGAAGTCAGCGTCGAAGACGACGACATACTCCGTTCTCGGGTCCATATGTCTCAGGGCTACGGCGAGGGCGCCCCCCTTGAAGCCGCTTCGATCCTTTCTATGGATCACCTTTATTGTGGGTAGAGGCCTCCTCTTCTCGACGCTTATCTCCTTCAGTATCTCAACCGTCTCATCCGTAGAGTCGTCGATGACTATGATCTCATAGTTCGTGTAGTCGAGGTTTAGGCAGGCCTCTATGATGCGCCTCGCGACGTTCCGCTCATTGTAGAAGGGGAGGTGTATCGAGATGAAGGGCTCTCTACCCCGCTGGGCGCCTCCATTCCTCAGGTGGTTCATGTTCTCGGCGGCTATGCCTTTACCTCCGAAGAGGGCGAGCAGCGTTGCGACGTAGTATTTGGTGGCGTAGAGGAAGAAGAAGATGCCGAAGGAGAGGGCTATGTAGGAGAAGGCTTGGCCGACGGCGGCCGTCAACGCCATCTCCCGATCGCCCCCACCTGTAGCTGTGTTGAACGGATGTACATTATATCGATTCTCCGATATATTCAACCCGAGACTCCTCAAGGGATATTTAAAGATATCGGGGATACGGTTTAGAATTCCATTTTAATAGCTGAATTATGGATTTTTGCTCCTATCCCCAATTTATATATGGTTGTTTTTAGTATCTGAGATGCTCAGCGACGATGATCTCTGGGATGATCTCAGGAGGAGGCTCTATAGGGCTTTTCTCGATATATTCCTCCTCAGATTGATCGATGAGGAACCCCTCTGGGGCTATAGGCTTATGGAGCTCCTGAGGGAGCGTTATGGATTGAGAGTTGGGCCACCGGTTCTCTACCCCCTCCTCTCCTCCCTTGAGAGGAGGGGATTTCTGGAGGGTCTCGACGTCCATGTCGGCGGCAGGAGGAGAAGGGTCTACCAGCTGACGAGTAGGGGGAGGGAATATATGAGATGCTTCGAGGAGGTTGTGAGGGAGGCCTTAGACCTCTAAAGTTGATCCAGACGGTGAGCTATCTCCCTCACAACCCTTGAGAAGGGGTGTTCCCCCCTGTCGAGGACGAAGGGCCTTCTCCTGGAGCCCCGTAATAGTAGGTCGCAGTAGCAGGGTATGATGGCGAGGAGGGGCTGCCTGAAATATCCTTTAATCCTCGCCACCAGGGCCTCCCTCCTCTCCCTACTTACCAGCTCGTAGGGTATCGCCTTGTTGACTATGATATACACCCTCTTCTCAAAGGCCTCATAGAGGTCTCTTATCAGCCTCTGAACTCCCTCAAGGTCTACGATGTCCATCGTTGAGATGAGGAGGGAGATGTCCGAGGAGACTATGGCGTTGACGGAGGAGTAGTGGACTCCAGGGCTTGTGTCGAAGATCACGGTTTCGACGCCCATCTCCCTCAGTCCCTCTCTCAGCCTCATCATCCTCCTAAGGGCCCTCGTCTGCCATCTCCTATCCTTCCTGGCGATCTCCCTCATCGCCTCCATCTCCGGATTTGCGAAGCCCACGAGGAATCGCCCCTTCACCCCAAGCATATTCGATACGTCTACCACGACCTCCTCAGCCTCGGCCTCGCCGTCGAGGTAGTCGTTCAGCCACTTCTCCGCCTCAAACCTGAAGAGGGTTGAGAGGCTGGGGGCTCTGAAGTCGAAGTCGAGGAGGCCTACGCTCCTCCCCTCGGAGGCGTAGACGGCCGCTATGTTTAGGGAGAGGAGCGTCTTACCTGTTCCACCCCTGCTTGAGTGTATGGATATAGCCTTCATGTCCATCACCTATGCCACTATGGAGAAGAGGACCCTCCTCCCCCTCCTCTCCTTCTTCAGATATCCCATCCTCACAAGCTGATTGAGGTAGCTGCTCTCAACGGCCCTCGCCCTCCCAGTTCTCTCAGCCACCTCCTCAGCGGTGGCCTCCCCGAGGCTGCATAGGACCGTCGCCGTCTTCCTCAGGTGATCCGGTAGGGAGAGCAGCGACATGACGTCGAGGGTTCTATATCCAGCCTCCTCCACTGGGGGGATCACCCTGAGCAGGCCGCTGAGCAGAGATTTAGGTCCCCTCACCTCTATGGCGTCGATGCCATATCTCTCAGCCAGCCTCCTCGCCTCCTCCCTGAGCCCTGGAACCGCTATTAGGACCGCCCTGAAGGGGTTGACGTCGTAGACCTTTGCGAACATCTCCTTCACCTCCACGTCTCCGGCGAGGCCCTCGCCGAGGGCCATGTCGATGACGATGAGGGGGGGATTGTCCCCGACTCCTCTCGCTATAACGTCGAATCTATGCTTTACACCCGACTCCCCCAGGAGCTCCCCAGGACTCTCGGCTCTATACCCCCTCTCCCTAAGGAACTCCAGGACCCTTGGGAGGATGAGGTAGCCTGATAGGCTTTTAACCCTCTCCAGGTTTGGCCGGTAGCAGTATAGGGGTTTATGTCTCAACTCCCCCTCGAGGGCGTTGCATCTCAGGCATCTCCAGGCGTCGTCCTCGGGCTCTATCTTTGTGGAGCCGCATCTCGGGCAGAGGGCGAGTAGGCCGCATGTCTCCTTCTCTAATAGGCCGATGGATTGCAGCTTCTCGAGGAGCTCCTCAGCCTCTGAGCCGAGTATCCTCTCAGCCTCCGGATACCTATATCCCCTCTCAGGGTCGAGGATGGGTGTCAGCCTCTCTATGCCCCCTCCGAGGAGGAGTCCCATCAATAGCTGAATTCTCCTATCCCTCAGCAGCCTTCTCTCCTCGGCCTTTAAGAGGGCCTCTCCTCCCCTGGACACTAAATCTCCCTCAACCCCTCAACCTTATAGCTGTATCCCCGGCTGGGGAAGCATATATGGCTTTGAGGCTATATCTCCTCGATGCTCCCCTTCCCCACGAGGAGGATCAAGGAGGGTGAGGCCCTCATCCTGATCCCGGATGTGGAGGTGGATGAGCCGACTAAGGCACCCGTCTTCTACAATCCACGGATGAAGATGAACCGAGACTCAGCAATCCTCGCAGTCTCAGCCCTCCATCGACGGGTCGGGAGGATTCTAACCCTCTGCGAGCCGATGTGCGGCACGGGTGTGAGGGGTATAAGGCTGGCCCTGGAGGCTGAGGGGGTGAGCGAGGTCGTGATGGGAGACCTAAACCCCCATGCGGTGGAGCTGTCCGAGGCCAATATACGCCTCAATAGAGTCTCGAACCGTGTGAGGGTTAGGCTCCTCGAGGCCAATCTACTTCTGTCGCTCCATGATAGGCCCCATGGACGCTTCGACTACATCGACGTAGACCCCTTCGGGTCGCCGATTCCCTTCATAGACTCAGCCATAAGGGCCTGTAGGGATGGAGGCCTCCTCGCCCTCACGGCCACGGATATGCCGCCGCTATGCGGATTATACCCAGAGGTCTGCCTTAGACGCTATGGGGGTCTCCCCCTCAGAACCGATTACTGCCATGAGGTTGCCCTACGGCTGTTGGCTGGAGCCCTTGTGAGGGAGGCGGCGAGGCATGATGTCGCCGCCACACCCCTCTTCAGCTACGCCGCCGACCACTACATCAGGCTCTACGCCCAATTGGAGGAGGGGGCGAGGGAAGCCGATAGACGCCTGAGGGGGCTGGGCTACATCCTCCACTGCCCCAGCTGCCTACATAGGGAGACGGCGTATGAATACCCCAGCAGCAGGGTCTGCCCCAGATGTGGCTCAAAGATGATGCTTGGAGGCCCCCTATGGCTTGGCCTCCTCTCCGATCCAGGGTTCTGCTCCGAGATGCTCTCCATAGCCCATAGTCGGGTGGGGTTGGATAAGAGGCTTCCAAGGATTCTCAAGCTCTCCATGGAGGAGGCTGAGCTTCCCCCAACCTTCTATAACATCGACGTCGTCTGCTCGAGGCTCGGCCTCTCATCTCTTCCGACGGAGCTGGTGGTCTCAGCCCTTAGGGAGGCCGGCTATAGGGCTTCGAGAACCCATATCCATGGGAGGGGGGTGAAGACGGAGGCCTCCATCGGGGAGCTGGAGGAGGTCTTAAGGGGGATCGAATATGAGCGGTAGATGGAGAGCTGAGAGGCGTCGAGACCCCTACATAAGGATGGCGAGGAAGAAGGGATATAGATCGAGGGCAGCCTTCAAGCTGATACAGCTGAATAAGAGGTTCCACTTCCTCGATGAAGCCAAATATGTCGTCGACCTCGGAGCCGCCCCAGGTGGATGGCTTCAGGTTGTGGCTGAGCATCTACCCAGAGACGGCTTAGCCGTCGGCGTAGACCTTAAGCCCATAAAGCCACTGGAGGCTGAGAACATCATCACCCTGGAGGGGGACGCCCTTGAGGCTGAGACCCTGAGGAGGTTGAGGGAGCTCTTCCCGAGGGGCGTCGACGTCGTCCTCTCAGATATGTCACCCAGCATCTCAGGGGTGTGGGAGATCGATCATCGTAGACAGCTCGACCTCGCCAGGGCCGCCCTGAGGGTCGCCCTGGAGCTCCTCAGACCGGATGGATGGCTTGTGGTTAAGGCCTTCCAGGGATCGGAGTATGAATCCTTCCTGAGGGAGGTGAAGGCCTCCTTCAGCTATGTGAAGGCCCATAAACCCATGGCTTCGAGGAAGGGGAGCGCAGAGATATATGTCGTAGCCCACAGCCCTAAGAGAGGAGCTCCTTCAAGGCCCTCGCAGCCATAGAGCTCGCCAGGATGACTGGTCTCCCAGTAATCTCCCTGACTATACGCTTCATCTCAGCCGTATAGCCCATGCAGATCATCAGCGTCAGGTCAACCCCCCTCTCAGCAAGTCTATGGGCTGCTGCCTCCACCTCCTCTATTGGGCCATAAGGGGATGCCGCATCTGCGTAGACCCTTCGATGCTCAGTTGCCCATTCATCAGCCGCCTTAGCCGTCTGCTCAGCCGCTGGATAGAGGATGCCCAGCAGTCCCCTCCTCAGCGAGGCGTCGACGACGCCTCTGAGAACCTCGAGGGGTCTGACGATGAGGGCCTTAGACCTAAACTCTGGGAAACCCCCTGCGCATAGGAGCATTATAACCTCCAACCCCATGGAGTTCAACTCGTCGATGCATCTCTGCATCCTCGGGACGACGAAATCCTTCGTGACCCTCACCTCCGTCCCATCTCTCATCCTCGTGACGAGCAGCCCCTCATCCGTCTCCGGTTCGTGGCGTCTCACCTCCTCGAGGGTTAGGTCGTCGAGGGCGCCCCTCTCAACGGCCTCGAAGCCTGGGCCGAGGGTCTCCATGATTCCTGGAACCAAGTCGCTCCTCGGAGACTGACCTATGGTGACGAAGCCTATCCTCCTCATCGCATATAGGAGGCCCCTATGGGCTAATAACATCGTCGCTATAGGAATCTGGTCTTCAGGGCCCTCCTCTCAGCCTCGACGATGCGCTCGAAGAACTCATCGGACTCATCCTCGGTCTCTGATAATATGTCCCAGGCCTCCGAGGGCTCTATCCTCTTGGCCGCAGCCACCAGAATGGCTCTCCGACCATAGAGGGAGACGAGCTTCGAGTAGTCCCTCCCCCTCCTCCACCACTTCGCCGTCTTAGCCCCCCTCCGATCCCTCGAAGACTGCTCCATCACCTCCTCGGGGCTATGATCGAAGACTCCAAGCTCAGTGGAGCCGCAGAGGGGACAGCGGGGCTGAGGGGGGAGATCCCTCACAGTCACCCAATCGATGTATCGTCGACACCTCATGCAGAGGAGAACTCTCGACTCGTTTAGGAGTCTCACCCTGGCCGATTCGAGGATGATGCGGTTCATCCGCTCCGGGGGGACGATGTCTGTCTTCATCCTTATGCTCTCAATGGCGGCCCTCGCTATCGGCGTAGGCCTCTCTCCGAGGGCTATAACCTCTATCTCCCCCTCGGCGATCTTTCTCAGCATCCTCAGGGTTGACTCCACATCCATATCCTTCCTCAACGTATCCTTGTAGGCCTCCTCGAAGATGCAGGTTCCCTCAAAGCCCCTGATCAATCTGCCTAGGGTGACGTTGCTGAAGTTGGCATACTTACTGAGGGCTCCACTCTTCCTCGCGACATTTATCAATCTACGCTTGAAGAGACCCGTCTTCGTCACCGCCTCCCTCAGCTCTCCCTCCAGGTCTCTATGGGCCAGCCTCCTCAGGAGCTCCGCCACATAGTTGGCGTCGACCCCAGCTACGGTCTCCAGGATCACCCTGTATGGGTCTTGTTGAACCGCTACGGGGAAGCCGGTCTCCTCGGAGATGACGTGGCCCAGGAGCCTGGCGAGGGTTCTGTTGACGAGGGTGCCGAAGTGGGCGTGGACGACGATGTTATCCTCAAACTCCTCAACTATGATGCGCCTATCCGTCGGGACGGGAAGCCCCATCTCCACCTGTTCAGCGGTCTCCCCTATGGCTCTGAGGATCGTCTCCCTCCTCGCCGGATATAGGGCTGACAGCCTCTCAGCCACCTTATCCCTCGTGGCCCCCCGATGAAGCAGCCTCTCAACCTCGCCCCTGATCCAGCCTACCTCCAGGGCCACCTCGAGGGGGACGGGTATCTCCTCACCGATCCAGCTTGGTATAGCCCCCGTCGGATCCTCCTCGGCCTTTACGTATATCTTGTCTCCGTAGATGTTGAGGATTCTCCATGGGCTCCCCCTGATGATGAACTTCACCCCTGGTTTTCCATACTCCGCGACGAAGGCCTCGTGGAGTATTCCCACAGGTGTATCGTTGTCGACGTCGATGACGAGGTAATCCTTCTCATCTGGTATCATGGAGACGTTCTCGAAGAAGTATCTGTAGAGGCTTCGGCTCTGCCCCTTCGGCTTTATCAGAACCTCATCGACCTCCGAGACCCAGGCCAATCTTGGGAAGCGTTCATGCATATATCTCGCAACGAACTTGATGTCCTCCTCTGTCAGCTTTCTATAGGGGTAGGCCCTGCCGAAGACCCTGAGTATCTGTAGGAAGTATAGGCGGCCCCTGGGCATAAGCTCAGCCACGATCTGATTTATCAAGACATCGTAGGGCTTCTCGGGTATCACAACAGGCTCCAACTCCTCCCTGAGGGCTCTGCGGGCGATGGCCATCGCCTCCAGGGCGTCGTCGCCGTCTATGGCCACGATGACACCCTTCGCCACCCTCCCCAACCTATGCCCGCTTCTCCCAACTCGCTGAAGCAGCCTCGTCACCTGCCTTGGAGAGTTGTATTGGATGACGAGGTCTATTCGACCTATGTCTATGCCCAGCTCCAGCGATGATGTGCATACGACGGTTCTAAGGTCTCCTGTCTTCAAACCCCTCTCAGCCGCTATCCTACTCGTCTTGGCCAGAGAACCATGATGGATACTGAGGGGGAATCCGACATCCCAGATGTTGAACCTGCTGGCCAACACCTCGGAGGTCGACCTGGTGTTCGTGAAGATCAGAGTCGTCCTATGTTTCTCCACGAGCTCCCTCATCACCCTGAGCCTCGCCGCCACCTCCGGATGCGTATAGAGCTTCTCAGCCAGCTCATAGTCCTCAGGCTCCACCTCCGGGTAGAGGACCTCCAGCTCCATACGTCTGGCCACGGGGACCTTCACCACCTCTATCGGTCTCTCATCGCCTACGAGGAATCGTGCCACCTCCTCAGGGCTGCCGATGGTGGCGCTTAGGCCGATGATCTGGAATTCGCTGCCTGTGATCTCCCTCAGCCTTTCCAGGGCTACGCTGAGCTGGCATCCCCTCTTATTGTCGGCCAGCTCATGGACCTCGTCGACGATGACCCATCTCACGGCCCTCAGATATCTCTTCAGCCTCCTGCCGAGGAGGACGATCTGCAGAGTCTCAGGCGTAGTGATCAGCATCTCCGGCGGGCTTCGACTCTGTATGTTTCTCTCCCTCATCGATGTGTCTCCATGCCTCACCGCCAGCCTGATGTCGAGCTTTGAGCACCACCAGCTAAGCCTGTCGAGGATGTCCCTGTTCAGCGCCCTTAGGGGTGTGATGTATAGGATGCTTATCCCCGGCGGTCTTTCACCGCTCTGGAGGTAGAGGTGGAAGACGGGGAGGACGGCGGCCTCGGTTTTACCCGTCGCCGTCGGAGAGATCAAAAGGACATTCTTACCCTCGAGGATTAGGGGGATCACCCTCCTCTGGGGCTCCGTCGGCTCCCTGAATCCCCTCTCCTCGATAAGCCTCCTGATCGGCCTGCAGAGGAGGGTGAAGACATCCCCCTGCTCCAAGACACCCTGAGATAGGAGGGAGTCAATAAAAACCTGTGGGAAGCGTTAAATCAACCTGATCCACAGCCTATAGGATGAGCTATGATAGAGGTTGAGAAGCTGGAGGTTGAGGGTAAATCCCTCCTCGGCTTGAGGGTTGAGATGCCTGGAACCCCGCCGATGCTGTTGATCCTCGGCGGAAAGGGCTTCGTCATGTGCGGCTACCTAAACCTCGAGGTGGCTGAGAAGTTGGGGGCCGCCGCCGCCGTCGTTACGGGCGTTAAAACCTTCGGGGATGTCTTGAATGCCGAGATTAAGGCCGCAACCTCTAAGGGTGAGGCCCTCGGCCTAAAGCCTGGGAGGATCATTAGAGAGGTTATCGGTGGTATCGCCTAACCTCTATGCTGGAGCTCCCCTCTCTCGACCCTTAGAGTAGCCCCCTCAATCTCTCCGCCAGCTCTGGATGGCTCTCCATCGCCTCCCTTATGGCTTCAAGGGTCTGCTCTGGGAAGTCCCTTAATAGGCTCTCGATGACGGTTCTGGCGATATACTTCTTGAAGCCCTCCTCATCTAGGGCTGGGAAATATTTACGCCTCATCCCACCCTTGCAGGTCTCCTCCTTATAGCGTAGGATGCCGTCGTCGCACATGGTGTTGAGGAAGTTTATGATGGATGCCCTCGATATCGTCTTGATGCCCTCCAGGGCCTTCTTAACGCTCTCCCAAACCTCCCTGGAGGTCACACCCCTCTCAGCGTTGGCCCAAACCACCCTAAGGGCCTCTATCTGGTAGTCCCGAAGGACTTTCTCCAAACCCTCCTTCCCAGGATCAAACACTATCGGCAAGGATACCCACCTGAACCCTCAATATGAATAGGGTACCCCTATAAAAGTCTTAGTGTTCGACAACCCATAAGAAAATCGATTTAGGAAGACTTCTCACCCCTATCGAGGACGTGGCGCCTGAGAACCACGCAGTCCATAACGCCCTCCAGGACGGTTCTATCATCGACGGAGACCTCCACCTCAACCCGCCGCCACTCACCCCTCTCCTCCACCACCCTCGCCTCAACCCTAATCAGGTCTCCAACTCTCACGGGGGCCGTGAAGCGCACCTCCGCCGAGGCCAAAACGACGTTTGGATGATTGACGGCCAGCATAGCAGCATAATCGGCCAATCCGAAGGTGAAGCCTCCATGGATG
>Ga0190286_1001083_pt1 | contig 10381 bp, 8 predicted proteins | sample 48691834_MG_FD_183241 | JGI IMG/M metagenome (GOLD analysis project Ga0190286, IMG submission 183241) | Hydrothermal vent microbial mat bacterial communities from Southern Trench, Guaymas Basin, Mexico - 4869-18-3-4_MG | ecosystem: Environmental > Aquatic > Marine > Hydrothermal vents > Microbial... | reverse complement strand
GTTTTATTAATGTTTGTTTTAATAAAATAAATTAATCGGACATTGTCTACTTGATTATCACCGCTTTCGTGCCATTCACATCGAGAATATCCCCCTCTCTTTTGCTTTCGTCTGCACCGCCGCACACCTCCACTTTCGTTGCTGTTGCATTCTCTATGTCTTCGGTCTCTAAACTTTCCATATCCGTGTATACCTCTATTTTACCCAGAGGTGCATTTAGCGCAATACCGCGTTCAGACTTATAATTTCTAACCGCTCGTGCAATATCCGCGATTAATTCGCCTTCTCGTTCCGCTTCCTGGTTAATCATGTCCTGCGTTACTTCCAGCTCCGGCCATTTCTCCTCGTGTACGCTCTTTTCATTCTCCCCTTTCGCACTCGTGATGTATGAATGCATCTCATCGGCAAAAAAAGGAATGAAAGGCGCAAGAAGTATGGAAAGCGTCCTCATTGTCTCGTACAACGCATATTTAGCCGATTGTTTTCCTTCCTCTCCTGAGGGTGACCGACCGTATAATCTCAACTTCACCAGTTCAATGTAATCATCTGCAAGCACGTTCCATGCGAATGTCCTGATGCTTTTCATCGCCTCATCGAACTTGAAATGCTCCATCGAATCCGTCACCGACAGAATGAGCCTGTTCAGTTTTGTGAGCATCCATTTATCAACAACTCGCAGATTCCTTTCTTCTTTCTCTTTGGTAAAGCTTTCTTCTAAGCCATAGTCAGCCAGGTGAATCATAGAGAATCTGAGAATATTCCACAGTTTCTGCATGAATTTATTCGCTGCTACTATGTCCTTCCATTGGAATTGCACGTCTGAGCCCACGGCACCGCCAATTGCCGCCCACTGCCGGAATACGTCTGCACCGTGTTTTTCAATTACCTCATTCGGTGAAACGGTATTACTCCGGGATTTACTCATTTTATACCCGTCTTCTCCTAATACCATTCCGTTTATCAAGATGGTGCGCCAGGGTATTTTTCCGGTAAGGGCGATAGCGCGGAGGATGGAGTAAAAAGCCCATGTTCTTATGATGTCGTGCCCTTGTGGTCGCAGTTCAACGGGTTCATACGGAATTCCTGCTGAGTCGTTAAGGTCGTAGCCCGCAGCCCAGAGCGCAGTCAGCGAGGAATCCATCCATGTGTCTAACACGTCTTTCTCGCCTTCAAATTCCGTTCCACCGCAATTAATACAGGGCGAATTCGGGCTTGTTGTCAACGGGTCCACCGGTACTTCATCTTCAGCGACTACCTTCACGGCACCGCATTTTTTGCAGTACCAAACCGGGATAGGCACGCTGAAAATCCGCTGGCGCGATATGCACCAGTCCCAGTCCATAGACTCAACCCAATTTTCCAGTCGAATGCGGAAATGCTCAGGATACCAGTTTATTTCCCTTGCTGCATTTATTATCTCCTCCTTCTGCACGCGTACAAACCATTGCTTTGCGGAAATAATCTCTATAGGCGTTTTACATCTCCAGCACACGCCCACACTTTGTTTTAGGCTCTCCCGCCTCTTGAGCAGTCCCTTAGCATTTAAATCATCTATCATCTTACGTTTGCATTCCTCTACGGTTAGTCCCGCGTAACCGCTCGCAACGTCTGTCATTCGCCCTCGTTCGTCTATTGACGTTTTTAGTGGTAAATTATGCAGTTTCCACCATCTCACGTCCTGCCGGTCCCCAAACGTGCATATCATTACTACGCCGGTTCCAAATGTGGGGTCAACGCTTTCGTCGGCATATACGTTCACGCAATAGTCGAATATCGGCACTCGCAGTTCTTTACCCACGATGGTCTTATAGCGGTCGTCATCGGGATGCACCGCCACGGCAACGCAACTCGCCAGCAGCTCTGGTCTCGTGGTAGCGATTTCCACATGTTCTCCATCTTTTCCGCCATCAACCTTCTGGAACAGGATGTAATTCAAATAGGCGTTTCTATCTTCGTATTCTACCTCTGCAAAGGAGATAGCGGTTTCGCATCGGGGGCACCAGTTCACAGGATGCTCTGCCTGGTATATCAACCCGTCACGATACATTTTCGCGAATGAAAGTTGTGTATACCGTTTATATTGTTCGTCCATCGTAACGAACTCTTTACTCCAGTCTATGGACATGCCAAGCCGCTTCATCATGCCCTTCATTTGCTCTATGTTTTTCACAGTGAGCTGCCGGCAAAGCTCTCTGAACTCATGCGTGCTTATCTGATGCCGGGATATGCTATGTATCTCTTCTACCTTTACTTCTGTCGGCAGTCCATGACAGTCCCACCCTTGAGGGAACATCACGTTGTAACCTCGCATTCGCTTGTAGCGTGCGATAAAATCAATGTAGCACCAGTTTAATGCATTACCTACGTGGAAATCCCCGGTAGGGTACGGTGGGGGCGTATCTATAACATAAGACGGCTTGTCCGAAGACGCCTCGAAATAGTATATCGAATCGTCCACTTTCTCCTGCCACTTCTTCTCTATTATCTCCGGGTTGTATGTCTTTTCCATTTTCATACGCTCTTTGGTTCTCTTTTATTAGATTACTTTATTTGCTTTTATTTTATTAGTTCTTTTAATATTATCAATGATTGAGATTTTAAAACTGCAATACGATGACAATTTTGTAGGAAGAGAAGAAGAAACCAAAGAGCTTAAAGAAAAAATTGAGAAGAATGGGATTGTAGTCATAACAGGGGGAAGGGGAATTGGGAAGACAAACCTGATAAAAGTCGTAGAGAAGGATTTTGAAAATCAAAAAGAGTGCCATCATATTGAGTATGGCTCATTGTTTTCTAGTGAGGTAAGTCGAATTTTCTTGCCTGACAAAATATTAACAGGTGCTTCAGGTGGCTTTATTGTTAGTGGTGGAATAAGTTGGAAGCCAAGAGAGCCTTCTGTTTTGGAATATATGGAGAAATCGGAAGAGAAGATGATTTTTGTGGAAAACGCACACGAATTAAAGAAAGAAGAGATTGAAACTATTTTTGTGGCTTCTCGTAGGAATGAACGGTTGAGATTCGTTCTTGAGGTTGCCACTCCTTACAAGCCTGACGTCAAGCTGAGAGCGGGTTCTTATGAAGTTGTTGAGTTGGAGAAATTAAGCGACAAGAGTATGGAGAAGATAGTGAGAAGAGAATGTCCAAATTTTTCAGATGCGATTGTGAGGAGGATTATATCTCTTTCAAAGGGATATCCGTATGTTGCGAGGTCGCTTGCTTATATTTGCGATGGGAAAAACGTCGAGAATGAGATGTTTGAGTTCCTGAAGACCTTAAGAGATGACGACATGGAATATAATCTCGACAGGATTCACAAGGATGTTTTAAATACATTGAAAGAAGATTCTCAGGGGGTTATAAAGAGGTTGGCAATTGCACCTGCGACTTTGAATTTGAATTTGATAGAGGCTTTTTGCGGTGAAAGAGTGGATACTTCGCTGAATGATATTATTGAAAGAGGGATACTTGTAAAATTAGGAGAAAAATCCTACCGAATATATCATCCGCTTTTTAGAGAGTATTTGCGGAATATACAACCAATAGCAATCAAAAATAAGAAGGAGCTATATTGTGAAGCAATGGAAAAGGTTAAATCTGAGTTTGATTCGATTTTCATACTTTTTGAAGTTCTAAATGAACCCGATATTTTTGAGGAGTTAATAAAACAGACAGAGAATTATGAAGCTATCAATTCTGTCGGGGCTCAAACTTACACATGGGGGAAATTAGGACAAGCACTTTGTGCATGGAATCATCTTCTCCAGAAAGCAAGAGGTGTGGATAAAGAATGGGAAGTAAATGCAACGGGAAACATAGGTAATGTCTATCGGGCTAAAGGAGAGCTTGAAAAGGCGCTGGAATATTTCGAGAAGGCATTGAAACTGGACGAGGAGTTTGGAATAAAAGAAGGAATGGCAGCAGGCCTTGGAAACATTGGCATGATCTACCCAGTCAAAGGAGAATTTGAAAAGGCTTTGGAATATCTCGGGAAGGCATTGAAACGGGATAAAGAGTTAGGAGATAAAGAAGGGATAGCAAGAGACCTCGGAAACATAGGAAGTGTCTACCTAAGCAAAGGAGAATTCTACAAGGCTTTGGAATACTACGAGAAGGCTTTAAAGTTGGATGAAGAGCTAGGAAGAAAAGAAGGAATTGCAGCAAGCTATGGAAATATAGGCATAGTCTACCGAATCAAAGGAGAACTTGACAAGGCTCTGGGCTATCTCGGGAAGGCATTGAGACTGGATGAGGAGTTGGGAATAAAAGAAGGAATGGCAATTTCACTTGAACACATCGGCAATGTCTACCGAACCAAAAGAGAACTTGATAAGGTTTTGGAATATTACAAGAAGGCTTTGGGAATTTTCCAAGAAATGGGTAGCAGAATAGAAGCAGCCCGAACTTTGATGAACATCGGTGATGTTTTTTATCCGAAAGGGAAAAAGGAACGTGCATTAGATTACTATTTGGAAGCACAGGATCTTATATTGGATCACGATTATCCCCTTTTTGAAGATATCAGTAAAAGGATAAATATACTATTAGGAGCGGATTAAAATGCCAAAAGCCACGAATCTAATTGAAGCATACAACAACTTCGTTGTGGAGCCACTCAAGACGGTGGAGGAGTTCCGAGATTTTTACGTCGAGAGACCAAAGGGCGCACCATCTCCGATAGAAGAACTGAAAGACAGGATAGAGAACGCAGAAAGTGCTAAGAAATACCTTTTCCTCGGCTTCCGAGGATGTGGTAAGAGCACGGAACTGAATAGGCTATCCAGAGCGCTTGATGAGAACAGATTTCTCATCGTGAGTTATTCAATTCGTGAATTGGATGTAAGCGATTTCGATTTCAGGGATTTCTTCGCTTCCATGGCGTTGAAAATCTATGATACCGCCGAGAAAGAGATTGAATTGGAACGGGATATTAAAGATGATTTCAGGGAATTCATGATGCGCATCACGAAAGTTTCAGAAGAGGACATCACCAGATATAGAGAAGCGGGAATATCTTTCTCGAAATTTATACTACTGAAATTAGGGAGAGAAGCGAAGACGAGAGAGTATATTAGAAAAGAGCTTGAAACGAAAATAAGCGACCTTATACAAAGGCTCAAGTGGCTTACGATGGAAGTGGAAAGCAAATCAAACAAAAAAGTTGTGGTAATCGTGGATGACCTCGATAAACTTGCTCGAGGACAACAAGCAGAAGTCTTCTTCTATAAAAATTATGGCTTGCTCATACAACCAAATTGCTTCGTTATTTACACATTCCCCATACCATTGACTTTCAATCCGTATTACGAGAATGTCCGGCATGCTTTTGATGATGACATTATCCTACCGCAACTTCCAGTGAGAAGTAGAGATAGGAAGGGGATAAATGAAGAAAATTTCAATTTCTACAAGGGGATAGTGGAGAAGAGGATGGATTTGGGTTTGATAGAAGAAGAAGCGTTGAAAGAAGCGATATTATCCACAGGAAAAACTTCTGAGTTCATTTCGGTTATGAGGGATGCGGCAATAAAAGCATACAGGAATGAGAATGAAAAGATAACAAAAGAAGAAGTGGCGAAAGCGTTGGAGAAATTGAGGAGAACGTATGACCGAACACTCACCGAAGCGCATAAAAGCCGACTTTTAGAGATTTATGATAAAAAGGAAGCTCGCGATGAGAATATAAGCGATTCCACAAGTCGTGATTTGCTTTTCAGCTTGACTGCGGTTGAGTATGAAGATGAAGAGGGAAGGTGGTGCGATATAAATCCATTATTGATGCCGTTGGTGGAGAGATGGAAAAAAGCTTGATGGAAGATGTAGAGGAAATAGATACGATAATAGCAGAGCTTGAGATTTCAAAAGGTAAAGGGAACTTGATACTATGCGTGGTTAATTCACCTGCTTATAGAGACAGAATTATCCAGACTTTGCGAGGGAGATTCTTATCAAAAGTAATTCATGTGGAAAATGGTGAGCAAATTATCCACAATTTGAAAAGCAGGGATTTTGATGGTGTGGATGTTCTAATCTGGGTGATGCCCGAAGAGCCGACAGAAGATTTACTCAATACTTTGAATAATTTCAGAGAGTTGTTCTACGAGGTGAAGATACCTAATATGGTGTTTTACAATAGTGCATTTTCTGATAGCGTGATAAAAAAAGCACCAGACTTCTGGAGGTATAGAGGGAACTATTATGAATTAAAAGAAGCGGAAAGAGGAATGGCTTTTGAGGCTCTTGAGACTCTGGCCACTTCTTTCTCTTACCGAGATAAAGAGGACTTGCTGAGAAGGAAGAGGATAAATGAGTATCTTCTTGAAAGGGTCAGGGATAAGCAAGAAAAAGCTAAAATTTTGACCGAATTGAGCACGGTATTCTACTATACGGGAGAACTTGATAAAGCTTTGGAATTTGCCGAGAAGGCATTGAAACTGTATGAAGAGTTGGGAAAAAAAGAAGGAATGGCAAGTCAGCTTGGAAACATAGGTGCTGTCTATCGAATCAAAGGGGAACTTGATAAAGCGTTGGAATTTGCTGAGAAGGCATTGAAACTGTATGAAGAGTTGGGAAAAAAAGAAGGAATGGCAAGTCAACTTGGAAACATAGGTGTTGTCTACCGAATCAAAGGGGAACTTGACAAGGCTTTGGAATATTACGAGAAGGCATTGGAACTGCATAAGAGGTTGGGAATAAAAGAGGGTGTAGCAAATCAACTTGGAAACATAAGCATTGTCTATGGAATCAGAGGAGAACTGGACAAAGCTCTGGAATACTCCGTGAAGGCATTGAAACTGTATGAAGAGTTGGGGAGAAAAGAAGGAATGGCTGCTATTTTAGGAAACATAGGCATTGTCTACCATACCAAAGGAGAACTGGACAAAGCTTTAGAATATTACGAGAAGGCATTAAAACTGTATGGAGAGTTGGGGAGAAAAGAAGGAATGGCTAGTGTTCTTGGAAACGTGGGCAACATCTATCTCAACAAAGGAGAACTTGAAAAGGCTCTGGAATATTACGAGAAGGCATTAAAAATTTTCAAAGGTATGGGGGGCAGAATAGGAACAGCCCAAACTTTGATGAACATCGGCGATGTTTTTGCTCAGAAAGGCGATAAAGAGCGTGCATTGGAATGGTACTTGGAAGCTCAAGACTTTGTGGTGGGCTACAATCATTCCCTTTTTGAAAGCATCAATACAATGATAAATAGTTTATTGAAAAAGAAGTGAAAGCCAAAAAATGTTGAATCCATCCAAAACACAAAAGGGATATAAACAGTGCATCGTAATCAGAGAAGACTTGAAGCTGTCAAAGGGTAAAGCAGCAGTTCAAGTCGCTCATGCTTCGATATTAAGCTATGAGCTCGCTGCGGTGCGGAATAGGAAGAACTGGCGGGCACAAGGGCAGAAGAAGGTCGTGCTGAAGGTAAATAGCCTCGACGAGATATACGAATTAGAAAAGGAAGCGAAGAAGCTTGGACTGCCGGTTGCTATCGTTGAAGATGCGGGTCTGACGGAAATACCGCCGGGAACGGTAACTGCAATAGGAATAGGACCCGCAAATGCAGAAGAAGTGGATAAGATTACGAAGGATTTGCAATTGCTATAACAAACTTTATTTCAAAAAGAAAGTTTGATCAAAGAAACCGATATCTTTTACTTTAAAAATTTAAAAATCTCTTTTGGAATATCACAAAAATGAAGCTGTACCGACTTACTGCTTCTGAAGCAGGACCGACGAAACTGTTTGTCGGTGGTCTGCACGGAAAAGAAGGTTTGTACACCGCACCTATTCTTGAACAGTTGGCAAAGGATGTGGTATATGCTGGAAAAGCGATAATCGTGCCCTGTCTCATTGAGCACGGCAAGTACGTGGACGTTTTATCTGAAGAATATTATCGGAGCAGAGCGGGCATTGAATTGCTTCAGCTCATCGAGAACTATAAACCTCATTTCTATTTCGAGCTGCACGCTTATGGCAAGCATTCGTATTCCGGGCTAACCGACCCTGAGCGAGAGCTCAGAATAGGCGTCCCTCCTTTTGTTGACTGCGGGACGGGAATCCTTCTGGGTTCTATCGCACCCATACTGAGAAGAAAATTTAGCGAGCGCAGTTTTTGCGTGACTATCGAGGTGCCAAATTGGAAAAGCGAGGATGAGAACGTTAGAGCCGAAGTTTTACGGGTTTTACGGCTTGCACTAAGTAAAGCAAAGAGAGAGGAAGTGATGGAGGTGCTTAGAAGGTGGTATCCCGCGCAAATGCAAAAGGCGGAGGAGTTGTTTCGGCAATATTATCGTAACAAGTTGAAAGCGTTTTGAGGTTTTAAAAAACCACGAGATTCCACAAGATTAACACAAGACCAGAAATCAGAGAATAGAAAACAGAATTCTGACTTCTGTTCTCTTACTTCCTGTGTCTTCGTAAGTTCAAATACTTGCATTCTAATTCTAAACATATTAAATAGTAATCTTTCGATGGAATAATGACCCAAAAGGCTAATATCATCGCGGTAGCAGGAAAGGGCGGCACGGGAAAAACGGTGATTGCCTCGCTAATACTGAAATTCCTGGCGGAAAACGGGCTGGGCACGGTGCTCGCGATAGATGCCGACCCTGCATCGTGCCTTCCAAGTACGTTAGGTGTCGACGTAAAACGCGCGATAAGTGATGTAAGGGATGAGATAGCATCGCCTTCGCAGGTATTCTTCTCTGAAGACATGCCCACTGACATGCTGATTGAATATAAAATAGAGGAGATAATGGTGAACACACCGCGGTTCTCGGTATTAGCAATGGGGCATTCCGAAGGTCCCGGCTGCTATTGCCTGATAAACGACATGCTACGGCATTTTATTGATAAGCTGTCCGCACGATTCCCTGCAATTGTGATAGATTGCGAAGCCGGGCTGGAGCATCTGAGCCGCAGAACGACTCGCGACGTGGATACAATGCTTGTGGTAAGCGACCCCACGAAGCGGGGCATAGATACGGCAGCGAACATAAAGAACCTTGCAAAGAAGTTGCAGATTAACTTCCGGCACGTGTATCTGGTGTTGAACAAGGTTACCGAGGATGAGGCGGTGAAGAATGCTTTAGCGGGGATGGTGAAGGATAGCGGGGTTGAGCTTATAGGGACGGTTCCTGAGGACGAGAACATAAGAGCGTTTGATCTGGTAGGGAAGCCGATAATCGAACTGCCAGAGGATTCTAAGGCGGTTGTTGCGGTGAAGGAGATATTTAAGAAGATTTGTGAATCTCAGATAGAAGGAAGTTATACGTTAATGTGAGATTTCGAGCATCCTCTCTATTGCCTTCCTCGCTTTGCCTAAGATTTCGTCCGGAACAACCACTTCCGGCTTCTCTTTCTTCAATGCGGATTCTACATTCTCTAACGTGTGCATTTTCATCTGAGGACAGACGGCGGTAGTGGATATAGGATAGAACTTCTTTTCCGGCGCTTCCTTCTTGAGCCGGTGCAGCATCCCAATTTCCGTGCCAATCAGAAATTCATCACCCGCTTCCTTTTCATTACAAATCTTTACCATGCCGCTCGTTGAAGCGATATAATCCGCGTGGTCTTGAACTTCGGGGATGCATTCCGGATGAACAACAATTTTTGCTCCCGGATGCGCCTTCTTTGCTTTTAGCAAATCCGTCATCACTATCTGGTGGTGCGAAGGGCAGAGCCCGTGTTCAGGAACGGGAATAATGGTTTTAGAGGTTGTCTTCTGTGCGTGATACGCTAAATTGCGGTCAGGCCCAAATAATACGATAGAAGAATCCATCGCATTGACTATTTCCTGTGCATTCGCAGAAGTACAAACGCAGTCTGCAAGCGCCTTACATTCCGCAAGCGTGTTCACATAGAGGACAACCTCCGCATCGGGATTTTTTCGCTTCGCAGCAAACAAATCGTCAGTGGATAATTGCTGTGCCATTGGGCATACCGCGCCCTTATCGGGAATGACAACTTTTTTATCGGGGTTCAGTATTGCTGCGGTTTCCGCCATGAAATCAACGCCGCAGAAGATTATGAGGTATGCAGTCGTATCCATCGCTTTCCTTGCAAGCTCTAAGGAGTCGCCAACGAATTCCGCTATGTCCTGAATCTCCGCACGCTGGTAATTATGAGCGAGGATAATCGCATTCTTCTCTCGTTTTAACCTTTCTATCCGCTCCACCTGTGCCCTGCGCACTTTCTCCATTTCCACTAATACTGTATTTGTATAGCAGATATAAAAAACCACATGTCACGAGAAAACTTTGGGTACAACTGGGGTGTTGAAAATTAGCCATATTTGGGCAATTTCCCGATTATAAAATCCGATCATTTTTGTTCCATTTTTGTCCACCAGTTTAAGGGTATCCATCCTTCTGCAATAGAC
>Ga0190286_1001082_pt1 | contig 10382 bp, 13 predicted proteins | sample 48691834_MG_FD_183241 | JGI IMG/M metagenome (GOLD analysis project Ga0190286, IMG submission 183241) | Hydrothermal vent microbial mat bacterial communities from Southern Trench, Guaymas Basin, Mexico - 4869-18-3-4_MG | ecosystem: Environmental > Aquatic > Marine > Hydrothermal vents >... | reverse complement strand
AGGGGAACCCGACCATCAGGGGTGCATCCCCCGCTCACGAGGATGCCAACCCCACCCCCCTCCTCGAGTCTTATGGAGAACTCCTTGAGTTTCTCAGGAGACTTGATGGGGGTCATGCCTTTGAGGTATTTGCCCATGCAGTGCTTACAGCGTAGGGCGCACCATTCACCTGTTATTGAGACGGCTGGGAAACGTGGATGGGGGTAGTAGAAGCGCATCTCCCTGCCCCTATGCCTCAGCCTCGTCTCCCAGGCATCATCCAATAGGGTTTGGGGGAGGCCCCTCGATGATAGGAGACGCTGAACCTCCTCCGGCTTCATTGATCCCTCTCCCGTGAGAACTCTATTCGGAGCTCCTCCCCTACCCCTACGTCGAGGGTTCCAGGTCTCCTTGGAACCAGCTTCAGCGATGCCTCCCCAGTTGATATGTAGAGGGATAGACCGATGGGTTGCCCATCAACCATGAATCCTGCTCCCTCGAAGTGGGTGAGGGCGCAGTTCCCGAAGCGCCTCTCAACCCTCCCGATCTCCATTCCGCAGAGCTCCACTAAGCCATTGATTATCTCCCCTGAGGCGTGGAGGCCGAGCCATCCATAGTGGGGGATTCCCCCATCGAGGATCACAGGTCTTCCCCCAACCCTAGCGGCTAAACCCATCTTATGTCCTCTCAGCCTTAGGAGGATATACTCCGGTTTAGCCTCGATGACTCTACCCCTCAGCTCCTCCGGTGGGTCTCCGGCCTCAACCTCTATGAGCCTCCTGAACTGGTATCCGCCCCTCGCCCTCATTGGATCCATCGGCCTCCTCATCTCGATGTGTATGTGGGGGGATGTCCAGAAGTCGAAGTATCCAGACCTCAATAGATGGCCCAGCTCCTCGCCGATGTCTATGGCCTCACCCACCTCTATGATGGGTTCGATGTGGAGCATCTTCACAACAACCCCTGGATTCTCAGCGCTCTCATAGAGGGTGAGGACATCATATCCGGCGTCTCTGAAAAGTCTCCCCCTTGGAGCCCTAACCCTTCTCACGGCTATGAGGCGTCCCTCTATCGGTGAGGGCGTCACCTCACCGTATTCCAGTCCTGGGTAGAGGTCTATGGCTGTCATAGACCTATGGGCTGGGTAGGGGCTGTTGAAGAAGGAGAGCCATCCGCCATCGGGGCAGTAAACCCTGACGCCTCCAGCCTCGGCGACGGGGAGCAAAGCCGTCTCACCTTAGGAAGAGCCACTCCCTCGACCTATATCGCTCTCTGAGCTCCTCCATCAGCTTCAGCTCATATTCTGAGGGCTCGCCGGATTCAAGCTCTATGTTCAAGCCCTCCTCGAAGCCTTCCACCAGGGCGTCCCTCACCTCGATGAAGGAGACAGGTCTCCCCAGCTCCCTACGTAGGCTCGTCACCCTCTCCTCCACCGCCTTGATGAGCTTATCCCTCAGCTTCTCCTCCGACACCTTTAGGACGGTGAACATGCGTTTCACGTCGCAGTCTATGAGGATGGTTCCATGCTGGAGCACCACGCCTCGACGCCTCGTCTGGGCGTTCCCAGAGACCTTACGGCCTCCGATGAGGATGTCATTTATCGGCCTAAACTCAGCTTCCAAGCCTAAATGCCTCACGGCCTTAACGAGGCAGTTGCATATCACCCCATAGGATTCGGGTATATCCCTCGGAATCCTTGGATCGCTCTCCGGGGCGATGAGGCTGTAGGTGATCTCACCGTTATAGTCGTGGTAGACTGCTCCTCCCCCTGTAATGCGTCTAACCACATCTACGCCGAGTCTCCTGCAGGCCTCGAGGTCGACTTCCTCCTCCACGCTCTGGAAGTAGCCGATGGAGACCGCTGAGGGCTTCCACCTGTAGAGTCTGATGGTGTTCGGGGATTTCCCCTCGCTTACGGCTTTGAGGATGGCTTCATCCATAGCCATCTGGGTGTAGGCGTCGGCGACGTAGAGGTCTAAGAGGCGCCACTTCTCCATATCATCCTCAAGATGGCTTCAACTTCCTTATCGATTTCGTCCCCCCTCAGCGGCCTCGGATAGTTGTATAGGGGGCCCCTCGGCCTCTCATTATAGTAGGGCCTATTACACCCTGGACACCCCGAGGTCTGGAAGGCCTCCCCACCTGAGAGGAGCTCCCTCAGCCTCTCGGCATCTAAGCCGAAGTCGATGATCCTCCCCTCATCGTTGAAGGCCATATCCTCGAAGCGGGCCTCCTCAAGGGTGATGAGGAAGCGGGCCACCTGTATGCGCCTATAGGCCTCAAGAGGTGGAGGGGGATGATCCTCAAGCCTCGTTCCAGGTATAGGGGTGAAGGCGAAGAGAGCCGTTAGGACTCCCCTATCCCACATCTCCTGGATGAGCCTAACGGCCTCCTGTTCAGTTTCCCCAAGGCCAACTATGAGATGCGTCGTCACCCTCCCCTCTCCGAAGACCCTTAGAGCCGTCTTCAAGGCCTCCATTTGGCCTCTCCAGGTGTAGGGGCCCCCTATGGTTTTTCCCTTAACCTCGTCGAAGAGCCTCGGCGTAGCCGCATCTATGGGGATGCAGACCCGCTCAACGCCCAGCTCCCAAAGCTCCCTGAGGGCCTCAGACCCTATCGGCGGGGTGTCGAGGGAGATTGGTAGACTCGTCGCATCCCTCATGGCCTCCACGAGCTCCATTACGTCTCTTAGGAAGCCTGGATAGTTGATGACCTGTAGGCAAACCCTCCTTAGGTCTTTGAATCTCGGATTTCTAAGCCCCCTTAAAACCTCCTCGGTTTCGTGAGGTGGCCATAGAACCCTGGATAGGAGGTCTCTGCTGGCGGTGCTATCCCTCGCCTGGGGGCAGAAGGCGCAGTTGGCCCTGCATCGGCCATCGATGTAGGTCATCAGATAGGCCGTGGTGGGCTCGGAGTCCATCCATCTATCCTGGAGGCCGAGGATCGTCTCGGTTCCTATGCTCACCCTCACAAGCCTTGGAGGCATCGCATCCACCTATCCAACAACCATAGTTGATACGTCTACTCCTCTAATAGGTAGACATCCACCTCCGAGCCGGCTTCGAGGACGTCGACGCCTATGGGGATCAGGACATAGCCGTCGGCGAGGCTCATGCTGGTTATGGCTCCAGACTCCTTGAAGACGGGGTGGGCCTCGCCGTCGATGAGGCGGACGGTGAGAACCTGCTCCCTCCCCGTCGAGGCCACCACCCTCCTGGAGAGCCTGGCCTTGATGATCCTCGGCTTATAGGGTGGGAGATGCGCCAGTTTCCTCAGCGCCGGTATTAGGAGGAGGTAGGCGTTGCTGAGGCATGAGGTCGGGTAGCCGGGCATTCCGAGGAGGGGTTTTTCATCGACGAGGGCGAAGAGCGTCGGCTTCCCAGGCTTGATCTGGAGACCATGGAAAAGGATGCGTCCAAGCTCCTCCACAACTCCGCCCAGTAGATCTGCGACGCCCACGGAGCTTCCGCCGGAGAGGATGATGAGATCACAGCTCTCCACAGCCTCCGAGATTGCCTTCCTCAACGCCTCCTCCTCATCGGGTATGATGCCCATCCTTATGGGTATGCCACCATGGAGCGAGACAACTGCTGAAAGCGTATAGGAGTTTATGTCGTAGATCTCTCCAGGTTGGAGCTCAACTCCTTGAGGCCTCACCTCGGAGCCCGTAGCTATGATGGCCACCCTCGGTTTCTCATAGACCTCCACCTTGTTTAGGCCTATGGCAGCTATGGCTCCGATTCTTGCAGGCGTCAATTTGGCTTCAGCCTCGACGATGACTTCACCCTCCTTGATGTCCTCACCCCGCCTGGAGATGTTCGCCCCAGGATAGACTGGTGAATAGACCTCTATGTATTCCCCCTGGGCCTCGGCGTATTCCCTCATGACGACGGCGTTACATCCCCTCGGTATGGGGCTTCCCGTTGAGATTTGGATGCACTCCCCTGGGCCCACCTCGCCCTCGTAGAGTTGGCCTACGCCCTGAATCCCTATGAGTTTCAGCCTCCTCGGCTTATGAATTGAAGCTCCATAGGTGTCCTCAGCCCTTAAGGCGTAGCCGTCCATGGCTGCCCTATCGAAGGGTGGGACATCGATGGGAGAGACGACATCTCTGGCGAGAACCCTTCCATAGGCCTCCTCCAGGGGTATGGTCTCCGTCCGCTCTATGGGCTTAACATGCATCTCTATGAGCCTTAATGCCTCCTCCCTTGGAAGGAGCTTTCTGAAGAGGGTCATCTCCTCACCTCCCATAGTAGATGCCCTATTAGGGGGAGGATCAGCCTCTCCAAAGCCAATTTGACAGCTGAGACGGAGCCTGGGAGGCAGAAGATTGGCTTCCCCGACGCTAATCCAGCCTTAGCCCTGCTGAGGAGAGCTGCGGCTCCGATCTCCTGGTAGCTGAGCATCCTGAAGAGCTCCCCGAAGCCTGGCATCTCCCTCTCCAGTAGAGGCGTCACAGCCTCTATGGTCTTATCCCTGGAGCTCACGCCAGTTCCACCGCTGATGAGTATGGCGTCGACCCCCTCATCGCTTAGGTATTCACTCAAAGCCTCCCTGATGGCGTTGATGTTGTTTCCAACTATGCGGTGGGCCACAACCCTATGGCCATCCTCCTCCAACAGCCTCCGAGCCGTCCTGCCGGTCTCATCGGTTCTATGTGTTCGGATGTCGCTTGTCACGAGGAGAGCGAAGTTGGCCTTGGTCCGTTGATCCCTTCGATGCCCCTCCATATGTTTCACCCCTTCATCTTCTCCACCACCCTTATGTCCGTGATCCTGGTATGCGGATATTGACCCCCCTCATCCTTCTCAAGGTATTTCACCATATCCCAGATGGTGAGGAGGGCTGTGGCCACTCCCGTGAGGGCCTCCATCTCAACCCCTGTCTTATAGTCGGCCTTAACCCGGCATCTGACATCGATGTGGCCCTCACCGAGTGTGAAGTTGAGTTTTATCCCCATTATCGGTATGGGGTGGCAGAGGGGTATGAGCTCAGATGTCCGCTTCACAGCCTGTATAGCGGCCACCTCGGCGACGGTCAGTGGATCACCCTTCTCCACACTCCCCTCCCTGATGGCCCTCAGGGTTTCAGGCCTTAGGATTATCCTGCCAAAGGCCTCAGCCTCCCTATGAGTCACATCCTTCTGGGAGATGTCAACCATCCTTATGGGTTCAGAGGTCAAGTCTTCTCACCCTCCACCCAGATGGCTCCCTCCGGGGTGATCTCCTTCTTCCATAGGGGAGCTCTCCTCTTCAACTCCTCCAGGATGTATCGGCAGGCCTTGAAGGCCTCATCCCTATGGGCTGAGGCGACGAGGATCACGAGGATGATCTCCCCAACCTTCAGCCTCCCAACTCTATGGAGGATGACGGCCTCCTCAACGCCGAATCGCTCCAGGGCCTCAGCCCTAATCCTCTCCAGCTCCCTGAGGGCCATCTCCTCATAGGCCTCAACCTCCAGGGCCTCTATGGCTCTGCCCTCGGTTTCCCCTCTCACGATGCCTATGAAGGCCGCTATGGCCCCAACCCTACGAGGCCTCAACTCCCTGAGGGCATCATCGATGGAGGGCTCCACGCTGATAAGCCTGATCATATCAATCACCGATGGCGGAGTAGAGGATTCTCACCCTCATCCCCTCTCATCCAGTAGGGTTTACGCCTCCTCACCGCCTCTCTGAAGGCCTCGATGAGGCCTTCCCCGGGGTTTCCGGAGTTGAGGTGGGGGAGTAGGTCGACGAGGTTGTCATCCCTCATGAGGCAGGGCTTGAGATATCCGTCGGAGGTCACCCTCAACCTATGGCAGTTTAGGCAGAAATCTGGGTTCTCCACTCCCCTGACGACCTCAACGACGGCTCCATTCCTGAGGTGATACCTCCTACGGCCCTGCTCCCCCTTCTCCTCAACCCGCTCCGCCTCGGCTTTGAAGAGCTCCTCCAAGGGCTTTAGGTTGAGGTGGAGACGCCTCCAGACTGCAGCCCCCTTCCTCAAGGGTTGGAGCTCTATGAGCTGTAGGGTCGCCCCAATCTCCCTTGAGTAGTCGAGAAGCCTCGGAATCTCCCCTGAGTTCATTCCCCTAAGCACCACGACGTTCAGCTTCAGAGGTGTCAATCCGACGTCTATGGCCGCCTCAACTCCCCTAAGCACCCTTCCAAGGGCGTCGACGCCTGTGATTGCCTCGAAGAGCTCCCTGCTCAGCGAGGGGAGGCTGACATTAACCCTCGCCAGCCCAGCCTCGGAGAGTCTATGGGCCATGGATTCGAGATGTGAGCCATTCGTAGTCATCGATACCTCCTCGGCGTGGGGGCTGACGGCTTGGATGATCTCGGCGATATCCCCCCGTAGTAGGGGTTCGCCTCCCGTTATCTTGAACTTCGATATGCCGAGGGATGAGGCAGTGGCTGCGATCCGCCCTATCTCATCGACTGTTAGCTCTCGGCGGGGCTGCCTCTCCCCCTCTCTATGGCAGTAGATGCAGTTGAAGTCGCATCGCTGGGTGACGGATATCCTCAGCGTATCTATAGCTCTCCCATATGGGTCTATGAGGGTGGGGGGTGACACATCCTCCTATACCGATATACATGGAAAAATATATCGATTCATCACCCCTCCCTCAACTCCGCTGAGGGGCGTATGGAGGGGAGGTATCGCTCAACGGCCTCCCTCAACTTCATGAGGGCGTCTACGAAGTCCTGAGGCCTCAATCCAGGCGTCTGAACCCCGGTCTCCTGGTAGAAGGCCTCCACCCTCCTTAGGAGCTCCTCCCTGTTAAGCCTCGCCCCCTTGAGCATCTCCTCCAGATGGGGGAGGGAGTCCTCGGGTATCATGAAGAAGTCCCCCGTGATGAGGAGGTCTAATATCTCGTCCTCCCTTAGTTCTGCGGTCACCCTGATCATCTTCGCCGCCTTATGGTTGATATGCACCACCCTGACTCCATCGGCGATCTTCACCATACGCCCCTCAGAGACCCATCCCCTCCTCATCTCAGGCATGTATAGCCACTCCTCCGAGAGATGTCGAGGCTTAACCTCCTCCTCGAAGATACTCCACTCCTCCTCCGTCGGCTTCGACGGCCTCAGCTTCACACCCAGCACCTGTTCATAGCCCTCCCTCAGCAGCCTCTTCACCTCCTCCACCGACGGCGTGTAGCCAAGCTCCCGCTTCAGCGTCGTCAGCCACTCCCTCATGCTCTTAGCCACCTTATCCCTGAACTTCTCATCCGGAACCCGCAGCACCCTAACCATGGAGTCGTAGTCGAAGTCGAGGATTATGTTGCCGACGAGGATGACAGCCCTCCCGATCTTTCCGGCTCCGTTTCCCGAAATCTTACGGCCCCTCACCACCACGTCGTTTATTGGCTTATACTCAGCCTCAACGCCCAGCCTTCGATAGACGTAGACAGTCACCTGCAGCAATCTCTCGAAGAGTTCCTCAACCCTCCTCGGAAGACTCTCCTCATCCCCTATGACCTGGTAGAAGACCTGGCCGCTGTCAAGGTAGCATGCTCCACCCCCCTGATAACGCCGAATTATTGGGAGACCCCTGCTCCTGCAGTATTCGAGGTCTATCTCCTCCTCAAGGCGTTGATGATAACCTATGCAGACATAGGGACTTAAGGGCTGGACGAGGATTATCGTGTTGGGCGCCAGCCCCCGATCGACGGCGAGGGCGACGGCCTCGTAGAAGCACTGGGCGATGAGGGGCTCAGCCGAGCCGAGGTCTATGAGCCTCCACTCCTCCATAGGCATCAGAGAAATACAATCCACCCTTTTAAAAGAGCTTTCAAAGTTATACTCGATGATAGACGAAGAGGAGTATACAAGGTGGATGGGGCAGGCCAGGCACACCCTCGACAGCGCCAGGGGAGACTTAGAGCGTGGAGACTATGATTGGGCCTGCTTCAAGGCTCATCAGGCAGCAGAATACGCCCTCAAGGCCCTTCTCAGGGGTCTCGGAAGGGAGGCCTATGGGCACTCCCTCCATCACCTCCTATCAAGACTTGGTGAGATCGGCTTCGAGATTGGTGAGATCGCCTCAGAGGCGAGGAGGCTGGATAGACATTATCTAGCTGCGAGATATCCAAACCAGTGGGTTGAGGGGATGCCGAGAGAGTATTATGAGGAGGGGGATGCCCTAAAGGCCTTGGAGGGGGCTGAACGCATCATAGGGGTGGTTGAGGGATGGCTAAGGCGATTGAGGAGCGGATGAAGAGGAGGAGGGAAGTCATCAAAGAGGCTAAGGGCTTCGCCATCAAGGCTGAGGAGGTGATGGGGCCCCTCACGGCGATCCTATATGGTTCCTATGCCCGTGGAGACTTCAACCTATGGAGCGATGTCGACATCCTCCTCATAGTCGATGGAGAGCTGCCTAGGGCTCCCCATAAGCGCCTGGAGAGCGTCCTAAGCATCATCCCACCCCGCTTCGAGGTGAGGATCATAAACCTCCAAGAGCTTGAGAGGGGTTTGAGGAGGGCCTCAAATAGGCTGAGCCTGAGAGATGCCCTCATCCTCCACGACTCCCTGGGCCTATCCGAGAGGCTTAAGGGGGTCATCAACCCGGATTGAGGTCGATGTCCTCAGCCAATATAGGAATTTTATGGCTGTGTATATGGTGGAGAGGAGGCCGACGGCGAGGAGGCCAAGCTCAGGCCTGCCCAGCAGGGATGCGATGAGGACGATGAATATCCTCATCCCCCTATCAGCCGGGCTGAATCTAAGCCTCCCCTCCAGCATCCTGACGGCCTCGTGGAGGGGCCGTCCGATCCTCGCCTTCACCACCTCAGCTAGGTAGGGGTCTATGAAGAATCCTATGAGGCCTAGTGATGCGTAGAGGAAGCCTATCGGTGAGCTGTATCGGAGGGAGGAGGCGTAGCCTATGGCGAGGCAGATGGAGGCCTCGACGACCCTGTCGCAGAGGGAGTCGATGATCCTCCCGAGGGGTGAGGATACTCCCCTAGCTCTGGCGATCTCCCCGTCGACGCCGTCTAGGATGGAGGAGAGGTGGAAAAGCAGGCCTCCCAGGATCGGCCTCCCCAATAGATAGGAGAGCGAAGCCAAGAGGGCTATCGGTATGGTGGAGAGGCTCACTTGATTTGGGGTTATCGGGGTGTCGAGGATGAGGTAGGTGATGAGGTTGGACACCGGCCTGTTGATATATGTCGAGAAGAGCCATCTCTCATGCCTCTCGGAGACCCTCCTGATATGTCTCCACTTCTCCATGTTGAGGGGGGGCATCCACTAGATATTTTGATGGTTTATGGATTAGGGTTAGCGTCTCCTGCTGAGGAGGGCTGTCAGCCCCCCAGGCTCCACCATCAGGATGACGACGAGCACTATGATGGGGACGAGGGCCTCGAAGCCCGCCATCCAGATGCCTAGGGAGCCTAGTAGCCGCAGGACTATGCCTGGCAGGATCTTCTGTATGAAGGCCACGGCGAAGCCTCCGACGACGGCTCCATAGATGTTCTCCAATCCCCCCAGAACGCTTCCGGCGAAGATGGTGATGAGGAGCTCCTCGGCCCCGCCGATCCTGACGGAGGTGGAGAGCGATAGAACCGCCCCCGCCAGGGCTGCCGTAGCCCCCGTCAGGAACCAGGAGAGGAGGTGGACCCTGAAGACGTTTATGCCCATGCAGGAGGCTAGGGCGGGGTCCTCGGTGACGGCCCTTATTGCTATCCCCAGCCTGGTCCTGGTGAGGAAGAGGTGGAGGAGGATGACCAGGAGGATCGCCGTGGCAGGGGCGGTATAGAGGACCCCTGGATATCCGTGGATGCGGAAGTCCCACCTACTGAGGAGGAAGCCCCTGGAGTGGATCCTATACTTGGAGAGGATCCAGAAGGAGTAGAGGGCCACCAGGGTGGCGAGAACCCTGGAGAGGGCGAACATGGCGAAGGCAAGCCTGAGGCCGTCTCCCCCGGTCCTCCTCAGGGGCTTGACGATGAGGAGGTAGAGGAGGCATCCTATCACCCCGCCGACTAGGGCTGAGAAGGGCCAGCAGGCGTAGGGGTTGAAGCCGTAGAATCTGACGAGGGTGTAGGCCACCACGCTTCCGATGCTGGCATAGTCCGCATGGGCGAAGTTCGGAAACTTCTCGATCATATGCGTCAGAGTGAAGCCGACGCATAGGGTTGAGATCATGGATGCATAGACGATGAGCCTCACAGAGAACTCATCCAGCATCCCAATCCCTACCCACCAACCCTATTTAGGATTTTAGCCGCCTCAACGCCCTCCCTCCCCCCTCAACATCAGGGCCAAAGCCGCATTTACGGCGGCGACGGCGGCGAGGATGAGCCAGGGGTAGAGGGGGTTGGCCTCGTAGATGAAGCCGCCCAGGAGGAAGCCCAGCATGGAGGGGATGGTGAGGAAGAAGCCCATACCAGGCCCGCCGCCCCCTCCGCCTTTATAG
>Ga0190286_1001081_pt1 | contig 10392 bp, 11 predicted proteins | sample 48691834_MG_FD_183241 | JGI IMG/M metagenome (GOLD analysis project Ga0190286, IMG submission 183241) | Hydrothermal vent microbial mat bacterial communities from Southern Trench, Guaymas Basin, Mexico - 4869-18-3-4_MG | ecosystem: Environmental > Aquatic > Marine > Hydrothermal vents >... | reverse complement strand
GGCACCGAGATTAAAGGACTTTCCTGTAGAAGTACTTGAGCTTGATTTTGACCTCAAGGAGCTCTTTTGGCGTATCATCTCTGAGATAAAGACACTGTATAATCGCGGGAGGTTGGTGCATGCAGACCTCAGTGAGTTCAACATATTGATGAGAGGATATGAGGTGGTAGATGTAAATGTAAATGCGGGTAAAATAGAGCCTGTATTGATAGATATGGGGCAGTCCCTGCTTCCAGAGCATCCTAATGCTGATGCCTTCCTCAAGCGAGACGTGAAAAATATCGTTGTGTTCTTCAATAAATTAGGTTTAACGTGTTCTGAAGCGGAAGTAATGAAAATAATAAAGGGGTAATGGGATGTTAACTGCCACAGATTACGCTGATTACTCGGATTAATTAAATAAAAGGAAGCCATAGTTTATATACAACAAGATATAGCGTTTAATAGGAGGAAAGAATCGCTAATGAAACACGGAAAAGCTATTGCTGCTATTGTGTTACTATTGTGTTGCTCTCGTGTAAATCTGTGTAATCTTGTGATTATTTTTCGGAATGACTATAATCAGTGTGATCTGTGCAATCTGTGGTTAAGATAAAAAATGGTAACACAGTATGTCAGGATTCCGCAGGATAGAATTGGCGTGCTAATTGGACATAACGGAATCGTAAAGGAGAGTATAGAGAAAAAATCAGATAGCCGGATAGAAGTAGATAGTACGGAAGGAGAAGTGTATATAGAAGGTATCGAGGGCGGAGACCCCCTGAAGGTGCTCAGAGTTGCAGACGTGATAAATGCGATAGGCAGGGGGTTTTCGCCTGAAAATGCGTTCTCACTCCTTGATGACGAGTCACTTTTATTCGACGTTATTTCTATCGCCCATCTCACGCCAAAGACACTGCAGAGGATAAAGGGACGTGTAATAGGTAGAAATGGAAGAACAAGAAGGGTGATAGAGGACATTACAGGTGTTAAAATCTCCGTTTATGGAAAGAGTATCGGCATAATCGGCTATCCACACCAGGCAATAGCTGCGCATGATGCAATAGAGATGCTGATAAATGGTTCACCACATAGTGCGGTTTACTCGTTCCTGGAGAAGAAGCGAAGGGCAGAGGAGAAGGATTTTTTCGCCGATGACAAGCGCAGATAAAGAGGAAAGGATACGTGAGGACGAGCGGAGAAGGATGATAAAGGGGCTACAGCTCAACCGTGTGCATTATCCTGGTGAGGACGTGTTGGCAGCAATGATGCGCGTTAAAAGGCATCTTTTTGTCCCTCATAGTGTTACAGGGCAGGCATACAGCGATTATCCACTGCCTATCGGTGAGGGTCAAACGATAAGCGCACCACATATGGTTGCAATGATGTGCGGTTACTTAGAGCTGAAGAAGGGCGAAAAAGTACTTGAAATTGGTGCTGGTTCAGGATACCATGCGGCAGTCATTGCCGAGCTGATAGGAGAAACAGGGCACGTATATTCCGTGGAAAGGATACCGTGGTTGGTGGATTTTTCGAGAGAGAATCTGAAACGTGCAGGGTATAAGCATGTGACCGTGATACAGGGTGATGGAACACTTGGGCTGCCTGAACATGCACCTTATGACAAAATAAGCGTGACCTGTGCTGCGCCTGCCGTCCCACCACCGCTGCTTGAGCAGTTAAAAGTGGGCGGAAAAATGGTCATACCCATCGGAAGATACTTGCAGGAGTTATATCTTGTGAAGAAGAAGGAAAAGGGAATAGAGCAGGAGAAAAAATGCGATGTCGCTTTCGTGCCTCTCGTGGGGCGGTATGGATTCAGGTAAAGTGAAACAATATAGTGATTTATCCACCGCGGAGAGCGCAGAGTACACAGAGGTCTATAATTTATGGCTCTGCGTTCTCCGTGTGCTCTGCGGTAAAATTTAAGTTGTCCGATATTAGTAGCCTTTCTAACGCTCTAAACCGCTAACCCGCTAAATTAAATAGGAAGAAGTTACTCTTTATATACAACCAAGAGGATATGACCGAACGTATGCTCTCGCCAGCAAGCGGGAAGGTAATGAGGATACAAACTTTTAAAAAAAGTTCGATCAAAAATGCTTCGCACCAAACTTTAGGAAAGTTTGATCAAAATGCTTCGCAAGGAAGCAGAATCATCTCTATATTTATGCATCTTCATAATGTGCACATCACGGCTGCACCATTAGACGGCGTAGTGAAGAGAATAACGCCAGAGAAAGGTACTTTTAAACCCGCTTTCATCCGTAGCGCCGATTTCAATACGAGAAATACAATAGAACTCATGACAAAATACGGGGATGTAAAAGTAGTGCAAATAGCAGGATTTTTTACAAGGAAAATAAAGTGCGAGGTAAAAGAAGGACAGGAGGTTGCTAAAACGGAAAGAATAGGTAAAATCTGTTTCGGCTCACGCGTGGATGTGAGCATACCCGAAGGTTTTGAGATATGGGTGAAAAAGGGGGATAAGGTAAAGTGTAGGAAAACAGCTATTGCATCACCGTGTGCCACCAGCCCATAATATATTCGGGCAGTTTGAACCCACGTTCTCGAAGTCTTTCGACCAGATGCAACGGAAGAGGGCTAAGAGCAAAAGTCGCACGCGCATAAAAAGTCGTAGGCGAAGATTCTATTATGAAACTTTCAGACTCCCGCGATAAGGTGGATTCGTTACCAACGATGGAATAAACATAGCCACCATATTTCTTTTGCTCCATGCACCATCCCTGAAGGGGTTCAGTCTCTCCAGACCATGAGATTAAAAATAGAATATCCCCGGCTCGCGGTCTCGGTGCAAAAGGTCCGGACAAATAAGCCTCATCGCCAATGGCTCTTTTAACGTGCTGCAGCCGTATTGCGGTCATCTTTGCCACGTTTCTTGCAGGACCCAATCCACCCATTGTTACGCAGCACCGCGTCTCGAGCTTGCCAACGATCTTCTCGTAATTATCTGACCTGACGAATTTATGCACCATTGTTCGTATAATCTTTGATTCCCCCTCTATTTTCTCAAACACGTTCGTATAATCATTCTTCTCATTTATGGCTTCTTTTGTTTTCTGAAATAGCAGCAAAGAACCCAATTCATAAACATCGTTCATTATGCCGTGTTTGAGAAACGCATTAGCCTTTGTAGGTTTTTTTTCTCTCCCCCCCAGTTCGACCACGGTACCATAATCTTTTTCTCTTATCCTCCCAATCGAGGAATTCGCGTTCGAGACAACCGCATCAATAGTAAATTTATCGGTCTTCTCGCGCTCGATATAATCAGCGAGTTGTTTAACCACTATTTTCGGCGTTGACGTCTCACCGCTGCCTGAATTCACAAGCAGTGCTATTTTATCATATTTCTTTTCCAAAACCGGTGCTGCTTCCACTATGTTTCTACCCGGGAAATCTACGTCCACCATTGTTCGCACCCATTTGTCCATTTGCCCCATTCCTATGTACAATGCGCTCTGCGACCTTCCCTCCCCGACGAGAACGATACAATCCGCGGAGTTGAGGTCATCATAAAAAGCTTCAAACTCACTCTTGTTGACATTATGAACATTCTTCATCACTCCGTTGATATATCCTACCGTTTTTCTGACTTTTTTCACAGGCATAAAACCAACCCCACTAAGAAAAGAGATTTACTTTTGTTTATGCTTTTCGGATTTTTTATTGTACATACAGTATAAAACTTCTTTCTATTTGAGACACGGATTTACACGGATTTTTTCTTTTGGTGGGTTGGCTGAACTATTTTTAACGGCATTGATCTTTTCATCTGTGTTAATTAAGCCCTTTCAGGGCTTGCGGTGATGTGGGCAGAGCCCACAAGCGTTAATCTGTGTCTATAATTTATTTTTCAATATGCTTTTGCAATATACACTCGCCTCCCCTTCCGCGAGCAAATTATGCAGTTACCCTCGGCGCTTTTTTCGGCTCCTTCCGCCTTATCCCCTTCTATCGGCTCTCCCAACACCGTTACACCTGCACCAAGACGCGCCACTACTTCCTGACCACACTTTTCGCGTTCACACAGGAATATAGAAACGATACCGGGAGCAGTGCTGCTCAGCGTTTCCATCTCCCCTTCGCCTTCGGACACGTGAGCGAAAAAAGTTTCTTTTGCACGTTTGGCGATACAGCTATGGATTTCATTTAATGCCCGCTTCGCTTCGGGCACGACATCGTTAATTGGAACTTGCATTTTTGAGAAGTCGTCCCTTCTTACGAATACACATCTATTGTCCCTTATATCCCGTGGACCTATCTCTATTCTCAACGGCACCCCTTTCATTTCCCACCTGTAATATTTCGCACCGGGTCGTTCCGCGGAATCATCGAAAAAAGCCCTTATTCCTGCTTCTTTTAGTTTCGCGAACACCTCAGAACATATTTTTTCCACGTCCGTTTCTTTATTTTCCCCCTCGCTTGAATACACAATGGGCACGATAACCACCTGTATGGGTGCGACCGCAGGGGGCAGCATCAAACCATGCTCGTCGCCATGAATGGATATTACCGCGGCAACGCACCTCTCCGAAATGCCGTAGCACGTCTGATTCACGTACTTCAACGAGCCGTCTTTATCCTCATATTTTATGTCAAACGTTCTTGCAAAAGTCTCGCCAAGCAAATGGATTGTCGCAATCTGCATTGTCCTTCCATCGGGCATAAGCGTATCAAAAGCAATAGAATACTCTGCTCCCGGGAATTTATCCCAGCTCGGTCTTTTCGTGGTCACATAAGGAACAGCAAGCACGTCAAAGAAGTTTTTGTATAACGCCACTGCCTTTTTTATTTGTTCCTCTGCCTCGGCACGACTTGCGTGTGCAGTATGCGCCTCTTTAAAGGAGGTTATCTCACGCAGTCGGATAAGGGGCCTCGTATGCCTTGTTTCATATCTGAATGTGTTTACTATCTGGTATATCCGGATAGGCAAGTCGCGATGTGACCTGATCCAGACCTTGAAGACCGGATATATTGCGGTCTCCGAAGTTGGTCGAAGTGCAAGAGGGACGTCCAACTCGGTGCTTCCGCCTTTTGTAACCCAGAAAACCTCATCTTCAAACCCTTTTATGTGTTCGCGCTCTTTCATTAACTCCTCTTTCGGTATCAACATAGGAAACAGCGTTTCTTCATGGTCTTTATCCATCAGAGAGCGTAAAAACGCGTATGTAAGATTCCTCAGCTTATAGCCGTATGGATACCACACATATACGCCTTTCACGGGATACCGGACATCTAATATCTCAGCGCGCTTCAGTATCTCGCTATACCACTCACTGAAGTTATTCTCTTTTTGCAATACCGTTTTAGTTTCTGTTTTGTGTTGCGTGTTCATGTTCTTATTCTTATTTCTATCGCCAACATCAGGGTGCGAGAAAGCCGCCGGTGGGGCTTGAACCCACGACCTGCTGATTACGAATCAGCTGCTCTACCTCTAAGCCACGGCGGCATTTATGGCACGTGAGCATATTTTTTTTGTGTGAACAAAAGTATTTATATAGTAAAAATAACAAGTATAAAACATGAAGAAGGAAGAGCTGGTACACCTGCATTTGTTATTGGCTCAGTTGAAGAAGCACTGTGAGGAGAACGGCGCGAGATGCGATTTTACGAAGTACAACGACCTGAATATCTCCCCGTTTCAGGTACATCGAAGCAAAGAGGAGCATAAACAGGCTGTTTTTATTCTCGGTACCGAACTCGCGTCGCTGGCCGCAAGAGACAATAGCCCTTTCTTGTAGGCAAGCGAAAGAAGCAATTTCCGCTCGGTTAGCGGGAACGTGCCCCTTCAAAAAGGATGGTGAGGGTAGATTATCGCAAGGGAATAGCAAAAAGCGTTATCGCTGATACAATTTGTATTATTTTTTGAGAAGAAGTATTACACAGAAGAGGGAGAGGCGAAAAGAAGCGGTAGCGTTGAAATATCATAATCTGCGTTAATCTGTGTCAACAATTTATCTTTGTGCTCCCATCCTCTTCATCTTCTTCTTTTGTTTTGTTTTTGTATATACGCCTGTATTATCTCCTTTCCTTCCATAAAAACTGCATCTTGCTTCGATGCAAAAGCGATTGCATCTGCTTTGGAAACAGCACCTCCGGATTCACTGTCCAGCATCTCGCATATTACCATTGCAGGGGATATGCCCGCAAGCAACGCCAATGCCACAGAAAGCTCGGTCTGTCCTCTCCTTTCTTCCATTAAACCGTCCGCAGCTTTTAGTATTGAAACGTGCCCGGGGGTTCGGAACTCCGAGTAGAAATCGTAAGAGCTGTCATTTCCGTTTAATACTTTATCTACAGCTTCTCCCATCTTTTTTATCGTCATCGCCCTGTCCCTATCTGTTATACCCGTGAACGTGTCACGATGATTCACCCACAGGGAGAAAGAGGAACGGTTATCGTACAAAAGGTCGCCCTTTTCCTCCACTATTCTTCTTAGAGGCGCGAAGTTGGAGTTCGTGTTTCTTAGAATGTCGCTTATGAGAGGAAGACCAAGTCGGTCTGCTGCGACAGGATGAATAGCAACACATATAAGTCCACCTGCCTCTTTTCTAAAATATGCGACCTTTTGTGACGTGATAAAAGAAGCGGGCATTACAAAATCAGTCTCGCCTTCCCGGTCCTCGGCGTCATATATCAAGACGAGCTTTCCTCTCTTCACGTATTCTATGCCCTTTTTTACCGATTCCGGAATGTCATTGTTGCTCATATTCATATTACCACGCTTATTCTTATCATATCTCCATCCCTCAGATCGAGTTCGCCACGCAGGAAAATAGGCGAAATTAGCTCAAGAATGTCTTCCGGATAATGTGTTCGGTGAGGGAGGATGACCGCACTTTTAATCCCTTCCGCTCGCTCATCCAGTATCTTACAGGGAAAACACTTAGCACCGCCAAACGTCCTGTTTTCCAATTCGAAACCTTCTATTTCTATTCCACCTCGACCCTCCAGCTTCTTCCTTGTTACCATGCATAGCAAGTCAAGGCTGAGATTTACGGTGCCGGGAAAAGGAGTAAAGCCCAGTTTAGCTTCAAATTGCTCCCTGTACCCATCCAGTGTTGTATAATACGCTCCCTCACCTAAACCTCTAATCAAGCGACCTTCTATCTCAACTTCAATTTTCGGCGTGGAAAAAAACAGTTCATGATACTCATAACACTCGCGCTTTAATTGCTCTATACCTCTTTTTGTCAGTATTACCCACTGTCCGTCCGCTATTACTCTTCTATGCACAAGGCCGTTTTTTTCGAGCTCTTGAAGTCGCCTTGCGGCCGTTTGTACGCTTAGGCCGATAGCTTCGGCGAAATGCCCCGAAGAAACCTTAACAGGTTGTTCTACGGCGCCTAACAAAGCGAGCTTTCTTAGCGAAAGCATTATATCCCCGTTCATCTTCGTCTCGGTCTTCATTTTATATCAATTTTGAGATATAACTCATAAATAGGAAGTAGTATATAAAAACCTTTAGCTGGAAAAATTCACATCCCATGAAATATCAATCGAGGATGGTTGATGGACAAGAAAGAATAATTTTTATAACAACAAAGTGATATGAAAGAGAGCAGGGGCGATAAAGAGAGGTGGAGCAAATTTTGCCCGAAATGCGGAAAAAAAACAGATGAACTTTTTGATTCTTTATGCCGAGCGTGCTTCACGAAAGGGGTAAAGTTAATTGATACTGAAAAATTGGCGATACCGATACGTGTAAACGTGTGTGAGATTTGTGGCGGATATTTCAAGGGCAAAGGGGCAGGAAAAGAGCGGACGAGCATAGAGGAAGTGGTTACGGATGCGATAAGAAAAGACATACGAGAGCGGTATGGGCATGAATGTAACGTCCGTGTGGAAGTATTGGGGGGGAACGAGCTAAAAGATACCGAGAACCGTGTGATTGTATCTTTGAGGGTAAAAGCAGAGATAAAAGGAGTAGAAATAGAAGAGAGGGGAGAAATAGCAGTTAATTTGAAAAGGGGGACTTGTGAACGGTGTAGTAGGATAACAGGGGGATATTACGCGGGTATAGTACAAATAAGAGCAGACGATAGAATTCCAGCCGATGAAGAACTCACTATGGCAGAGGAGATTGCATATTCTGGGTTAGGAGATGCGGATTTTATATCTAAAGAAACGAAGTTGAAGGAGGGGCTGGACATATACGTCAGCAGTATGGAATGCGGTCGCAGGATTTCGAGGCAGATAGTGAAGAAATTAGGTGGTGGTTTTTCGGAGAGCCGGAAATTATATGGTAGGAAAGACGGCAGGAATGTATACCGGGTGTCTTTTTCTGTCCGGCTTCCTGCGTTCACGGAAGGGGAGAAAGTGGAAATAGGAGATAAAGTGTTTTCAGTTGTGAAAGTGCGTAAAGAAAAAGGAATAGCGTGCGTGGATGTGAATACTGGAGAAAGGACGTTCTTGAAGAAAAAAGAGACGAATAAAGCCCGACTACACAGCCGAATTTTATAGTGAAATTGCTAAATCCTTAAATTTCACCGCAGAGTACACGGAGAACGCAAAGGCATAAAGAAAAAACGTAGAGACACGGAGGAGGAAAAAATGAAGAATACCTGTGAGAATTAAGAATAGATACCAAAATCCCAATTGATAAGTTCTCTGATTCTCGGTGTCTCCGTGGTGAACAACATAATCTATGGCACTACCATGATTGGAACAGTCTTAAAACTCTGCGTACTCGGCGCTCTCTGCGGTAATTTGAAATGAGACATTGTCAAATTATTTTTTGAACACCGCTATATTTTCTCTTTTATGTCGCGAAACATCTATCATCCGTTTTACCTTTTTTACGGATTCCGGGTCGCAACCACTGAGATTCCCGATTTCTAATGCTAAGAGGGTTTTATCCAGCACATCATAACTCATTCCAAGCTCGGATTCGTCTGTTTGACCTTTCCACAGTCCAGCACTCGGCACTTTATCTACTATTGCCTCCGGAATATCAAGCTCCTGTGCCAATTTTCTCTCTTCGGTTTTCAGCAAGTCGCCAAGCGGCAGCAGGTCCACAGCGCCATCACCGTATTTGGTAAAATAGCCAACCGAGAGTTCGCTCTTGTTCCCGGTACCCACAACTAAATAATTGAGCTTATTAGCGAAGTAATAGAGGCAAATCATCCTGAGACGTGGTTTAAGGTTAGCTACGGGAATATCCATTTCGATTTTCTTGTCTTCAACATCGTATCCTCGCTCTTCTAATGTGTTCAAAAAGGATTTGAAAATATCCGAGAGGTCTATCTCCTTCGTCTCTATTTCAAACTTCTTTGCAACCATTCTCGCATGCTTCACGTCTTCTTTCGAGGAGAAGCAGGGCAATATCAAACCAAGCGAGGTATCAGGGAATGCTTTTTTGCATAATGCCGCAACGACAGAGGAATCGAGTCCGCCGCTCATTCCCACTACTACACCTTCGGCATCTGCTTCTTTTACTTTTTCGCGTATCCAGTTGGTTATTCGATCTGGCAATTTATGAGAACGCATCTGTGTTCTTTCCTCATTCAATTTACTAAATTTATATCCTGAAAAAGATAACCCGATATAAAAGGATAACAAGTTCATGCGTGAGAAGCGTAAAATGAAAGAAAAAGGAGCAATTGCGATAATTCCGATAAAGGGAATGATTACGTCAGAAGAGTCGGCTTTCGGGCTCATGACCGCGTCTACTGAAGTAATAAGTGACATAGAGGAAGCAGAGAAGAAGAGGAAGATAAAAGCAGTGATATTTGAGATAAATTCGCCCGGGGGGACGCCTTTTGCATCAAAGGAGATAGCAACTTGCATAGAAAATATGGATAAGCCCGCAATAGCGTGGGTACGGGAACATGCGGCTTCAGGCGCTTACTGGGTTGCGAGTGCATGCGACGAAATTGTCGCGGATGAACTGAGCACAGTGGGGAGCATAGGCGTTATGAGCATAAGACCCGACATCGGAGAGTTAATGAAGAAATTTGGCATAGACGTGGAGACGCTAAAAACAGGCATCTATAAGGGCTTGGGACTGCCGTATGAGAAGTCGACGGAAGAAGAACGCGAGCTGATGAAGAAGGAATTGGATGAGATTCAGGATAGCTTTTTGAGCGCCATAGTGAAGAACCGGGGTTTGGACATGAACGATGCAAAGGTGAAGGATTTATCCACGGGTAAGGTGTATCTGGGCAGAGAAGCAAAAGAAGTGGGATTGATCGACCATCTCGGTGGGCGTGACTTAGCGATAAGGATAGCGAAAGAGCGAAGCGGGATAAAAAAGGAGAAGATAGTAGATTACAGCGAGAGGAGGAGGAAAGGATTATTGAGAAGAGTGATGGAAGATATGATGCGGTGAAAGCTTGCGCGCGGTGGTGGACGGGGATGCAAGATGCATATCAACGCTATCTAACGCCGGAG
>Ga0190286_1001080_pt1 | contig 10400 bp, 9 predicted proteins | sample 48691834_MG_FD_183241 | JGI IMG/M metagenome (GOLD analysis project Ga0190286, IMG submission 183241) | Hydrothermal vent microbial mat bacterial communities from Southern Trench, Guaymas Basin, Mexico - 4869-18-3-4_MG | ecosystem: Environmental > Aquatic > Marine > Hydrothermal vents > Microbial... | reverse complement strand
GTTCCATATTGTTTACATTAAATGCTCCTACTCCGTATCCGCCTTTTACCGCTTCGTCCAGTATCTGCTTCATTGGTACTAATGGCATTTTCTTCCCCCTAATATATTTATATTACCTTTTTACTCTTAAAAATAAATTACCATATAAAAAATAAAATCAGGTGATTATATCATGAAATGGGATGCTTTCTAAGCAAATTTTATGGCAGTTATTGCAGTGCAATTATTATGAAGAATATTTATGGATCACAAGGAGTTGTCTTTTGTTCCTATATTCCTATGCATGGTCCTGTTTCATCTCATTTGAAAGAACAATCGCATCTGCTATTTCCCTCATCGATTTACGGTTATTCATAGCAAATTTCTGGATTCTTTTAAAAGCCTCATCTTCAGTCAGGCCATGTTCGCTCATAAGTATCCCTTTTGCTCTCTCCACAGCTTTTCTGCTTTCAAGTTCCTCCTTGATGACCTTTGTCTCAACCACCAGCCGGTAGTTTTCAATAACGATTGCGGCCTGGTCAGCTACCGCCTGAAGGATATGGGTTTCATACTCACTGAAATGATGGGGCCTTGAGGTATATGTTGTGAGCGCTCCGACTACTTTTCCCTTAAAATGAAGAGGCACGCATAAAAGAGACACGAGACCTTCCTTTTTAGCAATATCAGGATATCTATAGTCTTTGTTTTCAGAAATATTATAAACAACCTCAGGTTTATTTTCTACCGCCACCCTGCCAGCAATACCTTCTCCTAATTTTAGGGGATCTTTATCAATATATTCACGGCTTATACTCTGGGTAGCTTTGATCGCAAGCTCTTTTGTTTTTGAATCAAGAAGCATAAGTGAACATATCTTTGAATCCATAACCTCTGCTGTAACTGCGACTATAAGTTTTAAAATATCTTCAAGATAGAGGTCAGAAGTTATAGCCTCTCCGATCCTGGAAAGCGCCTCAATAATATCTCCGGCATTCTCAAGTTTTTTCTCTTTTGATTCTTTTATTGCCATTTATTTATATACTTTTTAATAAAGGATCTCAGTCGATTTATTATATTATATAAATTTTTAAAATTATATAAAAAATCCAGCAATTAGGATAAAATTATTATTCGATGATAGAAATATCTCAGTTCTTTCGGGTGTTCTAAAAAAGAGTTTAGCTTTAGTTTTAAAATATTGTTTTTTTCTTTGGGGGGATATTTTGCTGGGTGAAGAGAGAAGAGAGTACATACTTAACCAGGTCAAAAAGACTGGCAGCATCAGTGCCATAGACATAGCCAAGACACTTGATGTATCCGAGACCACTATAAGAAGGGACCTCAATAGACTGGCAAAGAAAAACCTGGTAAGAAGGACATATGGCGGTGCCATGGCCATAATACCTGTTGGCGCCGAGATGAAATTTAATACCCAGAAAGAAAAATTTATAAAAGAGAAGAAAAGGATAGCGCTTGCAGCATCCAGGCTGATAGAGGACGGTGACGTTATACTTCTTGAGGCTGGGACAACCGGGTTCCAGACTGCTTTAAATATTGCTAATATAAAAAATCTCACAGTTATCACCAATAATTGCGATATCGCAACACTCGTAGCAAAGACACATCCAGGTTTCAATATAATACTTAGCGGCGGAATACTGAAAACCGAAACACATTCCCTGGTTGGGCCGATAGCGGACCATACTTTTGACAATATCAATGTCGATAAGGCATTTATAGGAATAACAGGAATAGACCTGGAGAGAGGGATCACTGCCACGGACCATATCGAGGCCGGGACGAAGAAGAAGATAATAAGCTGTGCAAAAAGAGTGATCGCCTTATGTGACCATTCCAAGCTGGCCCATATATCAGTAAATTTCGTTGCTCATGTAAGCGGGATAGATGAACTCATAACTGATAGTGCCGCAGATACGGAATTCCTTGAAAAATTAAGGGATATGGATATCAGGGTCACTGTCAGATAGACAAGCGGGCCGCAGTATATAGATATTATCTCCTGGTGGCCACGATCAGCAGTTTAAAGGACACAATCGTAAAACATAGAAAAGTGTGCACTTTTGATAATTCTTAAATGACAACAGTATTTTAGAGTATTTACAAATACCCGCAGAATGGATAAAATTCTTACCTGTGGCGCATTCGTCTAGTGGCCTAGGACACAGCCCTCTCAAGGCTGAAACAGGGGTTCAAGTCCCCTATGCGCTACCATATTAGGAGCTCTTCAGGCTCTAATATCTACCCGCTTTATCCTGAATGGCATTCTTAGATTGTAATTGTCTGTGGCCATGGAACACGCTGTGCCCGGGTCCACACTGTGTTTATATAACTTAATGCAAAGTAATTCTGCACAATGTGAAGCCAAAACGCACCCGGCTCCGTGAGCTCAAGATATCCCTCATTATACACCGCAAACCCGATCAGCTCCATAGCTCTAAACAAGCGGCGGGCCTTGCGGTTTTCTTTGCCAGAGCACACAGTGAAGTCATCCAGTGGTATCCGCGTATCATAGAAGCGCCAGTATAACCACCACCAGCTAGACATAGCAGCAGTAAACGGCATCCGCAGAGCAATTGCTGTACGCCCTTTACTCATTACATGCATCCAGCTATTTAGATCGAATGTATTTATCACAAATTCGCCTGGCAGGTGCGAGCCGGCACCGGGACCGATACCGATATAGCTATCCCTCGTAACCGAAGAGTAGCAAGGCATTACACCGCGTTTGAAACCCCATACAGATACCCGTTTGAAATCATGTTCCATGCACCATTCATTGATCGCCCTGTAATGCGACCTGCGTACCCGCAGGTCCGGCATGCGTACTGATGTCAGGTTCAGGTATTTGCCTATCGATGTATATGGAAATGTGAAGAGCGGATATGCAGTGAGCTGACTTGCTCCAAGCTCTGCAGCTCTTGCAAGATCTTTGATCACATCATCAACTGTCTGACCGGGTAAAGCGAACATAAGATCCGCATTGACAGAAGCAAAGCCGCCGTTTGCAAGCAGTGTAAGCGCGCGCTCTGCAATGTTTGGCTCATAATCGCGCCCGATGATCTTTAGGTTTTCAGAACAGAATGATTGCACACCAAGTGAAACGAGTGTGACGCCTACATCACGTAGTTTTTTTATTGTAATGCCGCTCACATCAGAGGGATTTGTCTCAATACATATATCGCCTGTCAAACAGAATTTCTTGCGTATGAGCGCAAGTATCTTTGCTACGCTGTCTAAAGCAAGTGTTGGAGTGCCTCCGCCGATATAAATACTCGTTATCTCAGCAGGCCCTATTTTATCAGCCCACCAGCTGACCTCTGCAAGAGCAGCCTGCGTATAGGGGGCCACCAGCATTTCATCATAATCTACCTTGGTATAGGGACAATATGGACAACAATTACGGCAGAATGGTACATGCAGATACAGCGAGGTCCGTTTTATGGGCGGAGGTGCCCAATCCTGCAGAGGTGGATCAAAGTGCCATTTTTGATCAGGACCCACGAGACAGCGGCGTATAGCGTGTGTTGCGATTTGTAATAATTTACTGCCGCATTTGCTCACAAATATCTCCTCATTCCCAACATGGCACCTGGTTTTAGATGCCGGAACCCTGTGATTGAAGTAAATATTTTTAAGAGTTCTGCCCGCAGTTTTTTTAAGTCATATGAATCTATATATTCTTAAATTGCTGATTTACTTCGTAATGGTCAGAAATCCTACCCCTTCTACCCAATATTGAGTGAACTTTTTCCATTTCGTCAGGGATAGCAATATTCTGTGGGCACTTTTCCAGGCATTCATTGCATTTCGTACACATTGATGCGTTTCCATTTGGGTTTTCCCTATCAAGCTTCTCTTTAGAATCCGCAAGGTTTCTGTATCCCCTTTTGGCCAGCCAACTCCTGAACCTGTTAGTATCTATATAAACATCATTTAATATTGCAAAATTTTGAGGAATATTTACTCCTGAAGGGCAGGGCATGCAATACCCGCATGCAGTACAGGGAACCAATATCTTATCCTTATAAGCCTTAACAAGCAAGGTTATCGTCTCTTCATCCTCTTTGCTCAAAGTATTGATCCCTGAGCGGTCAGCGATCCCAGAATTCTGATCAACCATCTGCATCGATCCCATCCCGCTTAAGACCGTCGCTATCTCCGGGCGGTTCCAGAGAAACTGAAGCGCCCATTCAACAGGTGCCTTATTGCTCTTTGCGGTCCTCATTATCTCAAGTGCCTCAGCAGGAGGATTTGCCAGCTTGCCCCCTTTAAGTGGTTCCATCACCACCACTGCAATACCTCTGGAATGCGCATATACCAGACCGTCTGTTTTAGCCTGGAAATTCGTATCCATATAATTATACTGTATCTGGGCAATATCCCAATTATAGTAGTCAATGATCTCTTTAAATACCGGGAATGTATCATGGAATGAAAAACCTATGTATTTGATCAGCCCTTTATCTCTTGCCTTTTCCATCTTTTCCATAAGACCCAGGTCCTTTAGTTTCTTAAATGTACCGCTATTCACACCGTGAAAAAGATATCCATCAATATGATCTGCTTTGAGCCTTTTAAGCTGCCGGTTTAGATAGGTGTCGAAATCTTCTGTTTTCCTGACTATCTGGAGAGGCAATTTTGTTACAAGATGCACCTTATTGCGGTAACTGCCTTTGAGCACTTTTCCAAGTATCTTCTCGCTGTCTCCCAGATGATAGAACCAGGCTGTGTCAATATAGTTTATTCCCAGATCGATACCGTGCTTTATTAACTTTATTGATGATCCAGTATCAGCCCTCAGGCGGTTCAGCCTTCTTGATGGCAATCTCATACAGCCAAAACCCAGTGCAGATACTTCCCAATCAAGTGATCCCATTTTTCTATACTTCATATTAGCAGTCTACCCTTTCTATATGGTTTTCTTGATATAGTATACTATATCAAGAATAATAAACTTCCAAATTTTAAAGTATTTTTAACTATAAGTCCCGTATCTTCAATAAAGGTTCCTCCATAGACTTAATAAAACTTTGCCCAATCAAATAAGAACTGTATAATACCATTAACTATTTTGTATGCTTTTACATTAAAATTGAGTGAATAAAAAGGAGGTCTTGTGAGGATCACAAAAAAGATCTTTAATGATCTTGCAATATGGATGATAGGTTTTGGTATTCTTATTGGAATAGTATTTCCATTCTTCACACGTCTTTTCGGTGTGAAACCTGAGATAGCATATTCCCTGGGGTTTTTCACTGCCTGTATAGGTGCAGGGATAATAGTGGGTGTCGTAAATATAGTATTATCAAGGACAGTAATAGCCAAAAAATTACAGTTAATGATCTCCAAGATGCATATGGTCCAGAACAACCTGATGAAACTCGCAAAAGGAGGGGGCCTGGATGAATGTACTCCCGAAAAGTGTCACATACCTATTGATTCCACTGACGAAATAGGAGAAAGCGCTTATACGTTCAATAGTCTTGTTGATGTACTGTCGGCCTCTTTGGCCGCCGAAAGAACTATGCAGGATTATACTAAAATGCTTACGAGCCAGCTTGAACTTGAGTCACTGACAAAAAGTGCATTGTCCCTGATATTAAAAGCAACTGGTTCCGATGCAGGTGCAATACTAATTGAGAAAGAAGGAGAACTTATCCCCATTGAAGACTCAGGTATTAAACATCCCGAAAAACTATCAAATCATCCTGCAATTATGGAAGTGTTTGGGACCAAGGCCAAAAAGATCACAGAGGTTCCTGAGGATATAGCCATTGATGGATTATTATTAGATTTCAGGCCAAAGACAATAATCGTCGAACCCCTGGTATATAATGATATAACCATAGGGGTACTGGTTTTAACATCCATGAAGAATTATAGCGAGGAAAATACCAGCCGGATAGAAATGTTCTCACAAAACCTATCCCTTGCTATGCATAATGCGATTATTCACGAACAGATGCAAAGACTTGCAGCCATAGACCCTCTGACCGGACTTTTAAACAGGCGTTATGGCATGATCAGGCTGAGAGAAGAATATTCAAAAGCAGTCCGCGCAGAAGGCTCGCTTGGAGTTGTGATGTTTGATATAGACTTTTTCAAAAAAGTCAATGATACTTATGGCCACCTTGCGGGAGATAGGGTACTTGTCCATATCTCAAAACTTGTGAAACCGATCCTGAGAGAAGGAGACGTTCTTATGCGTTATGGCGGAGAAGAATTCTGTGCCATTCTTCCCGGAGCTTCTGCAGAAGATTCACTTAAGATGTCTGAAAGGATAAGGTTCGCTGTGCAGGAAAGTAAAGTCATCTATTCGGAGTTTGAGATCAAGACCACATTGAGTCTCGGTATTTCGTCTTATCCTGAAAATAACATTAAACATGAACAGGAACTTCTTGCAGCAGCTGACGAGGCCCTTTATATTTCTAAAGAATCAGGAAGGAACAAAAGTACCGTCAAATAGGTTTGGGTCCAAAAGGTCCGCCAGAAGATAACTAAAATGCTGAGCCCAAAAAATTTGCTGATGAACTTATTAAATGATCAATGATCATGAGCCTAAAGATCAATAGAATTTTAACTGCTACTGTCATAATGCTGGCAAGTATATCTGTCCTTTTTGTCTATGGATGCTGTTTTCCATTTGGTCCGGCCATACAGGGAAGTAAAAGTAAATATGGCCAGGAAATAATTGTAATTTATGATGAAATGCAAGAGGATGGAGTTGAAGAAGAAAATAATCATAAAATACCCAGGAGCCGGCCCTTTCATATGGGATTTACCCCATTTCCATATGACTTTACACAGGACGCACTCGAATTCACATATGCAAACATAAACTATCATTCAGACATTGTGATCCATCATTTTGACAATGGAATACCCTGGGATGAGGCCCTTGAGAATTCCGATCTGCCCGGAAATATTATATATGATTTAAATGATAGGATATCAAGAACAGGCAAAGATCGCCAAATATACCTTGCAGTCACTCCACTATCCACATACAGGGACAAGGTAGCTGGCAAATGGGGGGATTCCCAGCATATGGAATTGACTGGAAAATGGAAAGATAAAAGTTTCAGTGATCCGGAAATAATCGAGGCTTACACCAATTACTGTAGATTTATGATAGAGAAATTCAATCCCCGGTATTTTGCTTATGGCATAGAGGTCAATATGCTTGGCTATCATGACCCGCATGCCTTTAAAGAGTATCTGGTCCTCGTGGAAAATGTATATAGATCTTTAAAGGAATCCTATCCGGACCTTCCGGTATTTCTAACCATTCAGCTGGAGACATTCATCAACTATTTTGAGGACCAAAAAAACATTGTTGAAAGCCTTCTTCCATTTACAGATCATATAGCTATAAGCAGCTATCCTTTTGGTAATTTTTCAGATCCTGATGATATACCGGATGATTGGTTCAGCAGGCTATACAGCATGGCTCCTGAAAAACCGGTCTCAATAGCAGAGACTGCCTTCCTGGCAGAGGACCTTACTCTTGAAAGATTTAATGGCAACACAATAAAGGGTAGCCAGGATCACCAGGTTGAATACCTTGACCTTTTATTTAACCAGATGGCTGGCCTTGACTGTAAATTCATAACCTGGTTCGTTGTCAGGGATTATGATGAACTATGGTTGAAAATGAAAGAACAGGGAGCTGATGAGATATTTAAGAGCTGGCGGGATACCGGACTCATAGATGAAGATGGAAACCCCAGAAAGGCCCTGGGGTACTGGGACAAGTGGCTTTCCCTTCCAAAATAGTTTCAAGTATAAATACTTTTACAGGTCTTTCTCTACAGTATACTCATATATTTCTATCTCTCCCTTAAGTCCCAGGACAACGCCATCTGCCATTGCCTGGAGTTCGTCTTCACCTGGGTAGATAAATATATTGCTGGTTAGAAATTCGATATTTGGTCTTATAATAGATACAAATGTTTTAGAATATGCAAGTCCGCCTGTTATGATTATCCCATCCACCTTTCCAGCCACTGGTGCTGCAAGGGATGCGATCTCTTTGGAGATCCTATACGCCATTGCGTCTATGACAAGTTTTACTTCTTGCTTTTTTCCCCCATCATATTCTTTCATCACCTTCTGAAAATCATTTGTCCCGAGATATGCATACATTCCGCCCTGGCCATAGAGCATCTTAAGACCATCCTGAAAATCCAGCTTATTTTCAAAGACATATTTTAAAAATGTTCCTGCGGGGATCCCTCCGGACCTCTCGGGACTAAAGGGACCTTCTCCTGCTATAGCATTATTAACATCCACTATTTTCCCTTTTTTATGCAGTCCTACAGATATTCCTGACCCAAGATGGGCAATTATTAAATTTAAGTCCCCGTATCGTTTCCCTAATTCTGTGGATGCTCTCCTCGCAACGCTCTTCTGGTTAAGTGCGTGAAAAGCGCTTACCTTATGGATCTTCGGATGACCGCTTATCCTTGCGATAGGCTCCAGTTCATCCACACACACAGGATCTAAAATATAGGCTTTTTTACCATATTCAGATGCAAATCCTTGAGCTATCAGTGCTCCAAGATTTGAACTATGCTCCCCGTATTTTACTGTCCTCAAGTCTTTGACCATTTCTTGATTTACCATATAGAGGCCGCTTTTCAGGGGTTTGAGCAGACCGCCCCTGCCAATAAAATGATCTATATCTGCTATCTGGATATTATTTTCTTTTAGAAAGAAACCGATAGCTTTGAACCTGAAATCCAGCTGGTCCAGGATATTTGGAAACACGTCGAGATCTTTTTTGTCATGTCTTATGACTTCCTGGCTTATAAGCTTATTGCCATCAAACAGCCCTATCTTTGTAGATGTGTTTCCCGGATTGATAGCAAGTATTTTGTTCATTCAGGGACCTTCAGTTCTTTAAACATTTAGTATATCTAAAAGAATATATTATATTTACCCCTGTATTTCAATTCCCCGGCAGATATTCTGCCTGATTATGATATTATTATTAGGATGTATTACTTCTGAAAGGACAATATGAAAGCAGACCTTAGTTTTGATCAGGTAATGAAGGAGTTAAAGTCAAAAGCCAAACCAAACAATGTCGAGGGAATGTCAAGGTTTGGAATAAAGGGAGATGGGAGGCTTGGGCTCTCCATACCTGAGCTGCGTAAAATGGGAAAATCAATCGGGAAGGATCATGACCTCGCCTTAAAACTCTGGGCCACAAAGATACCTGATGCGATGATCCTCGCGGCACTTGTGGATGACCCGGCTAATGTCACTGAACAGCAGGCAGACAGCTGGGTAAAGGATATATGCTCATGGGATGTATGCGACCAGCTATGCATGAACCTGTTTGAAAGGATCCCCTTTGCAGTAAAAAAGATATTTGAATGGTCAAAAAGTGATGAGGAATATGTAAAAAGGGTACCGTATGCAATGATAGCCTGCATAGCATGGCATGATAAGAATGCATCCGATGATTATTTAATGGACTTTTTCCCGGTTATAAAAAGTGGTGCCTCTGATAATCGCAATTATGTAAAAAAAGCTGTCAGCTGGGCCCTGCGTCATATTGGAAAAAGAAATCTAAACTTAAATAAAAAGGCTATAGTCCTTGCCCGGGAAATAAAGAAGATCGATTCAAAGGCAGCCAGCTGGATAGCCTCGGACGTTATAAGGGAGCTCGAAAGCGAGGCAGTCCAAAAGAGGTTGAGAAAGTAAAATAGGCCAACCGCAGGAGTCCTGTTCCAATATTTACCTCTCCACATATTACAAGTGTTTTAGTATCTTATCTTGTTGTTGCCTGCTAAAATCGTTTCGGTAAAGTCTTAAAAATAATTCTTTTTTTAATTTTTCGGGTGGAGCATTCTCTTTGATAGAGCTTAATAAGATCGTGGACGCAAGATCAAACATGGAAAATCCCATCAATAGTCTTTCTTCCCCGGTTTTTTCCGCCATCATTTTTCTATAGATTAATTCAACTTTTTTATTATTTCCTTCCATCGGTTATTTCCTTAAAAAAGTCCGATATATTTAATTTTTTTACCCAATCATTTATATATTTCATATCTACTTTTTCTTTCAGAAGATTTTTTACATCTTTGATCTGAAGTTCTAAATGGCTGTCTGTGGCCCATAATTGTTTTCCTGCTTCCAGCTTTTCAGTTATTAAATATTTTATATTAAAGCATCGGAAGTTAAAACAGTTATGAAAAAATTTACTTTTTAAATCCTATAAAGTAATATATGTATCCGTGGGGATGTAGTTCAGCTGGGAGAACGCTTGTCTGGCAGACAAGAGGTCGGCGGTTCAAGTCCGCTCATCTCCACCAGTAGATCTATACCAGTTAGGGACATGGTGGATCCATGTTCCTTAGGACTTGAAAGGACGGACTGAGCGAAGCGAGGGA
>Ga0190286_1001078_pt1 | contig 10403 bp, 11 predicted proteins | sample 48691834_MG_FD_183241 | JGI IMG/M metagenome (GOLD analysis project Ga0190286, IMG submission 183241) | Hydrothermal vent microbial mat bacterial communities from Southern Trench, Guaymas Basin, Mexico - 4869-18-3-4_MG | ecosystem: Environmental > Aquatic > Marine > Hydrothermal vents >... | reverse complement strand
ATCACAAATATCATTTAAGGGAAGTGAGATTGCTATCTGTTCCATCATCAGGATTTTCTTCAATATGTATAAATCCAATTGGGGACTGGTTAGATCATTAAACCTATACGTTCATCCATAAGTTTCAATACCACGCGTTAACTCTCGCTCTATCCCTTTGGAGACAAATAGGAAAGTTATTACTGCAATCGATTTTGGAACCCTTTAAATCCCCCTCAAATTTTTAGGGGCTATTCAACTTCCCCTTAAACTCCGGCTTCCTCTTCTCCACAAACGCTCGTTACCCTTCCTGCGCATCCTCTGTCTTCAGCGCATCACCGAAGCATTCCGCTTCATACTGCAACGCATGCTCCAAATCCATTTCTATGCCCTTATTCACCACATCCTTTAATATCCCGAGCGTAACAGCACTTTTTGTAAGCAGTTTTTTAATAAGTTCGTTAACCTCTTCATCGAGTTTATCCGCAGAGACAACTTTATTCACGAGTGTTACTCGAAAAGCTTCTTCTGCATCTATCTGCTTTCCGGTCATCAGCATCTCTATCGCTTTCGTCTTCCCTATCAATCTCGGCAGTCTTTGCGTGCCACCGCCACCCGGCCGGTATAATCGCCAGGTTTATCTCCGACAGACCGAATACCGCTTTTTCGGATGCAATCCTGAAATCGCACGCCATCGCAAGCTCTAATCCACCACCCAAGCAGAACCCGTTTATCTTTGCTATTATCGGCTTCTTTATCTTTTCCATGTAAGTTGTTATCTCCTGGTCATGGGTGTCCCCTTGGGTCATGAAAGTTTCTTTTTACTTTGGATAAAAATCCGATAACAATCGACCAAGAAGGAAAATACCAATAAGCGCTACAAGTATAAAGAGCATTCCTATGAAACCATTCCTGCATACAGCATCCAATCCTTCCTTGCTCTTCCATTCTCCCTTAATCGCTGGGATTAAACTCTTGAGCAGAAAGAAGGCGGGCAACAAAAGCAGTAGAAGTACCACTCCTTTGACGATAAATATGACCGGAATAAACAGGATCAAAGCACATACTGTCAATAGAATATATACTGACGCCATTTTCTTTTTACCAAATATAATCACGAGATTCCTCTTATTCACATCCAAATCCGCTTTGTAATCCGGGAATTCGCGAATTATCTTCATTGCCGGCGCATGGATTATCCAAGGAAGCGCAACCACGAGTGGGAGCCACCAACAACTAAATCCCTGCTGTAGATAGAAACCCATGAATACCGGGATGATGGCATTGTCAATGCATAAAAACGCCTCGCCAAACCCCCGATACGATGCTCTTATCGGCGGCGCCGAATAAAAAAAACCCATAAGACCTGCGAGCACACCTATGGGAATTGTCAGAACCCCTGTCTTGAAATAGAACTGCAATAATATTCCAAGCGGAATCGCAGCGAAGAAGAAAATAATAGATGCTATTAGAGCTTGTCTTCTTGGCAACAGACCTTCTACCAATACCCTCGTCCCTCCGGTCGTTGTGACACCCACTTCATCGCCTCCAATACGTTCCATATTTATCTTATCGGTTTCGTAATCGAAATATTCGTTTGATATGAAACACGCATTGGTGAGGAGATAGACGGTAATGACGGAAATGGCGAATACAGCCCAATTTAGCGTTCCTGTAAACCACCACGCAATACTGGTGCCGAGCAGAAAAGGTAGCTGTGTGGTTAGATGCTTATGCAGTTCCTGTATCCTTATCCAGGCGATCAATTTGTTATTGCTTGCCATGTGAGCATATTATACTCTTGAGGATATTAAAAATCCTGAGATTCCTCTTCGTGGCAGGCCACCCCATGCTCCTCTTCTCATTAATGACGGAGTTAAACAGTATATCCAGCTTGGGCTTGAGTTGCATCATCCTCTCTCGTATCATATCCGTATTGTTCATCTTCGCTATTTCGTCTATCGCAGTGGTGAGTTCAATTGCGAGTTTTATTTTCTCTTCCCTTGCCCGGAATGCATCAGGGTCAATCAACCCACAGTTTGCCTTCAGATAGTTCAGTCTCAACCCGGCACGGTAAGTGCAATCCACGATTTCGCCCCTGGTCATCCATTTTGTTTCGTAATTCAGGATATACTTCCAACTTGGGGATAGCATTGCTTTTTGGTATTCCTTCAGGGTTTTGAATAAGATTTTGAATCCGAACTTTTCCGGGTTCTCGTATATTATGCACCCAGGGTCAATGAAAGGGGAATAAGGTAAAATAAAAGGGACTACACGCTTGCCAAATTTATTCATCAGATACCCACAGTAATCAACAGTCTCCATGACAGATTTGCAATTCTGAAAAGGAAGACCGATCATGAAAAAAATATCAAATCGGTGACAGCCAACATCCAAAGCCCACTCTATATTCTCTTCCATTTCTTCATTTTTATACCGTTTTCCACACATCGCTCTTATCTTTTCATCATGCGTTTCAGGAGACATTTCGAAGTTAAAGTTCTTTATAGAGTCAGCCACGAGCTCAAAATACTCTCTTGGCGCACTGTCAAATAGCTCAATTACCACCTGGTTTTCGAATGATATTTCTTTTAGCCCGTGCATGACAGAGTAAACGTATGCCTCACCACCCTGTCTGAGGTCACCGGTGATAAAAATTGGCGCCCTCGTATATCCTACGATCTTTATTATGTCCTCAACTATCATTTTTGGATCACGAAAAGCAGGCTTATTACGATTGCAATACGTCTTCAACGCCCTCTTGGAACCACCACAGAATGTGCAATTATGGGCACACCCTCGACAGGTAATCACCTCGGTAATGGGATAGTCAAGCCACTCATGGGAAGCCCAACCTTTCCAGGGACTCAGACTCTTAACGTCCAGGTATTTCAAAGCAGATTTGAAAATATAGAGGTAGTTATTTGACGCGTTAACCGCGTTCGGAACATGATTGAATGGGTTTATATGAACTTCTCCGTTCTTATCTTTCCATACCAGGTTTGGAATGTTGGACAACGGGTAGTGATGGATAATCGCTTCCATGAGTTGCAAAAGGGGTCCCTCTGTTGAGTCGCCCCGGATTATAAAATCCACCTCGGGGCATCGAATCAAATCCTCGAAGAAGTAGGTTGTAGAAAAACCGCCGAAAATTACGGGGATGCCTGGATGATAGCGCTTGCAGAGCTTCGCAACTTCGAGGCTCCCCTGTGCATGTACCAACCAGTGGAAGTCAATTCCAAAAGCCTTTGGTTTAAGCTGGCGTATCATTTTTTCCACGTCAAATTTGAAATTATCAAGCATTCTCGCTGCTAAGTTCACTATTCTCACCCGTAACCCATTCTTTTCCAAATGTTCGAGAATAGAGAAGAATCCCACGGGATACATCTCGAATATCGGAGTTGATGGGACTCCATCTGCAATTGGTCCATACATTATTGGGTACTTCCGAAAATCATACACCGCTGGCGGATGGAGTAAGATTAAATGTGGGTTGATGAGGCTCATTTTCATTACACTTTTTTACAGGCTTCCAACAGTTAGTTTACTATGGGTGCAAAAAAAGAAATAATCTTTATCACCACGAACAAAGACAAGGTAAAGGAGATACAAGATTTGGCTGATGCAGAATCGAAAAGGATAAAAATAGAGCATCTTGAATATGACTATCCTGAGTTACAGCTTGCAGAAATAGAGTCAGTGGCAAAAGAAAGTGCGAATTATATAAGGGAGAAGATGACGATAAAAAAGCCTTTCTTCTTAGAAGACTCCGGGTTGCTTATTCATGCTTTAAATGGATTCCCCGGTCCCTTCTCTGCTTTTGTCTTTGATAAAATAGGCAACGAGGGAATACTGAAGTTGATGGCAGATAAGAAAGGAGAAGAGCGAAAAGCTACGTTTAAAACTGTCGTTGCATTCTGTGAGTCCCGAAAAACCGTACCTGTACTTTTCGTCGGCACTGCGGAAGGCGAAATAGCAGAGGAAATAAGGGGAGGAGGGGGATTCGGCTACGATCCCATATTTGAATTTGAGGGAACGGGGAAAACTTTTGCCGAGCTTAGCAGCGAGGAAAAGAACAAAATATCGCATAGAGGTAGAGCTTTCAGGAAATTATTAGATTATCTTTCTATATAATATGTTATAACCTCAAGATTACCCAGATCATCATTACTCTTCTCTATATATTGATTAAGTTTTTATATAAGAAAATTTAGAAAGATTTAAATAACCTTCCATTTCCATATATTAATACAAAGGGTGAAAAGGGATGAAAAGAGGTGCGATGACAAAGCTATTGGTATTAAACTCGGTTTTGCATAAAATGACGTTTTTACCAAGGGAGAAGAAATTTTTCAGTCTCTTTGAGGAGCTGGCAGAGAAGGCGGTGGAAGCAGCGGAGCTATTAATGGATTTGGAAGCCGATTATTCTAAACTGCCTCAAATCAGCGCGCAACTCGAAGAACTGGAAGGAGAAGCGGATTCGATTGTTCATCAAATCATACATGGATTGTTTTACGATCACACACGAGTCACGGAGGAAAAAGGCGATATACGTTATTTCGCTCATAATCTCGATAATGTAATAGATGGTATCGAGAAAGCCGTAGTGAGGCTGACATTCGTCCAGAGGCAGACGCTTCCAGAGCCTGTGAGTGAGTTTTCTCCGATTATCTTAGAAGCTTCGCAAGAAATAAGAACGGCAGTTCATTGTTTACGTGATATGAGATGTGATGAACCAACTTTAGAAATGTGCTGTGTAAAAACAAATGAATTAGAAAACCAAGCCGATAAAATAAACCGTAAATGGCTGCGAATGCTGATGACCACACCGGTGAAAAATCCTGATGAGCTCCTTGATAGACTTCTACTTCGTGAAATAGTGGACATCTTAGAAGATACGATGGACCAGTGTGAGGATGTGGCGAATATTTTGGAGACGTTCAGATTAAAAGGCGGGATTTAAGGGAATGCTTGCTTTGTGGCTTGTTATCCTGATAATATTTTTAGCGTTGGTTTTTGACTTTTTGAACGGTGCGAATGACCGGGCGAATGCGATTGCCACGGTAACCGCGACGAAAGCGCTGACACCGGTAAAGGCGTTGATTTTAGCGAGTGTTTTCAATCTCGCCGGTGCTTGCGTTTCTACGAGAGTGGCAGAGACCATAGGAAAAGGTATTATTCTTCCTGATGATATAACGCTTGTCATTATTGCTGCAGGTGTATTTGGAGCAGTGGTCTGGGTATTTATTTGCACCTCGTTTGGAATTCCGATAAGCGTGAGCCATTCGTTAGTTGGAGGGCTTTTGGGTGCGGGAATAGCAGCAGGGGGTTTTGGAATAATAAATTGGGAGATTCTCAACAATAAGGTGTTCCTTGCCATCGTGCTGGGTCCTTTTGCGGGATTTATAGTAGGGGCTTTGCTTTTTTCCATCATCAGTTGGCTGCTTTATCTATTTTTTCAAGATACGCCCGCAACTGAGACCGAAGGGATATTTAAAAAACTGCAGATTATTTCCGCTTCTTTTATGGCCTACAGCCACGGTATGAATGATACGCAAAATGCAATGGGAGTGATTACGATAGCTCTTCTCGCCGGCGGGATTATCCCTGTTTTTGACGTGCCGCTGTGGGTAAAACTGAGTTGTGGACTTATGATGGCTCTGGGGACATTCGTCTTCGGTTGGCGCGTAATGAAGACTTTAGGATGGCGATTAACGAAATTGGAGCCGAAGCACGGATTTGCTGCGGAAACAGGTGCGGGGCTTGCGGTGGTAGGGGCGAGTTTAACAGGTATGCCGGTAAGCACCACGCATGTAATAGGTTCTGCAGTAATAGGAGGGACGTTTTTTCAGAGTCTGCGACGAATAAGATGGTCAGAAGTGGAAAAAATGGTCATTGCGTGGGTGATAACCATTCCCCTGGCAGCGCTAATTGGAGGGGCGGTGTACCGGTTGGTGCTGTTGGGTTTGTAAAGGAGTATTTGGTGTATTGAAGGATGAACATTTTACTATTGAATTGAGATTTAACCTCCCTCCAGAACCTCTTTCACCTTCTCCGCTAATATTTTATTTATCACCTTTCCATCCACTTTACCGCGCAATTCCTTCATCACCACGCCCATTAGCGGTCCCAATGCCCTTGCACCCTTCTCACGTATAAAATCGCGCTTCGAGTTCACTATACCCTCTATCAGCCGCTCTACTTCATCCATATTTACCTTAAGCCCTATTTCTTCTATCGCCTTATCTACACTCATTTCAGGCTGGTTTGCCAGGAATTTCAAAATATCCGGTACAGCCTCCTTCCCAAACGCATTCGCAGAGAGCAGCTTGAATATATTCAAGAAATGCAGGTCTTCCAACTTTTCCACTTCTATCTCTTCTTGCATCAACTCTGCTAACGTATCCGTAAGTGTCCTGACCACCAGCGTTGCTGGAATGTTCCCATACGATTCCATTATGCGTTCAAAAAGGAAAAAATTCGGATTGCGAGAGATTTTATCTGCGAGTTCGTCATTTAAGCCGAACTTTTCCTTATATCGCGCTTTTCGATGCTCAAACGTCTCAGGAAGTTTGCTTCTTATGTATTTTAGCCTTTGCTCGTCTATTTCTACCGGTGGTACGTCCGTCTCTGGATACATCCTTGCGGCACCAGGTAGAGGACGCATATAAGCACTACTTCCGTTTAGCAGTGCTCTTCTCGTCTCTTTTGGTATTTCTCGCATCGCTTCCCCTGCCCTTCTTAGCACTGCTTTTAACGCGGGCTCTGCACGTTCTCTCTCTGCTGCAACTATCACCACGCAATCATCTTCAGTAGCATCAAAACTTCTTTTCAGCGCCGATACCTCTTCCTCGCTTATACCGTACGCAGGAAGTTCATCGGTGTGCATTAAACCTGCACCATACTTATTTGCGAAATCCGCTAATTCACTGCCAAATCTTCTTCCTGGTTGTATCTCTGTTCCGAGGATACCGGAGAAACCACGCAGGCATACACCGAACACTTTGCCTCCTGATTTTTTTATTACTTTTGAAGAAGTGTTCGCAAATATGCCCGATAAATTTTTTATTAGTGTCTCAGCCTTAGCTCCTCTCCTTTTTAATTCCTCTTTTAGCTCTAAAAGCTTTAACTGTCTAACGACTTCGTTTTTTACGATTTTCCCAATCAGCCTCAAGTTCTGAACGCCTTTTATCTCCACACGAGCACCGCCGTCTATTGAAATGTTTATGTCCTGCCTGATTGTTCCCAATCCCCTTTTCACCTTTCCTGTGGAGCGCAATATCATACCCAATTGTTCTGCTACTTCCCTCGCCTGTTCTGCCGTCCTAATATCGGGAGCAGTGCCTATTTCCACAAGCGGTATGCCCAATCGATCTAAAGAATACACAACGGCGTCACCCTCTGTTTCTATCCTCGATGCTGCATCTTCTTCCAGACAAAGAGAATCAACGCCGACCACACCTTCTTCTGTCTCTATCTTGCCATCAATCGCTACTAATGCAGTTCTCTGGAATCCACACGTGTTGGACCCGTCAATCACGATTTTACGCATTGTGTGAACCTCATCCACCGGATTCATGTTCAGCAGCAATGCCACTTCTAAAGAGATGTCAATAGCTTCCTGATTCAATTCTCCCGGTGGCTGTTCGTCATTTTCCACCAGACAGGTGCTGTCATATCCCCTGTAAATAAAAGTCCTGCTATATTTCTCTTCCTCAAGCGCTGCTTCGTCCACCTCACCCATTTCGCTCTTTGACGCCCTCAGATACCGTTTAAAGGAAAATGTGGATTCTTTTTTATCCCGCAGCAAGGTGGGACATTTGCAGAATAATTTTGTTCTCGTATCTAACTGCTGATGTATTTCCAAGCCTGCTTTTAGTCCTATTTTACGGTAATCTATTTCCATTTCTCTTTTCCCTCCATTAATATTTCCACATCCCATCCGGTTTGCCTCGCAAATCCCATTTGATTCCGTAATCCGACACATCACCATTTTCCATTGATTTATTTTGCATTTTTATCTCCCCTTTTTTAACATTTATTCTGATTTTATCGCTGGTATTATACTTATAAATTTTTCCATTTGCACCATCAGTAGTTCCGAAAACATAAGGTTCCGAACAACAGACCCTCAACTTAGTACCAAACCAGTTGATCAGAAACGAGAGAAGCACTGTCGGTTACATGGCAGATCTATCCAGAGCATTAACGCAAGGAAAAATGGAGAGAGCAAACCGATAATCGACCTGTTATGCCCAAGTATGTAGTATATTAAATCAGTTAAAATCCTTATTGCGCCCGAGAAACAAAAAATAAAAAGTAGGGTCCAGCCTCTGCCGAACCCTCGCCCTTATTTGGTTATCTAATGCCTCCGTTTTGCAAGAAGCACAACCACTGCAATTGCAATCACTGCGAATATCAGTTCGAAACCTGGTGGTGTAGGCGTTGCTACTGGTGTTTCCACTGGCGTTGCCGCGGGCGTTTCAATTGGCGCTGCTAAAACCCTCTCTATCGTCTCTTGTGGTATGAGTGTACCCCCCTTTCCAAGCATCACCCCTTCACAACCTTCGCAGAGTACCTCTGGATTTCTGTGACAGAAAGCACAGTCTTTTGCCTTATCTGTTACCGTGTGCGAGAACCACTCACCATATCCCATATGCGACGCATTATCATATAGAGTCTCCATCTTGACGAACGGTTTTATCTTCCCATCGGCAGCTACACCAAGATAGAACTCGTCAGACACGGGCTTCGTACCTTTCCTGGTATCTAAATGGCAGTTTTTGCAGTTCAGTGTCCATCCTGAATGGCAAGCTGTGCAATCGAGTTTATCTCCATGCATCTTGTGCGCATCTATATCGGTTGAATACTGCGTCACGGTCATGTCCTTGACAGTCTTTCCTGGACTGTTGTGGCAGTCCTCACACTTTGTCGTCACTGCTTCAAGCTGGCTCACGTATTCGGTTCCATCACCGTGTAACTCATCCGCATTATGGCAGTCCGTGCACGTTAGCCCCATCGTATAATGAATGTCTGGTGCTGGTCCTTTTTTCTTGTGTCCTGGCATATCCCCTACAAAGGTTGCAGTTTGTTTCTTGAAGTGGCACTGGTCGCAGGTCGACATATTTTTGCTTATGTCCTCCTTATGCGGGTCCTCTCCATGGCACTTTTTGCAGGTGGTAGCATGGCATTTAGAGCAGTTCCACTTTGCATAATACTCATCCATGTCTATTCCGAACTCTTTTGCTGCAAATTTCGCATATTCGCCCTTCATTCCCGCACCGGTGTAGTGCAACGAAGTCGCAAAGTTATCAATGACGTCAGAATGACAGGCACAGCCCTCGAATTCTTCCGCCGCTGTTATTGTCGTTATACTCGCGAGCGATACTGATAACATAGCAACAATTAGCCAGGGCAATATCTTCTTCGCTTCTGTATTTAGTTCCGACATATCCTTCCTCCTGATAAACATGTATAGTACTTATGCTATTAAAGACTTTCGATTTTTCTCACAAGTACAATAAAAAATAAGGGGAAAAAAAACCGACCGAGTTTTTAACTCTACTCAGCTCTAACTCGGCAACCCCACTTTCTCAAATTCTTTTTGTTATTTCTCCTCCGATGTTCACTGATAGCATTTTATTCTTTTGCTCCATGATTCCCAGTAGTGGCATCACTTCTCCACTTGGACTACAAGCCCAAGATGCGGCATTAGCGTCTAAGACCTCGCCACTCGTGTTTAGTAACTGCACATAGGATACATTGCCGGTAGGCTTTAGCCCCAAATACGGAACCGGAATGCTGAAATTAAATGTTTTATCATACCCCGCTGGTACCGGTACTGAGGTCACGAGAACCCAAGTGATATATTGAGGTACTCCCCAGTAACATTGGAACGTTACGTTGTTCTGGGTTGGATTTGAGATGCTAATGGTTACTGTCATCGTGTCGCCTGGCGAGTATTTGAATTTATCTGTGGAGACGGTGACTGCAGGTTTATGTGCACCGATTATCCTATCTATTACTTCTTGTGGAATAAACGAAGCCCCTGGAGGTCCTAACAATTGACCCTCGCAGCCCTCGCAAAGCACTGCCCTGTTCTCGTGGCAGAATGCACAGTCTTTTGACTTGTTTGTGGTAGTATGCGGGAACCATTCTGCCCATCCGGTATGCGTCGCATTATCATACATTGCGGTCATATTGATGAACGGTTTTATCTTGCCATCAGCGGCAATAGCAAGATGGAAGTCGTCAATCACCACTTTGGTTCGTTCGGGTGCATTACCCCTTTTTTAGAGAGAGGATAAAAAGGTTTTAAGCATCCGGCTTTAAAGCTCCATTTGAAGATAGTATTTGCCGATAACAAAGCTATGGGGTAAAAATAGGAGGAAAATGAAAAGATGACCATAGCATCCATCCCTATT
>Ga0190286_1001075_pt1 | contig 10407 bp, 9 predicted proteins | sample 48691834_MG_FD_183241 | JGI IMG/M metagenome (GOLD analysis project Ga0190286, IMG submission 183241) | Hydrothermal vent microbial mat bacterial communities from Southern Trench, Guaymas Basin, Mexico - 4869-18-3-4_MG | ecosystem: Environmental > Aquatic > Marine > Hydrothermal vents > Microbial... | reverse complement strand
ACTTAAAAATGAAGAAAAAAATTATGAAGAAAGTAGGAACGAGTTGAAAACATATGAGGAAATGGAGAGAAAAATAATCTCAAAAACTAAAGGTTTGGCAGAGGAAAGAGACAGGCTATATAAGGAAATTGTTGAGCTTGAGAATAAAATAGATACGATATCAACAAAAATAGAGACATCTATCGACTTAATTTCGAAGGCAAAAGCAAGATTGCCTACTTTAGAAAGCGCCCTTGCGGAGGTAATGGAAATAGAATATGAATTTAAGGAAGAGGATGTTCCTTCAATTGACGAGATAAAGAAAAGAATAAAAGAGCTGGAAGAAAAGATACAGAAAATGCAGCCAATAAACATGAGAGCTTTGGAGGAATATGAAAGGCAGGATGAAAGAAGAAGAAGGTTTGAAGAAGATTATACCCAGCTTAAAGAACAGAGAGATAATCTAATGAAACTCGAAAAGGAGATAAAGAAAAAGAAAAAGGAAACATTTTACCAAGTATTCAATGAAATAAAGGACAATTTCAGCAGAATTTATAAAGAACTTACTGAAGGAGAAGGGGAGCTTATATTAGAAAATCCTGAAAATCCTTTTGAAGGGGGTTTGATAATAAAAGTGAAGCCAGCAGGAAGAAGAGCTTTACATTTGCATGCCTTATCGGGAGGAGAGAAAAGTATAGCTTCTCTTGCCTTCATCTTTTCATTGCAAGCATATGAACCTTCTCCGTTCTATGTTTTAGATGAAATTGATATGTTTCTGGATGAAAAGAATGCTGAAAAGATTGCAAGAATGCTTGCTCAAAATGCATCTCGTGCCCAATTTATAGTTGTTTCTTTAAGAAGAATTACTTTAAAACATGCTCATCATATTTATGGCGTGACAATGAATAAAGGAATATCGACAATGATTGGAAATGTAAATATGAGGGAAGTAGAGGAAATGGTGGAAGTGCAATGAAGGAAGAGTTAATTAATCATATACTCAGAAGCAAAGAGATGCTTCACAGAGAGGAGAATATGCAAAAGTATATTGGCATGATAAAAAACAAAATTTACATAAAAAATCCACTTGACAGGGCAATTGCAGCACTCTTTGAACTAGTGATTGAGAAAGAAATTGATCCCTGTAACATTGATTTAATATCATTTTCAAAGCTTTATATAGATAAGCTGAAGAGAAATGGAGGAGTTAATTTATTTGTTGCAGGAAAAATTATTCTTTTGGCATGGAAAATTTTGAGGATGCAAAGCGAGGAAATTTTGGAGAATATGGAGAGGAAAGAAGAAGAGATTTCATATGAAATTCCTGAATGGTATGGTGATGATGAAATCTTTTATTATACACAGAGGGTCATTGAAAATGAAATACCTCTTGAAAGGAAAATAAGAAGAAAGGCAGGAAGGAAAGTTACATTAATTGAATTAATAAATGCATTTGAAGAAGCTAAGGAAGAGATAGAGAGGAGGGAGAAGAAGAGGAAAATAAAAGAAAGAGAAATGAAGGCTTTACAGAATAATGTAAGTAATATTGGTGAGCATACCCATAAGGAAGATATTGAAAAAGACATAAAAAGAGTCATGGAAAGATTGAGTAAATTAAATGGAAGAGCCATTCCATTGCGAGAACTATATTCAGATAAAAAAGAAATAATTTCTGTCCTTCTTCCTTTACTTTTCCTTGCAAAAGAAGATGTGATAATGCTTTGGCAGGAGAATTTTCCATATGGTGAAATATACATAAAACTCAACCATGGAAGCTAAAAAGATTATTGAAGCTGTGCTGTTTGCGGCAGGCAGACCAGTTAGCAGGCAAGAGTTGGAAAAAGCTTTTTCATTTAAGAACAAAAGCATCGATAAGGCAATTATGAAATTGAAGGAAGAATATAAAAATTCTGTAATTGAAATTGTAGAGATAGATGATAAGTATGCGATGCAATTGAGAAATGAATATGCCGACTATGCAAAAAAATTTGCACCAATGGAAGTTTCAAAAAGTTTGCTTAAAACGCTTGCCATTATAGCATATCATCAGCCGATAAAACAGTCTGAATTAAAGAAAATTGTTGGAAGCCAGGTTTACGAGCATGTTAAGGAATTGCACAAAAAAGGATTTATAAAAGCAAGAAAAGAGGGAAGGACAAAAATGATAGAAACATCACCTTTTTTCTATGATTATTTTGGTTTTGATAAAAAGGATAAGGAAAAAATAAAGGAGGCTTTATATAAGAAAATGGGAGACAGCCAGTCTTTTATGTAAAAGACAAATATTTAGAATAGGGGGAGAGATAAAGAGAAGAGGTCAGCCAAAGAGTGCTCCAAGACCAGCTGCTATTTCTTCCTCACTCACTTTCTCTTCTTCTTCTTCTTTTTCTTCCTTCTTTTCTTCCTTCTCCTCCTCTTTCTTCTCTTCCTTCTTCTCCTCTGCAGCTGGCGCAGCTGCCACGGGCATTGTTGTTGCTTTTGAGATCACTTCATCAATATTTACCTCTTCCAGTGAAGATGTTAAAGCCTTCACCTTTGCCTCATCTACTTCAATGCCCGCAGCTTCAAGCACCTTTTTTAAATTTTCTTCGTTAATCTCCTTGCCTGCAGCGTGCAACAGCATGGCACCATATACATATTCCATTTTTTCATCCTCCTATTTTATTTTCCAATGCTTTAGCCTGTAAATAAGCTTTGCTTATAAATTCTTCTATCGTCTGCTTCGTATATAAATTGCATTCCAAAGCAAGTGTATAGGCATTTCTGAAAGCTTTTTGAAGTATTGCTTCCATCGTTTCTCTTGTTGGATATGAAATTTCAATGGCAAGTAGTAATGCCCTGCCTACTGCATTCTGCATATCTTCCCTAATCTTCTCCAAATCTACAGCGAGCACATCTGGAGTGAAAATTATTCCATTTTCAAATAAAGCCTGCAATTTCAGTCCAATTTCTATTGGCTTTATATCAAGCCTGCCCAAAATTTGAGCTGTTTCTGGCGAGATTTTCTCTCCCTTTTTCACAAGCACGACATCCTTTTCTATCACTACTTTTCCTTCTCTTATGGCGGCAGGTATACCAGCCTTTTGTAGTTCGCCAACGATTGGACCGGGCTTAAAGGGAGTGTCTCCTTTCTTGATTACAATATCTTCCGGAGCTATTTCGCCTCCTCTGGCAGGAGCCTTCATTTTTGCTTTTTCTATTAGCCTGTATAGCTTGAATGGGTTCATGTTTGCTGCAATAATTGCTGTTTCTCCCTCGATATATTCCTTTAACTTTTCAGCTCCATTTGAAAGAGCTCTTTCTATAAGTGAATTCTTTGAAACTTTTATTACAGCTTTTCCCCTTAGCATTTCTCTCATTGCCTGCATTTGAGATGCAGGTATACCTCTTATTCCAACAATTCCAAAAACAGGATATGATGAAATTATTTTTTTGAGTTCCTCTACCTCACGAAGTTTCCATTCCGCAGGCATTATATCACTCTCACTGCTTTTCCCATTGTCGTTTTTATATATGCAGACTTGATGTTCATCCTTCCTCTTTCGAGTTTACTTTCTACTCTATCCAGAATTGTTTCTATATTTTCTGCCAAATCTTCTGGTGACATATCTTCCTTTCCAACCAAGCAATGGAAAGTTGGTTTATCCTTTGAGCGAATTTTTATACTTTTCTTGAGCTTATTAACGATGCTTTCAATATCTGCATCGGGCGGAATAGGCTTTGGCATTTTTCCACGAGGGGCAAGAATTCTACCTAAGGTTCTTCCGATAGTGGGCATCAATGGTGCTTCCGCAACAAAGAAATCATGACTTTCAGCAAGCTCTTTTGCTTTCTTCTTATCTTCAGCAAGCTCTTTTATTTGCTCCGGCTGAATAACAGTATCTGCTACGCCTTTAGCTTTTAAAGCAAGCTCACCAGTTGCAAAAACTGCAATTCTCGCTTCTTTTCCCCTTCCTTTAGGCAACTCTATTTCCTCATCTATTCTATTTTCTGGCTTACTCAAGTCAACATCCTTTAAATTTATAACTAAATCTAATGATTGAATAAACTTCCTCTTCTTACTATTTTTCTCATCCAATGCATTTTTTACCGCTTCTACTATTTCTTGAGACGCCATTTTGCTAAAAGGCAATAGCGTTGGATTATATAAAGGTTATTTTTGATCTCCTATATGAGCCCTATATATTGAAAATTATTACTTCTCTTTCATCGCTTTTTGAGTTTCCAGCATTATCATATGCCACAACTTTTATTGTATATTTTCCTATGGCTGTCTCATCCCACATCCATTCATATGGCTGAGTATCGTCTATAGCCCTTTTCCAGTCATTAATATGAAATTCTACCATTGATATACCTGTAAAATCTGAAGCATCAGCAATAATGTTGATGCCACCAATTATAATCGTTGAAAAAGGTACAGGGGCTATTTCCCTATTGAAAATATATAAATAGTTCCCTCTTGGCTGTTGCATGGCTATATTTGGCTTGCCGTTGTCAATTATTCCAAGAGTTGTTATTTCACTCGTGCTTATTCCAGAATCATCTGTTAATATCGCTTTAACCAAGTAAATGCCATCTTTGAAATCTGTTGTATTAAAAGAAATGCTCCATGCATCATCGCCATCATAATCTGAACCAATATATGTCCAGTTTCCATATGTATGTTGCAAGCGAGTATATCTTTCTATTGGGCATACTGTAATGAACGATTTTAAAGTTGCATATTCATTATTACCTATTTTCCCATCTTTATTCCAATCAGCATATATTCTCCCATAATATTGAGAATTGCTCCTTAAGTCTGCGGCGCCTGCAGTTGTTATTCCTCCTTCAGGATTCATAAATTTTGCCTGGCAATTGGCATAAAGTCTACCTGGAATTATACTTCCGTAATCTGCATATGACATAGTTACATAGTGGTCATAGTTGTCGGCTGACGTTGTAGCATCACCATCTTTTCCAGGGAGAGCCAAGAAAGGAATGACATCTTGACATCTCAAGAATTCTTGCCACATTTTTCTCATGGTAGCAGGTGTTTGTCCGGCAGCAGGACCGTAATACTTCACTACAAGCTTGTCAATCAAGCCTTTTCTTCTTATATACTTTATCAAACCATCATTTAGCAAGCCATCGAGCGTTCCAGGATGTAGAACTCCTATTCCATTTAAATTTAACTCATTCCTATCAACAACTCCATCTCCATCTGCATCATTCCAGAATACTTTATTCGTTTTACAGTCATCATATAAATCTCTTGCCATTTGTTCGAGCCCATCTTTATAACCATCTCCATCAGCATCTGGAGTGTTTTCGTTATAAAGAGCATCATAAGGGCGATTCTTATTAGCATCGGTATATTGATCCCAGTATGAAAGACAAGATGCTGCAGCAGCTGGACCACAACTCATACCACCTGCAAATGGGTCTACATTGCCTGGATTAACTCCAAATTTAAACTGATTTAATGGTTCCATTCCCTGTCTTTTATCTTTTGAAGACCTTTCTACAGTGAAAAAGTCGGCATGGTTAACATCTTTTGCTTTAGTTTTTACGTTCAGCAGAATTGTACCTGAAATTGGCTCTTCACTCCACTGTATTGCAAACTCTGGAATTGGTGGTATTGGGTCATATACATATGTCGCCATATCATATCCAGCTGTTTCATTGTAGTCTATCATTTCCACTTCAACCCTGAAATAAGAGTGATTTGCTATTCCAAAAGAAGCAGGATCTGCAATGGTTATATTCCATCCATTGCTCCAGTCTTCATCACTTCCGTAATATGTCGTTTCGTTGCCAAAATGAATATAGAAATTAACCAGCATAATATCCTCCATTCTGTTGTTCATTTCCACCACTCTTACTTCAAAATTGTTTGAGACAATGCTTCCATTTATGGGATTCACTATAAATGGTTGTGGCGCCATAGAAAAATTGGAGCCACGATTATAACTTGCTTCCATCGAAAGAAATAGTATGGTCACAATAATTCCAATAACCAATTTTTTATTCTTCATTTTGCCCCCTAAGATACAATCAAAAAGATCGTATCTACTTTAATCAGATTTCTCCATATAAATGTTTCTATCGTTAAGTAAAGAATTTTCATGAATGCAAAATTAAATCTTTTATATGTGCCATTACTTTTATAAATCCTCCATGTATTGAAAAATGAGAAGATGACCGAACTTGAAGATTTACCAGGAGTTGGACCTGCTATAGCAAAAAAGCTTGAGGAAGCAGGCTATTCCGATTTGATGGCAATTGCAGTTGCTTCACCATCAGAACTTGCAGAAGTTGCAGACATTGGAGAGGGAACCGCCTCAAAAATTATTCAGGCTGCCCGTGAAAAAGCAGATGTTGGAGGATTTGAAACCGGTGATGTATTGCTGGAAAGGCTAAAAGAAAGGCAACATCTTACCACTGGTTCAAAAGCTTTAGATGAACTTCTTGGTGGTGGATTTGAAACTCAGGCAATAACGGAGCTTTTTGGTGAGTTTGGCTCTGGAAAAACGCAAATTGCTCATCAATTGTGTGTTAATGTTCAGCTTAGTGAGGATGAAGGAGGCTTAGATGGAGAAGCAATTTTTATTGATACAGAAAATACATTTCGTCCAGAGCGCATCCTGCAGATGGCGGAAGGCATTGGCGTTGATGGAAAAGAAGCATTGAAAAAAATACATGTTGCAAGCGCATTCAATTCAAATCATCAAATGATGCTCGTTGAAAAAGCTGGAGAAATAGCAAAGGAATATCCTATAAAGCTTTTAGTCGTCGATTCTTTAACTGGACATTTCAGAGCAGAATATGTTGGAAGAGGTGCTTTGGCAGAAAGGCAACAGAAGCTGAATAAGCATATGCATGCATTGCTTAAATTTGCACGTGTTCATAATGCAGTGATATGCGTTACCAACCAAGTAGCTGCCCGTCCCGACGTCTTTTTTGGCGACCCCACGCAACCAATAGGTGGACATATTGTTGGTCATACTGCAATGTTCCGCCTTTATTTACGAAAATCAAAAGGAGGGAGAAGGATTGCACGCCTCATTGACTCGCCTCATCTTCCAGAAGGAGAAGCTGTTTTCATTGTAAAGGAAGAAGGAATAAGGGATGCATGAAAAGAATTGAACTTTCTCACGGCGCAGGCGGAAAGGAAATGGGCTTGCTTATAAAAAAACACATTCTATCTCGCTTTAGCAAAGGAAATGCAGAAGTTGCCCTGCATGCTTTAGATGATTCTGCTGTTGTAAATGATGTCGTTTTCACCACAGACAGCCACACAGTCCAGCCGATTTTCTTTCCCGGCGGAGATATAGGCAGGCTTGCGGTTGCAGGGACAGTCAACGATATTGCTTCCTTAGGAGCAAAACCTGTTGCAATGTCACTTGCAATAGTATTGGAAGAAGGATTTGAAATGGATTTGTTTGAGAAAATTATGGAGAGTATAGCGGAAACTGCTGAAGAAGCGGGCGTGGAAATTGTAACTGGAGATACAAAAGTTGTGGAGAGAGGGAGTATGAAAGATATAATTGTCACCACTTCCGCTATAGGTATTGCAACGCCTTTGCTTGAAGAGAATCATAAAATGGTGAAAAGATGCAAATGGCTCCTCGATTCCTCATTGCAGGTAGGAGATAAAATAATTCTGACCGGCACTATAGCAGATCACGGTATTGCAATTATTTCAAAAAGAGAAGGATATGGATTTGAAGGAGAAGTTGAATCAGATGTCGCTCCCTTATATGGACTCATGGAGAAAGCATTACAGGAAGGAGGCATCGCATCTGCGAAAGATGCAACGCGGGGTGGAATAGCAAATGCGCTAAATGAGATGGCTGAAAAGTCAGGTGTAGGCATAATAATTGAGGAAGAAAAAATCCCGATAAGGGAAGCAACGCTTGCAGCATGTGAAATGCTTGGCTTAGACCCTCTTGCTGTAGGAAATGAAGGAAAAATGATAATTGGTGTTGTAGAGGAAAAGGCTGAGGAAGTGCTTGAAGCAATAAGAAAGCATAAATATGGTAAGGAGGCAGAAATTATAGGAGAAGTTGTTGAAGGAAAGCATGTCATTTTAAAAACAAAAGTTGGAGGAAAAAGGATTGTAGAAACTCCTACTGGCGAGTTAATTCCAAGAATATGTTGACATTAAGCTACCAAAATTTCAGCCGCCAAAAATTTTATATATCATCTAAAATAAAGCTGTGGAAGTTATTCCAATGCCTAAAAATTCTTTCTATACAAAAGAGCTTGCTACTGGCTGTAAGCTATGCCAAAAAGGAGCTAAGCTTGTTTTACTCGTAACAGGCTTATGTAATGCAGGATGCTTTTATTGCCCACTTTCTGAAAAGAAAAAAGGAAAAGATGTCATATATGCAGATGAAAAGCTGGTTAAAAGCAATGAAGATATTCTAGAAGAAGCCGAATTAATTGAAGCAGAGGGCACCGGCATAACTGGAGGCGATCCTTTAGTTACAATAGAAAAAACAATAGAAATGATCCATTTACTAAAGGATTATTTTGGAGAGAAACATCATATTCATTTATATACTGCCACACTTAGCTCTGAAAAAGTAAAACGCCTTGAAGAAGCTGGTTTAGACGAAATAAGATTCCATCCTCCTTCTATATACTGGGAAAAAATAGAAAAGACTAATCTAAAAGAAATAGCCAAAAATTGCGAAATTTCTAAGGGTATCGAAATCCCTCTTATTCCCCATTTAAAAAAAGAAACCATACATTTGCTAAAAGAAGTAGATACATATGGATTTGATTTCATAAATTTAAATGAGCTTGAATTCTCAATAACAAATTTGGAAGCATTGGATAAATATGGATATGATGCAAAAAGTGATGTTTCATCTGCAGTTAAGGGAAGTGAAGAAATGGCATATGAAATGTTGGAACTAAATCTTTCTGCACCTGTCCACTATTGTTCTTCAGCATTTAAAGATGCCATACAACTTAGAAGGAGAATAGGAAGGAGAGCAAGAAATGTTGCAAAGTTATATGAAATTATTACGGAAGATGCCACACTCCTTAAAGGCGTTATAATGGCTGGAAAAGAAAAAATTGAGGAGATAAAGAAAGAATTTGAAATAGAAGACCATCTTATTGCATGGGATGATGAAAAGGGTAGGATAGAAACCTCACCTTTTATATTAGAGGAGATTGCAGAATACTTGCCTTATAAATGTTATATTGTTGAAGAATATCCAACTGCAGATAGGCTTGAAGTGGAGGTGACACCGTTAAACTAATCTATTTTAAACTAATCTATTTAATTCATTTACAAATCCCATGACATTGAAATCGTCAGCCATATGAGCAAGCAATTCTTTATTTGCAATAACTGTTTCCTTTAATTCAGCTATGTTAAAGCCTTTAAGCTTATCTGCTTTCCAGAAAAGTAGGCGTTCAATCAGGGAGAAAGCTATAATCTCTCTGACGTTATAAATTTCCTTGTTGGTAAAGAAAATAATTCCAACCTTATCTGAAGTTCTGAATCGCATGTTTGTTGCCACTCCATAAAGTCCCCCTGTATGGCCGATATAGGTTTGCCCCCCTATCTTCCATATCTGCCATCCCAAGCCATATTGAAAGCCATATTTATTGCTTGGATATTGTATGCGGTGCATTTCTTCAACTGTCTCTTCCCTAAGGATTCTAACGCCGTTATAAACACCGCCATTCATATGAGCTATCAGAAAGCGAGATAAATCCAGAACATTTGTTCTGAGCCCTCCAGCTGCATTGTCAAGAATGCTGTAATGTAAAAGAGGATAGTATTCCCCATATCTTACTACATATGGCACTGCTATTTTGCTTATATTTAAATCTTTAAGCCTAAAACTTGTATCATTCATTCCGAGAGGCTTAAAAATATGCTCTTTACAATATTCTTCAAAGGGTTCGCCAGATATTAATTCAACAAGATAACCAAGCAATGCATAGCCAACGTTGGCATAATTCATTTCTTCCCCAGGCATTGTATTGCTCCATACCTGCGGCTTATAATGTACTCCTCCTGGCACCAAATATTCTTTAAGCCATGGATATGGATAACCTTTTACTTCCAAATCTCCAGGAAGATATACGTAAAAGGCAGGTGGGTCCACCGCCAAGCTTGATTGATGAGCAAGCAACATTCTGAATGTGATTGGCTTATCAGGATAGTTTGGATTTCTCAAGCTGAATGGTAAATATTTGTTGACATCGTCATCCAAATCAAAAAGTCCCTTTTCATATAACTGCAAGAGGGCTGTGGCTGTAATTGTTTTGGAAATAGATGCAACTAAGTATATGGTTTCATTTGTTGCTTCTTTCTCATTTTCTCTATCATAAATCCCAAATCCCTTACTCCATACCACTTCATTATTTTTTATAATTGCTGCAGACAGAGCAGACATGTGGGCAATCTTCATTATC
>Ga0190286_1001074_pt1 | contig 10411 bp, 7 predicted proteins | sample 48691834_MG_FD_183241 | JGI IMG/M metagenome (GOLD analysis project Ga0190286, IMG submission 183241) | Hydrothermal vent microbial mat bacterial communities from Southern Trench, Guaymas Basin, Mexico - 4869-18-3-4_MG | ecosystem: Environmental > Aquatic > Marine > Hydrothermal vents > Microbial... | reverse complement strand
ACAAACGCAGGCATCATAACTCTTATCCTTATCCCGTTATCTTTCCTTCTCATCCTTCTACTTTTAACAGCGATACAATCCTTTTTAGTGACTCGTGCGCAGTTTCATATCGCTAAAATCTATTACCGTCATCCGCGGCTGTATAAGGTATTGAATTGGTGGGGCACTTTTATGCACGAATTGAGTCATGCACTGATAGTCTTAATCAGCCTGAACAAAATCAAAGAGTTTAAAGTAGGCTCAGGCGGGGGGCATGTAAGGTGGTCAAGCACCAAAAGGCAAAGTTATATTGCATGGCTTTCGGCACAAATTGTCTCCTTAGCGCCTTTTTTCATACCTCCTCTTTTAATTGGCATTCCGCTTGTATATACAGAAATAATCGACCTCAGAGGTATAACTGTCAAATCAGGGTTCTCTGACCCAATCAATATGATTTCAATGCTGTGTCTCAAACTCATACCGCAGCTCGCATTAAGAATAGGTAAGATGCTTGCGGGACTAAATCTTTTCTGCATCTGGGATGTATTGCTGCTGGTAATATTGATGTTCTCCTTTTCATGTGCGAAACCGAGTTCGATAAAAGATGGTAATACTGAAGGCGATATTCAAAGCTTCCTCAGGCGATGTAAAGAGCATCCTATTTATACCTTTTTCAGTTTGATGCTTCTAATCTTACTTTTCTGGGTAATCGCTTATTATAGTTGGGGTTTGTTGGTGAGTGTTTGTGCATTCGTCATAATGCTACCCATGCTTTCGTTATTTGCTTTAATATTGAATATTTCGTTCGTAGAGTTTGTACATCAGCTCGATAATACGCCGAGAATGTATAAAATCGTGCCAATTACGGCTTTTGTGGGTTGTTATTTCTTAACGGCGCAATTTACCGCCAATCAATATTTGATAAATGGGGTGAGTGTTGGTTTATTGGTTGTGGTGTTAAAGGTTGTGACGAGATAAGCTTAAAAATGCAAGGACGAACCTACGACCCCACAAATATCGGCAAACACGCATCCTCATCAAACTTTTCATCTCCTACTTGATATATTACATTGCCCTTAATCGTGTACGAGCCAATCTCATTTGGTATCAGATTTAATGTGATGCCAGATATTGTGTCTCCAGGCTTCAATACTTTATCGAATGTAGCCTGCCCACCAGCTATCGAAAATGCACCCTCACTCGATGTTGCGGAAATACCGCTTGGAATGGTGAGGATAAGTTGCAGTTGCAAATCCTTGTCATTCGTTATTTTGTTCACTGCTGACAATGTAACGATTATATTTTCACCCCGTGAAACAACTGTTTTCGTTGAATACAGGTCTATACTGAGTCTATCAGTGGATATATGTGGTAATATAGGCGTTGGTGCCGTAACGCTGAACATCGTTTTGTATCCGTTCACGTCTATTATGTGCGTTCCAATATCAGGATTATGAATCTCAAAAGTGGCGGTATTAAAGTCATCCGCTTCCACAGTAATTGTTTGTGTATCTCTTAGCATTCCATCCATCTTCAACGATAACGTTATCTCTTCTTTTTTATCTCCTGAATTCGTAACCCTTACAAATACCTTCTCTGTTTCTCCCACTAAAATCTCTTTCGATGAAACCGACATAGAAATGCTTATTCCTGGTTTCGTGCTGAATAAGAACACAGAACCAACATCTTTTGCCCCATGTATTGCTTTAGCGTCTTTTACCGTAATCTCGTATATTCCTTCAATTGCAGCCGAAGTATCCATTTTTTCCATAAATCTACCACCTTTAACTGCTGTAACCACGGGTTCAAAATTATATACACCACTTTCACTTTCTATGACAATCAAAAGCTCTGTTTCATCCTCCAGGTTCGTTGAACCACTTACAGTCAATTCATCACCAATCTTCACATCTCCAATCTCATCCAAATCTATTCTCGGTGTTGGTTTTACAGTAAGAATCGCAATCTTATCCTCCACGCTGAGAGTATGCCTTCCAACATCTGATTGAGTTGTGCTGATAGTAAACGACACTTTATCCATTTTATCTGGATGCATGGTAACCGTTTTAGATTCTATAGTTTTTCCATCTATATTCAGGACAACATCCCTCGTTCCAACTATATTCCCTGTATTCTTTAGCGTTACATCTACGGTTACTTTACCGCCAACGATAACAGTGGAAGGCGATACAGATAGGTCAATTGTTTTTATATCCCAATACTGCAAATAGAGTTTCACCTCCGTGCTATCAGACAATTTTCTTACTGGTTCTTCTACTATTACATTGTATATTCCTTCTTTTGCATTTGAGGTGTCAATCTCGATGCTAAATCTTCCGTCTATAATATTCGTGGTCTTTTGTGCTAGAATAACTCCGTCTTTGATTGTAATCTCTATCTTCGTATCATCTGGTAGGTTTGAGGTGCCGGATATGGTAAGCGGGTTTCCTATGCCAACATCGTGAACAATCGGATTTAATCTGATAAACGGAACAGGTTTAACCTCGAAAGATGCTTCATAACCGCCAACGCTCACTTTGTGCATTCCAACATCTATATTGTCAAGAGTAAAATTGATATTTTTAAAACCTTCTGGAGGTATTGAAACCGTTTTCGTTTCGATGACTTTGTTATCCAACTGAAGATTTAGATTTAATTTCCTTTCTTCTTTATGTGGATTTTTAAGCGAGACCAATACTTTTATTGGACTTCCTTTGATATAAACCGATTTTTTGGTTGTTATTTTCTCTACAAGGGATGAGAATAGATGGAATGTTCTGTTGCTGGATATTCCACTACAGATTGCCGTGATTTTGTATTCGCCGCCGTCTAAGGAAGAAGTGTCGAGAGTCGTGCTGAATTTGTTATTTTCGATTTCCGTTTTTGATGTTCGATCTGCAATAATAGCACCCCATTCATGCACGTTTAATCTACTATTTGCCAAAATAAGTATCATTTCGTGCTCGTTCAATCTTTTCGTATCACCAGCCACCAAAATCTTATCGCCAATCATAGCATCTCCAATATCGTTCAGATGGATAGATGGTTGGTCTGTTACGAATATGTAGCCGATTGATACAAAAAGAATCAATATGCAGGCAAGTATCAAGAAATGATCTTTTATCAACACAATGAATATGATTGCGATTACCACCATAAGCCCGACGATGATGCAAAGTGTATGGTAGTTCTTTCCACCCTCATCACTTAGTTTTTGATCCGTTGGATCTGGCGACGATTCATTTACCGTGATCGGATAAGTCAGCGAGAAGGACCTGTACTCATCCTTCCTGTCATCGGGATAATAAAGTCCGGAGAAATGCACAGTGAAAGTGTCGACCTTTTCAGCATTACCGTTGATGCGGATCGTTCTGACGGCTCCTGGTGGTAACATGTCTCTTACATAGACCGTGTTATGTTCCATGGATATTGACTTGGCTGTGCCGCTCGCTCCATATACCTGAATCCCTGATGGCATAGAAATATGCGCCTCCCCAGTCAGTGTCACACCATTGTTTGGTGGGTTAAACATGTTCAGTTCGACCAGTACATTATGATCCTTGTCTATCATGTCGTTTACAGGACGAAGCACCAAGGTGGGACCAACCCAAAACTTCGCTCCGATTGGTGCGGGCATCGGTTCAGTAGTGGGTGTTGTCGTAACATTCGTTTCATTCACATTTGTGGTGTTCCAGTACGTGGAGGTTTCGACAAATCCCTCTTCATTCACCGTGAATTGGAGAGCATGCCTAATTTCTTGGAAGACCGTCTTGCAGTCCTCAGGGTAGTACAATACCATGGATTCCATAATGAAAGTACCGATCTTTTCACTCTTGATCTTGATATGCGTCGTTCTATAGGTTCCTGGCGGTAACTTAAACCACCCAGCGATGACCGAGCCACCACCTACCCCTGATTCCCCGCGTACTCCGCATATATGAATTCCAGCGGGTAGATTGATCAGCGCCTGCGCAGTCAGTGTTACATTATTGCATGAAGGGTTGGACATGTACAGTTCGACCAGCCCATGAGACTTATCTACCACATCGTTCACGAGACGCAGCTTCACGACGGGTGCGACAGGCATCGATTCAATGGTAGGTGTTTCTGTAGCATTCATATCATTCGCAGTTGTGTTGTTTTCCTGTGCCATCGAAGGCATAACAATCAGGCATAGGCACAACACGCTACATACCGCAACGAGTCTCTTCATTTCCTCATTAATACCTCCCGTACATCAGTCCTCACAGAGAATACGATAAGCAATGTGGATATTACACTCATTACGATGATTGCGATTAATATTCCAAGCATGATCTCCTTTTCTCCTCTTATAATTAGAGGTATCGCATTGAACATAAAAATAAAAATGTAGGACTACTTATCTCTTTTGTCTTATGAGATATGCAATTGCTAACAATCCAGCAATCGTAATTACCCCTTCAAATCCCGATGGCGCAGGTGTTGGCGTTGGTAAAGGCGCAGATGTAGGACGTGGACTGGGCACAATTGGCATCACGTTAATATTCTTTGATTTATTCCCGTGTTTTTTAGTTGAATCGTCATCAAAGTAATAGTAATAATCGCCTTTGATGTAATAAACCCCCGGTTTATGCGTTTTTACAAAGATATTTATGTGCCTTTCCTCCCCTGGCTTGACGAGATATGTAGCAGTATATTGTCTTCCTCCTGATTTTATAAATTCAATTGCTGTAATGCTCATCTCATCTGGCACTGTAAGAATTAATTGAATATTTAAGGGAGGATTTGTTTCAGGATTGATCGCCGATAAAGTAACCATAACTTCCTCACCTTCTTTCACTGTCGTTCTTTCAAATCCAAGATTTACTTTTACATCTTCATTTGAGGCTGCCACGTATAAAATATAGAGTTGGCTAATCAAAAGGAATAAAATCAGCAGTAAAGCGAGCTTTTTCATCCCTTTTTCCTTCTTATAATCAAATATGCTACTGCTAATAAACCGACGATGGCAAACACTGTGTCAAATCCTGGCGATTTCCCGGGACCTTTCTCTTTTAATGTGGGCCGGACCTTAAATTCGACTGTGTTACTTTCTATTGGGTTTTTATTGACAGGATCATTCTCAAACCAGTAATATCCCTTTAACTTAATTGAATAGCTTTTACCATACTCTGTTCCCCTAACTTCAATAGTTTTAATCTCAGGTTTACCACTCGTAACTTTAAATGATGTGAGAATGGTTTCCTTAGCGTGTTCTTCTATAAATGTCCCTTCGGTGCAATCTATCTTTTGTATTTCAACAATAGCTGACGGAAACGCAAGTAAACTTTTTATCTCAATCGAAAGCATTGCACTATCTGAAGTATTTTTTAATTCTGCGGGATTTATGTTCAGATTAATGACAGGCTCTACAATAACGTGAACTTTTACATTAGCTTCTGCATATAAACCATCGTTATCTATTGCTACTACGGTGATAGTGTGCTCACCAGCTTTTCTGAACTTATAACCTTGCAATTCCTTTCCGTGCCCTATTGCTAATCCATCGACACTCCACATATAATCGTCTATGCGCCCATCAGGGTCGTTACCCACGCTATTTAGATTAACAGGAGTATCTGCCGCTATACAGGCTCCTTCTCCTGGCGATATAATTTTTACTTTCGGTGGTACACTTATATATTCATATTTACCTACCACATTTTTTGTCCTACCTGCTTCTACTTCTATGCTTCTTGAGGGAGGTTTTTTATAGCCCTTTACATCTCCATAAGATATAGTATACGTCCCTATTGTCCTTTCAACTGTGCAAGAACCCGCGCCGACATAAACACCATCAACATAAATGTCTCCCTCAATATCTCCCCTATCAGAGGTAGTTTTTATATAAATCTCACCTTTTGGCTTTGCTTTATATTCTCCTATGATTGACGTTGTTTTATTTGTTTCTATCGTTACTTCTTGATTTTCTGGCGTGTAATATCCATCAACGTATCCAAAAGATACTGAAAGTTTTGTGCCTTCGTAATATTCTCCTTCAAATTCTCCTATGCCCACCCTCTTTCCATTTATACAAATAGCGCCCTTTACTGGCTCTGTTGTAACATGTATTTTCCCTTTTCCTTGTTTCTTATATTCCCCTTTTATTTCTATTGTTTCCCCCGCTTTTACAACTACCGTTTGGCTATCAGGGGTTACATACTCTGCAACGTCCCCAAAGGATACTGTATAAGTTCCTATGTCATACTCTCCGGAATAAGAGCCAACTCCGACAAGTTTACCGTCTATGTAGATTTGCCCCTCAACTGGGAATGTGGTCACTGATATATTACCCGTCAGTGCAGGAGTTGGGGTTGGAGTCAGCGATGGAGATGGCGAAGGTGAGGGTGAGGGAGAAGGGGAAGGGCTTGGACACGGGGTTGGAGAAGGCGTTGGGGAGGGTGTGGGAGTTGGTGTAGGGGAGGGCGTGGGTGATGGAGAGGTAGTTGGTGTAGGAGATGGAGTCGGCGAAGGACTCGGTGTTGGCGAAGGCGTGGGTGACGGCGAAGGGGTAGGACTTGGAGTAGGGGAAGGGCTTGGACTTGGTGTAGGCGTAGCTTTTTGAGCGTTTATGCCAATTGAAGTAAAGATGCTCATCGCCAGCAAACCAATGAGGAGCAAAACTATTTTCTCCTTCATCTTTATGCTCTTTACAAATATGTTACATTTATTTATATAAATAAGTTATGGATCTTGGCTCTAAGAAGAACTGACTACCAAGCAACGCGGAGACTTTGTCATATATTCTTCCCTGATACGTCCAATACACCAACCCTTTTCAGTAGTTTCACAAACATAGTATGTCCTTCCATTCTTTTCAAGAGAAACTCCTTTTTCTGTGCGTTTAAGTTCTTCTTCTAACGCTACACCCCCCATCGCATGGTCTTCAAAATGAATAAGGGCAATATCATTATATCCCGCCGCTTTCAGTATAGACAAAAATAAAACCGATTTATCCTCACAGTCTCCACCTTCGATTATCGTCTCAACAGGATACCTACCATATTCCTTAGTTCGAGTTTCGGGAACATAAGGGACACATCTTTGAACAAAACTCAAAATACAATTTGCTTTATCTTCTTTATCATCAGGATATACATTATTATTGAACCATTCAGCCATCTCTTTGATTATTCTGTCGTCAGGAGTAATAAAATTAAGGTAATCCTCATCTACAACGACATTGTGAGGGCTTTTATTATATCCCTCATATCTTCTCTCTGATATTTTAATTTCAAAATTCCGTTCTTTTCCTAAATGGTCTTTCCACTTGAACTCTTTGAGTTCGCCCTTAAGGGATATCGGAGGCGGCGGCACGGTTGCATTTTTTTCATATTCCTCTCTGAAATCCATCATGTCATATTTAACCGGCTTGAGGTTTAACATGGTCTCTTCAATATTTAATCTCTCGGCGATATCCGGATATTTTTCAATTAACTCTGCACCGATATTTTCTAAGTTAGAAAAATCAGATAAAAATTTGTTTATGTATTCAACAGTCTCAGCAGTGTTATTAGTTTTGGATAATTTCATGACATAGAGGAGGTTTGTCATACAAGATGTGAGAGTATCCAAGTATTTTCCCCCTTCTTCGTAAGGGCGGATATATTTCAGCACCACATCGGATGATTTTTTAGCATTTTCGAGCATTCCTCGCGCTTTATCATATTGCCCTTGCTCGGAGAGATTGATCGCTTCATCTATATATTCTATCCCTTTGCTTAGCTCCTCATCCACCTCATTAGCTGAAATTCCCGAAGTAGGAAAAAAATAAGATGGCGGGAAAGCGCAACCTATGATATAACCAACAAGAAGTATTATCAGCCCAATAAATATCAGTAATGTACCTTTCTTTTCTTCCTTTCGTTTCATTTTATTCTTTCTCATATCGGTACAGTAAGAGCGGCATGCATTATCAGCCCTAAAAATACTAAATATCCTGCAACATAAACGCCAACACCAACAGGACTATTATTAACCTGTGAAAAAGGAACCTTAGGCGTCAACTTATCCACAAGGTTAAATAATCCAACACCTAACAACAAACTTACAAAGAAGGCGAGTATAACCAGCCCTAATCTTTTGAAATCTATTAGCGAAGGAATGAGTAAAGCGCGGAGTGGTATGGGCGCCGTACATGCACCGTGAATAACAAGCCCGATAAAGATGATGAAGCCAGCGATGAAAAGACCCGTAGCGACAGAATCTTCACCTATCTTCTCCCTTTCTTCTATCTTTGGTGTAAGTGCATCTAAAATCCTCACGCCAAGTAAGCCCAAGAAGGTGCATATTACCGCCATTATCACCATTCTTGCCAGCCATACTAGGGCGATTGTGTAATATCCCATTTTTAGCTCCTTTTATATTTAACTGATGATTATTTAAAAGTTTTCTTTTTTCTCCTCGCGAGATATGCTACTGCTAACAAAACTGCGATTGCAAACACCACTTCAAATCCCGGCGTTTCTGTTGAACTTGGCGTAGGCGTTGTCCCTGTTGGTGTCGGTGTAGAAACTGGATTCACCTTTACAGGGAGCTTTACAGTTTTGTATTCTGCAGTTGATTTATCTCCGCCAAAATAATAGCAAATGTCACCTTCAACATTGAACTTACCAACTTGATTCGTCTTTATATGCACCTCTATATGCCTCTCCTCCCCCGGTTCGACGGTATAAGTAGATGTATATTGACCAGATCCTGATTCAACAAATCCCGTAGATGTAACGCTCATTCCAGAGGGGACTTTTAGTATCAGTTGTAAGGTCATCGTTGGCCTTGTTATTAGGTTAACCGCAGAAAGCGATAATATGATGTCTTCTCCAACGGTTACTTTTGTCTTTTCACCATGAAGATAAACGCTTACTTCTCCTGTTTTTGGGGTTGGTGATGGAGTTTCAGTTGGTGTTTCTGCTGACATAGGAATATATGTTGTCGGCGCAGGTGTGAGCGCAGTTATTGCTGGTGTAGGTGTAACCGGAGTTGATGTGGGTGTTGGAGTAGCCGTTGGTGTTGGGAGCGGCTCAGTGAACCTTTTTACATTAACCAAAAAAGATGTTTTATCTTCTCCTTTATACAATGCTGCATTCTCTGCACTTACACTCATCTCTGCATTGTATGTCTTTGCTTCTGTGCCTTCTGGTGGTGCGATCGTGATTGTTATATCTTTGGAAGAGAAACCATCAATGTCAAAATTGTTATCCGAAAAGGAAATCCAGTCCTTTGCCTGTCCATCAACCGTTAGTTTGGCATTTTTCGCCTTCATAGCATCCAAATTCTTTATCGTGTATTCGTATTCTGCTTTTTTTCCTGCTTCTACTTCTTTGTAAATATGCGTGGTTGGGATTTCTATTGTGGTTGTATCGGTGAGGTAATGGAAGATATTGAGGGCGAGTTGTTTGTTGTCTCTATCTTCCAAACCGCCCGCATACTCCGACCTTAGCCATGAGCTGTAACATCCATACCCTACTGCTTTTCCATCACCAAAAGAAGAAACAGCTAAAACTGGCGGGTGCGAACCCTTTTCGTAAACTTCTGAATAAGAATCATCATCCCCTATTGCTAATGCTGAAGCAGAACCTGAAAGTGATAGCGTACATCCAAAATCACCCCAACGCGGGTAGTAGTAGGCAATAGTTCTTATATCTTTCGTGACTGGATGGCTTATGAAAGAATGTATTATAACCTCTTCCTTCCAGCCATACCCACGATCACTGGGATCTTTTAGAGTGTCCCTATTAAACTCAATTCCAAAATTCTTCGACAAATTGTTCATCGAATCAATCACACCACCTGCTTTTCCAAGCAAAACCAAGTTTCCACCATCGCTAACATAATTCAAAACTGCATTTATCTCGGTCTCGCTGATCTCTTTATCAGGTATTGCGATCACAAGAACATCGTATTCCCCAAGCGCAATGCTGTCCAATGTCTTATCGCTGTTTATCTCTATCTCAAATCCTCTATCTGTTAATTCATTCTTCAAAGTTGAGCCTAAATCCGCACCGTGATAATCATCAATTAAAATCCTCGCTTTTGGATTTGATGCGCTTGCAATTGAGATGGAAGCGAATAAGCTAACCAAGACCAATATGATTACCAATATTTTTACCACCCTTTTCTCAGTCATTTTTCACCCATAGATATTTATCCTCAATCTTCGTAACCAATTCTGGTAACTCCAGCAATGCTTTTGCTTTCGTAGCTCCTGCTATATATTCTCGTAGCTCTCTCCTTTTATTGCATATAACAGCTAAATCATAAATCTCGCTTTTTTTAAGCATATCAATATTCTAAAAACCGATGTAGTTTCCTAAGGAGTGGGGCAGATCAATAACGCTCAATTTATCATAAAAATTAACAAAATATTCTCAACCCGCAATTATTAATGCACAAATCACAATTCCATGAATCC
>Ga0190286_1001073_pt1 | contig 10415 bp, 10 predicted proteins | sample 48691834_MG_FD_183241 | JGI IMG/M metagenome (GOLD analysis project Ga0190286, IMG submission 183241) | Hydrothermal vent microbial mat bacterial communities from Southern Trench, Guaymas Basin, Mexico - 4869-18-3-4_MG | ecosystem: Environmental > Aquatic > Marine > Hydrothermal vents >... | reverse complement strand
GGTGGACGGCATTGCCTATGCTTTCACAGTGGGGCGAGGCTTGAGGGAGAGGCCAGTCGAGAAGAAGGCGATCGCCCGCCCTCCCGTCAAAGTAGCCGAGGGGGTCGGCGTGGTCAAGGCCATCATGCCCGGCAGGATCATACGCGTGCTGGTGAAGGAGGGGGATGAGGTGCGGGACGGGGATGTGGTTTGCGTGCTGGAGGCCATGAAGATGGAGAACGAGCTGCGCGCTCCAAGGGCAGGGTTGGTAAGAGAGGTGAGGGTCTCACCGGGGATGGATGTTGAGGCGGGGGAGGTATTGGTGGTTGTAGGCTGAGATCCTGAGGTTGCGAATCGTGATATGGTGAGCGAGCGATATGAGGTTCGATTGGCCGGTGCTGGTGGCCAGGGGCTGATCCTAGCCGGCCAGATACTGGCTGAGGCGGCCATCTACGACGGGAAGAACGCGACCCAATCCCAATCCTACGGAGCCGAGGCCAGGGGTGGTGCCAGCCGCTCAGAGGTGGTCATCAGCGAGGGCGAGATAGACTACCCCAGGGTCATCGAGGCCGATCTCCTGTTGGCTATGAGCCAGGAGGCCTGCGATAAGTACTTCCCTGACCTCAAGGAGGAGGGCATCCTTATCGTTGATTCCGTCCACGTCCACCGGGTGCCAGCGAGGAAGGCATACCGCATCCCCATAACCCAGATCGCCGAAGAGGCGACGGGGCAACGCCTCACGGCCAACGTGGTAGCCCTTGGGATAATCGTGGGCTTAACGGGAATCGTCTCCCGCGAAGCAATCGAGGCTGCGGTCAAGAATCGAATGCCTAAAGGGATGAAGGAGATAAACCTTCAAGCCTTAACGGCGGGGTTCGAGGAGGCGAAGAGGATCATCAGCGAGGGTTAGAGGGTGGAGGGGAAAGCGTCGCCCAGGGGCTTAGATCTCGCCCCATACGCCGGCCGCTGGGTGGCCATCGTGCGCGGGAGGGTAGCTGGTGTGGGCCTGACGGCCCGCGAGGCTCGCCTGGCGGCGAAGCGCAATCGGCCGAAGGAGGAACCGGAGGTCCTCTTCGTGCCCCAAAGTAAGGTGGCAAACATCTCCCATAAGAGGGGATGATTGTCAGGAGGAGAAGGGTTTGGCTTCGTACTTGGAGAGGGTAGCAAGCTTTCTCAGGGAGCAGTCCATCGAGGCTTATCTGGTCGGCGGCTGCGTGCGGGATATGCTCCTGGGTAAAGAGAGCCATGACATAGACTTCGTGGTAAGGGGCGATACCGTCAAGCTGGCCCGCGGGGTGGCCGACGAGCTGGGCGGCAGCTTCGTGCTGTTAAATGAGGAAACCGATACGGGGCGGGCGGTCGTGCGAGAGGAGGGGGGCGAGCGCATCTTCATTGACTTCACCCGGCTGCGCGGAGAGGACATCGGCGCCGACCTGGCCAAAAGGGATTTCACCATCAATGCCATGGCCGTGGATGTGGCCAGCCTGGCGGAAAGCCCCCGTATCATAGACCCCTATGGCGGGCAGCGTGACCTCCAGGAGGGGCGACTGCGGGCCGTCTCGGAGGGCATCTTCCACGACGACCCCCTGCGCCTGCTGCGGGCGGTGCGCCTGGCCGCCGAGCTGGACCTCTCCATAGACCTCCTCACCGACGCGCTATTGCGCCGTGACCACGCCCTCATCGAGGAGGCTTCCCACGAGCGGGTGCGGGATGAGCTGGCTCGCATCCTGGCGCTCCCCAAGGCGGCCGACAGCCTGGGCTACATGGATTCCTCGGGCCTGCTCACAGCGGTCATCCCCGAGTTGGTTCCTCTTAAGGGGCTGGAGCAGCCCCTACCCCATTGCTACGATGTCTTCCTCCACTCTATGGAAACGGTGGCGGCAATGGACGAGATACAGAGGGTGGGATACAAGACGGTGGATGCTGATACCCGATATCCGGTATCCGGCATCTTAGCGCCCTTCTCTGCCCAACTCAACGCCCATCTCGATGAGGTCATCGCCGGTGGGCGGAGCCGCCTCGTCGTCCTTAAGCTGGCCGCCCTGCTGCACGATGTGGGCAAGCCTGCCGCGAGGACCGTTAATGCCAAGGGGCGCATTCGCTTCTTTGAGCACCAGAGGAAGGGGGCGGATATAGCTAGGGCGGTCCTGCGACGCCTGCGGTTCAGCGCGCGGGAGGCCAGGCTGATCTGGGCCATCATCGCGAACCATATGCGCCCCCTGCTGCTGTCGAAGAGGGAAGTGGTCACTAACCGAGCCATCTATCGCTTCTTCCGGGACACGGGGGAGGCAGGGGTTGACGTCCTGCTCCTCTCCCTAGCCGACCACCTGGCAACCAGCGGTCCTGAGGGCCTCGACATCGCGGAGTGGGAGAGGTTTCTGGACCTGGTGCATCGGATGCTGGGCAAATATTATGAGGAGCGGGGCGAGGTCGTCTCCCCTCCCAAGCTGATTGACGGCCACGACCTCATGGAGAGGTTCGGCCTGGAACCGGGCCCGAGGATCAAGGAGCTGTTGGAGGCGGTGCGCGAGGCGCAGGCGCAGGGGGAGGTGGCGACGAGGGAGGAGGCGCTGGCGTATGTGAGGGAAATCCTGGCAGGGCAGAAGCGGACGGGCTTGCTTTCTGGGGAGGGGTAGGGTATAATCAATCACGCTAACGGAGGGTAATGCGAGGCGAAGTCAATGAAGGGGATGAACCTCAGTTTAGTGATGGGCATCATTATCCTGGCCCTGTTGGCCGTCTGGGTTGACCTGCCGACCAACCCGGGCATCCACATCTCCCTCGGCCCCATCAGGATAGACCGGGATATAGAGCTGCAGCGGGGGTTGGACCTGGGAGGCGGCACACAGCTCCTCCTCGAGGCCGATTTGCCTAAGGACACAGAAATCGATCGCGAGGAGATCCTCACGGCCAAGAGCATCATCGAGAAGCGGGTCAGCAGCTTGGGAGTCGTCGAGCCCTGGGTCCAGCTCCAGGGCACTAGGGGACTCCTCGTCGAGGTGCCATGGGGCAAAGACCAGGAGCTGGCGATAGAGCTGGTGCGTGAGAGGGGGTTGTTAGAGTTCATTGACGCGGGGAGCATCCCCTTGCCAGCGGGTATGATAGTCGAGACCGCTTTCGAAGAGGCATCTACCGTGACCATCACTCCCACCGCAGCGATTACGATTACCCCCACGATCGTGCCCACCGAGGTGATAACCCCTGGGCTGCCTATTACCCCCACTGCGGAGATTACGCCGACTGAGCCGATAACAGTGACGTCCCCAGCGAAGGAGAGGGTCTTCAGGACAGTGATGACCAGCGAGCACCTTGCGGGGGCCAGGATCGGCCTCAACGAATATGGTGGGTTAGATATGGTGTTCAGCTTTACCAAGGAGGGGGGCAGGATCTTCGCCGACTTCACCAGTCGAAATGTGAACAAGTATCTGGCCATCGCGATGGACAAGGAGATCATCTCCTGCCCCCGCATCAGCGAGCCCATCCCGGAGGGGGGAGGGGCGCGGATCAGCACCGAGAGGCTCTTCACCCCGGCCGAGGCGCGGAAGGTCTCCATCCAACTGAAGTATGGCGCTTTGCCCCTTCCATTCAAAGTGGTGGAGGAACGCGCCGTTGGCCCAACCCTCGGTCAGGGCTCGATACGAAGGGGCGCCAGGGCTGGACTCATAGGTTTTATAGCCCTCCTCCTCTTCATATTGGGCTGCTATCGTCTGCCTGGCCTCGCCGCCGATCTCGCCCTCTGCATCTACCTCGCTTTGGTCCTGGCCCTTTGCAAGCTGATCCCCATCACCCTGAGCCTTTCCAGCTTGGCCGGCTTCTTCCTCTCCGCGGTGATGGCCCTCAACGCTAATGTCCTTATCTTCGAGCGGGTGAAGGAGGAGCTGCGAATCGGAATAACGCCGGTAATGGCCGTCGAGGTTGGCTTCCGCAGGGCCTGGGCTCCCATCCGTGACTCGAACATCGCCATGTTAATCGCCTCCAGCATCCTCCTTTGGTTCAGCCCTCATCCCGGAGGCAGCATGGTCAGAAGCTTCGCCCTCGCCCTGGCCATTGGCGTCGCGGTCAACATGTTCACCGCAATCGTCGTCACCCGCACCTTCCTGCGCCTCCTCTTCGCCCTGGTCGGCACGACCCTGCAGAAGCGCAGATGGCTGTTGTGGATTTAGCGACGGAGGTAATTTACTCGTGGAGAAGATTTACTTCATCAAAGATGCTTTCCTCCCGAAGCTGGAGGAAACACTCAACGAGGTGCTTCCGGCGACTCGGATCGTCGAGGGAGCCAAGGTCGCCATCAAGATGCACATGGGGGAGCTGGGCAACTTATATTACGTTCGCCCTCCCATAGTCGGAAAGGTGGTGGAGGTTTTGAGGAAGGGGGGCCTCGAGCCCTTCGTCTTCGACACGCCCACCTTGTATAGAGGCGCACGGCATACGCCTGCAGCCTATCTTGAGACAGCCAGGAAGAATGGCTTCACTGAGGAGACCATCGGCTGTCCTATCGTGATCTCCGATGATAGCCAGGTGGTAGATACGCCCTATTCGATAGGCGAGGTGGCTATCCCCAGGGTGCTTACCGATGCAGATGCCATGGTCGTCATCTCCCACTTCAAGGGACATTGCGATGCGGGGTTCGGTGGGGCTATCAAGAATTTGGGGATGGGTTGTGTCAGCAGGGAGACCAAGAGGAAGATGCATACCACCCTATCTCAGCCTGTGGTATCGGATTCGTGCACATTATGTGGGGCATGCGTCGAGAATTGCGCTAATCAGGCCCTGAGCCTCGGAGAGGACAGGGTCGTGCTTGATAGCGGGGCCTGCTATGGTTGCGGGGCGTGTGAGGAGGTCTGCCCGGAGGGAGCCATCAGGCCCAGGGTGAACAACCTGAGGGTGCTTCTTGCCGAGGCTGCCTCCGCCGTGCTGGGGTGTTTCGACAGGGGCTGCCTCCTTTTCGTGAACGTCCTGTTCGATGTGACGGAGTTCTGCGATTGCATGCGTTCTCCCATGGCTAAGGTCGTGGATGACATAGGTATCCTGGTATCCCGCGATCCGCTTGCCATAGACAGGTGTTCCCTGGACATGGTAAATGAGAGAGCAGGCAGGGATGTCTTCCGCGAGCTCCACAGGCTGGACCCTGAGGTGCAGCTCCGCAGGGCATCTGAATTAGGCCTTGGCTCCGTGGAGTATCGGATCGTGGAGAAGTGAAGGAGGCTCCATGTTCGACATCGTTGACAAATGGCGCTGGTGCTTCCTTCTCTCGGCGATCATCATAGTCCTTGGCCTGGTCTCGCTATTGGCCTTCGGGCTGAGGTTGGGCATTGACCTCGCCGGCGGGGCGCTCTTGGAGTTGCAGTTTGAGCAGCCCGTCCAGTCAGCAGGGGTTAGGGAGGTCTTCGTCGCCCATGGGCTGACAGACACCGTGGTGCAGACCACCCTCGATGGTGGGACAGCACTCATCCGCTCCAGGCCACTTGATCCGGCGACCAAGGCCGAGATTGAGGCTGAGCTGGAGGGGAAGTTTGGCCCCCTGACGGAGCTGCGCTCCGAGTCGGTGGGCCCCAGTGTGGGATGGGAGGTGACGCGCGCGGCCTCCATCGGCGTAGTGATCGCCGCCTTGGCCGTATCGGCCTACATCGCCATTGCCTCCCGCAAGGTGCCCAGCTCCCTCCGCTACGGCGTCTGCGCCATCGCAGCGGTGATCCACGATGTCCTGGTGGCGGTCGCTCTCTTCTCCCTCCTCAGGTTAGCCTTTGGCTGGAGGCTGGAAGCCCCCCTCCTTATGGCGCTGCTGACCACCATCGGCTTCTCCGTGCAGGAGACCATCGCCGTCTTCGACAGGATCCGCGAGAACGTCCAGAGGAGGCGGGGAGAGCCCTTCGAGGTCGTAGTCAACCGCAGCCTCCTGGAGAACATGCCCCGCAGCCTAGCTACCCAGGTCGGCGCCATCCTCACCCTCATCGCCATCCTCCTCATGGGCGGGGCGACCGTCAAGCAATTCGTCTCGGTGCTGCTCATCGGGCTTCTGAGCGGCGCCTACTCCTCACTCGATGCCACGTTTTTACTGGCCCTTTGGGAAAAGAGCGGGGCCGGACAGCCCCTCCGTCAACTGTGGCGGCGACCTGGGGAGAAGGGGAGATAGGGTGGCCATCGCCTATGCCTCGGGCAAGATTATCCTCTTCGGCGAGCACTCCGTGGTCTATGGGCGACCTGCTATAGCGGTCCCGGTGACGCAGGTGAAGGCCAGGGCCACGGTCGAGGAAGCTGCCGAGGGCCGGGGCATCACCGTCGTCGCCCACGACCTGGGGCGGACATACCCTCTCGATCAGGCCACGCCCGACGACCCCCTGAGGCAGATCATCGTCAGCACCCTGGAGCGCCTGGGCGTGGGCCTCGGCCATGACCTTATCATCACCATCAGCTCCACCATCCCCATTGCGCGCGGGTTAGGCAGCGGGGCGGCCGTCTCCACAGCCATTGTGCGTGCTTTGATCGAGTATTTCGGCTGCCGCGCGAAGTCTCAGCTAAGCCCTCAAGATATTTCCGCTCTGGTCTACGAGACGGAGAAGATCTATCACGGCACCCCCAGTGGCATTGACAACACCGTTATCGCCTTCGAGAAACCGGTCTACTTCGTCAAGGACAAAACCTGCGAGGTATTCCAGGTAAAGCGCCCCCTCCTCATCGCCATCGGCGACACAGGGGTGCCGAGCCCCACCAAGCTGGCCGTCAGTGACGTGCGAGGGGCCTGGGAGAGGGAGCCCTCAAGATACAACCGGCTATTCGACCAGATGGGGGAGGTCGCCGTCCGGGCACGTCAAGCCATCGAGAGGGGCGGGATCGAGGAGATAGGCCATCTGATGGACGAAAATCAGCGTCTGCTGCGAGAGATCGGCGTCTCCTCTCCCGAATTGGAGCGCTTGATTGGGGCTGCACGCAAGGCTGGCGCCCTAGGGGCGAAGCTCTCCGGCGCCGGGCGCGGGGGGAATATGATCGCCTTAGTGAGCGAGGAGACAAAGGGGCTGGTGGTCAGTGCCTTACGGGAAGCGGGAGCGATGGCCGTGATCGTCACGGAGGTGAAATAGGGGTTAGGGGGTAGGGGAGGAGATAAGTTGAGAATAGTGGTGGCCATCACTGGCGCCTCCGGCGCGGTTATAGGTCAGAAGCTGCTGGAGAACCTGAGGGATCATGAGGTGCACCTGATCGTCTCCAGGGCCGCGAAGAGGATAATCGCCCATGAACTGGGCGAGGGCGCGAGCCTGCCGGCCACGGCCCGCTATGAGGAGGACGAATGGGAGTCGCCTTTGGCGAGCTCGTCCTTTCTGGTGGACGCCATGGTGGTAGTCCCTTGTTCGATGAAGACCCTCTCCGGCATCGCCCACGGCTATGCCGATAATCTCATCCTCCGCGCCGCCGAGAACGCCCTGCGCATGGGCAGGCCCCTGGTCGTCGTCCCCCGCGAGACGCCCCTCTCGTTGGCCGACATAGAAAACATGCGCCGGGTGAAGCTGGCCGGCGCCATCGTCCTGCCACCCAATATGGCTTACTACTACCAGCCGCGGACGGTGGACGAGGTGACCGACTTCTTCGTGGGGAAGATTTTGGACGTGCTGGGGATAGAACATGGGTTGTACAGGAGATGGCGACAAGGGGAGTACAGCGGATTAGGGAAATAAACGGATTTGGGAGAATGTAAAGTGGGCAAACTGATTCACGAGGAACTGACTTACGAAATCAAGAGCATTTTGTTCGATGTCTACAACAAGTTGGGGCCGATGCTGCCGGAGGAATTCTACGAGAGGGCCATCGGCTTTGGGTTGGCGAAGAGGGGTATACCGTTCACGGCGCAGGAGGAGTTCCACGTCTATTACAAGGGTGTGGGGGTGGGACGGTATCGGACTGATTTGTTCGTGGACAAGAAGGTCATCCTTGAGCTCAAGGTCGCGCCAGAACTCTTGCCCATTCATCGAGCGCAGATACTCTCCTATTTGAAGGTCACGGGGGCGGATTTAGGGATGCTGGCCAATTTCGGCGGCCCCTCTTTGGAGGATGAGCGTTTTCCAAACTTCCTCGCGCAGCGCAAGAGCGAATTCAGTTAGCATCCAGCCGAGCTTGACAAGGAAGGGCTGCTGTATCCAGATTTGGTTGGAGTCATCTACCAAGGGCTGCATCGCGTTCACCATGAATTAGGCCCCGGCTTCTTCCACCACGTCTATCGGCGAGCCACAATGGTCGAGTTCAATGAGCTGAATATCCCCTACGAGTTCAAACGTCATTTCGATGTTTACTACGAGGACAACTGGATAGGGAAGCAGGAATGCCGCCTTCTTATCGCCGATGACCGGGTTTTGGTGGCCCCTGTTGTCCTCAAAGAGATCACCGAGGCGGAGCGCGTCAGGTTCAAGGCGCACCTGCGCCGCTTTGGGTTGAAACTGGGGTTGCTGGCGAACTTCCACGGCACGAAGTTGACCATTGAGCCGATCAGAATAGGGTGAGCACAACGGATTAAGAAACAAACGGATTTCGAGGTAACCTGTTGATTTCCTAAATCCGCTGTACTCGTTTGGAGGTGGACATGAGTTTGAGGTCTTTCCTCAAAAAAGCCCGCCAGCACAGTTATCTCGTAATTGTTGACAAAAAGGTCAGCCCCCACCTGGAGATGGCACGCCTCATCAGCGCCCTGGACGGGAAGCCTGCCCTCTTCACCAACGTGAAGGGCTCGGACTACCGGGTCGTCGCCGGCGTCTGCTCGGCCCGGAGGTATTTCGCCCTTGCCCTGGATATCGAGGAAGCTCAGCTCCTGCCCACCCTGGTCGAAGCCCTGGAGAATCCCATCGTGCCGGAAGTGGTGGAGGCTGCCCCCTGCCAGGAGGTGGTCGAGCGCGAGGTGGACCTCGATAGGCTTCCCATTTTGACCCACCTGCCAAGGGACGGCGGCCCCTACGTCACCGCCGGGGTGGCCATCATCAAGGACCCCGACTACGGCCGCAACATGTGTTTCCATCGCCTGATGAAGCTGGATGAGCGCAGCTTCGCCGCCCGCATCGTGGAGGGGCGGGGGACGGACACCGCTTTGAAGAAGACGGAGGGGGATCTGGAGGTGGCCATCTGCATCGGCAACTCTATCCCTGTGCTCCTGGCCGCAGCCATGTCTCCCCCCAAGGGGGTGGATGAGCTGGCCATAGCCAACGCCCTGTGCCCCACACCCCTGGTCAAGTGCCTGACCAAGGACCTGGAGGTGCCGGCCGACTGCGAGATCGTCCTGGAGGGGCGAATCACCCATCGTCTGGTCGCCGAAGGTCCCTTCCTCGACCTGACGGAGACCTATGATATCGTGCGCCAGCAGCCCGTCATCGAGATTGATTGCATCACCCACCGCCGCGATCCCATCTACCAGGCCCTCCTGCCGGGGAAAAGCGAGCACAAGCTGCTCATGGGCCTCCCCCGCGAGCCGACCATCTACATGGAAGTGAGCAAGGTCTGTGAGTGCAAGGACGTCCTTGTCACCCCTGGGGGGATGAGCTGGCTCCACGCCGTCGTCCAGATCGTCAAGCGCCATCCCGACGACGGGAGGAGGGCCATCGAGGCCGCTTTCCGTGGCCACGAATCCCTCAAGCACGTGGTCGTGGTGGACGAGGACATTGACATCCACGACATGCGGGATGTGGAGTGGGCCATCGCCACTCGCTTTCAGGCAGACCGAGACCTGATCGTGCTGGAGGATCAGCCTGGTAGCTCCCTCGACCCCTCGGCGACCCACATCCCCGGCCGGAAGGCGCGCACCAGCAAGATGGGCCTGGACGCCACCATCCCCTGGCACACCCCTTCCGGCAGGCTGCGCACCGAAGCGGAGCGCGAGGCCTTCAAGAGGGTGAGATATAGGGGAGTCGTACTGGAGGGTTATCTAAGCCATTTATAGCGCTAGCATATACCTGAATTTTGTGATGGGCTTCTGGGGGGCGGCTTTGCCGCTCCCCCCAGAAGCCCTTTCGCATTCTTTACAAAGGCCCCCAGCTATGATAAAATCCGCATAGCTGTCAAGGGCCTTTTTATATTTGGAGCTGATTATGCATTTAACGCCCGAAGAGCGAGCCATGCTCGCCGGCGAATTCGGCACCGGGGTGAAAAGGGCGATGGAGATCGTCGTCGCCCTGGGCAAGGTCTATGGAGCAAAGGAGCTAGTACCCATAGCCAGCGCCCAGGTTGCCGGGGTGAGCTACAAGAATCTGGGCGATGCTGGGCTAGAGTTCCTGCAGGAATGGGCCCGCGAGGGGGTTCGGGTGAGGGTGCCGACGACGCTTAACCCGGCTGGGATGGAGCTGACAAGCTGGCGAGAGCTGGGCATCTCAGAGGGTTTCGCTCGCAAGCAGATGGAGGTCATCCGCGGCTTCGAGGCCATGGGCGTTAAGCCTACCTGCACCTGCACTCCCTATCTCGTGGGCCAT